>Ga0126312_10002776_pt1 | contig 11746 bp, 11 predicted proteins | sample Plot104A_FD_92537 | JGI IMG/M metagenome (GOLD analysis project Ga0126312, IMG submission 92537) | Serpentine soil microbial communities from UC McLaughlin Reserve, CA, USA - Plot104A | ecosystem: Environmental > Terrestrial > Soil > Grasslands | place: USA: UC McLaughlin Reserve, Lake County... | reverse complement strand
GATCGGCGACATCTTCTGCACCGCGACGGGCGACAAGTCGGTCATCTCGCGGCCGCACATGGAGCAGATGAAGGACGGTGCGATCCTCTGCAACACCGGTCATTTCAACGTCGAGATCGAGATCGGCGCCTTGCGCGACCTCGCCTCGTCCACGCGCGCGGCGCGCGAGTTCGTCGAGGAGTTCACGCTCGCCGACGGACGACGCCTGTACCTGCTGGGCGACGGCCGGCTGATCAACCTCACGGCCGCCGAGGGCCACCCCGCGATCGTGATGGACATGTCCTTCGCGAACCAGGCGCTCGCGGCCGAGTATGCGGTGCAGAACGCGGGCAAGCTCGAGCGGAAGGTCTACGGCGTGCCCGAGGACATCGACCGCGAGATCGCGCGGCTGAAGCTCGCGACGATGGGGATCGAGATCGACAAGCTCACGGAGGAGCAGGCCAGCTATCTCGCCTCGTGGAACGAGGGCACCTAGCCAAACGCCACGGCGTTTGGCTAAGGGTCTGACTCTGGCAGTGGCTGATCTGGCCCCGTACGAAATCGCCAGGCTCGAGGAGTCGCCGCCGCGCGTCGTCTTGCTCGACCAGCGGCGGCTCCCGGACGAGCTGGTCGAGGCCGAGTGCACCACGGCGGCCGAGGTGGCCGACGCGATCCGGGCGATGGTCGTTCGCGGGGCACCCGCGATCGGAATCGCAGCGGCGTACGGGTACGCGCTCGCCGCCGCTCGAGGCGACGACCTCGACGCCGCCCACGCGGTCCTCGCCGCGTCGCGGCCGACAGCGGTGAACCTCGCGTGGGCGCTCGCTCAGATGGCGGACGATCCGACGCCCGAACACGCGCGAGAGCTCCATCACGAGGAGGTGCAGCGCTGCCGCGCCATGGCCGCGCATGCGGCCGGGCTGTTCGCGCCCGGCACGCGGGCACTGACGCACTGCAACGCCGGCGGCCTCGCGACCGCCGGCTACGGGACGGCCGTGGGAGCGCTTTTCACCGCGTGGGAGCGCGGGCTGCTCGAACGCGTACTCGTCGACGAGACCAGGCCGCTCCTCCAGGGCTCGCGCCTGACCGCGTGGGAGCTCGAGCGCGCGGGGATCCCACACACCGTCATCGCCGACTGCGCTGCCGCCTCGCTGATGGCCGCAGACGAGGTGGACTGCGTCATCACCGGCGCCGACCGCATCGCCGCCAACGGCGACACGGCGAACAAGATCGGGACGTACTCGCTCGCCGTTCTCGCACTCCACCACGACATCCCGCTGTACGTCGTCGCACCGACCTCGACGGTTGATCCCGCGACGGCGACCGGCGCTGAGATCCCGATCGAGGAGCGCCCTGCCGCGGAGGTGACGGCGCGGTTCCCGGCGCGCAATCCGGCCTTCGACGTCACACCCGCCGACTTGATCGCCGCGATCGTCACCGAGCACGGCGTCCACCGCGCGCCGTACGACGAGTCACTCGCCCCTGCGCGGCCTGCCGTGCCGCTCGCCGCACCCGCCAGATGAAGGCCGTCATCCTCGCGGCTGGGTACGCGACGCGCCTCGCGCCGCTGACGGACACGATGCCGAAGCATCTTCTGCCCGTCGGCGGCCGACCGATGCTCGACTGGCTCCTGGACAAGGTGCGCACGACCGACCTCGACGCGATCCACCTCGTCACGAACGCCCGCTTCGCGACGGACTTCGATCGGTGGGCAGCAGGCAAGGACGTGGAGGTGCACGACGACGGCACGACCTCGAACGACGACCGCCTCGGCGCGATTGGCGACCTCCAGCTCGTGCGCGAGCGGGCGGGCCTGGACGACGATCTGCTCGTGGTGGCCGGCGACAACCTCTTCGACTACTCGCTCCGCGACTACGTCGCCTACTGCCGCGCAAAGCGGAACGCGAGCTGTGTGGCGGTCTACGACGTGGGCGACCTCGAGCTCGTCCGCCAGTACAGCGTTGTCGACGTCGACCGGACCGATCGGATTGTCGGGTTCATCGAGAAGCCCGAGCGCCCGACGACGACGCTCGTCGCGACGGCTGCGTACATCTTCGCCCGCGAGCACGCGCGAATGATCGAGGACTACCTCGAAGGCGGAAACCCGCCGGACGCCCCGGGCAACTTCGTCGCGTGGCTGTACTCGCGTGTGCCGGTGTACGCGTACGCCTTCGGCGGCGAGTGGTTCGACATCGGCGACCACGGGCAGTTGGTCGAGGCCGACAACCGATTTCGCCGGCGCAACGGCTTACCGGAGCGGGACGCCTACTCGCTCGACTGACCGGGGCATAGCAACATCGGCGCGCAGCCGGCACACGGGCGTCACGCGTGCGGTCGTAGCGTGCGCGCGTGCTCGATCTCCTCTTCCCGCGCCGTTGCGTCGCCTGCGGAGCAACCGGATCGACCTTCTGCGACGTCTGCCTGGAGGTGCTGCCCCGGCTGCGGGAGCCGTGGTGCGATCGCTGTGGCGCGCCGACGGCATGGCCGGTGGCGCGCTGCCTCGAGTGCGCCGGCCGCCGCCTCGCGTTCGCGTCGGCGCGCGCGGCGGTCGCGTATGACGAGCGCGTCCGGACGCTCATCGCCGCGTGGAAGGAACACGGGCTGCGAGGGCTCGGTTCCGTAGCCGGAGACGTGGTCGCAGACGTCCGGCATCCGGACGCGGATGCGGTCACATGGGTGCCGCCGGATCGCGACCGCGCGTTGAAGCGCGCCGACCATCCGCCCGAGCGTCTTGCGCGCGCGGTCGCGAAGCGCTGGGAGATGCCCCCGCTCGACCTGCTTCGGCGCACGCGGCCCGGCCGGCGCCAGCGCGGCTCGTCGCTGGAGGATCGCCGGCGGAACGTTCGCGGCGCGTTCGGCGCGAACCGCCGCGCGCCGCGCCGTCTGATCCTCGTCGACGACGTGTACACGAGCGGCGCGACAGCGAACGCCGCCGCGTCCGCGCTGCGGCACGCAGGCGCACGCACGGTTCACGTGGTCACGCTCGCGCGGACGCTTCGCGCCTAACGCCGAACGCGGAGCTGCACGAGGACGCGCGCAGCTTTGACGCCGTCCCGCCAGGTGATCTTCTTGCCCTCTGCGTACGTGCGCCCGTAGTAGGCGACCGGCAGCTCGTAGACGCGCAGCTTCCGCAGGCAGACCTTGGCCGTGATTTCCGGCTCGATCGCGAAGTCGTCCTCGCGCAGGTCGAGCGAGCGGAGGACGTCGGCGCGGAACGCCTTGTAGCCCGTTTCCATGTCCCGGAGCGTCGTGTTGTAGAGGACGCTCGTGAGCAGGCTCAGGAACCTGTTGCCAACGAGGTGCCAGAAGAGATACGCGCGCTGCGGCCGGCCGCCCGAGAGGCGCGAGCCGTAGACGACGTCCGCGAAACCGAGCTGGATGGGCTCGATCAGCGCCGGCACGTCGCTCGGGTCGTACTCCATGTCGGCGTCCTGGATCACGGCGATGTCGCCCCGGATCTGGGGGATCGCGGCGCGGATCGCGGCGCCCTTGCCGCGATTCGGCTGGACGATCAGCTTGACGTCGTCGCGCCCGTGTGCCCACTCAGCCACGACCTCGCGCGTGCCGTCGGTGGAGCCGTCGTCGACCACGATCAGCTCCTTCGGCAGCTCGAGCGCCGCTACGCGCTCCAGCACGAGGCCGATCGTGGCGCTCTCGTTGTAGGCGGGGATCAGGAACGAGACGAGCCCGCTGCCCGCGGACGATCCGGTCACGCGGCGTAATCTGCCAACCGCGTGGACGCGGCTGCGGCGTACCGGCTCGAGATCCTCCGCCGCGCGCTCACTTGCGTTCGGGCTCGCGCTGTGGTCGGTGGCCAGGCGGCCGTGACCGGCCGCTTGGCGGTGCTGCGGTAGATTCCACCGGGAGACGGCCGGCGGGGAACCTCGAAGGAGGTGCGATGCGTCTTCAGGTGAAGGGCAGGAACCTCGAGATCAGCGACTCGATCCGGGGCTACGCCGAGCAGAAGCTCGGGAAGCTGACGAAGCAGCTGCCGGCGGAGGTGCAGGTCGAGCTCGAGCTCGCGGTCGAGAAGAACCCTTCGATTCGCGCGAACCAGGTTGCGGAGGCGACGATCTTCACGAAGGGGCATCCGCTGCGTGCGCGCGGCGCGACGAGCGACATGCGCGCCTCGATCGATGCCTTGACGGACAAGCTCACGCGCGAGCTGAAGACGTACCGGGAAAAGCGGCGCCAGGAGCCTCGGCGCCGCACCGTCCAGCAGGAAGGGCAATGATCCGGCGCCGGGACGAGCCGCTGCACGAGCGGCTCGCGCGGGAGGGGGGTCTGCAGCTTCCGGGCTCGGGCGCGGACACGGGGCCATGGGACAAGGCGGGCGTCCACGGCCTCCAGCGGCCGCGCGAATGGGATGAGGTGGTCACGGCCGAGGCTGACGTCGATGGCGATCGTGCGGACTTCGTCGTACTCGCAGATGCGATCGTGATCGAGGAGGGGCCGGACGACGTCGAGGCGCTGACGGAAAGCGTTACGACCGTGCCGCCGTACCACGCCGAGGCGCGTCTGGTTGCGCCGCGGCTGTGGACCGTCGGCGTGCGGCGGATCGAGGTCGCGACGCTCGGAGGCCTCGAGGGAGAATCCTTCGAGCTCGTGTCGCGGGATGGTTTCGTCCAGCTGACGGTCGACGACGAGCCCGTGCTCGGCTCGGTGCCCGAACTGGCGCGGGAGGGCGACTACGTCGTCCGCGGCCGGCGCATCGACCGCGAGCTCTGGGAGATCGAGACGACGCCCCTCTGACGGCCTCGCCCGGCTACCCTAGGACGTCATGGCTCAGAACCTCGGCTCGCTCGAAAAATTCCTTCGCGTAGGCGAAGGCCGGCGGCTCAAGCGGCTGCGCGACCAGGGCGAGTACGTCCTCTCGCTGCAGCCGGACTTCGAAGCGCTCTCCGATGACGAGCTGCGCGGGAAGACGGCCGAGTTCAGGCAACGGCTCGAGAACGGCGAGGAGCTCGAGGATGTCCTCTTCGAGGTCTACGCCGCGATGCGCGAGGCTTTCCGGCGCGAGATGGGCGTCGAGCTCTTCAAGGTGCAGGTGATGGGTGGGATCGTCCTCCACGAGGGCGACATCGCAGAAATGAAGACGGGCGAAGGAAAAACGTTCGTTGCAACCCAGCCGCTGTACCTGAACGCGCTCCCGGGGACTGGCGTCCACCTGGTGACGGTGAACGACTACCTGGCGAAGCGCGACTGCGAGTGGACGCGGCCCGTCTACGAGCGGCTCGGGATGCGCACCGCGTACATCGAGAACATGATGCCGTTCGCGCAGCGCCGGGAGGCGTACGCCGCGGACGTCACGTACGGGACGAACTCCGAATTCGGCTTCGACTACCTGCGCGACAACATGGCGGTCTCGCTCGAGGGAACCGTCCAGCGCAGCCACGCGTACGCGATCGTGGACGAGGTCGACTCGATCCTGATCGACGAGGCGCGGACGCCGCTGATCATCTCGGGCGAGCCGGAGACGGCGGCGAAGGTCTACTACGACTTCGCCCGCGTCGCGAAGACGTTCACCGCGATTCCATCGCAGCAGGTCCAGAAGGGCTTCGAGCCGGATGCGGACTTCGTCTACGACGAGAAGCACAAGACCGTCGCGCCGCTGCCGGGCGCGATCGAGAAGATCGAGCGCGCGCTCAAGGTCGAGAACCTGTACGACCCGCGCAACGTCCAGTTGGTCAACCACCTCGTGCAGGCGCTCAAGGCGCAATCGCTGTACCAGCGCGACGTCGACTACGTCGTGCAGGACGGCGAGGTGAAGATCGTCGACGAGTTCACCGGCCGCATCATGGAAGGCCGCCGCTGGAGCGAGGGGCTGCACCAGGCCGTCGAGGCCAAGGAGGGCGTGCGGATCCAGGAGGAGAACGTCACCCTCGCCACGATCACGCTTCAGAACTACTTCCGCCTCTACGAGAAGCTCGCCGGGATGACCGGTACGGCGAAGACGGAGGAGAAGGAGTTCGTCGAGATCTACGGCCTGCACGTGGTCGAGATCCCGACCAACGTGGCGGTCGCCCGAAACGACGAGAACGACTACATCTTCAAGACGAAGGAAGCGAAGTTCAAAGCGGTGCTGGACGACATCGTCGAATGCCACGAGGCGGGCCAGCCGGTGCTCGTCGGCACGATCGCCGTCGAGACGTCGGAGTACCTGTCGCAGCTGCTGGACCGCCGCGGGATCCCGCACAACGTGCTCAACGCGAAGCAGCACGAGCGCGAGGCCCAGATCATCGTCGACGCGGGTCAGCTCGGCGCGGTCACGATCGCGACGAACATGGCCGGCCGCGGCGTCGACATCAAGCTCCAGGAGGGCGTACGCGAGGCGGGCGGGCTCTACGTGCTCGGCACCGAGCGGCACGAGGCGAGGCGGATCGACAACCAGCTGCGGGGCCGTTCAGGGCGCCAGGGCGACCCGGGCGAGTCGCGGTTCTACCTCTCGGGAGAGGACGACCTCGTTCGCCTGTTCGCCGGCGACCGGATCAAGAACATCATGGAGCGGTTCAAGCTGCCGGACGACCAGCCGATGGAGGCGAAGATCCTCTCCAACCAGGTCGAGAACGCGCAGAAGAAGGTCGAGGAGCAGAACTTCGTCTCGCGCAAGAACGTCCTCAAGTACGACGACGTGATGAGCAAACAGCGCGTCGTCATCTACGCGCAGCGGCGCAAGGTGCTCGAGGGCGAGGACCTGGGCGAGGAGGTCCGGCTCTGGATCCGCGAAGTGGTCGAGAGGGTCGTGGACGCACACACCCAGGCCGAGTACGCAGAGGAGTGGGATCTTGAGGCGCTCGTGAACGCGATGGGTGCGCTCTACGAGTCGGAGATCACGGCGGCGGAGCTGCGCGAAGAGGTCGGGCGCGAGCGGAACGCGCTGGTGGAGGAGTTCGTCGAGGACGCGCTCGACGAGTACACCGCCCGTGAGGAGCGCTTCGGAAGCGACCCGGAGACGGGGAGGCCGATCATGCGCGAGCTGGAACGTTTCGTGATCCTTCAGGTCGTCGACACGCGCTGGCGCGAGCACCTCGAGAACATGGACTACCTCCGCGAGGGCGTGCATCTGCGCGCATTCGCGCAGAAGGATCCCCTCGTCGAGTACACGGCCGAGGGCCACGCGATGTTCGAGGAGCTGAACGGGGCAATCCGCGAGGAGGTCGTCTTCACGCTCTTCCACGCGGAGATCGCGCCGCAGGATGCGGCCGAGCTCGAGGCGGCAGCGGCGCAGGACGGCCAGGAGAACGGCCGTCTCCAGTACGAACACACGACGACGGCGGGTGCGGACGCGATCGCGGCCGCCGGGGCGACCGCCACCGCGACCGCGGTTGGCGGCGGCGGCGGCGGTGCGACCACCACCCTCCCGAAAGCGCCGACGGCGCCGCAGACGGTCGTCGCGAGCCCGCACGAGAAGCTGGGCCGCAACGACCCGTGCTGGTGCGGCAGCGGCAAGAAGTTCAAGAAATGCCACGGCGCTTAGCCGCGCTTCGCGCGGCTAAGCGCTAGCGCACTTCCGGCGAAGGCGATGGGCTACCATCGCCCGCGTGACCGAGACGCAAGCGCCACTTCCGGAGCAACTCGACAGCATCGGGGCCCAGCTCGACTGGGTCCGTGATTACCTTTGACCCCGTTGCGGTCGAGCGGCGCGTCGCGGAGCTCGAAGAAGAGCTCCAGCGGCCTGGATTCTGGGACGACCAGCAGCGTGCGGCCAAGCTCTCGGCCGAGCACGCGCGGCTGACGAAGCGGCTCGAGCGCTACCGCCGGCTTCGGCGGGAGTACGAGGACGCGCGCGAGCTGCTCGCGATGGACGGCGACATGGCGAGCGAGATCGCCGACTCGCTCGCGCCGCTGCGCGCCGAGCTCGACCGGCTGCAGGAGGAAGCGCTCTTCACCGGCGAGTACGACTCCGGCGACGCGATTGTCACGGTCCAGGCCGGCGGCGGCGGCACCGAGGCGCAGGACTGGGCCGAGATGCTGCTGCGGATGTACCTGCGCTGGGCCGAGCGCCGCGGCTTCAAGGCGGAGCTTCTGGAGGCGAGCCCCGGCGAGGAGGCGGGCCTCAAGTCGGCGACGATGACGGTTCGCGGGGAGAACGCTTACGGGACGCTGAAGGCGGAGCGGGGGACGCACCGGCTCGTGCGGCTGTCGCCGTTCGACCAGGCGAATCGCCGGCACACATCGTTCGCCGGCGTGATCGTGAGCCCGCTGCTCCCGGACGACGCGGCTCTCGAGATCGACGAGGACGACCTCCGCATCGACACGTACCGCGCGAGCGGTGCCGGCGGGCAGCACGTGAACAAGACCGATTCTGCCGTACGGATCACGCACCTGCCGACCGGCATCGTCGTCCAGTGCCAGAACGAGCGCTCGCAGATCTCGAACAAGGAGACCGCGATGAAGATCCTCCGCTCGCGCCTCGCCGAGCGAGCCGAGGAGGAGCGCGAGGCCGAACTGGCGAAGGAACGGGGGACGATGACGACGATCGGCTTCGGCGGCGACGCGATCCGCAGCTACGTGCTGCACCCGTACCAGCAGGTGAAGGACCGGCGCACAGACATCGAGGTCGGAAACACGAGCGCGGTACTCGACGGCGACCTCGACGAGTTCGTCCGCGCCTATCTCCTCGCGAAAGCCGCCGGAAGGGTGGTCTAAGTGTCGGGTACACTGCCGACTCCCTCGACCGGTGTGGCTTCGGCCGCGACCCCCTGAGAACCGGTGCAGGATCTCGAGTTGAAAACCCCCGAAGTTCCGGCCGTCGAGCAAACGCCGACGAACGGCCTCGACGGCTTCAGCGCGGCCGCGGCCGCGATGATCCTGTTCGAAGACGTGACGAAGATCTACGAACCCGACGTCGCCGCACTCAACGCCGTCTCGTTCGTGATCGAGAAGGGCGAGTTCGTCTTCATCGTCGGCGCCTCCGGCTCGGGGAAGTCGACGCTCGTCCGCCTGCTGCTGAAGGAGCTCGAGGCGACGCAGGGGCGGATCTTCGTCGGCGGCCGTGACCTCGGGCGGCTGAAGCGCGGCAAGGTCCCGATGCTCCGCCGCAACATCGGTTGCGTCTTCCAGGACTTCAAGCTCCTGTCCGACCGCACCGCGTACGAGAACGTCGCCTACGCGCTGCGCGTCCAGGGCGAAAGCCGCAACGCGATTCGACGCAAGGTGCCCGAGGTGCTCTCGCTCGTGGGGCTCGCAGACAAGATGACTTCGTACCCCGACCAGCTCTCCGGCGGCGAGCAGCAGCGTGTCTCGATCGCCCGTGCGGTCGTGAACCACCCGCCGCTCCTCGTCTGTGACGAGCCGACCGGCAACCTCGATCCCGACACGTCGGTCGGGATCATGCAGCTGCTGTACCGGATCAATCGCAGCGGCACGACAATTCTCATGGTCACGCACGACCGCGAGATGGTGGACAAGATGCGCCGGCGCGTCATCGGCCTCGAAGAGGGCCGGCTCGCGCGCGACGAGCGGCGCGGCGGCTACGAGTCCGAATGAGGCTCCGCATCGTCCTCGCCGAGGCGTGGCGTTCGCTTGCCGCGAACGCGTCCACGACGATCGCGGCCACGATGACCGTGTTGATCGGGATGTTCCTGCTCGGCCTCTCGATCGGGCTCGGCTCGTGGGTGCTGTCGTGGTCGAACCACGTGAAGCGCGAGCTGGTGGTCGACGTCTACTTCTGCACGAAGCTCACTTGCGGCAACGACGCCACGAAGAGCCAGGAGGAGAAGATCGCGAACATGCTCTCGAGCATGGGCGAGGTGAAGGAGGTGCAGTTCATCTCGAAGGCCGAGGCGCTCCAGATGATGGAGAAGAAGAGCCCGGAGCTGACGAAGGGACTCCCGTCAAACCCGCTCCCGGACGCGCTGAAGGTGCTCCCGAACCGCGCCGAGGACATCGAGAAGATTGCTGCGGCGGTTCCTAGCAGCGGCGCAACCGGAGTCGAGAAAGTCGACTACGGCAAGAAGACCGCGAAACGGATCCTCCGCGTCGCGCGAGTGATCGAGATCGTGTTCCTGCTCGCCGTCATCGTCTTGCTCGCCGCGTCCACACTCCTGATCGCGAACACGATTCGGCTCTCGATCTTCGCCAGGCGGCGCGAGATCGAGGTGATGAAACTCGTGGGCGCGACGAATTGGTTCGTGCGCGGCCCGTTCATGTTGGAGGGCTTGATCTGCGGCATCGCGGGCGCGGCGCTCGCCGTCGTGCTGCTGCTGCTCGGAAAAACTATCGCGCTCCCGGCGATCCTCGGCCAGATCGACGATTCGAGCGACGCTCAGGCGCTCGCGTTCCTCTGGAACGCGGCGATCCTGATCGGGTTCGGGCTGCTGTTGGGAGCCGCGGGCTCAGGCTTCACGATCAGGCGTTTCCTGAAGGTTTGAGAGACGGGGGCGCGGGTCTGATCCGTGCCCTCCGGATACCGGCCACCAGGAAAGAGGCGGCCCACAGGGGACATGGTTTCCCTCGTGAGGCCGCGCTATAGTCGCCCCACCCTTGCGGCGGACAATCTTGTCGATCGTTGTAACCGTCGCGATCGTCGGTGCGATCTCCTTTGGGATGTCGCTCGGCGGAGGGGGGACGGCTCCGGCCGGCGCCGACACGCTCCTCGCGCACGTCCGCACGGAGCTGATGCACAGCTACTACCGGCCCGTGCCGGCGAACGTCCTGCGCCAGCCGAGCGTCTCCGCGATGCTCGCCGCGCTGCACGACCCCTACACCGAATACCTGAACGGAACGAAGCTGCGGCTATTGGAGCGGGAGACGCGGTCGACGTACACAGGCATCGGCGTGGGCGTCCTCCCGGTCCCCGACGGTCTGAAGATCGTTCGAGTGGAGCCGGGGCCTGCGCGCCGCGCGGGCCTGCTCGTCGGCGACGTGATCACCTCCGTCGCCGGGACGAGCGTCGCCAAAATGGGCCTCGACCGCGCGGTCGCGTCATTTTTGGGCGCGGAGGGGACATCGGTTCGCGTGACGGCTCGCCGAGGGACACGCGAGCTGCGCTTCGACGTGACCCGAGCGCTTCTCGCGGCGCCGTCAGTGCAGTCGAAGCTGCTCGCGATCGACAAGCTCAGGATCGGCTACCTTCGGCTGTCCGCGTTCCGCACCGGTGCAGCGCCGGTCGTGTCGGGCGCGCTGCACAAGCTCGCGCGCGAGAACGCCGCGGGAATCGTGCTCGACCTGCGCGGCAATCCGGGCGGCGTCTTCGAGCAGGCGGTCGCGGTGACGTCGCTGTTCCTCGACCGCGGGGTGATCGTGACGCTGATCGGCGCGCATGCGCCGCCGCAGGTCTATTCGGCGAACACCAAGGGCGCGTCGACGCTGCCGCTCGTGGTTCTTGTCGACCGGAACAGCGCGAGCGCCGCCGAGATCGTCGCGGCCGCGTTGCACGACAACCGCCGCGCGCTCCTCGTCGGCGAGCACACGTTCGGCAAGGCAGTCGTCCAGTCACTGCGGCCGCTCCCGGGCGGCGCAGCGTTGCGGCTGACAACCGCCACATACCTGACGCCCGCCGGCCGCGACATCAACCTTCGCGGCGTCGAGCCGGATCTCGTCGCAAACGACAGTCCGGAGACGCGGCGGGACGAAGGCCTCGAAGCAGCACTCGAGCTGTTCCTGCGCTGACGGACGACGAGCGGCTGGTAGTCGAGGTCGCGCGCCGCGGCAAGCTGATCGTCGGCGAGCCGTTCTTCACGCCGGGCGTGCCGCTCGTCCTCGACAGGAAGGGCCTCGGCGAGGCGCGCTCGGGCGACCTCGTGGTCGCGCGGCCGGGCCGCGG
>Ga0126312_10002774_pt1 | contig 11747 bp, 5 predicted proteins | sample Plot104A_FD_92537 | JGI IMG/M metagenome (GOLD analysis project Ga0126312, IMG submission 92537) | Serpentine soil microbial communities from UC McLaughlin Reserve, CA, USA - Plot104A | ecosystem: Environmental > Terrestrial > Soil > Grasslands | place: USA: UC McLaughlin Reserve, Lake County... | reverse complement strand
TGCCGCGCTCGAGCTCCTGGCGCAGCTTCGCGAGCGCGACTTGAGTCTGCCGAGAAAGATGGCGCTCCGAGATCCCGAGCTCATGGGCCACCTCGGCCCCGCTCAAGTCGCGCACGAACCGGAGATAGACGATCTGGCGCTCGCGCTCCCCCAGAACGTGGAAGGCGCTCGCCAGCAACAAGCGCTCGTCGCTCAGGTCGGGCGCCTCCTCCGGCGCCTTGTCGAGCCAGCCCTCCTCCGGCCCGCCGTCGAACCGCTTCTCGTCGAGGACTCGCGCGACCTCCGCCGGGTCCGCGTCGAGCTTCCGGGCTACCTCGGCTGGCGTCGGGCGCCGCCTGAGCGCCGCGCTCAGCTCCGACTCGCAGCGCAGGACGCGCCCCCGCAGCTCGTGCAGAGGCCGCGGGAGCCTGACCGAACCGGTCCTGTCCCTCAGATGGCGCCTGATCTCACCCACGATGGTGGGCACCGCGTACGCGGTGAGCTCTCCGCCGCGCTCGAGGTCGAAGCGGTCGATGGCGTTGATGAGCCCGATCGAGCCGGCCTGGAACAGGTCGTCGTAGTCCTCGCTGCGCTCGTAGCGATGGGCGAAGGTCTCGACGAGCGGCAGGTACATCTCGATCAACTGCTCGCGGGCACTGATATCGCCGTGCTCCCGGTAGGCGCGGAGCAAGCGGTGCGTGGCGGTCGCTTTTTCGCTCCAGTTCGGCTTTCCGCCTACGTCTTGCATCGTTTCGCTCTCAGCGAGCTCGCTGATACCACACGAACCCCGCGCGGTAGCAAACGACGAGCGGGCCAGATGTCACCCATTTCGATGGCCGTACCACGGATCGCGAGGGTACCTGTCATGTGAACATCATGCTGTCGATTTCTGGGTCTCCAAGGGGAGTTGCACGTCGGCGACAGCGATCCTGCCGGGCCCGGATCGATGTGGCGCCCGTCACGCTCATGTCACGGGCGGTCGCGGCCCTGGCGGTCGCGGTGCTGCTGCTCTGCCTTCCCTCCACGAGCCTGGCCGCCGGCGATTCGCCCGAGCACGACCGTTCTTCGGCCAAGCTGCTCAGCGTCGGCGTCGGCTACGGGCACGACGCCGGCTCGCAGCCTGTTCGCGCGCTCCAGTCGCGCCTGCGCAGGCTCGGGTACGAGCCGGGCCCGATCGACGGCCGCTTCGGTCCGCTGACCGAGGCGGCGGTGGAGCGCTTCCAGCGGGCTCAGGGACTGACGATCGACGGTGTCGCGGGTCCGCGGACCGGCGCGGCGTTGCGCCGTGGCGGCCCCGGCGACCAGGCCGGCTTGCAGCCCGTACGCAAACTCCAACGCGAGCTGCGTGCGCTCGGCTACGAGCCGGGCCCGATCGACGGTATCTACGGTCCGCTGACCGAGGCGGCCGTGGAGCGCTTCCAGGGGGCGCAGGGGCTGGCGGTGGACGGCGTGGCCGGACCGCAGACGGCGGCGCGGCTCGAGGCCAAGCGTGCCGCGCTAGTCCCCGAGCCGGCGGATCGAGCCGCCGGCGCGCCGCGCGCCGATCGCGCGAGCGGCCCCTCATCGACCGAGCGCGCCCGCGACGCGCTCGGGGACGCACGGCCCCAGCACGCGCGCCCGGAGCCTTCCCCCCTCGCCGAACCTTCCTCCTTCGCCGACTCGTCCTCCCCACTTCTCCGGCCGGGTTACGCGGCACTCCTGGCGGCCCTCGCGCTCGTGTTGCTGCTGACCGGCGTCAGGGCCGCACGGCGCCGCGAGCGGACGCCGGCGCCCGCACCCCAGCGCGTCGCAACGAGGCGGGTCGACACCAGGTTCAATCCGGGCCTGGCCTGCGCCGCCTTGCTCGGCGCCCTCGTTGTGGGCGCGGCCGGGGGGGCGCTGTTCGCGAATCGTGCCTCGCCTGACGACCGCGCCGAGGCCACCGCCAAATCGCTGCTGAGTGGAGGCGCGGAGCTCCTGCGATCGTCCGCCTCGCGATCGGAGCGCACCAAGCGTGACCGCGTCGCGGGAGTCCGGGTCCCCTCCGGCCGCCGCGCTGCCCGCACGGCCAGTGCCAGCCTCGCGACGGTGCGGCCGTCGGCCTCGCGATCGGAGCGCACCGAGCGTGACCGCGTGGCGAGGGCCCGGGTCCCCTCCGCGCGCCCGGCTGCCCGCACGGCGAGCGCCAGCGTCGCGATGGTGCGGCCGTCGGCCTCGCCATCGGAGCGCACCGAGCGTGACCGCGTGGCGAGAGTCCGGGTTCCCTCCGCCCGCCCCGCTGCCCGGACGGCCAGCGCCAGCCTCGCGATGAGAACCCGTCCGACTTCCGCGGCCACCCTTCAGGACGAGCCTGTTCTCGGCGTCGGGGAGACCGCCGCCGCCGCGCCGCCCCGGGCGGCCGAGCAGCCCCAGAGGCCAGCCACGGAGGGTGTCCCTCTGGCCGCGGAGATCGCCCGCACACCGTCGGATGCCCGGCACAAGGGCGAGGACGAACTCGCCGCCGGGAACTCGGCGGCGGGCGTGGGGCGGAGGCTCCGCTGATCGCGTCCGCCCACAGCGACTTCTCGCGGGCCAACGGCGCTGGGGCGCTCGTGGACGTCGGCAAAGCGCTCGGCAGTCTGCGCACAGCCGTATCCGTAAAGGCGCTCTTTCGGACGGCAGCCCGCGAGATCTGTCAGACCATCGGCTTCGAGCGAACAGCCCTCCTCAGCCTCCGGGGCCAGACGCTCGTCGCCGAGGCTGCCTGCTTACGCGGCGCCGCGAGTCCAGCCCTGCCGCAGCTCTGCCCGGAGCCCATCCAGCTCCGACCGTGGCTGCGTGAGTCCGAGGTCCTGCGCCGGCGGCGGGCGCTGCTCGTCGAAGATGCGGCAGCCGACCCGCGCGCCTTCGGCATGCTCCCCGACACGCGCTCGTACGTGTCGGCGCCAATCGTCTGCCGGGAACGGGCGGTCGGCTTGGTGCACGCCGACCGCGGCATGAGCGGGCGAGCGGTGACCGCGCTGGACCGCGAAACGCTCGCGACCTTCGCCGAAGGATTCGGCCATGCGTTGGAGCGCGCCGTGCTCGCCGAGCGCCTCCGCGCACAGTCGGAGCGAGTTCTCGCCCTGGTGCGTTCCGCCGAGGTCGGCGTGACGGTGCTGGCCGAACCGGCAATCGAGCTGCCCGCTCCCGGGCGCCACGCCTCGCCCGGCGAGCGCCGCTCCGCGCCGGAGGCGGACTTGCGCGAACTGCTCACGCGGCGCGAGCTCGAGGTGCTGGCGATGCTCGCGGAGGGAGAGACGAACGCCCGCATCGCGCAGCGGTTGGTCGTCTGCGAGGACACGGTCAAGACCCACGTCAAGCACATCCTGCGGAAGCTGGGGGTCCACAACCGCTCGCAGGCGGTCTGCCGCTACTTCCGCCCGGAGGCCGCGAACGGCGGGCGTGCGCTCGCCGAGGCGGCGTATCGAGTCGGATAGCCGATCGACCGTGGAGGCCAACACATGAGCATTCCCGAACGGGAGCGTCTCCGGCTGGACCCGGCTCGCCCCGCCGCAGTCGCGCCGAGCGGGACTCGCGTCGCGACCCCGCAACTGCCGGGACAGCGGCCGCTGTTGTCGGTCGTCGTGCCGACCAAGAACGAGCGTGACAACGTCGCCCGGTTGCTCGCGCATCTGGAGGCGGTGCTCCCGACGGTCGCGATGGAGATCATCTTCGTGGACGCCAGCACGGACGGCACCGCCGACGCGATCGAGCAGATGGGCGAGCGAAGCGACCGCGACGTAATCCTCCTGCGCCAAGTCCGCGACCGCCGCTTCAGCGGCCTCGGCGGGGCGGTAGTCCAGGGGCTGCGCGCGGCGCGGGCACCGTGGGCCTGCGTGATGGATGCGGACATGCAGCACCCACCCGAGTTGATCGCCGAGCTGCTCGAGCAGGCCGAAGCCGGTGATCTCGACCTCGTTCTGGGGAGCCGCTACTGCGAGCAGGGTGACGCGAGGAGCTTCGGCTGGGCGCGCGCAATGGCGTCCCGTTCCACCACCACGAGCGCGCGGCTCCTGTTCCCGCGCCGGCTACGGAACGTGACCGATCCGATGAGCGGCTTCTTCCTCGTCCGTCGCGAGGCGATCGCGCTGGACGCCCTGCGGCCGCGCGGCTTCAAGATCCTGCTCGAGATCCTGGTACGCAATCCGGCGCTGCGCACGGCCGAGGTGTCGTTCACGTTCGGCGAGCGGCGAGCCGGCAAGAGCAAGGCCACCATCCGCGAAGGGCTGCGCTACCTATCGCTTCTCGCGCGCCTGCGCTTTGCCCGTTTCGGCGCCGTCGGAGCGTCGGGACTCGTCGTCAACACGGCTCTCCTGGCCACGCTCACGGACGTCGTCGGGCTGTTCTACCTCGTGTCGGCCGTCATCGCGACGCAGGGCTCGACGTTCTGGAACTTCTGGCTCACGGAGCGCTGGGTGTTCGCGGATCGCGATCACAAGCGCAGCAGGTCGAGTCGCATCGCGCTGTTCTTTGCGATGAACAATGCGGCCCTGGCGATCAGGGGGCCGCTGCTGCTCCTGCTCACGTCCGGCATCGGCATCCACTACGCCGTCTCGAACGTGATCTCCCTGGTGGCGCTCACGCTGCTGCGATTCTCGCTCGCCGACAGCTGGATCTGGGCCAAGGCGCGTCCGCCGAAGGTTCGCCGTCGCCCGTACGCCTACGACATCCACGGGATCGTCAGCGTGATGTCGGATGCGCGGCTCCCCGAGCTCGAGCGCTTCCGAATCGGCGAGCTGATCGGGCCGCCCGACATCCGGGTGCGCGTCGGCAGGGTTTCCACGAACGGCGGCGATCCGTCACTGAGCGGCGCCGCCCCCACGAGCCGAGCCTCTTCGAGCAACGGCCACGCGCCGGCCATCCGCTACCGCGAGGGACTAGGCGGGCTCGGGTTCGGAGTCACGATCACGGCCGGCGATCGCGTCGAGGCGAGGGCGTCCTCGCTGCTCAGGTGGTCGCCGCACGTGCTCTACACGAACATCGTCGAGCCGATCCTCCGCTGGACGTTCGCCGAGCGTGGGTACGCGCTCGTGCACGCCGCCTGCCTGGCGGATGGAGAGGACGCATTCCTCGTCACCGCCCGGACCGACACCGGAAAGACCACCACGGCTCTCCGCCTACTCGACGAGACGCGGTACGCGTTCGTCTCCGACGACCTCACGCTGATCAGCCCAGACGGCCGGGTACTCACGTACCCCAAGCCGCTCACGATCAGCCGGCACACGCTGAAGGCAGTGAAGACCCCGTTGCTCACGCGACGGGAGCGCTTGGGCCTAGTGGTCCAGAGTCGGCTGCACTCTCGCTCGGGGCGGCGGCTGGCGCTGATCCTCGCTCGCACCCATCTTCCGGCGGCCACGATCAATGCCCTCATGCAGATGCTCGTGCCGCCGCCGAAATACCACGTCGAGCGTCTCGTGCCGGATGTCGAGGTCGCTCCGGAGGCGCGCCTGGCGGGGCTGATCGTGATCCAGCGGGGCGGCGAGGGAGAGGTGGCGTTGGGCCAGACCGACGCGCTCGAGACACTGATGCGCAACTGCGAGGACGCCTACGGCTTTCCGCCCTACTCGGCGATCGAAGGCTTCCTGCGATCGCGCAACGGCAGCGATCTTGCGGACGTCGAGCGCACCATCGTGGCCTGCGCGCTCGGCCGAGTTCCCGCGACGCTGCTCAGAAGCGAGACGATGGACTGGTGGCGCCGACTGCCGGGCGTCGTGAGGAGCTGGCCACCGTCGGCGCCCGCGAACAGCATGACCGCGCTGGCCGCGCCCGCCCTCACGCGCATGACCGGCGGGGCCCGAGGTGAGCCGCCCGTCGCTCCTTGACACCCCGGCCCTGCCGGCCGAGCTTCGGCGCGCGTCGCAGCCGAGCCCGAGCCGGCTCGACGGAGTAGCGCCCGGCCGGCAGCTCGTCGGGCTGCCGGCGTGGGCTCAGCTCGTCCCCATCCTCGCGCTCGCGGCCGCGGTGCGGGTCTGGCAGCTCGGCAGCGTTGGCTTCAACAGTGACGAGGCGGTCTACTCCGGGCAGGCGGCGTCGATCGCGGACCACTCGGAGCTAGAAGAGCTGTTCCCGATCTTCCGCGCTCATCCGCTCCTCTTCCAGACGCTGCTGTCGGTCGGGTTCCGGCTTCAGCTCGGCGAGGGCTTCCAGCGGCTCACGGTAGCGCTCATGGGCGTCGTCACCGTTTATCTGGTCTACGACCTCGGCAGGCTCCTCTACGGCCGCCGGGCGGGCGTGTTGGCCGCCCTGCTGATGGCGCTGATGCCCTATCACGTCGTGGTCACGCGCCAGGTCCTGCTCGACGGACCGATGACGCTGTTCGCGACGCTGACGCTGCTGCTCCTGGTCCGCTATGTGCTCAGCGGGCGCAGCCCGTGGCTGTACGCGGCCGGCGGCGCGATGGGACTCACCTTCCTGTCGAAGGAGACCAGCGTCCTGCTGCTCGGCGCCATCTTCGCCTTCTTCGCATTGACGCCCGAGCTTCGGGTGCGTGTGCGCGATCTCGCCATCTCGATAGCGGTCATGGCTCTCGTGGTGGCGCCGTTGCCGCTCAGCCTGATGCTCGCAGGCCGGACCGGGACCGGCGAGAACTACCTCGTCTGGCAGCTCTTCCGGCGTCCGAACCACGACTGGCTCTTCTACCCGGCGACGGTGACGGATGCGATCGGGCCCCTCCTGCTGGTGGTCGCCCTGGCGGGCCTCTGGCTGCTGCGCCGCGAGGGCTCCTGGAGGGAGACGCTTCTCCTCTGCTGGGTGCTGGTACCGACTGTCTTCTTCCAGCTCTGGCCGGTCAAGGGCTACCAGTATCTGCTCCCGATCGCACCGCCGCTCGCCCTGCTGGCCGGCCGAGCGCTCAGCCGCCACGTCTCGCAGGAGCGAGCGCTCGGGCTGCTGGCGACGGCGATCGTGGCGGTGAGCCTCCTCATCCCCACGCTCGGGCGGGTGACCGACAGCACTTTGGACACCTTCATGGCCGGGTCCGGAGGCCTCCCGGCCGGCCGCGAGGCCGGAGAGTGGGTCGACGCAAGCGTGCCAAGGGGAGCCACCTTCATGACGATCGGCCCGTCGATGGCGAATCTCATCCAGTACTACGGCCACCGCAAGGCCTACGGGCTGTCCGTCAGTCCCAACCCGCTCAACCGAAATCCCTCCTACGAGCCGCTGACGAACCCCGACCGGGCACTCCGGGACAACGAGATCCAGTACATCGTCTGGGACGCCTTCTCGGCGGACCGCTCGCGGCACTTCTCGCAGCAGCTCCTCAGATACGCGGACCGCTACGACGCCCGGGTCGTGCACACAGAGGTGCTGCCGGCCCCGACCGTGCGCGGGAAGACGGCGGAGCGACCGGCGATCGTCATCTACGAGGTAGGCCCGTGACGCGTAGCGCGTTCCTGGTCGTGGTGCTGGCGGCGATCTTGACGACCGCGCCCGCCGCCTCAGGGGCGGCGCGATCCACAGCCGAGGTCCAGGCGCGAACCCCGATCGAGCATTTCGTCGTGCTGATGCAGGAGAACCACTCGTTCGACAACTACTTCGGCACGTACCCGGGGGCGGATGGCATCCCCAAGGGCACCTGCATGCCGCTCAGACGCTCGAGGTCCGCCACCCGCAAGCGCGGCGCCTGCGTGCGGCCGTTCCGCCTCGGCCGCGGGGAGGCCACCGATCTCGCCCACGACCGTCGCATCCACCGGATCCAATACGCAGGCGGGCGCATGGACGGCTTCGTGCGGGCGGCCTCGCTCGACCGTCAGAGGGTGGAGCGCTCGGTGATGGGCCACTACGACGAGCGTGATTTGCCGTTTTACTGGAACGTCGCCGACGAGTACGTCCTGTTCGACCGCTTCTTCTCCGCGGCGGCCGACGGCAGCGTGGCGAACCACCTGTTCTGGGTGACCGGCACGCCGGGCCCAGCCGACGGGAGCGGGGACCTCGGCGACCTGCCGACGATCTTCGACCGGCTGGAGCAGCACGGCATCTCGTGGAAGTTCTACGTCGAGGACTACGACCCGGCCGACCGCGGCGTGCAGGCGGTGCGAGTGCCGCTGCTGCGCTACTCGCGCTACATCGAGGATCCCAAGTTGTTCGGCCACATCGTGGATCTCGAGCAGTACTTCGAGGACCTCGACCGCGGCAGCCTCCCTCAGGTCGCGTATATCGCGCCTACGGGTGCAAGCGAGCATCCCCCGAGTCGCGTGGGGGCCGGCGCGACGCTCGTCAGAAGGCTGGTCACCGCCTTGGCCCGAAGCGCGGCCTGGAAGCGCTCCGCGTTCATGTGGACCTACGACGACTGGGGCGGCTGGTTCGACCACGTCCGGCCGCCGAGGGTCGACGCGGCGGGCTACGGGTTCCGTGTGCCCGCCCTGCTGGTGAGCCCGTTTGCGCGCCGCGGTCACGTCGACGGCACGCGGCTCGACACGACGTCGATCCTCAAGTTCATCGAGGACAACTGGGGACTCGAGCCATTGGCGAGGCGTGACGCCCGGGCGGGCAGCCTCCGCGGCGCCTTCGACTTCTCGCGTCCGGCGCGCGAGCCGAGCATCATCGCCGCCACCCGCCCCGCCGCCGAGCCGCGTGAGCCCCGCCGCTGGGTGATCTACCTCTCGTATGGCTCGGCGCTGCTGCTGAGCGGGGTCCTCATGGCCTTGGCCTTCCGGGCCGCTCCGCTCGGGAGCCATGCGGCCGGATTGGGCGCGCTTGCCGTGCTTCTCGTCCTCTGCGGTCGCGCCGGCGCGCAGGAGCCGGCAGGAGGCGCGCTCCCGCCGGCCATCCAGACCGTGCCCGAGGTGCCGGGCATGCGTTTCTCTCTGGACGGCGCCGAGTTCGCTGCCGATCGGGACGGACGGGCGCATCCACCGGCGCGGGCGGGCGCCTCGCTCACGGCGCTCAACACCGAGATAGCCCCCGGCGTGCGCGCGCGCTTCGACCGCTGGTATCAGGGAGGGAGGATCGCGGCGATCGAGCTTCTTTACCGGGTCGCGCCCAGCTTCGTCGATCTCGGCGGAGAGCGAATCGATTCGGAGGCGGTCACGTCGGTGACGCTTCAGGGCAGTCACGGTCGCCGCCGCGTCTTCAGCGGCGGGCGCGCGCAGTGGCTGCAGGCCAACCGCGTGGTTCCGGAGAGCGGCGGCGAGCAGTCGACGGCGCTGTCCTATTCGGTGGAGAAGGTCGTGGTCGCCGGCTCGACCGTCGTGCACCGCGCACAGCAGCGCTTCTTCCCCGCCGAGAGCCGCAAGCCGCAGTTGCGGCTGCTCCTGTTCGCGGCCCGCTTCAAGGTCCGCGACGCGCTGTTGGGCTTCCCCATCGGCTCCGCGGTTCGCGTGGAGTATCCGAACGGCCAGGAGCAGCGGCAGGCGCTCGGACCGGGGGCCGAGGTGACCGTGACTTCGCTGCCCCGCGGCGACTACCGGGTCAGCGTCGACGCTCCGGGCATCACCTCGTCGAGACCCGTCGCCCTGTCCGCCGACCAAGAGGTGGAACTGCGGGTGATCAGCTGGCTCGACGTGGTGATCGTGCTCTTCGGAGTCGCGTCGATCGCCCTGGTCCTGCTCTTCATCCGGCGCCCCGGCCGGGTCTTCGCGCGCGGAGGTGGAGTCGCCGCGACGCTGGTGGTTGTTCTGGGTCTCGGCTCGGCGGCGGACGCACCTCCGGCGCTGGCCGCGAGCCGGCCCGATCGGTTGTTCGCCTATTACTACATCTGGTTCAACGCGAGCTCCTGGAATCGAGCCAAGACGGACTACCCGCTCCTAGGTCGCTACTCGAGCGACGAGCCGGAGGTCATGCGCAAGCATGTGCAGTGGGCGAAGAGGGCGGGCATCGACGGCTTCATCGTGAGCTGGAAGAGCACGCCGGTCCTGAACCGGCGACTGGAGCGGCTCGCCGAGGTCGCTGCCGCGCAGCGCTTCAAGCTGCTCGTCATCTATCAGGGTCTCGATTTCGAGCGCAGGCCGCTGCCGGCGGCGCGAGTTGCGCGCGACCTCGACACCTTCGTCGGTCGCTACGCGAGCGACGAGGTCTTCAACGTCTTCGGCAGGCCGCTGGTGATCTGGTCCGGGACACCCGAGTTCTCCCGGGCCGACCTGGCGAGGGTCACCACGCCGCGGCGGAGGCGGCTCCTCATCCTCGCCTCGGAGCGAAACCTGGACGGCTACCGGCGCGTCGCCGACGTCGTAGACGGTAACGCCTACTACTGGGGGTCGGTGGACCCCTCCACCTATCCGGGCTATGCCGAGAAGCTCGCCGAGATGGGAAAGGCGATCCATGCGCGGCACGGGCTGTGGATCGCCCCGGCGGCGCCCGGCTTCGACGCGAGGTTGATCGGCGGCCGGGAGGTCGTAGAGCGCCGGGATGGAGCCACCCTGCGCGAGGAGCTCGACGCGGCAACCGGTTCGGCGCCAGACGCGGTCGGTGTCATCAGCTGGAACGAGTTCAGCGAGAACACCCACATCGAGCCAAGCCGAGCCTACGGCTCGCGGTACCTCGAGGTGCTCGGCGACGCTCGCGGCGCAACGTTGCCGGAGCTGCGCGAGTTCGACTCGAGCGAGCCCGCCGCGATCAGCGTCAACTACGGCGTGCCGCTGCTCGGCGGAGTCGCGCTCTTCCTCTCGGCGAGCCTCCTGGTGCTGGTAGGGCGCAGCCGCCGCCGGGCTCCGTCCCGACTGGCGCCGGACCGCGACGCCTGAACGGTATCTCCCTCTTCGAGGGTACGAAAGTCACCTCTGAGCGGCTTGTCGCACCCGTTCAGCGGGTCTAGCGTGCGCGGGACGCGTGTGTCTCGGAAACTCCTGGCGGCGACCCGCATGGCGGCGGTTCCCCTGATCGCGCTCATGCTCGCCGGATCCGCCGGCGCCTCTGCACCAGAGCTCAAGCGCTACCCCTACCTCGCCGATGTCGTCGGCTCGAGTGCCACCGTCAACTGGGCCACCGATCGCTCGCTCACGACCGGAAGGATCAGATACGGCAGGCGTGGTGTCGAGTCCTGCACGGCTCACACGCAGAGCGCCTCGCGGTCGAGCATCACCGTGAACGGGGTCTCGCGGTATCAGTGGCGCGCCACCCTCAGCGGGCTGAGCCCGGGCGCCCAATACTGCTACGGGGTCGAGCTCGGCACGAGCGCGCCAGTCGTCGATCTGCTTGGCACGGACGCCACGCCCGCGTTCTACGCTCAGCTGCCCGCCGATTCCTCGGAGCCGTTCTCGTTCGCGGTCCTCGGCGATTGGGGAGCGGTCGGCAACAAGGAGGCCGGCGCCGCAAACAAGCAGGCGGACGTGATGAGCCGGATCGCGGCGAGCGGGGTGCGCTTCGCCGTCGGCACCGGCGACACCGCCTATCCGTCGGGGAGCCAGACCAACTACGGCGACCTCGTCCAGACGGGCCCGAACGTCAGCGGCGTCTTCGGGCCGGCGTTCTGGAAGAAGGTCGGGGCCTCGATCCCGCTCTTCAATCCTGTCGGCAACCACGGGTTCAACAGCACGTTCCTGTCGATCTGGCCCCAGAGCGCCGCCGCGTCGAGCTCGGGCGGCCGCTACATCACGGAGACCTACTGCTGCGTGAACGGAACCCGCTCAGCCAACTATCCGAGCGCCTGGTACGCCTTCGACGCCGGCAACGCCCGCTTCTATGTGCTCGAGGCGGCCTGGAGCAGCTCCAACAACGGCACGGCCGACAAGTACGAGAACGATTACGACACGCACTGGACGCCGAGCAGTGCCCAGTACCGCTGGCTCGAGAACGACCTCAGCACCCACTCCTCCGAGCTCAAGTTCGCCTTC
>Ga0126312_10002773_pt1 | contig 11748 bp, 10 predicted proteins | sample Plot104A_FD_92537 | JGI IMG/M metagenome (GOLD analysis project Ga0126312, IMG submission 92537) | Serpentine soil microbial communities from UC McLaughlin Reserve, CA, USA - Plot104A | ecosystem: Environmental > Terrestrial > Soil > Grasslands | place: USA: UC McLaughlin Reserve, Lake County... | reverse complement strand
CTCGACCGGCGGGATCGCCGCGCCGCTCCCGTCGAACACGACCAGCGCCGGGTCCCGCTCGAGCGCCTTGCGCATGCCTTCCGCGAGGTTCGTTGCCCATGTCGCTCCTGCGAGCCCCCCGCCGGCCCGCCGGCAGCCGATCGTCGGCACCCCGGCCAGGGCGGCGGTCTCCAGGTAGTCCGACGCCGCGTGCGCCCCGCCGCGCGAGAGCTCGAGAAGATCGTCCACGGTCGGGCTGACCTCGGCAACCTGCGGCTCCGCCGGCCCGCCCCGTCCCATCGAGACGACGACAAGGTCGTGCTCTTCGGCCAGCAATCGCGCCGCGTAGCCGGTGACGGCGGTCTTCCCCATTCGCTTGCCCGTCCCGATCACGGCGAGCGAGGGCAGCTCGAACGGCTGGAAGGCCGGGGGCCGGAGCGAGAAGTCGGGCCCTTCGTAGGCGAGACCGCGCGCGAGGATCCGGCTGGCAAGCCGGAAACGCTCGATGGGGCCGAGCACCGGCTCGTCGGAGAGATCGACGGCGACCTCCGGATCGAAGGTCGTGAGAGCCTCCTCGAGGTCGTGGACGACGGGGACGCCGTAGTCGTCCTCGCCGCGCAGCTTCTCGGTCCCGCCGACGAGGAGGGCGCCGGCGACCTCATGCGGGAGGTCGCGCAGAGCGTCGCGCACGACCGGCGCGTAGTGCTCACCGTCGATCAAGGCGAGCGCGCGGCTCACCTGGTCGTCACCTCGGTCTCGATCCGCGCCGTGTACTTCTCGAAGGCACGCGTCTCGAGCGAGAACTGGATGATCTTCTCCTGGCCGTGGAAGGGGTACTTCCGCCAGACGTCGACGTGGTTGCCCGCGACCTCGATCACGTTGTAACAGGGCCTCGTGTTGCCGCGTAGCCGCAGGGACGAGACCGTCCCGGTGTTGACGACGAACATCTCCTCCAGCTTCCAGGCATATGGGACGTGCTTGTGCCCCGAGAGTACGAGATCCACTCCCGCCCGCTGGAGGCACTCGATCACGTCACCCGCGTCGTAGACCACGTTGCGCTCGCGGCCCGTACCCGGCACCGGCAGCAGGTGGTGGTGCATCACGAAGATCCGAAACTCGGCCGACACCGAGAACTGCTCCTCGATCCAGGAGTAGCGCGCGCGGCCGATCTGGCCGTGGTCGAGATCCGGCTCGCTCGAGTCCACGGCGACGACGGACACGCCGTCGACGTGCAGGGCCGTGTGGCGGTCGCCGAACAGCTCCTCGAAGTGCATGTAGCCGACGTTCCGCGAATCGTGGTTGCCGGGAATGACCACTAGCCGCTTGCAGCGGAGCATGTTCAGGTACTCGCGTGCCTGGAGGTACTCCTGCCTGAAGCCGAACGCCGTCAGGTCGCCCGAGCAGACCACGAGGTTGGGCTCGAGTTCGTTGATCTCGCCGATCGCCCGCTCCATCAGGCTCGGCACGAAGTTGGGATCGCCGCAGTGGATGTCCGAGAGGTGGGCGATAGTGAACGTGCTTCTGCTGCCGTCGCGACCAGCCATGCTCGAAGTGTAGGCCCTCTCTTCGGCGTCCGGGCTCGCCGGTACTCTGTCTTTGGGTGGCAGGAAAAGTTCCCGATTTCCAGGCATATCAAGGACAAGGCGAGCCGCGCTTCGCGAACGACGTCGAGCTCGAATGCGCCAAGCTCCTGGACTACTACGGCATCCCTTGGGCCTATGAGCCGCACACGTTCGTGCTCGAGCAGGACGCCGACGGCCGGGTCATCGAGGCCTTCACGCCCGACTTCTACTTGCCGGAGCAGAACCTCTACCTCGAGCTGACCGTGATGAAGCAGTCGCTCGTGACGCGGAAGAACCGCAAGCTCCGCAAGCTTCGGGAGCGCTACCCAGACGTCAACGCCAAGCTCTTCTACCGGCGCGACATCGAGCGCCTGGCGCAGCGATACAGACTCGACCTGGCGTCCTAGTGGCCTGGCGGGGGTCATTTTGCCGCGGATGGTGACCCCCAGGTCACTCACCGACGAGCGAGTCGGCGAGATCTACCTCTCGCGGGAGGAGATCCAGGCTCGGGTCGAGGAGCTCGGCGCCGAGATCGCGACCGACTATGAGGGCCTCGAGCCGATCCTCGTCGCCTCGCTCAAGACCGCGATCGTCTTCGTCGCCGATCTCTCCCGCGCGCTGCCGATCGTCCACAACCTGGATTTCATCGCACTGGCGCCGTACGACGGGAACGGCGGCAGCGGTCGCCAGGTGAGGTTGCTCAAGGATCTGAGCATGAGCATCAACCGGCGGCACGTCCTGCTCGTCGAGGACATCGTCGACACCGGGATGACGCTCAACTACGTCGCCAAGACGCTCTTGCTGCGGGAGCCGGCGTCGCTGGCGGCGGTGACGCTGCTCGACCGGCCCTACCGCCGGCTGGTCGAGGACATTCCCGTCCGCTACGTCGGCTTCACCGTCCCGGACGAGTTCTTCGTCGGCTACGGCTTCGACCTCGACGAGCGCTACCGCAATCTCCCCGACCTGCGATTGCTGGAGCCAGGCGACTAACTACAGGTAGCCCAGCGGGTCGACCGCCGAGCCGTTGACGCGCACCTCGAAGTGGAGGTGCGGGCCGAAGCAATGGCCCGTGCAGCCGATGTACCCGATCGTCTGGCCCTGCGAGACCGGCCCACCGCCGACTGCAAAGCTGGACTGGTGCGCATAGGCGGTCGCGATCCCGCCGCCGTGGTCGATGATGATCAGGTTCCCGTACCCGCCCATCCAGCCTGCGTAGATCACGGTTCCTGACGCGGCGGCGGCGATCGGCGTGCCATAGCCGGCGGCGATGTCGACGCCCTCGTGCATCCGGCCCCAACGCCAGCCGAAGGGGCTGACGACAGGCCCGCTGACGGGCCAGATGAAGCCGCTCGCCGAGGGTGACGAGTCGGTCGACGCCTGCGAATACATGGGCGATGACGAGACCGTCGCCTGCGCCGACCGAATCTGCGCGGCCACGTTCGCGCTCTGCGCCTGGAGCGCGGCCGCTTCGCTCGCATAGTGCCGTGCGTCCTCGCGAACGTCCGCGAGGCTCGCCCGGCGCGCGCTGCGCGCCGCCGCGAGCCCCTGTTGGCGGGCGACGAGCTGGTTCTTGAGCGCGCGAGTCTGCTCGGTCCGGATCTTGACGACCCGGGTGACGGCGGCGACGCGCGCCTTCGTCTTCCCCGTCCGCTCCCGGAGGACACGCACGTGGTCACGGGCGCCCGCGACGTGCTTGACGATGCTGCGGTCCTGGGCGGCGATCGAGCTCAGGTAGTCGAGTTGGTCGAGGATGTCGCTGAAGCTCTGAGCGTCGATCAGGACGTCGAGCGTCGAGGGCTCCCCGCTCTCGTAAACGGCGACTAGGCGGGCGCTCAGCCGCTTGACCGCAACCCCGTACTGGTCACGGAGAAACGCCAAACGCTCGGACTGGAGCTCGTACAGCTCGGTCAGCGCGTCGAGCTTGCGCTGGTGGAGGGCGAGATCCTCCTCGAGCGCGACCAGCTTGGTGGAGACGTCGCCGACCTCGGTCTCGAGCGACTGGATTCGCTGCGTGACCGAGGCGATCTCGGCGCTGAGCGACGCCTCGCGCTCGCGCGCTCGCTGGAGCTTGGATTGCACGCTCGACAGCTGGTCGTCGATGCTCTCTCTTCGGTCATAGAGGCCGCCCGACGCAGGAGCCGCGGCGAGCAGAACGAGTATGAGGCTGCAGACGATTCGTCGAGCCATCGGCCAAGTTCTCGGGCCGCCGAGACCTCCCTCTCGGCCCGTGGCGCGGAATCCTAGCGATCCTGTCGGCTAGACGGGAAAGAACGCGCGGAAAAGTGCTGCTCCGAGGCGTGTTCTGGCGTCTCGCTGGGCAACGAGGCGCCGTTCCCGAGGGCCTGGGCGGCTCGGCGGCGCAGCGGCTGGACGAGGGCGCGGTAGTCCTCGTCCGTGATCTTGCCCGTGCGGTGGTCGAACTCGAGCTCCTTCAGCTCGGCCAGCGCCCGATCGCGTTCCTCGGCGGCAGCGAGGGTGTCTTGCCCCGGTTCGACGGCGGGGGGCGGCTCGTCGGCGCGAAGAAACGGCACCGCCACGATGACGACGACCGCCGCGGCGAGCACCGCCGCCAGGACGACCTCAATACTCACAGCCGCACCTTGGAACTACCCACGTGTCGACCGGTCATTGCAGACGGCCGCACGGGCAATAGGGACGGGCACGCTGGCAAAGCCAGCATGCCCTCCAAACGGCATCGCAAGCGATGCCTTGGCCGCACGGCCTGAAGGTGACATCGCAAGCGACGTCACGCCCGCGCGAGGGCCTCGTGCCGGCCGTATCGCAGCGCGAGCCGCCGTTGCTCGCGCGCATCCGGCCAGAGCGCGATCAGCGCACCACCAACGAAGACGAAGCCCGCGAGCCAGATCAGGTTGACGAGCGGCTTGACGAGCGCTTTCAGGAACACCGGCCCGCCCGGCTCCAGCTGCTCGGCGATCAGGAACAGGTCTTCGCCGTTCAGGCGGTCGGACCGAATCGCGGACTCGTTCGAGACCTGTTGCTCGGCCAAGTAGCTGTTCTTGCCGGGACGCATCGTTCCCAGCCGTTCGCCGTCCCGCTCGACGTCGACGAGCGCGCGGAGTTCGACTGCGTTCGGGCCGCGCTCCTGCGTCGTGCCCCGGTACGTCAGCGTGTAGTCGCGCACCGCTATCGATTCCCCCGGCTGGAGCCGCTGCTCCCGCGTCGTGTCGTACGCGCTCGAGCCGATCACACCGATCGCGAGGAGCACGATCGAGGCATGGACGACGTACCCGCCGTAGCGGCGACGGTTGCGGCCAACCAGCTGCGCGAAGGCTCCGGCCCAGGATCCGCCCGACAACGCCTGCCGTGCCCGGGTCCCGCGAACGAACTCGAGCACGATCGAGGCGAGGACGAAAACGCAGAACGTGTACCCGACGAGCCCCGGGATCGAGGAGCCGGCGCCGAGGGCGAGCAGGACCACGCCGCTAAGGACAGCGGCCCCGAGCGGCCAGGCAAAGATCCGTCCGAGCCCGCGCAGCGACGCCCGCCGCCAGGCGATCAACGGCCCGATCCCCATCAGGATCAACAACGGCAGCCCGAACGCCTTCAGGAAGAAGTTGTAGTAAGGCGGGCCCACCGTCACAGGCTCGCCGCGCAGCGCCTCGGTCAGGATCGGATAGGCGACGCCCCAGAGGATCGTCAGGCAGAAGGCGACCAGGAGCAGGTTGTTGTAGAGGAACGTCGCCTCACGCGACACCGGAGACTCGAGCCGCGTCTTCGACCGCAGCAGCGGGAGCCGGGAGACGATCAAGGCCGTCGAGCCGGCGACCACGACCCCGATGAATCCGAGGAACCACGGCCCGATCGAGCTCTCCGTGAACGAGTGGATCGAGCTGAGGATCCCGGAGCGAGTCAGGAACGTCCCGAACAATGCGAGGGCGAATGCCCCGACCACGAGCAGGATGTTCCAGATCTTCAGCATCCCCCGCTTCTCCTGGATCATCACCGAATGCAGGAAGGCGGTCGCGGCCAGCCATGGCATCAGCGCTGCGTTCTCGACCGGATCCCACGCGAAGTAGCCGCCCCAACCCACCTCGACGTACGCCCAGTGCGCGCCGAGCAGCTGGCCGAAGCCGAGCAGCATCCAGGCGACCAGCGTCCAGCGCCGGGTGATGACGACCCAGAGCTCGTCCGAACGCCGCGCCAGCAGCGCACCCATCGCGAACGCGAACGGGATCGTCAACCCGACGAAGCCGAGGTAGAGGAACGGGGGGTGAGCGAGCATGTACGGGTTCTGGAGGCTCGGGTTGAGCCCGAGGCCGTCGGCGGGTGCTGCCTGCGTCGCGAATGGGCTCGCCACCGCCACGAGCAGGAACGAGAAGAAGACGGTCACGGCGCCGAGCACCGGGACCGTCCAGGCGAGCAGGCTGGGAGCAGAGCGGCGGCCGAGCAGCACGGCTGCGGCAGAGAAGCCGGTCAGGACCAGGAGCCAGAGCAGGAGCGAGCCTTCCTGCCCGCCCCAGAACGCCGAGACGGTGTACGGCCGCGGCAGCTCGAGGCTCGTGTGCCTCCAGACGTAGACGAAGCTGAAGTCGTGCCGCAGGAGCGCGGTCAAAAGCACGCCCGACGCCACCAGCGCGGCGAGGAAAGAGGCGAGGATCGCGTTCTCAGCCGATTCCGCAAGGCGCCGGCGGCGGCTCCGGGCCGCAAACGCCCCGGCGACCACTGCGTACACGGCCAGCCCGAGGCAGACGACGAGCGCGGCACGCCCCAAGTCGGGCATCAGCTCTGCTTCTTATCGGTGTACTTCGATGGGCACTTCGTGACGAGCGTGCCGGGCTTGCCCACGAAAGTACCGTTCTTCAGCTCACCCTTCAGCGAGATGTCGCGGCCGGTTCGGAACATGTCCGGTACCGAGCCGCGGTAGACGACCGGTACCGCGCTCGTGCCCTCGACGTCGCGGAGGCGGAAGCGCAGACCGTTCCCCCTGGCGTCCCCCGTTACGCGCCCGACGACCTTGCCGACCAGCGCCACCTCGGTCGTCCGCCCGTTCAGCTCACTCGGGCGAAGCTGCGGTGTCCCGCCCGCGATCGAGGTGTAGACCAGAAAGACCGCGAGCATCGCGGCGACCGCGAGGGCGATGACGAGGCGGGCTGGAGAGGCACGGCGCGCCACGCCGAAAAGTCTAGACGCGGGTGGTCTAGGAGGCTTCCCTCGACGGGGCCGGGCGCCGCGCGGGGATCCGGTAGCCGTGCTCCTCGCACAGCGAGCCGGGCTCGTCCTCGGTCAGTGCGTCACAGTAGCCCTTGCCGTACGCCGCGCGCATGAACGCCGCGACGATCTCGAGGCTCCATTCGGAGACGTCGGCCGCCTCGCGCCAGAGGTCGAGCAGGCGAACGTCGATGTCGAGCTCGAGCAGATCGATACGAGATGGGCCCTTGGCCATGCGCTCAGGGTAGGAAAGGCATCGGACAGCTAGGTTCCCCGCCTATGGGAGAGCTTTACTTGGGGCCGTCACGGGTGCCGTCGCGCGATTCGCCCGAGGCGGCGGTCGAGCTCCTGTTGGAGCGCGGTTACAGCGCCTGCGAGATCGACTTCGAGGGCAAGTTCTGGATGGACTACCCGTTGGCGGAGCGCTTCGGGCAGCTCGCCCGCGAGAACGGCATCGTCCTGTCGGTCCACGCGCCTATCGCAGGCTTCATGGGACATGTCCAACGCGACAAGAAGCAGCGGATGGCGGTCGGGATGCTCGACCATTCCGCCGGAATCGCCAAGGCCGCAGGGGCGGAGCTCGTCGTCTTCCACCCCGGTTTCCTGCTCGGACGCGAGCGGGCAGACGCGATCGATTCTGTCGTGGAGCAACTCGAAGAGCTACGCGAGCGCCTGGAGGGCAAGGACCGGGCGGTCCCGTTCGGCGTCGAGATCATGGGACGGGTGCGCGAGCTGGGGACGGCGGAAGACGTCTTCGCCATCTCTGGGCGCCTCGGCTGGGTCCGCCCCGTGCTCGACTTCGCCCATCTGCACGCCGTCACCGACGGCGGCTTCCTGGCCGTGGAGGACTTCGCGGGCGTGCTCGGTCTCGCCGACGAGATCATGGAGCCGGGCGCCCCGTTCCACGTCCACTTCTCCGACATCGCATATGCAAACCGCAATGAGACGAAACACCTGTCCTACGGCGAGGGAACGCTGCGGGCGGAGCCGCTCGGCGAGGCACTCGCCCGGTTCGACCGTCCGGCGACAGTGATCAGCGAGTCGCCGGACGAGGAGTCACATCAGGCGATCCGGACCGCGCTCTCTTCGGGCACCGCGCCGGCGCGAAGCTCGGCGAGACGCTCTTCGAAGGCAACGACGTCGTCCAGCCGCCCGCGCTCCTCGAGGAACTGAATGATCGCCTTCAGCGGCTCCGTCAGGAAGCGGGTGTACTCGCTCCGCTCGAGGATCTCGATCGCCTCCCGGAAGAGCGCCTCGGCCTCGTCGTCGCGACCCTGCGCCGCTCGCACCATCGCGAGCGTCTTGCGGGTCGTCGACTGTGAGCTGACGTCCTGGGGGCCGACCGTCTCGACTGCCTTGAGCGCGTAGACCTCGGCGGCATCGATCTTGCCCTGTTGGAGCAGGATCTCCGCCAGGCTCCGCTGGACCTCGCAGAGCGTGCCGCGGTCCTCGAGCGGCTTGAGGATCCCGATCGCCTCGCGGAGGAGCCGTTCGGCCTCGGCAATCTCGCCGCGTCTCGCGACCAGGCGTCCGATGACCATGATCGAGCGCGCAAGGTTCGTCGCAGCTCCGACCTCGGCAAAGAGGTCGCGGGCCCGTCCGAACTCGGCCAGTGCCTCCTCATGGAGGCCGCGGAAGGCGTAGAGCTCTCCCAATTCCTTGAACGCGCGTCCCTTGGCGGTCGGCGAACCGCTCTCTTCCGCGAGCATCAGCGCTTCTGCGATCACCGGCTCCGCGCGCTCGCCTTCGCGGCGGGCGACGTAGATGCCCGCGAGGTCGAGCAGCGCGTCGGCCTCGAGGTCCTGTCGCTCGAGCCGGCGGGCGATCTCGAGCTCCTCCTCCGCGTAGGCCTCCGCCTCCCGCAGCCGCCCGCGCCACCAAGCAGCGGTCTCAAGAATCCCGACCGCGTCGATCCGGCTTTCGTCGTCCTCCGAGACCTCGAGTGCCTTCTGGGCCAGCTGCTCGGCTCGGCTGACGTCGCCCTCGCGTTGGATCGTGACGTGGGCCAGCGCCGTGAGCGCTCGGGCCTCGAGTCCCTTGTCGCCCACCTCACGTGCGCCCAGCAGCACGTCTTCCATCTCGTTCGACACAACCGGGAACTCGCTCATCCGCCAGGCAGCCCGAGCCGCCTGGTAGCGGCGCTCGAGCGTCGGCTCGAGCTCGACCGACCGGTGGAGCAAGCGTCGGGCGGTCGCGTTCGCCTCGCGGGCCAGTGCGCGCATCCCGGCCCGCTCCAGCGCATCGGCCGCTTCCTCGGCAAGCTCGGCAGGCGGCGCGCCGTCGAGCTCGGTGAGGAGCGCACTCGCCTGGTCGAGGTGATAGGCCCGAACCTCGAGCATCTCCTCGCGCGCACGCTCGCCTAGCCACTCGGCGAACCGCCGATGGTGGTGTGCCCGGGCCGTCTTCGACAGCCCGCCGTAGGCGACCTCGCGAATGAGGACGTGCTTGAAGCGGTATGAATCCTCACCGCTGATCGTCGAGCGCGGCTCGGTCAGGACGAACTCGCGCAGCAGCAGGTCGTCGAGCAGCGGCTCGAGCTCGTCGTCTCGGTCACTGCCAAGGTGCTCGACTGCCCCGGCCCAGAAGGTGCGGCCGATCACGGCCGCGCGCTGTAGCACGGACTTCTCGCCGGTCGGCAGATGGTCAATCCGAGCGGCGATCAGCGCCTGCAGCGTGTCCGGGATCCGCTCCACAGCCGAGCCGTTCGTTTCCGCGTTCGCTTCCGAGAGCATGCGGAGTGTCTCCTCGACGAACAGCGGATTGCCTTCGGTCTTCTCGAACAGGGTCGACCGCGCCGCCGACGGCAACTCGTCGTCGGCGAGGAGCGCCTCGATCAGCGCCTCACTGTCGGCCGCGCCGAGCGGCTCGAGCTCGATCGCGGTCGCCCGCACCCTGCCCCCACCCCAGCCGGGGCGGATGTCGAGCAGCTCGGGCCGCGCGAGACAGAGCAGCAGCAGGGGAACGTTGCGCACCCATGTGCCGAGATGTTCGACCAGTTCCAGCAGCGGCTCCTCGGCCCAGTGAATGTCTTCGAAAACGAGGACGAGCGGTTGAGGCTCCGCCAGCTTCTCTGCCCAGGCTCGCGCGGCCCACGCGATGTCCTGCTGGTTGTGCTCGGCCTGCACGGCCTCGAGGACGCCTGTGGCCAGTCCCATCAAGTCGGCAACCGCCTCGTCGGGACAGCAGTCGCGCAGCTTCTCGATCGCCTCGTCGAGTGGGTCGTCGTCCGCGATGCCCGCGGCGACCTTGACCATGTCGGCGAGCGCGGAGTACGTCACGCCTTCGCCGTAGGGCAGCGCGCGGCCGAAGAGGATGGTCGAAGACTCCAGCCCATCGATGAACTCCCGCGCCAGCCGACTCTTTCCGACCCCGGGCTCGCCGTAGATCGTGAACAGGTGCGCGCGGCGGTCGCGGAGCGCGCGGGCATAGGTGTTCTCGAGCAGCTCGAGCTCGGCGTCTCTGCCGACGAGCGGAGCCGAGAACTTCCGTGTCGCCTCGAACCGCGTCGTGCCGAGGACGCGCCAGGTCCAGACGGGCTCGGCCAAGCCCCTGGCCTCGACCGGGCCCTCGTCCTCGACCTCGAAGCAGGCAAGGGTCAGCCGGTGGGCCCCGGGCCCGATCAGGATTCCGTTCGGCGGCGCCGACTGCTGGAGCCGGGCCGCGACGTTCACGGCCTCGCCCGTGGCGAAGGTGGATTCGACGTCGTCGACGACGACTTCGCCCGACTCGACGCCGATCCGCGCCTCGAGCCCCAGCTCGGCGACCGAGTTGATGATCTCGAGTGCGGCGCGGATCGCACGCTCGGCGTCGTCCTCATGGGCCTGCGGGATCCCGAACGCGGCCATGACGGCGTCACCGGCGAACTTCTCGACGATCCCGCCGTGGGAGATGACGCACTGCTGAACGCGGTCGAAGTACTGCTGCACGCGACGGCGCGCCACCTCGGGATCGGTGCCGGAAACGAGTGCCGTCGACCCGACGAGGTCGACGAACAGGACCGTCGCAAGCTTGCGTTCCACGCCCACAAGTGTAGAAACGTCTGGGGACGTTGAAAACGTCCCGGAATTCGACCGTTTTGGCCGTTTACCAGGTCGAGACGTTCTGGAGGCGTAAAGTCCTGGCGTGCTCGATCCGAAGGTCTTCAAGGCCTACGACATCCGGGGGATCTACCCGTCGGAGCTGGACGAGGAGGGCGCGTACGCGATCGGGCGCGCCTACGTGGAGCACTTCGAGCCGAAGCGGATCGCCGTCGGGCACGACATGCGCATCTCCTCGCCCCCGATGGCCGCGGCGACGATCCGGGGCGCAGTCGACGCCGGCGCCCAGGTCCACGACCTCGGGCTCGTCGGCACCGAGATGGTCTATTTCGCCGTCGGCGACCTCGACCTCGACGGCGGAATCGCGGTCACAGCCTCGCACAACCCGAAGGAGTACACCGGGATGAAAATCGTCCGGCGCGGCGCTCTCCCCGTCGGCGGCGAGTCCGGCCTGCGCGAGATCCGCGATCGCGCGCTGAACTGCTTTGCCGAGCCAACCGGGGCCGGCAGGGTCGAGCAGGTCGACATCTGGCCGGCATTCGTCGATCGCGTTCTGTCCTTCGTCGACGTGGAGGCGATCGCGCCACTCAAGGTCGTGATCGACACCGCCAACGGAATGGGCGGCGTGATGCTGCCGCCGGTGCTCGAGCGCCTACCGCAGGTCGAGACCGTCCGCGACTACTTCGAGCCCGACGGCAGCTTCCCGAATCACGAGCCCAACCCGTTGCTGCCCGAGAATCGCGAATTCATCATCGAGCGGACGACGGCCGAGGCCGCCGACTTCGGCGTTGCCTTCGACGGGGACGCCGACCGCTGCTTCTTCGTCGACGACCTCGGCGAGTTCGTGCCGGGCGACTTCGTCACCGCGCTGTTTGCGGAGCTGATCCTCGAGAAAGAGCCCGGCGCGAAGATCATCTACGACGTCCGCGCGAGCTGGGCCGTGCCAGACACGATCAAGCGCGCGGGCGGCATCCCGCTGATCAACCGCGTCGGCCACGCCT
>Ga0126312_10002772_pt1 | contig 11749 bp, 8 predicted proteins | sample Plot104A_FD_92537 | JGI IMG/M metagenome (GOLD analysis project Ga0126312, IMG submission 92537) | Serpentine soil microbial communities from UC McLaughlin Reserve, CA, USA - Plot104A | ecosystem: Environmental > Terrestrial > Soil > Grasslands | place: USA: UC McLaughlin Reserve, Lake County... | reverse complement strand
TCGCGGCCGAGCGCCTGCTGCGCGCGTTCTCGACCGTCGGCACGCGCGGCGACACCGACCTGATGCTGCTGAGCCAGGCGACGAACCTCGAGCGGATCCACGAGTTCCACGTCGTGCTGGCGCAGAGCGGGCTGATGAAGTGGTGCACGACGCCCTACTCCTACCTCGCGATGACCAAGCCGTCGGAGTACTCGGACGATTCGCGCCTGGAGGTCCGTCCGGCGCACGGCCGCTACCTGTTCGTCTACCCGTTCGTGAAGACGCGCGAGTGGTACGGCAAGCCCGCCGACGAGCGCTACCGGATCATGCAGGAGCACATCCGCATCGGCCGCGAGTACCCCGACATCGACCTGAACACGTCGTACTCGTTCGGGCTCGACGACCAGGAGTTCGTCGTCGCCTTCGAGGCCGACGACCCGGCGCGCTTCCTCGACCTCGTCCAGCGCCTGCGCACCACGGAGGCGTCCGCGTACACCAAGCGCGACACCCCCACCTTCACCTGCGTGTCGACCTCCGTCGAGCGGGCGCTGAGCGCGCTCGACGGTACCCCGCTCCCGGAGGCACTGGCGACCACATGAGCTCGGACACGGTCGACATCACGATCATCGGCGCCGGCCCGGTCGGCCTCTGCACCGCCTTCTGGGCCGGGATGCGGCAGGCGAGCTGCCGGATCATCGACTCGCTGCCGGAGATCGGCGGCCAGTGCACGACGCTCTACCCGGAGAAGTGGATCTTCGACGTGCCGGGCCACCAGCGCATCCTCGCGCGCGACCTGGTCGAGCAGCTGCGCGCGCAGGCGCTCGACCAGTTCGACGTCCCGATGCTCCTCGGGTGCACGGCCGAGCGGATCGAGTACGACGGCGACGACATCGTGCTCCACACCAACGAGGGCCCGCTGCGCTCGCGCACCGTGATCGTCTCCGGCGGCCACGGCGCGTTCGAGCCGAAAAGGCTGCCGGTGTCCGACGTCGACATGACCCCCTGGGAGGGCCGCGGCGCGCACTACCTCGTCGGCGACAAGCGCGAGTTCGCCGGCAAGCGCGTCGTGATCGTGGGCGGCGGGGACTCGGCTTTCGACTGGGTCGTCAACCTCGTCGAGACGGCGTCCGACGTCACGCTGGTGCACCGCCGCGAGGGCTTCCGCGCGCACGAGGCGACCGTCGCGGAGGTGATGGAGCACGTCGAGGCCGGCCGCGTCGACCTCAAGGTCCCGTACGTGATCCGCCAGGTCGAGGGCAACGGGCGGATCGAGTCCGTCGAGCTGCACCACGCCGGCGGCGACTCCGTCGAGCGTCTCGAGTGCGACGCGGTGCTGCTCCAGCTCGGGTTCGTGACGAAGCTGGGGCCGCTCAAGGACTGGGGCTTCGAGATCCACAAGAACGCGCTCGTGGTCGACGGGCTGATGCGGACCAGCCTCGACCGCATCTGGGCCTGCGGCGACATCACCACCTTCGACGGCAAGCTCAAGCTGATCGCGACCGGGTTCGCCGAAGCGGCGATCGCCGTCTCGCAGGCGGTGCACCACATCCGGCCCGAGACCAAGATCCAGCCGGCCTACTCGACGAACACCGGCGTCCCCGGCGCGGTGGCCGGCCAGCCGTAGGGATGCTCCGCCGGGCCGTCCCCGCGGCGCTCGCCGCGCTGCTCCTGGCTGCCGGGGGCTGCGGCGGCGACGGCGGCGGCTCGTCGGCGGCCGAGGACCCCGTCGCGCAGGTCCCGAGCGGGATCCAGGAGAAGGTCCGCGAGGCGCGCAACCCGCAGCCGTCGGAATTCCCCGCGACCGGCGGGAAGACGCTCCAGGCGCTCGCGGACGAGATCGGCGGCGGGCCCGAGATGGGCCTCGCCGGCTCGATCTTCGTCGCCGGCCGCGAGAACCGCGTCGCGTTCGGCGTGATCGACTCGAACGCCGGCTTCCTCTACGGCAAGACGGCGCTGTACGTCGCGCGGTCGCCGAGCGCCAAGGCCAAGGGCCCGTACGTCGCGCCGGCCGACGTGCTCGTGACCGACGCGCCGTACCGGTCGGAGCAGGCCGCGACCGAGGCCGACCCGTTCGCCGCGGTGTACGCCGCGCGAGTGCCGTTCGCCAAGCCTGGGAGCTACTCGGTGATGGCGGTAACGCTGGTCGGCGGGAAGCCGGTCGCCGCGCCAGGCCGGCTGAAGGTCACGACCGCAGCTCGCGACAAGATCCCCGACGTCGGCGAGCAGGCGCCGAAGGTGCAGACCGACACGGTCGCCTCCGCGGGCGGCGACGTCGAGGCGATCGACACGCGCCGGCCCACGAGCGACATGCACGCCGACTTCTCCAAGGTCGACGGCAGCAAGCCGGTGGCGCTGCTGTTCGCGACCCCGCAGCTGTGCCAGTCGCGCGTCTGCGGCCCGGTGGTCGACGTCGCGCTCCAGCTCCGCGCTCGCTACGGCAATCAGATCGAGTTCATCCACCAGGAGGTCTACACGGACAACGACCCGAGCAAGGGCCTCCGCAAGCCGCTCCAGGAGTTCAACCTGCCGACCGAGCCGTGGCTGTTCGTCGTCGGCAAGGACGGGAAGATAACCGCACGGCTCGAGGGCTCCTTCGGCCTCGACGCCTTCGAACGGGCGCTCAGAACCGCGCTGTGACGCGCCGCCGGCGGCTCGCTGTCGCGGCGGCGGGCGCGGCGCTGGGCGCCGGGATGGCGCCTGAAGCCGCGCAGGCCCACGGGATCGTGCAGCGGACGAACCTGCCGATCCCGGAGGTCGTCTTCGCCTGGGCGGCGGCAACCGTACTCGTCGTCTCGTTCGTCGGCCTCGCCGTGCTGTGGCCGAGCCAGCGGCTCCAGGATCCGCCCTGGCGCCCGCTGCCCGGCGGGCGCATCCTGGGAAGCTCCGCGGTCGAGGTGCTGTGCGCCGCCATCGGCGGGGGGCTGTTCGCGGTCGTGATCTACGCGGGCTACGCGGGCGGCGGCTCGGCGCTCGACAACCTCGCGCCGACGTTCATCCTGATCGACTTCTGGGTCGGGCTCGTGTTCGCGAGCGTGCTCTTCGGCGACGTCTTCCGCGCGTTCAGCCCCTGGCGCGCGATCCAGCTGCCCGGCTTCCGGCACTATCCGGAGCGCTGGGGGCGCTACCCGGCCGCGCTCGCGCTGCTCGTGTTCACCTGGATCGAGCTCGTCTCCGGCTGGGGCGACGACCCCGTGGCGCTCACCAACGCCGCCGTCGGCTACGCGGTCTACACGCTCGCGATGCAGGCGGTCTTCGGAACCGAGACGTGGACCGCCCGCGGCGAAGCCTTCGCGGTCTACTTCAACCTGTTCTCGCGGATCTCGATCTGGGAGACGCGCGACCGGGACGTCGGCGTGCGGCCGCCGCTCGGCGGTCTGCCGCGCGTCGACGCGGTGCGCGGCACCGTGATGTTCGTCGTCGTGATGATCGGCACGGTCACGTTCGACGGGTTCAGCCAGGGGCAGCTCTACTCCGACGTCTCCGTCGATCTGTCCGACGCACTGGACGGGATCGTCGGGCTCGACGCCGCGCCGAAGGTCGTCGGCACCCTGGGGCTGCTGCTCGGCGTAGCGGTCGTGGGCGCCTTTTACCGGCTCGGCATCGAAGGCGCGCACTCGGTCGGGGGAGGCATCCCGGCGGCGAAGCTGCGGCGGGCCTGCATCCACACGCTCGTGCCGATCGCGATGGCGTACGTCGCGGCGCACTACCTCACGTTCCTGCTGTTCGAGGGCCAGGCGACGCTCTATCTCGCCTCCGACCCGCTCGGCAAGGGCTGGGACCTCTTCGGCACGGCGGACCGGGCGATCGACTACACCTACCTGAGCCAGAACGCGACCTGGTACCTCCAGGTCGCGTTCGTGGTGGTGGGGCACGTCGCCGCGCTGATCCTCGCCCACGACCGTGCGCTGGTCCTCTACCCCGACGCGAAGCTCGCCGTGCGCTCGCAGTACTGGATGCTGGCGGTGATGGTCGGCTTCACGTCGCTCGCGCTGTGGCTGCTGGCGCAGGCGACGGCCTAGTTTGCTCCGACAATCACGAAGGGCCCGCCGACAGCGGGCCCTCCGTAGACGAACGTTGCGCGGGTTCAGTGCTCGACGCGCACGCGGCGCCGCAGCGGGACCGCGATCGCGATCGCGCCGAAGCCGAGCAGCAGGACGAGCCCGCTGACGATGTACGGCAGCTCGCTCGGGGAATCCGTCGGCTCGATCACGTCGACCGGCGCGACGTCCGCGGGCGGCGTGTCGGCGCGGTACTCGGTCTTCGCGAACTCGCCGCGGACGTCGGTGCCCTGGGCGGATCCGGTCGAGCCGGCGTCCTGCGCGAACTCGCCGCGGAGATCGGCGCCGGTGCCCTGCGGCACGGCGCTGGAGCCCTTGGCGAACTCGCCGCGGAGGTCCATCGCGGCGGCCGTCGCCGGAGCGGCGAGCGCGGCGATCGAGGCGGCGACGGCGATGAGGCGGGTGATGCGGGGCATGCGAGGCTCCTTCGGGAAGCGGTTGCGGTGATGCTTCGCAGCTTCCGCCGCCTCGGTCAGGGCTTGGTCATGCACTGGTACGAGCGCCGTCGTAGCGGCGCGGGAGAGGCTCAGCGGCAGGCGGGCGAGAACGCCCGCTCGGGCAGGAACGCCGCCCATTCGGCGCGCGACAGCGAGCGGCCGGCGAGCGCGCACGCGCGCGCCTTCCACTCCGCGGGATCGACCGACCAGGCGACCGCGCCGCCGATGTCCGAGACGGCCACGAGCGCGGAGCCGTCGGGTGAGAATGCCGGGAAGACCCAGCCCTGGCCGACCGGCAGCGGCGCGCCGATCTGCCTGAGCGTGCGGACGTCCCAGAGCGAGACCGCGCTGTCGCTGCCGGCGGAGAACACCATGCGGCCGTCGGGGCTGAAGCCCGTCCGGATCACGAAGCCGTCGTGCGCTCGCACCGCGGCCACGGCTGGGCGTCCCGTCCTGGCGTCGAGCAGGTGCAGGAAGCCCTCGTCGCCGCCCGTCGCGAGCAGCCGGCCGTCCGGCGAGTAGTCCACGTCGAACAGCGGGAACTCCGAGAGCGCCCGGTGGAACAGCCGGCGGCGCTGCGCGACGTCCCAGACCTCGACGGCGCCGCCGAATGTGGCGAGGCTCAGCCGCTAGCCGTCGGGACTGAAGGCGACTGCGGTCGTCGCGCCCGTGCCCAGCGGCGCGCCGCGGGGGCGCGCCGTTGCGGCGTCGAGCAGGGCGACGCCGTGCTCCGTGGCGACCGCGAGCAGGCTCCCGTCAGCACTGAAGGCCACCTGGCCCGGCCCCCGCGGGCTCGGTTCGATCCGCCGCCGTTCCTCGATCCTGCCGGAAGCGTCGAGCAGCGCTACCTCGCCACGGCTCGTGGAGGCGGCGAACGCTCGGCCGCCGGGCGCCGCCGCTAGGTCCAGCGGCGCGCCGAGATCGACGGGCGCCCTTGCCGGTCTCAGGTCACCGGCGCGCCAGAACGTTATGCGGCCGTCGCTCGTGGGGACGAGGTACGTCCCGCCGCCCGGGCCGACGGCCGGATCGAGCGACGGATCTGCGGCGTCGGGCGGACCCTCCTCCGGCCGTGGCCCGGTCGCGAACGCCCTGCCGAGCCGCCGCGAGCCCGCCACGTCCCACGCGATGATCGAGCTGTCGAGCCCGACCGTGAACAGCGTCGCGCCGTCGGGAGCGAAGACTGGCCCGAAGGCCCGTCCCGAATGCCCACGCAGGACCTCCCGCTGCTGCCCTGAGGCGACGTCCCAGACGATGATCCGGCCGTCGTCGCCGCCGGACGTGACGAGCGTGCGACCGTCCGGCGCGAACGCGAGCCCGGTCACGTCGCCCTCGTGCGTGCCCTCGAGCGTGCGTGTGCCGCCGGTGCGAACATCGAGGAGGTCGATGCCGCCGTCGAAGCGGGGGAACGCGACGAACCGGCGTCCGTCCACTGCGACATGCTCGAAGCCGCGCGACATCGTCCTGATCCGGTCGAGGCTGCGCGCGTCGAACAGGGCAGTGGCCCCATCGCGGTCGCGGCCGTCGAAGTCGATCCAGCTCGCGACGACCCGCCGCGGCCCGAGGAAGCGAGTGGTAACCATCCCGGCCGGAAGACGGACGGGGCGGCCGAGCGGGCGAAGCGTCTTCGCGTCGACGCGAACGACGCGGTTCGGGACGCCGTTGGCCTCGCCGGTGTCGCCGAGCACGATCTCCCGGCCGTCCGGCGAGAACGCGATGCCGGTCGGGACGAACTCGCGGGTCCGCCGCGTGGGCCCCGGCTTGCGCGTCGCCACGTCGTACAGCTGGAGAGCGCTCGCGGGCTCCGCGTAATAACTCACGGCGAGCGTACGGCTGTCTGGGCTGAACTCGATCGTCGCCGCTTGCTGGGGCAGGCGCAACGGGCCGCCGACCCGCTCGTACCTCCGCGGATCGACGAACATCACCGACCCGTCGTTGTCGGCGACGGCGAGCAGCCGGCCGTCGGGCGCCATCGCCGTCTTCAGCAGCCGCTCCCCGTTGCCCGGTATGACGCGCAGCGCCGCCGGGCTCCGCAGCAGCGCCGCCAGCAGGCTGCTGCGCGTCTGGACGGAGTCGTCGATCGCGACGGCCTGGCGCGCAAGCAGGACCGAGCGCGCGAGCGGCTCGTCGATCAGCGCCTGCGCGCCAAGCCGCTCCGCCAGCGCGGAGTTCTCCGCCTCGCGCGCGCGATCGCCCTGGACCAGCGCGACGATCCCGCCCGCCGTTGCGGCGGCGAGCAGCACCCCGACTCCGGCCAGCAGCACCCGCAGGCGGCTGTTCGTGCGGCGCATGCGGCGGCTGTCCCGCTCCGCCGCGGCCTGGCTCGCCTCGAGGTACTCGCGCTCTAGCGCGTTGAGCTCGGGGTCGTGGCGCTGCGCCCAGGCGAGCGTGCCCGCCAGGCGTGCGCCGCGGTAGAGATCGCCCGGGTCGCGCCCGCCGCCGCGCCAGCCGGACGCCGCCTCGCGCAGGTCGCGCCGCATGCGCCGGCCCTCGGCGTCCTCCTCGAGCCAGGCGCGCAGCCGCGGCCACTCCTGCAGCAGCGCCTCGTGGGCCACCTCCACGCCCTCCTCGTCGACCGCGACCAGCCGGTGGCCCGTCAGGACGGCCAGCACGCGCCGGAGCCGCTCGTCGGCCTCCGTGTCGAACTCCGCGAGCGGTGCGCGCCGGCGCACCGCCGCAGTGCCGGACGCCGTCTCGTCGCACAGGCGCAGGAACGTGGCCCGAGCGACGCGCTGCTCGGACTCGTCGAGCTCGCCGTAGGCGGACTCGGCCTGGCGGGCCACGGCGCCGCGCACGCCGCCGCTGCGCTCGTAGGCGGCGCGGGTCAGCGTGCTGCCCGCACGGGAATGCCAGAGCTCCAGGAGCGCCGTGGAGAGGAGCGGCAGCGCGCCGGGACGGTCGGCGACGTCGCGCACGAGCGCGTCGACGAGCCCCCGCTCCACGTCCACGCCGGCCCGCGCGGCGGGCAGTTCGATCGCCCTGCGCAGCTCCTCGGGCCGCATCGGTCCGACGAGCACGGAGTGGCGGTCGAGCAGCTGCGCGAGCTCGGGGATCTCCGCCGCGCGCCCGAAGAAGTCGGCGCGCAGCGTGAGCACGACGGCGAACCGCTGGCTTGGATCCGACGCTGCGGCCAGGACGGCGCGCAGGAAGTCCGCGCGCTCGGCCTCCGCGCGGTCGGTCGCGAAGATCTCCTCGAGCTGGTCGATCGCCACCAGCGTGCGTGCGCCCGGCGGGTCGCGCAGCACGCCGGCGAGCTCGTCGCCGCCTGGCCGCAGCACGACCTGCCGCCAGCGCTCGCTGCCCGGGATCGCGCCGCCGGCGAGGACCGGGAGCAGCCCCGCCCGCAGCAGCGACGACTTGCCGCTTCCGGACGGCCCGACGAGGCATAGCGCCGGCGACCCGGCGAGCCGCGCGACGAGCTCGGCCACGAGGCGCTCGCGCCCGAAGAAGCGGTCGGCGTCGGCGGCGTCGAAGGCGGCGAGCCCCTTGAACGGCGGGCCGCGCCGGACATCGGCCGCGCCGAGCTCGGGCAGGTAGATGCGCGCTCGCTCGCGGATCAGCTGGAGCGCCTGGACGTCCTCGGCGACGGCGGCCTCGGCGTCGCGCAGGTCGGACCGTCCGGCCGCGACGCGGTCCGCGGACGCGCGCAGCCGGCGCGTCGCGGCGCTGCGCGCCCACTCGCCCACGACCTCATGCACGCTTCCCGGCATGCCGCCGCTCGCCTCCAGCACCGACTCGGACGGCAGCTCGCGCGCGTGTGCGCCGGCGTGGAGCTCGGCGATCGCGCGGATCGCGCCGGCGTCGAGCGGACCGAGGCGGAGGTGCGGGACGCGCTCGGCGAGCGCCTCGACCGCGGGAGCAACCGCCTCCCGGAACGTGCCGACGACGAGGACCGGCCGGTCGCGCGCCGCCGCCTCGAGCGCTGCGACGACGGCGTCGGAGGCGGCGTCGAGGTCCTCGACGATCACGAGCGCCGGCGTGCCGGCCTCGACGCCGAGCGCACGCAGCAGCTCCTGCTCTCCCGCGACGGCGCTCGCATAGCGCACGGGCGCCCGGCCGCGCAGCTCGCGCGCGAGCTCGATCGCCAGTCGCGTCTTGCCGGCGCCGCGCGGTCCCGACACCAGCATCAGCGCACCGGCGCCGCGACGCACCGCCAGCCACGCCGCGCGCAGCGCCTCGACCTCGGCCGCGCGACCTGCCAGGAGCGGCGCAGGCCCGTCGAGCGCGGCCGGCAGCGGTACCGGTTGCCGCCGACGCGAGCGCCTCGCGCGCGCCCGCGATCAGCGCCTCGCAGCTCGCGTACCGAGCCGCCGGCTGCTTCGCCAGCCCGCGCTCGAGCACCGCGTCGAGCGCCGCCGGCACGCCCGGCGCGGCACCGCTCAGCGCGGGCGGCGGCTCCTCCATGTGCGCCCAGAGCAGGGCCAGGCGCGAGCTCTGGCCGGCGAACGGAGGGTGGCCGGCGAGACACTCGAAGAGCACGCAAGCGAGCGCGTACTGATCGGCGCGCCCGTCGACCGGCTGGCCGTCGATCTGCTCCGGCGCGAGATACGCGAGGGTACCCGCCGTGCTGCCGAGCCCGGCTGCCGAGGCGTCGACCTCGACGGCGATCCCGAAGTCGGTCAGGTACGCGTGATCCGCGTCGCCGACCAGGATGTTCGCGGGCTTGACGTCGCGGTGCACCAGCCCGCGCGCGTGCGCCGCGTCGAGCGCGGCGGCTATCTGCGAGGCGACCGCGACCGCGCGCTGCGGCTCCAGCGACCCGTCGGCGAGCAGCGAGCGCAGGTCGCGGCCGTCGACGTAGCGCATCGCGATGTAGAGCTGGCCGTCGGCCTCGTCGGCGTCGTGCACGGGCACAACGTTCGGGTGGTCGAGGGCGGCGGCGAGGCGCGACTCGCGTAGGAAGCGGCTGCGGTAGCCCGCGTCCTGCGACCGCTGGCGCGGCAATAGCTTCAGCGCGACCCTGCGCTCCAGCCGGACATGCTCGGGCGAGATAAACCACACCCATCCCGCCCTGGCCGATCAGGCCGGTGACGCGATAGCCGGCGATCTCGCGCCCGACCAGCGACTCCTCGTCCGTAAGCTGCCGCATGCGGCGAGCGTATGGAAGGCCACCGGGCGCCGCAATGTGACGATCGTCCACGCGGCCAGCATCCCCGGCGCCGCTGAACGCTCGCTGATGGATCGCTGAAACGCGATACGGTCAGCGCGGAGGGCACGCGCGATCCCTGAGTACCGCATCCTCGGGCCGCTCGAGGCCGACGACGACGGCCGCTCGCTGCCGCTCGGGGGAGCACGCCAGCGAGCGCTGCTCGCGATCCTGCTCACGCGCGCCAACGAGGTCATCTCCAGCGACCGCCTGATCGAGGAGCTCTGGAACGGCCGGCCGCCCGAGACGGCCGCCAACGCCGTCCAGGGCTACGTGTACCAGCTGCGCAAGGTGCTCGGAGCGGATGCGATCACCACCCGCGCGGCGGGCTACGCGATCACGGTCGAGCCGGACCGCCTCGACCTGCATCGCTTCGAGCGCCTGATGGACGAGGGCCGCGCGGCGCTCGAGGCCGGCGAGGCGGCGCGCGCCGCCACGCTGCTTCGCGACGCGCTCGGGCTGTGGCGCGGGCCGGCGCTGGCGGACTTCGAGTTCGAGCCGTTCGCCCAGGCCGAGATCGCGCGCCTGGAGGAGCTCAGGCTGGTGGCGATCGAGCGGCGGATCGAGGCCGATCTGCGACTCGGACGCCACCTCGACCTCGTCGCCGAGCTGGAGACGCTCGTTGCGCACCATCCGCTGCGCGAGCGCTTCCGCGGGCAGCTGATGCTCGCGCTGTACCGCGCCGGGCGCCAGGCCGACGCGCTGAGCGCCTACCGGGCGACGCGCGAGGCGCTCGTGGACGCGCTCGGCATCGAGCCGAGCCGGTGGTTGAGCGAACTCGAGCGCGCGATCCTCGTCCAGGATCCCGCGCTGTCGGAGCCGGAGCCGGAGCCGGGGCGGGCGACCGGGCCGCAGCCCGTCGCGGAGGTGGAGGGGACGGTCCTGGTGCTCGCCGAGCCCGCTCGCTCCGCGAACGCTCTGCTCGGCCTCGCCGAGCGCCTCGCCCAGCGGCCGCTGAGAGAGCTGATCCTCGCGCGCCTCGTCCGCGACCCGGACGGGCTGCGCGCCGCCGCGCGCGAGCTCGAGGAGCTGCGCAGCAGGCTCAGGGTCCGCGGCGTCCCAGCGCGCGTCGCCGCGTTCACGACGCAGGTGCCGGGCGAGGATCTCGTGCTGCTCGGCACCGAGCAGGAGGTGGACCTGCTGCTGCTCGGCGCACCGGCGGCGCTGCTCGAATCCGGCGTCCCGTCCGCGGATCTCGCGCACGTGCTGGCGGAGATGCCGTGCGACGTCGCGCTGCTGGCGGCGCGCGGGACGGAGGGGCTGGAGCCAGGGCCGCAGCGGCCCGTGCTCGTCCCGTTCGGCGGGGCGGAACACGAGTGGGCCTCCGTCGAGGTCGCGGCGTGGATCGCGCGCGCCTACGGCGCCCGCCTGAAGCTCCTCGGCACGCAGGCCGATCCGGCGCGCGGGCGCCGCGACGCGAGCCGCCTGCTCGCGCGCGCCGCGCTCATGATCCAGCGCGTCGCGGCCGTGCCGACGGAGCCGGAGCTCATCGCGCCGGGCACCGAGGGCGTGCTCGAGGCCGCCGCCGGCGCCGGCCTCGTGGTCGTCGGGCTGTCCGAGCGATGGCGCGAGGAGGGGCTCGGTCCGGCACGGCTCGGAGTCCTTCGCGACGCACAGGTCACGTCGCTGCTGGTGCGCCGCGGGCTGCGCCCGGGCGGCATCGCTCCGCAGGCGACGCTCACGCGGTTCACGTGGACCGCGTCGGGCGAGGCCGGCGTCTAGACGGCCGAAACCTCTTCCTCGTCCGCGACGCGGAACGAGGAGCCGCAGCCGCAGGCTGCGATCACGTTCGGGTTGTCGACCTTGAAGCCGGCGCCCTGCAGGCTCTCGACGTAGTCGACGACGGCGCCCCGGACGTACGGGAGGCTGGGACCGTCGACGAGCAGCCGCAGGCCGTGGTCCTCGAAGATCTCGTCGCCCTCGCGCTCGGTGTCGAACGCGAGCGCGTACTGGAAGCCGGAGCAGCCCCCGCCGCGAACTCCCACGCGCAGGCCGGACGTTGCGACGTCCGCGCCCTGGGAGGCGAGGAACTCCTTGACCTTCTCGGCGCCCTTGTCGGTGAAGGTGATCACGTGTCAGTCTCCGTGGGGAGGTCCAAAGCTTCAGGAAGTGTAGCGAGGCGGGAGGACCTC
>Ga0126312_10002771_pt1 | contig 11751 bp, 9 predicted proteins | sample Plot104A_FD_92537 | JGI IMG/M metagenome (GOLD analysis project Ga0126312, IMG submission 92537) | Serpentine soil microbial communities from UC McLaughlin Reserve, CA, USA - Plot104A | ecosystem: Environmental > Terrestrial > Soil > Grasslands | place: USA: UC McLaughlin Reserve, Lake County... | reverse complement strand
CGTCGACAGCGGCGGGTTCCAGGACACCCTGCGCATCGTCCTGGCCGTCGCCCTGGGAGCGTGGCTTTGTGCCGGCATCGCGACCGGCCGGGGCCCGACGACGGCTGCGCGCCGCCACACATGGTGGCTTCCGGCGCTGCTGTTCGCAGTCGGCTCGGTCGTCGATGCTGCGCTCGCACCGTCGGGCACGTTGTTCGGCTGCCTCTTCGTGGCGCTTTGGCTGGCCGTGACGGCGCCGAGCAGGCTCGAATTCGCCATCTTCGCGACTGCGGCCGTCGTGTGCTCGGTCATGACGGTCGTCGGCCTCAGCGACGTCGGCGGCGTCAGTCCGGCACTCGCACGCAATGACGGTGCCACGGCTCGGACGATGACACTCGGTGCACTCTTGGTGCTGGCGGCCCTTGCTCCGCGTGTCGCGGCGGCGCGCATGCGCGTTGCACGGCCGTAGCTGTCGGCGGCGCTATCACGCCTCGGAGGGAAGCGTGACGAGATGTTCGTGAGTCGACGGATGTTCAGGGTTCTCCCATGCGTTGTATGAGCCATGGAGATCGCGAAGGCCGTCGTGCTTGCCGGAGCCTATTCAGGCCCGACGATCTGGCCGAGCGTGGGATTCCCGGCACGCCAGCTCGCTCCCGTGGCGAACCGTCCGGTGCTCTTTCATCATCTCGATTCCGTAGCCGGCGCGGGTGTGCGGCAGGCGGCCGTCGTGACGGACGCAACAACCGGGTCCAGCATCCGGGAGGCGCTCGGCGACGGCTCGGAGTGGGGGCTCGAGTTGACTCATGTCGAGGATGACGGGGACTTCGACGCCTTCACGTCCCCGGTCGTAGCCGAGTTCGTCGGAAGCGGCCCGGTCCTGGTGCACCATGGCGACGTACTATTGCGCGAGCAACTATCCGCGCTCAAGGACGACTTCGCCGATCGAGGCCTTGATGCGCTGCTGCTGCGTCCAGGAGAACTCGACATGAACGAGGCTCACCTGCGATACGCCGGCCTCCTCATCGGCACGGGGCTCTTCCCGGAGCTCCGTTGCGGCGCGCCTGAGCTCGACGACAGGCTGCGACGCCTCACGGCCGGCGGCGCCCGGATCGGGGTGCGGGAGGTCGACGCCTGCCTGCCGTGCCGCGGAGGCGCGGAGCAACTTCTGGAGGCGAATCGCCTCATGCTCGAGCAGCTGCGGCCTGACTTTCGCGGCGAGCGCGTGTTCGGATCCCAGATTCAGGGACCTGTAGCGCTCCACCCCTCGGCCGACGTCCGGAACAGCATCATCCGCGGGCCGGCTGCCATCGGACCAGGCGCGCGGATCGCCGACACATACGTGGGCCCGTATACGTCGATCGGGGCGAACGTCGAGCTGGAGGGCATCGAGATCGAGCACTCGATCGTGCTCGATGGCGCTCGGATGCGGTTTCTCGGGTCTCGGGTGGAAGGCAGCCTGATCGGCCCGCGGGCGCGGGTGACACGGGACTTCGACATGCCCCGAGCGGTGCGACTCGCCATCGGTGAGGGCGCTCACGTCTCGTTCGCAGCCTAGGTCCTTGCCGCGGATATCCGTGCGTGCCGCAGTGTGTGACGCCGGCGGGCCCTCGGCGTCGTGGTCCTGGACGGGCGAGGGGCCTCTATACGTCGGGTGAGCTCGACCTGCAACAGGTCGGGCGTGCCCACGCCAACCGTGTCCGGTACGAGCCGTGTTCCAATGGAGGAGCAGCGACTGCTCGCGACCGGCCGTGCACGGCTCGTCCAGAGCTTCGTCGGTCTTCGCCCCGGCCGAGAGTGGTCGCGAAAGATGGGCACGCGAGTCTACGAGGTCGCGTAGCCACAGCTGACTTTGGCGTCGCTGGGCGGCTAGACGTGCGCGCGACCCGCAGGCGTTTCGGCGACCACGGGGAAAGCCGTCGCCGGCGGCGCGCCGAACGGCGGCTCGGCCCGGTTCAACAGCGTCTTGATCGCGAGCCGGGCGGCACTACGCTTGGCGGCGGCGTCGGGCCCTCGACGTGACGCCGCGGCCCGGAGCAGGTACTGGAGCGTGATCGCGGCCAGATATCCGGTACGTATGGGAGCAGAGAAGTGCTTCTGCGCGTATTGCTTACGCGCGTACGTATCCTGCGCGATCATCTTCGGTTTCACGCCGGCCTTGCCGGCGTGGTGGATGATGGTCATCTGCGGCAGGTGGCGGATGTCCCAGCCTGCGCGCTTCATCCGCAGGCAGAGGTCCGGCTCTTCGCTGTAGATGAAGAATCGCTCGTCCATGAGCCCCGCGCTCCACAACGCCTCACGACGCGCGAGCATGTAGGAGCCCGAGGTCCAGGCGCCCGAGAATTCTCGCTCGTAGAGGTCCATGTCGAGGACGCGCTCGCAGGCCCAGCCCGGCCGCACCGGCCACTTCTCCGACGCAAGCGCGTGCCCCAGAGACCGACTGATCGAGGGGAGTCGACGCATCGTGGGAGACAGTTCGCCGTCGCCGGTGATCTGGCGCACACCGGCGAGCCCGACATCCGGACGCGCGTCGAGCAGGTCGACCAGTTCGCCGAACGTCCCGTCGATGATCTCCGTGTCCGGGTTCAGGAACAGGATGTAGCGAGCATCACAAGTGATCGCGCCCTGGTTGTTCGCGTGCGCGAATCCGTGATTCACGGAGTCGACGACGCGCGCGGCAGGGAAGTTCGTCTCGACCAGCTCACGCGTCCCGTCTGTCGAGGAGTTGTCCATCACGACGACGTCGAGGTCGGCCCCGCCGGCGTGGGCGAACACCGTTCGCAGACACGGCTCGAGCCAATGAGCCTCGTTCGTCGAGATGATGACGATGGCGAGGTCGTGCATCAGCGTGCCAAACCCCGGGCCAGGAGCTCCTCGGTCGCGGCGTCGACCTGGTCGTTGGCGCGCTGTTCCTCGAGCCAGCCGATCAGCTCGGCCATCCCGTCCTCGAACGAGGTCTTGGCCTTGAAGCCCAAGACACGCTCGGCCTCGGCGGGGTCTGCGAAGCAGTGGCGGATGTCGCCGGCGCGGTACTGCTGGCGGTACTGAGGCTCGATATCGAGCTCCAAGCCGGCCGAGATGACCCTCGCGACGTCCGCGACAGTGGTCGCCCGGCCCGTGCCGAGGTTCACGGCGTGGCCGACGGCGGCGTCGGACTCGAGCGCAAGCAGGATGCCCTGCACGATGTCGGACACGTGCGTGAAGTCACGGGACTGGTGCCCGTCCTCGAAGACGACCGGCGGGCGCCGGTTCATGAGACGCGACGCGAAGATCGCAGCGACTCCCGTATAGGGATTCGAGAGTGCCTGGCCGGGCCCATAGACGTTGAAGAAACGGAGCGCGACGGTGGGGATCCCGTAGGCCGCGCCGGTGACGAGCGACATCTCCTCGTGATCGCGCTTGTTGATCGCGTAGATGGACGTCGGAATGAGCGGCTTGCTCTCCGACGTGCCGACCGGAAGCAACTCAGCGCCGCACTCCGGGCAAGTCAGCTCCCACTGGCGGGCAAGGAGCTGCTCTTCGGGCCGCGGCGGCGGCGCCGTCCGTCCGTGCTCGCGACAGGTGTACTCACCCTCGCCGTAGATCGACATCGACGAGGCCACGACCATGCGGGTCGGCATCGGGCGCTGCGCGACGATGCGCTCGAGAAAGCTCGCCGTGGCCATGGTGTTCAGCTGCGTGTAGCGCGCGATCTCGTACATGGATTGCCCCACACCGACGGCTGCGGCAAGGTGCACCACGCGGTCCACTCCCGCGAGCGCCCGGTCCACGGGCTCCGCATCGCCGACGTTTCCGATGATCAGCTCCACCCCGCGCGGCATCTCCGGGACCACGCCGTGGTGGACCTGCTCCTCCAGGCTGTCGAGGACCACGACCTCCTCGCCACTGTCCACGAGCGTGCGAACAAGGTGTGAGCCGATGAACCCGGCGCCGCCCGTCACGAGCGTCTTCATGAAGTACCCATCCTCTTGCTTCGAGAGCTCATTCGCCTCATCAACGACCACCCGCCGCGTGTACTTCCAGCCGCGCCGAGACCACCTCGGTCAAGAACCGCGAGCGCACCATCAATACAGCCCCAGCGTCCCGTTCCGGTACTCGCGCGCGAGCGCAGCCCGGAAGGCGACCACGCCCGCGAGCACGGCCACGGCGGAGAGCGGCACCAGGATCAGCACGCCCGTGCCGACGTCGCTCCAGCCGGCCCCGCCGATCAGGGCCCCGCGCGTGCCCTCGATCGCGATCGCCACCGGGTTGGCCTCCGCGATCGCCTGCACCCACTGCGGCAGCAGCCCCAGCGGGAAGAACGCGCCCGAGGCCAGCCCCAGCATCGCCATCGCCACGCCGATCACGCCGGCGCCGCGCCGGAAGGTGACGACGACGCCCGCGGCGATCAGCCCGAGACCCCAGACGAACGGGACGAAGCACCCCAGCAGGACGATGCTCGGCAGGATGCCGTCCGCCTGGAAGTCGAGCCCGAGCGTCAGCGCGACCACGAGCAGCAGCACGGCCATGCGGACCGGCACGAACAACAGGTCGAACGCCGCTGATCCGGCCTGCACGGTCGTGGGGTGAGTCGGCGTGACGAGGAGCGACTCGAGCGTGCCGATCATCTGCTCCTGGCGGATCGCCATCGAGACTTTCTGGAGCAGCAGCCCGCTCACGGTGGCGATCACGACACCGACCATCACGAACTCGAAGTAGCCGACCTGGACACCGTTGTAGCTCGGCAGCGCCGAGGGCTCGACGAGCTTGGCGATGAACCCGAAGGTCATGGCCTGGACGGCGATCGCCAACAGGTCCCCGACGAACGCGGCTCGATAAGAGAGCATCAGCAGCAGGTCCCGGCGCAGGAACGCGGGGATCTTCCGGGCCTCGGCGACGAGCACGGTCATGCCGCCCGGGCTGCCGTGACGGCAAGGAACGCGCGCTCGATCGGCGGCCGCTCGTCGCGGCAGCTCGTCACCTCGGCGCCGGCCGCGGTGAGCGCCGACAGCGCGGCGCCCAAGGAGACGCCCGGCGCGAGCGTGAGCAGCACATGGCCCGCGTCGGAGGCCGGCTGAATCTTGCCGATGCCGCTCAGCGCGGCGCTCATCGCCGCCAGGTCGGTGGTCGTGCGAGGGCCCAGTCCGACCACGTGGCGGTCGCCGCCGCCCTCGGCGGCCAGCGCAGCCACGGTGCCCTCGAAGCAGACGACGCCGCGGTCCAGGACCGTGACGCGCTCCGCGAACCCGGCGAGCTCCTCGATCCGCTGGGTGGCCCACAGGACCGCCGTCCCGGACTGAGCGCGCTCGGTCGTCAAGGCGCGGACCTGGGCGGCGGCGGCGGGGTCGAGGTCGTGGGTCGCCTCGTCGACCAGCAGGACGGCGGGGTCATGCAGCAGCGCACGGCCGAACGCCAGGCGCTTCTGCATGCCGTGCGAGTAGGTGCTCACCGGCCGCCGACCCGCGTCGGTCAGGCTCACCGCCTCCAGAACCTCGGCCGCCCGGACGCGCGCCGCACGGTGCCGCAGCCCGTTGATGCGTCCGAAGAACACGAGGTTGTCGAAGCCCGAGAGGCGAAGGTAGAACGAGCGGTCGCCGGACGGCACGAGGCCGATCGACTTGCGCGTAGAGGGTGGCCCACCCGTGCGCCGGTCCATCACGTACGCGGACCCCGCGCTCGGGTCGACAAGCCCGCAGAGGATCCGCATCAGCGTTGTCTTGCCCGCCCCGTTGGGGCCCAGGACGGCGTGGATGTCGCCGCCGCGGACCTCGAGCGACACGCCGCGCAGCGCCTCGACCGCGCCGAAGCTGCGGCGCAGCTCGTCGACCTCGATGGCCGGCAGGGCGCCGTGCGCCGGCCGCGCCTCCCCGTCCACCGTCGCCAACGTGGCGGGGTGAGTGGAACCAGGCCCGGTGTTGGATCCGTTCATTCGGAGCCCGTGCATCGCACCAATAACGGGCAGACTGGCCCCGCACTCTCACGGGCCCGCCGACGCGTCTCCGTCCTGACCCCATCCCGCCCCCGCGCGCGACTGCAACACACGCCGGCCGACCTGCTCGAGCCGAGCTCCCTACGGCTCGTGCATGTGCGCGGGGCCCGTGGCTCCAGGACGCTGGAGGAGACTGTCGAGCGGCTGCTGGCCGCGCTCGCGCCCTGACCCGTCCGCCCCCATATCGCGCGCCAGCCACGCCACCTGCAGCAGCGACAGCGACTGCGCGGCCGGAGCTCCGGACCCCCACTCGCGGCGGAGCGCAGCGACGTCGACGACATCCTCGGGCAGACCCTCCCCGTCCCAGCTCGAGGCGAACGCGCGGCCGTGGCGATTGAAGAACGCATCGTCGAAGGCCGCCTTGCTCGAGCGGGCGAGCACGTCGCGCGGAAGGTGCTCGCCGAACAACGCCTGCATGCCCTCGGTGCGGCCGCGGAAGCCCCGAGGAGCGGCGCGCGCGATCGCCGCTGCGACTTCTGGCGCCGACAGCGGGTGGGCGACAAGTACGTTCTCGTCGCGGCCCAGCGCTGCGAGCGCCGCGGTCCCGATCCGCATCGACCGCAGCCCCTGCCAGAAGCGTAGCCGCGCCCTGGGGCGAACCGGCTCGCGGGCCTCTGCCTCGGCGATCGCGTACGCAAGGGCACGGCGGGCGTCCGGAGTCAACCACCCGAAGGGCACGGTGGTGCGCCGACGATGCACCGCGCGGCGCAATGGCCGGGGCGCAACTGCCAGCCCGACCGTCAGCAGGTCGCGAGGGCGCGGGGCCACCTGCGCGGTCAGCACCGTATAGGCCCGCGGCGGGCAGGCGGCCATGAACAGCTGGTCGCCGCCGACGCCGGTCAGCAGCGCCCCCCCGGCCGCCGCCTCGAACAGGGGCACGTGGAAGTGGGCATTAAACGGCCAGAGGATCCCGTGGCGCCGCATCGCCCGCCGGGCGTACGGCCCGACGGCGTCGAGCTCGTCGGTGAACTCCAGCCTCACCCAGTCCGACAGGCCGAGGTGGTCGACGACGCGCTCCTGCCACAGCGTCTCGGCGCTGGCGGGGACGTCCGGGAAGCGGTTCGTGGCCGGAATCGGATCTTGGAGCCCCTCACGGCGTGCCAGCGCGACAGCAACGGCGAGCACGGCCGAAGAGTCGCGCCCCCCAGAAAAGCTGACGAGACACGGAGGCCGCCGCAGCGCGGGAAGGATGGCCTCTTCGAGCGCTCGCAGGGGCGTGAGGCCCGAAGGCACAGAGGGCAGCTGCGGCAGCCCACGTTCGACGCCGAAGACGAGCCCGGAGGCCAAGTCAAGATCGCCGAGCGGGGAGATCATGCAAAGAGCCTGGTCAGCCCGGCGGTGCGACCCCGCAGCCCGACGGCTCGGGAGCCGGGCCGCCGGGCCATGCGGCTTCCGTTACGACGACGCGCAGACGATCGCGTTTCCTTGGAACGTGAACCCGTCCGAGCTACCGAGCGTCTTGTCGCAGTTGAGCGTGAGCTCAGTGACCGAACCGATGACGTGGATCGCCGGGGGCTCATAGGCACCGCGGCGGGTATCGCTGCACATCCTGCTCCTCCTTCGCCTCTTCCGGCTACAAGCATCGGGGACATCTTGGGCCGGAGCTTTGCTTGCACCCATTTTCAGCACTATTGCGCCGGACACCACCCCCCGTTGGGCTAGTTCATCGTCCAATGAGGGTCACAAAAACGGCTTACCCGAGAACAGGTCCGCCTGAGCGCCGGCCCCGCCTACTCGACGGTCACGGTCTTGGCCAAGTTGCGCGGCTGGTCGACGTTGAGCCCGCGCAGCCGGGCGACCCGGTAGGCCAGCAGCTGCAGCGGGATCACCGCGAGGATCGGCTGGAGCATCCAGTCGACCGCCGGGACCGTGAGCGTCTCGGCCGCATGCGGTGGCACGCGCTCGTCGCCTTCGGCCGCGACGGCCACGACGTGGGCGCCGCGAGCGCGCACCTCCTGCATGTTCGAGATGACCTTCTCGACCACGGGAGAGTCGGTGGCGACCACCACGACGGGCGTGCCGTCCTCGAGCAGCGCGATCGGACCGTGCTTCATCTCGCCGGCGGCGTACGCGTCGGTCGCGATGTAGGAGATCTCCTTCAGCTTCAGCGCACCCTCGAGCGCCACCGCCAGGCCGACGTGGCGCCCCAGGTAGAGAAAGAACTCGCTGTTGTGCACGGACTCGGCGACGCGGTCGATCGCGTCGAGCGAACCCTCGGTGATCTCGTTGATCGCGTGCGGGAGGTGCTTGAAGTCCGTGATCAGCTCGCGGCGGCGATCGTCGGGCAGCGTCCCGCGCAGCTCGGCGAGCCGCAGCGCGAGCAGGTAGATCGCCGCGACCTGGGCCACGAACGTCTTCGTGGCCGCGACGCTGACCTCGAGGCCGGCGCGCGTGAGGATCACGGCGTCGGCGGTGCGGGTCGCCTGCGAGCCCATGATGTTGGTGACGGCGAGCACGGTGGCGCCGCGCTCTTGGGCGAGGCGCATCGCGGCCAGCGTGTCGGCCGTCTCGCCCGACTGCGTGATGCCGATCACCAAGTCGTCGGGCCCGACCACCGGGTTCCGGTAGCGGTACTCGGACGCGATGTCCATCTCGACCGGCACGCGGCCCCACTCCTCCAGCGCGTAGCGGCCGATCAGCCCCGCGTGGTAGGAGGTGCCGCACGCCACGACCACGATCCGCTTGCACGAGCGCAGGAGCTCGTCGTCGATCTCCGGCAGATCGACGCCGTCGGGACGCGCGGTGCGGTCGGCGATCGTCTCGGCCACTGCGTCCGCCTGCTCGTGGATCTCCTTGAGCATGAAGGTCTCGTACCCGCCCTTCTCGGCCTCCTCGGCGTCCCAGTCGACGTGCTCGACCTCGCGCTCGACGGCCGTGCCGTCGGCCGTCATGAACGACACGCCCTCGGGGCGCAGCGCGACGATCTCCCCGTCCTCGATGTACTGGACCTCGCGGGTGTGGGCGAGAAACGCCGGGATGCCGGAGCCGAGGAACTGCTCGCCGTCGCCGCGGCCGACGATCAGCGGGCACTCCTTGCGCGCGCCGACCAGCAGCCCCGGCTCGTCGGCCGCGACCGCCACGAACGCGTAGTGGCCACGAAGGCGATTGTAGGCGAGGCGCACGGCCTCGACGAGGTCGTCGGTCTCGCCCAGGTAGGAGGCGATCAGGTGCGCCATCACCTCGACGTCGGTCTCGGAGGTGAACTCGGCGCCGGCGTCCAGGAGCTCCTGCTTGAGCTCCATGTAGTTCTCGACGATCCCATTGACGACGATGTGCACGCGGTTGTCGTCGTCGAAGTGCGGATGCGCGTTCTCCTCGGTCACGCGTCCATGCGTCGCCCAGCGGGTGTGCCCGACGCCGCAGCTGACCGGCGGGGCCGCGACGGCGACGCCGCCACCCTCGTCCGCGCGCTCGACGGCCGCTCGCAGCGCGCTCAGGTTCCCGACGGCTCGCACGGAGTCGAGCCGGCCGTCAGCTTGCATGGAGATGCCCGCGGAGTCGTATCCGCGGTACTCGAGCTTCTCGAGCCCCTCGAGCAGGATCTCCTGCACAGGGCGCTGCCCGACGTAGCCGACGATGCCGCACATGGCCCTGGCTCCTTTCTCGCGGAACGGGTTCGCGTCGCGGCGCCCAAGTGTAGAGGCGAAGCGCTGTGTCGCCCGGGCGACTGGCCGTTCGATCAGCCGAGCTCGGACTCGACGAGCTCGACCAGCCGGCCGCAGACCTCGTCGGCCTCGCCCGAGGTCGGCGCCTCGACCATCACGCGCACGAGCGGCTCGGTGCCGCTCGGGCGCAGCAGCACGCGGCCGCGTCCCTCGAGCGCGGCGGACTCGCGCTCGACGGCGTCCTGCAGCGCGTGCGAGCGCCCGACGGCGTCGCGGTCGCGCACGCACACGTTGACGAGCTTCTGGGGCAGCTTCTCCATCGCGTGGCGGTCGGCGAGATCGCCGCCCTCGAGCGACTCGAGCGTGAGCAGGGCGGCGGCGATCCCGTCGCCCGAGGGCACGAAGCCGCACTCGATGATGTGCCCGGACTGCTCGCCGCCGAGGCTCCAGCCGCGCTTGCGCAGCTCCTCGAGCACGTAGCGGTCGCCGACGGGGGTGGTGGCGACCTCGATCCCCGCCGCCCGCATGCCGGTATGGAAGCCGAAGTTGGTCATCACCGTCACCGCGACGCCCTCGACGCCGAGGTGGACGGCGGCCAGCGCGATCAGCTCGTCGCCGTCGACGACCGTGCCGTTGCGGTCCACGGCGAGCACGCGGTCGCCGTCGCCGTCGAACGCGAAGCCGGCGTCGTGCCCGCCCTCGCGCACCGCCTCGGCCAGCGTGCCGATGTGGGTGGAGCCGCAGCCGTCGTTGATGTTGCGCCCGTCCGGCTCGGCGGCGAGCACGTCGACGTCGGCGCCGAGGCGCCGGAACAGCGCCGGGGCGACCTCGTAGGTCGCGCCGTTGGCGCAGTCGAGCAGCAGCCGGGTGCCGGAGAGGTCGAGCGAGCCGAAGCGGGCCTCCAGCGCCGCCTCGTAGCCGTCGATCGCGGTGTGGAAGCGGCGCACGCGGCCGGGCCGCGCGGGCTCCGGCGTGGCCTCGAGCATCTGCTCGATCTCCAGCTCGGTGGCGTCGGAGAGCTTGTAGCCGTCGCCGCCGAAGAACTTGATCCCGTTGTCCTGGAACGGGTTGTGCGAGGCCGAGAGCACGACCGCGAGCGCGAAGCCGTGGCGGCGCACCAGCAGCGGCGCGCCCGGGGTCGGCAGGATGCCGCCGAGCATCGCCTCGCCGCCCGCCGCGGCGATCCCAGCGGCGACGGCCGCCTCGAGCATCTCGCCGGACTCGCGCGTGTCGCGGATCACGAGCACGCGGGGCGGGCGGTCGTGGTGGCGCGCGGTGGCGACGCGCGCCGTCGCGGCACGCGTCAGCGAGAGCGCCAGCTCGGCCGTGACCTGCTCGCCCGCGACGCCGCGGACGCCGTCGGTGCCGAACAGCTTGCGGCTCGGCGGCGCCGCTGCCGGCATCAGTGCTTCGCTCCGGAGCGGAGCACCTAGCGCTTGGAGAACTGCGGGCGCTTGCGGGCCTTCTTGAGGCCGGCCTTCTTGCGCTCCTTCACGCGGGCGTCACGCGTGAGAAAGCCGCGCCGCTTGAGCTCGGAGCGGAGGTTCGGATCGGCTTCGATCAGCGCGCGCGAGATGCCGTGGCGCAGCGCGTCGGCCTGGGCGCTGACGCCGCCGCCGTGCATCGACGCGACGACGTCCATGCGCGTCTCGTAGCCGACCGTCTCGAGCGGCTGGCGGATCGTGCGCTGGAGCGTGGGGCGCGGGAAGAAGTCGTCGAGCGGCTTGCCGTTGATCGCGTACGTGCCGTCGCCCGGCTTGAGGATCACGCGCGCCACGGCCGTCTTGCGCTTGCCGGTCGCTGTGTAGCGGGCGCCGGCGGCGAGGTCGATCGACGCGTCGGCGATCGGCTGGGAGAGGTCCTCCTCGCGGTCCGAGTCGGCGGCGGCGTCCTCGTCGTACTCGCCGTAGAGGTTCTCGCCGCGCAGCGCCTCCTCGCCCTCGCGGACGATGTCGACCTCGAGGTCGGCGCCGGGGATCAGCGGCTTGACGCGTGGGGTGGGCGCCTCGTCCTCCTCGGCGTCCTCCTCGAGATCCTCCTCCGCGGCGGCCGCGGGCTGCTCGGCCGGCGTCTCGTCTGCGGCGGGCGCGGGAGCCTCCTCGGCGGCGGGCGCGGGGGTCTCCTCGGCGGGCGCGGGAGCCTCCTCCGCGGCGGGCTGCTCCTCGGCGGGCGCCTCGGCCGTGGGCTCCTGCTCCTCGGGCT
>Ga0126312_10002770_pt1 | contig 11752 bp, 10 predicted proteins | sample Plot104A_FD_92537 | JGI IMG/M metagenome (GOLD analysis project Ga0126312, IMG submission 92537) | Serpentine soil microbial communities from UC McLaughlin Reserve, CA, USA - Plot104A | ecosystem: Environmental > Terrestrial > Soil > Grasslands | place: USA: UC McLaughlin Reserve, Lake County... | reverse complement strand
GGCCGCGAGCGCGGCAAGGAGCGCGACGAAACGCTGGAGCGGCTCGCCATCGGCGAACTCGACCTCGTGGTCGGCACCCATGCGCTGTTTCAGGACGAGGTTGCGTTCCGCGATCTGGCGCTCGCCATCATCGACGAGCAGCACCGTTTCGGTGTGCATCAACGGCTGGCGCTTGCGCGCAAGGGCGAGGCGGTCGACATGCTGGTGCTGACCGCGACGCCGATCCCGCGCACGCTGGTGCTGACCTACTTTGGCGACATGGACGTCTCGGAGCTGCGCGAAAAGCCTGCCGGCCGGCAACCGATCGATACCCGCGCGGTGCCGATCAGCCGCATCGACGAAGTCACCGATGCGGTCGGGCGCGCCCTGAAGGCGGGAAAACGCGTTTACTGGATCTGTCCGCTGGTGGAGGAATCCGAGGCCGAGGGCATCGAACATCTCACCAACGCGACAAAACGGTTCGAGAGCCTGCAAAAGCGTTTTGGCGATCGCATCGGGCTGGTGCATGGCCAGATGAAGGGCGCGGAAAAAGATCGCGCGATGGCGCAGTTCGCGTCGGGCGAAATCGGCGTCCTGGTCGCAACCACCGTCGTGGAGGTCGGCGTCGATGTCCCCGCGGCCTCCATCATGGTGATCGAGAACGCCGAACGGTTCGGGCTCGCGCAATTGCACCAGCTGCGCGGCCGCATCGGCCGTGGGAGTGAAGCCTCGACCTGCCTGCTGCTCTACAAGGAGCCGCTGAACGAGATGTCCACCGCGCGGCTGAAAGTGATCCGCGAAACCACCGATGGCTTCCGGATCGCGGAAGAAGATTTGAAGCTGCGCGGCGAAGGCGACGTGCTCGGCATCCGCCAGAGCGGCCTGCCCGGCTACCGCATCGCGCGGTCCGACGTGCACGGCCAACTGATCACGCAAGCCCGCGACGAGGCATTGCGCATCATGAAGGACAATCCGGGATTAAGGGGCGAGCGCGGCGACGCGCTGCGCTGCCTGCTCTATCTGTTCGAACGCGACGAAGCCGTGCCGCTGATCGGCGCGGGGTAAGCAACCCTCGTGGTGAGGAGCCGCGAAGCGGCGTCTCGAACCATGAGGCCCGCTTTGGCCATCCTTCGAGACGCGGCGTAAGCGCCGCTCGTCAATATGAGGATAACACTCGGGCAGGAAGTTTCACTCCACCTTCGCCGGCGCCGGCTGGCGCGCGGCGTTGGCCACCCGTGCGGCATTGGCCATGCCGGCAAGCGCAGCCAACTTCTTCTGCTGGTCGGTACCGGGCTGCACGACGCCCGCGGACATGATCAGGGTCGCCGCGTCTTCCGCGCTCATCTCGACTTCGACGATCTTGCTCTTCGGCACATAGAAGAAAAATCCCGTGGTCGGGTTCGGCGAGCACGGCAGGAACACCGAGACATGTTCTTCCGTGCCGGGAAGATGGCTGGAGATGTCCGCGCTCGGCGGCTGCGAGATCAGCACGATCGACCACATCCCGGGCGAGGGGAATTCGACCAGGCCGACACGGCGGAGGCTTGAGCCGGTGCCAGAGAACAGCGTCTCGAATACCTGCTTGAGCCCGCGGTAGATCGCGCGGACGGCCGGGATCCGGCCGAGCAGCCGTTCGCCGAGATCGACCAGCGTCCGGCCGATCAGGTTTGCGGTAAGGAATCCCAAAAATGTCAGCGCGACCACGGCGACGATCAGCCCTGAGCCGGGCAAGCCGAACGGCAAATAGGTTTCCGGCCGGTACGCCACCGGCACGAACGGCCGCACCAGCCCGTCCACCCAGGTCACGAACCACCAGGTCAGGTAAAACGTGATGGCAATCGGGCCGGCGACGATCAGGCCGGTCAGAAAATAGTTCCTGAAGCGGGCCATCAGTCCGCGCGGTGCCTCCGGCGGCAACTCACCCGGGGTGACGGTCGGGGGCAAATCGTGTCGGTTCATGCGGTTCCAGGTTGGCCGAACGGGGCGTTCTAGCTCCAGCTAAGCCATCCTAGCAGGTTTTTGAAGGGCCAACGTAACCGAGGGTTACCGTTCGACTATTCGACCGTGACGGATTTGGCGAGATTCCGGGGTTGATCGACGTCGGTGCCCATGATGACAGCGGTATGATAGGCCAGCAGTTGCACCGGAATGGCATAGACCATCGGCGTAAAAGCCGCCGGCATGTCGGGCAGCACGATCGTCACCAGCGACTCGATGGTCGCTTCCGCGGCGCCCTTGGCGTCGGTCATCAGGATGATCTTGCCACCTCGGGCGGCAACTTCCTGCATGTTGGACACGGTCTTTTCGAACACCCGGTCATGCGGCGCGATCACCACCACCGGCATGTTCTCGTCGATCAGCGCGATCGGCCCATGCTTGAGCTCGCCGGCGGCATAGCCTTCGGCGTGGATGTAGGAGATTTCCTTCAGCTTGAGCGCGCCTTCCAGCGCCAGCGGATAGCTGGTGCCGCGGCCGAGGTAGAGCACGTCCTTCGATTTGGCGATGTCGCGGGCGAGTTTTTCGATCTGCACTTCCGATGTCAGCGCCTCCGCCATCAGGCGCGGAATTTCGATCAGGCCATGCACGAGCTTGGCCTCGTCGGCGTCGGACAATTCGCCGCGCGACTTGCCGGCGGCAACCGCGAGCGAGGCCAGCACCATCAGCTGGCAGGTAAAGGCCTTGGTCGAGGCGACCCCGATTTCGGGGCCGGCAAGCGTCGGCAGCACGGTCTCGGCTTCGCGCGCGATCGTCGAGCTCGCCACGTTGACGACCGCAAGCGTATGCACGCCCTGCTCTTTCGCGTACCGCAAGGCAGCAAGCGTGTCGGCGGTTTCGCCGGACTGCGAAATGAAGATCGCAAGATCGCCCTTGCGCAACGGCGCCTCGCGATAACGGAATTCCGAAGCGACATCGATCTCGACCGGCAGCCGGCCAAAACGCTCAAGCCAGTATTTGGCGATATAGCCGGCATAGCTCGCAGTGCCGCACGCGATGATCGAGACGCGCTGAATATCCTTGAAATCGAACGGCAGTTTCACCGGCATCGTCACCCGCTCGGTCGCCATGTCGACGTAGCGCGCCAGCGTGTGGCCGACGACTTCCGGCTGCTCGTGGATTTCCTTGGCCATGAAGTGGCGATAATTCGCCTTGTCGACCAGCGAGGTCGCCGCGCTGTGCTTGATCGCGTCGCGATGCACGATGGCGTCGTTCTTGTCGTAGATCGTTGCGCCATTGCGCGTCAGCACGACCCAGTCGCCGTCTTCGAGATAGGCGATGCTGTCGGTGAACGGGCCAAGCGCGATTGCATCCGAGCCGAGATACATCTCGCCCTCGCCGTAGCCGATCGCGAGCGGCGGGCCGTTGCGCGCCCCGATCATCAGGTCGGCTTCGCCGGCGAAGATGAAGCCAAGCGCGAACGCACCGCGCAGCTGCGTCAGCGCCGCCCGCACCGCCTCGACCGGCTTGACGCCGTTCCTGAGCATGTCGTCGACCAGATGCAGCACGATCTCGGTGTCGGTTTCGGTCTTGAAGACCGCGCCCTTCTTCTCCAGCGCCTGCCGCAGTTCGCGAAAATTCTCGATGATACCGTTGTGGACGACGGCGACACGCTCGGTCGCATGCGGATGAGCATTGTTCTCGGTGGGCCTTCCGTGGGTAGCCCAGCGGGTGTGACCGATGCCGGTATGACCTGCGAGCGGTTTTGCGTTCAACCGCGCCTCGAGGTTCTTCAGCTTGCCTTCGGCGCGGCGGCGCTCGAGATGCTTGCCTTCCAGCGTCGCGACACCTGCGGAATCGTAACCGCGATATTCAAGACGCTTGAGCGAATCCACCAACTGCTCCGCGACCGGAGCGCGTCCCAAAATGCCGACAATGCCGCACATGCGGTCCAATATCCCCAAATCGCCGAAAGATTGACAAAACAGCGCCACGTTCTCTTAACGAGAACCGCCGCCGTCGAGATACTCAATAATTATTGCCGATTGAGACAGAGTTAAGCCGAAAGTTTAATGGCCCGGCTGTCAGTCCTCTTTCGGCTTCTTGTCGACGGTTTTCATCTCGCGGTATCGCTTGGCCCCGCCTTCACGGTTGGTCTGCGGGCTGCGCTCGACCGCGAGCGCATCGTCGGGCACGTCTTTCGTGATCACCGAACCCGAGCCGATATAGGCGCCGTTGCCGATGTTTACCGGCGCCACCAGCGAGGAATTGGTGCCGACGAAGGCGCCGGCGCCGATCGTGGTCTTGTGCTTGGCAAAGCCGTCATAATTGCACGTGATGGTGCCGGCCCCGATATTGGTCTTGGCGCCGATATGGGTGTCGCCGATATAGGAGAGATGATTGACCTTGACGCCCGCCTCGAGCGTCGAGGCCTTCATTTCCACGAAGTTGCCGACCTTCGAGCCGTCACCGAGCGAGGTGCCCGGGCGCAGCCGCGCAAAGGGTCCGACCAAGGCCTTCTTTCCGATCGAGGCCTGCACGATGTGCGAGAAAGAATGGATCACGGCGCCATCGGCGATGGTCACGCCCGGGCCGATCACGACAAACGGTTCAATCGTAACGTCGCTGCCGAATTTGGTGTCGGCTGAGAGGAAAATGGTTTCCGGCGCGATCAGCGTGACGCCCGCTTCGAGCGCGGCCTGGCGCAGGCGCGTCTGCATCACTGATTCGGCCTCGGCAAGTTGCGCCTTGGTGTTGATGCCGCGCACTTCGTCTTCGCTGGTTTCGATCACGACGGCCTCCAATCCCATGTCCCGTACAATAGTGACGGCATCGACGAGATAATACTCGCCCTTGCTGTTGGCATTCCCGATCCTGTCGAGGATTTTTAGCGCGCGGCGGCCGTCGAACGCCATCACGCCGGCATTGCAGAGCGTGACCGTGCGCTCTTCGGCGCTGGCATCGGCCTGTTCGCGGATCGCGACCAGTTTCCCGCCCTCGATCAGCAGCCGGCCGTAGCCGGTCGGATCGGCGGCGCGGAAGCCGAGCACGGTGAGCGCCGCGCCATTCTTCAACGGCGCGCGCATCCGCGCAAACGTCTCGGCCGAAATCAACGGCGTATCGCCAAAAGCCACCAGCAGATCGTCCACGCCGCGGGCGATGGCATCGCGCGCCGCCAGCACCGCATGCGCGGTGCCGAGGCGCTCGCGCTGGACAAACGTTGCGGCATCGGGCCGCAAGCGCTTTGCCTCGGCCTCGACCGCGCCATGATCGGGCCCGACGACCACCGCGAGCGAAGTTCCACCGCCATGGGGCGCGGCCTCGAGCACGTGCGCCAGCAGCGGCTGGCCCGCCACCGGATGCAGTACTTTTGGCAGTGGAGAGCGCATGCGCGTCCCCTCGCCCGCCGCGAGCACGACAGTAAGGCTGGTTCGGTCAGTCATTCGAATCCTTCAACGCCAGACAAGCGCCGCCGTCTTAAAGCGTTTTCGGCCGCGATGGAAAGCTGATTCGCCGTTCCCCAAAGGCCCGGATCCAAGATCGGGGCGCATTTCCTGTTATCTTGGCCATTGATTCGGCAGGCCTCGAGGAGGGCCAACGCAATTTTGGCCAAAGATCTCGACCATCTGGCTGGCAGTTTCGACACCGACGACACCGGCGGCGTGCTGAGCGGGTTCCTGGCCGAGGAAGACGAGTTCGACCGCCGCGCGCTGTGGCGGCTGGGAACGTGGGGTGTTGCATCGGTCGCAGCCGTCGTTGTCGCCGTGATGGCCAACCAGTCGTCGCTCGGCTGGCGGCGCGAGCAGATAGCGGCCGTTGACCTGATGCAGCAGGTCAACCGGCTGCAGGATGTCGCCGAGGAAACCCAGAACGAGGCGCGCCGGCTCGCATCGGCCATCGATACCCTCAACGGTGACCGTGACCGGCTCTATTCCCGCGTCACCGTGCTGGAACAGGGCCTCGATACCGTGACTGGTGCGATCGCCAGGCGAGATCCGGCTGCCGCGGCGCCCTCGGCTGAGGCCGTCCCCACGCCGGTGGTCGGACCGGTCGCGACAACGCTGGAGTCTAAATCGACCATGGCTCCACCCGATCCCGCAGCGGGCAAATTGATCGAACCGGACAAGCCCGCCAGCGTGATTGCCGCGCCGCCGATACCGGAGGTCGTGGCGTCGGCTCGATCCGGAAAGGATGTCGATGCGGACCCGGAAGCCATGCCGAAAATCCAGCGCACTGAATTCGGCGTCGATGTCGGCGGCGCCAATTCGGTTGCCGGTTTGCGCGCGTTGTGGCGCGGGCTGCTCAAGTCGAGGGCCAACGCGTCGCTTGCGGCGTTGCGCCCGATCATCGTGATCAAGGAAGGCAGCGGCGGCTTTGGCATGCAGTTGCGGCTGGTGGCAGGACCTCTGCGCGACGCCGCGGCGGCGGCAAAGATCTGCGCAGTGCTGACCCAGAACCGGCGCTCGTGCGACACCGCCGTGTTCGACGGTCAACGCCTTTCGATGAACACCGAGGAGGTGCCGCCGCCAGGCGCAAAGCCCGCGCTGTCGCGCAAGCAGAGTACGGCAAAACGGGCCAGCTTCGAAGAGCCGCCGAAAAAGCCCGAAACGTCAACACTATCGTCCTTTTTCGGCACGAAAAGCGGCCAGTAAAGGCACGTTACTTCAATGGGTTGTGACCGAATTCTCGGCTGTTTTTGGCGCCATTGACTTGCCGGTGAGCCAGGCAGAACTGGGGCGGCCCCTGACAGAGAGTAAGGCCGGTCCAGCGGTATCTTAATTCTGAGTTGTGCCGGAACGTACCGCTGCTCTTCGCGTTGCGGTCTATCACCGTTCCGCTTCGGCATTTACCGGTGACAGAGAGACGCTATAGCGCTCCCGCCTCCTCCGGAGCGCAGCAGCATGGCTAAGTACTATTTCCATTCATCTAACGGTCACACCTGTCTCGACGATGTCGGCAGTGAGCTTGCCGACTTGGATTCGGTCCGAAAGGAAGCCTTTTGTGCCAGCCGCGAATTGCTGATGCTGGGATACGTGGGCACCGATGAGTTTTGGGCGGGCGAACCGTGGAGGGTATGGGTCACAGACAAGCCCAATGCCGCGGGACGAACAATTCTTACCGTGGAACTTCGCGCCAACGGCGTCGGAGAGCACCCATGATTCACGCACTTGCTGTTATTCTAATTCTCTTGGCAGCGGCAACCAGTGCTGCGATTTTGATTGTCGCGGCATTGGACGCGAAGATAGCTTCGCGGAAATCGGGCAACGCGATCATATGAAGTAAATGCCGTTGGCAGTTAGTTTCTTGGTTCCCCAAAGAAACCTGAACGGCCGTTAATCGAATCGGGAACGAAAGTCCTCACCGCGGAATTGGTGTTGGGAGACCGTCGCCCGCCGTTGATGAAATGGCGCATGTCGCGGATAGCCAAAGGTCCTCGGACTCGCTGTTCACAAACAAGCGCTCGCGCACGATAGCCAAAGGCGACGGTCTCGGCGTCCATTTGGTCTTGTAAAGGAAAGCAGTCGAGCTGGTGTCGGGGCTTGGTTCGGCTTTGCGCAGGCGCGGAGAATACCGGTCATGCGAAACCCGATTGACATCGATTCCAAGCATAGCCGCGCGATCGTCCGAGAGATCGGCGAAGGGCTACGGGCGTCATTCAAAGAAGATCAAGAATTGCCGGCAAACCTTAGAATGCGACTCGAACGACTCCGCCAATCAGAAGGCGGAGCCATCGGTTCGTCTAAAACATCGGGACCAAGACACAACCTACTCCGCAGCCGTCGCTAAAAAGATTGTCGCGTTTGTGGCGTTCTACGGCGGTTCCAATCTCTGGAACGCCATGGATCAGACAGAATAAAGTTAATTTTGTAACACAATCCCCGGCTAAGGCTGGGATCCCACGGGGGAAGTAAGGTGATCGGAAAAGAGTACTTCGTGCGTCAAGCGGCGATTGTGTTTGGGATGGCTAAAGCAACAACGGACCCGAAGATCTCCGCAGCTCTCCTGGAGAAAGCGGCCGATATAAAATTGCGAGTGGACGAACCAGGTGCGCCGCCTTACTGGACGCCGCTCGCACCGGACATTGAACCGCCCACTGCGTAAGGCGCGAATGGCCGTTTGGCGTGGTGCCGGGAGTTGGCTTATGTAGACGCGATGTCAAGGCCTGCGATGCCTGCGGGATTGCTCGCGCGACGGTCGAGACCGAAGCCGGCCGCCACCTAAACATCCGCAGGCGGGCAGCAGTTTCTTCCTTCCGCCGCTCGTAGCAGGGCGGCTGAGTCACTAGTTTTCCGCTTTCACTTCCCGGCCATCTTCTGGACGTTCGCGTAGCGCGCGCAAGCCGTTCGCATGTCGCCCTTGCTCATTGCCGTGTTGACCGCTGCCATCTCCTTGTCCATGGCCATTCTGGCCGGGGTATAAGGCATTGCCTGCATCCCGCTTGTGGTCTTGGCCATGTTTTCCGACGAGCATGTCGTCGCCTTGGGCTTCGCTACCGCTTTGGTCTTCGCGGAAGCGGGCGTGAAGGCCAGAGCCGAAGCCATAGCTGCAATAATAAAAACTTTCATCGGACCTCCTTATGAACCAAACACCAGCGCAGTGCTGGCTGTCGGAATACGCGCAGGGCGCCGATCCGTTTCCAGAAGGCGATATTTTTGTGTGCTGCGACGCAGCGCGGTAGGCCAAATTTTTCAATGATCTTTAGTGCCCGCTCGAGCCGGTAAGCCGCCAGAATAGCAAGCATCGACGAAGCGCGATGCCTTAGCCCGTTGGCGCGGTCGGCGGGCTGCCAGCATTGAGAAGCTGGGAAACGGCGGTCAACAACTGCGCCGGCGCAAACGGCTTGTTCAAAAGGATGCTGCTGGGAACGCCTTTAGACGCATATTGGTCGGCGGCCGCGCCGGTCATGTAGATGATCGGAAATGTCGGGTCGATCTCACGCGCAACGCGGGCGACTTCCCAGCCGTCAAGGCGGCCGAGCAGGTTGATATCAGTCACAAGCGCGCGGTATTCGGTATGTCTTTCCCGGAGAAGGGTTATCGCCTCCTCACCCGTTGCCGCGACGGCCGCCTGAAAGCCGCCTTCGCTAAGGGCGTCTTCGACAATGCCCTGAACGGCCTCGTCGTCCTCAATGACCATGACCACCACCAACTCGGTCAAAGGCACGCACTCCACTGCTGCCGCGCCACCGTCTCAGGCAAGTGGCCCGGTTAACATTGGTTCCGCCCGGGAACAAGCAAGGTGGGGGTCAAATGTAGTCGCGCCACAGCCTAAGCGCGCGTTGTGCCGCCGCGTTCGCGCCACAGCGTGCGGGCCATTTTTTTCTTTGGCACCGTGGCGTCGTCAGGGCGCCAACAGTATCTCTGACACACCGGCAGCGATGGCATCGAACGCACGTTTTTCGAGCCGGCATCGCAGAGCATCTGAATTTCAGCGTCGCTCGCCTTCGGATGATCTCGGCGATATTCGGCGTGGCTATCAATCTTCAGGTCGTGGTTTAGCCCCTCTTCCGAGAGACTAGACAGGAACGCCGCAATGAAGCGGTCGCTTGTCATCGTCGTCGTATTGCTCATATCCTCCTTGATCCGGCGGGAAACCCCGCCCCTTCTACTATTATTGCATCGTCACTAGATTCGGCGGCCTTGGGCACGCCGGATGGACTCAACGCGAAATTGGTTAGAAGACGGGAATAAAAGCTCAGGAAATGTCACAAGATACTGACACTACAAAGAAAAAAGTCCCGTTCCGGCTGACGCCATACCAGGTGCAATTCCTGCTGATCGTCGGCTTCGTTACCGTCGGCTACGCGCTCTATCTGCGCTACCTCGCGATCGAGTTCTCCAGCGTGGCGCTGGCGTGCGACGCCGGTTTGCAGACCATGATCTGCAAGATGCGCCTGCTCGCGACCTATCTTTTCAAGCATTCGGTGTTCGGTGTGGTCGCGCTGGTGATCGCCGTGCTGCATGTGATGCGGCCATCGATCGTACTGCTGACGGCCGGCGTGGTCACCGGCGGTCTCGGCATCGTGCTCTACAATATCTCGCTGTCGGGAATTGCGATCGGCCTGCTCATTTTGGGATTTGCGCGGCCCGCGCCCGCCACAGCGTAATCGCCAGCAGCAGATAGATGGCGCAGGTCCATACTGCCTGCCAATTCTCCGTACCCTCGTTGATTCCGATGTAGAGCGCGGTGCCCGCCAATAAGCCCGCGAAAACGCTTTCAGCAAGCGGGCGCGCGCCGGCTTGCGGCCGGTTGAGCAGCGTCAAACTCGCGAACGGCACCACCGCCATGGTCAGCGCCGCATAGGGAAAATCGCGATAGCGGGGGTCGAAGGTGAAGCCAAGCGCGGTTTCCGCCGCAACCAGCGTCGCAATGACAAGCACCAAGCCCAAGAGAACAGTGAGAATCGAACTGGTCCGCCCCTCTCGCGGTCCGAACAATTGCAGAAAGCTCGGCAACGACCCGCCCGACATCAGCGCGTGCGCGCACAACAGCGGCGATGCGATTCCTGCCGTCAGCAGCGCGCCCCATTTCAGCCAGCCGCCAAACCCGTAACCCTCATAGAACAGCTTGTCGGCGGCAATCCCGAGCAGGATTCCGGCCGCGGTGGCTGACACGGCGACCGCAAGCCAGGCGACCGGCCGCGGCTTCCACGGCCGCCGCCGCAGCGTCACGAACGCGGCGGCGAAGGTGAAGACGCTCAGCGCCATTCCGCATCCCATCTGCAGCTTCCAGGACGGGAAATTGCTGATGGCGATGCCGGGCGGATATTTTACCGCACGCTGAACCGCATCGAACAAGCCCCAATAGCCGCCAACGGTGCCTTCGAGCTGGCGCTTCCACGGCTGGTCATAGGCCTCGATCAGGTTGACCCGAAACCCCTCGCGTTTGGCGAGGTCGAGGATTTCCGAGACGATGCGTGCCTGGTTGGTGCGCGACGGCAGCGCACCTTCGCGCATCCTCCCCTGGCTCGGCCAGCCGGTCTCGCCGATCAAAATCTCCTTCCCCGGAAACGCCACCGCCATCCGCTTCCTGATGGCATCGACATGGGTGGCGGCGAATTTCGCGCGCACCGGCATGTCTTCCCAGTACGGCAGGATGTGGATGGTGACGAAATCGACGGCTTCATAGACCTCGCGATTCCTGAGCCAGTATTCCCAGACGTCGGCATAGGTCACGGGCACCGTGACCTGCGCTTTGACCGAACGGATGTTGGCGACGAGGTCGGCCGTCGTCATTTCGCCGCGCAGCAGTACCTCGTTGCCTACGACCAATGAGGTGATGACGCCGGGATAATCCTTAGCCAGCCGCACCGCGGTCGAAATCTGCGCCAGGTTCTTCAGCCGGTTGCTGCCGAGCCAGATGCCCTGGATGACCTTGAGCCCTGCCTTGGCCGCGAGCGCCGGCACCTTGTCGAGGCCGTTTTCGATCGAGTAGGTGCGAACGCAGTCACTGACCTTGGCGAGCTGCGCCAGATCTTCCGCGATCTGTTCCGGCGCAATGTGGGTGGTCGGCACCAGCGGCGTCTGCGAGTCGCGAAACGGCGCATAGGAGACGCACAGCAACTTGGCGTTGGGATCGATCGGCGCGCGCGGCAGCGTGATCGGCGTGGCCAGCCACCACCACACCGCGGCAATCATACCAAGGGATATCAGGAGAAGCGCCAGCGGCGTACGAAGAGAAATCGGTTCCATCCTCCGGGCGGGGACCGTCGATTACCCGGTCAACGGTCGTCTGCCAAGTCCCGCATAAAGTCCTGCATAAAGTCCTGCATGGCGCGCAACCCCGATGCGCCAGCGGCGTTCCGTCGCGGCGGCGGCTTTACCCTGAAACGATAAAG
>Ga0126312_10002769_pt1 | contig 11757 bp, 14 predicted proteins | sample Plot104A_FD_92537 | JGI IMG/M metagenome (GOLD analysis project Ga0126312, IMG submission 92537) | Serpentine soil microbial communities from UC McLaughlin Reserve, CA, USA - Plot104A | ecosystem: Environmental > Terrestrial > Soil > Grasslands | place: USA: UC McLaughlin Reserve, Lake County... | reverse complement strand
CTCGAGGGGGGCTGGGCCGAGGTCGAGAACCCGCGGCTCGGCTTCGCGTTCCGGCTCGAATGGGACCCGGCCGTGTTCCGCTGGATCATCTCCTGGCAGCCCTACGGCGGCGCCCGCGCGATGACGCTCGCCGGCTCCTACGCGCTCGGCGTCGAGCCGTGGGTGACGCGCCGGAGCCTCGCCGACGCCGTGGACGCCGACGAGGCGATCGCACTCGACCCGGGCGCGCGGTACGTCACAATCCTTTCTGCGAGCATGAGGAGGACGGACTGATGGCAGGGGTCACCTTCGACGGCGTCGGCAAGGTCTACAGCGACGGGACACGCGCCGTCGATGACCTCGACCTCGGTGTCCAGGACGGCGAGTTCATGGTGCTCGTCGGCCCGTCGGGATGCGGGAAGACGACCGCGCTCCGGATGGTCGCGGGCCTCGAGGACATCTCCGAGGGCGAGATCCGGATCGGCGACCGGGTCGTGAACGACCTCGAGCCGCGCCAGCGCGACATCGCGATGGTCTTCCAGAACTACGCGCTCTACCCGCACATGAGCGTGTACGACAACATCGCCTTCGGTCTGAAGATGCGGAAGACCGAGCGGTCCGCGATCCGCGGCCGCGTCGCGGAGATCGGCCGGGTCCTCGGGCTGGGCGACCTCCTCGACAAGAAGCCGCGCCAGCTCTCCGGCGGGCAGCGCCAACGCGTCGCGATGGGCCGCGCGATCGTCCGGAACCCTGCCGTCTTCCTCATGGACGAGCCGCTCTCGAACCTGGACGCGCGCCTACGCGTGCAGATGCGTGCCGAGATCGCCCGCATCCAGCGCGAGCTCGGGGCCACGACCATCTACGTCACCCACGACCAGGTCGAGGCGATGACCATGGGCGACCGGGTCGCTGTCCTGCGCAAGGGCGAGCTGCAGCAGACCGCCGATCCCCAGACCGTCTTCGACCGGCCGGACAACCTCTTCGTCGCGACGTTCATAGGCAGCCCCGCCATGAACCTCGTCGAGGCCGAGCTCGGTCGGCACGACGGCGCGCTCGTCGCGAAGGTCGGCGGGCAGGAGTTCGAGATTCCGGCGTCGGTCGCGGAGGAGCGCCCGACGCTGCGCTCGTACGAGGGACGGACCGTGGCGCTCGGGATCCGTCCGGAGCACGTGGAGGACGCGGCGCTCGTCCGTGACGGGGGCCCGCGCCTCCGCGGCCGCGTGATCCTCACCGAGGCGCTGGGGTCGGAGAACCTCGCGCACGTCGAGGTGGACGCGCGGCCGGTCGTCACCGACGAGGTGCTCGAGATCGCCGCCGACACCGACGCCGCGGTCGTGGCCGAGCTCGAGATCGAAGCGCGCGAGGACCGGGTTCAGATCGTCGGGCGCTTCGACGCGTCCTCCCGCGCCGGGGCCGGCGACGAGGTGGAGCTCGCACTTCGGCCCGAGCGCCTGCACTTCTTCGACCCGGACACGGGCGCGGGGATCTACTAGCGGTCCCGGTGCCCGGCGACGGACAGAAGCACGAGGCCGCCTGCCACTGCGGGCAGCTTCGCCTGACGGCCGAGGGCGAGTCCGTGCGGATCTCGATGTGCCATTGCCTCGCGTGCCAGCGGCGGACCGGGAGCGCGTTCGGGATCCAGGCGCGGTTCCCGGCCGACCGCGTGCAGATCGACGGCCGGTTCAACTCCTACACCCGCATCTCGGACGAGGGCGAGGAGCGGACCTTCAACTTCTGCCCCGAATGCGGCTCGACCGTCTTCTACACGAGCGAGGACTCACCCGATCTCATCGCGGTCCCGATCGGTGCCCTGGCGGATCCGTCGTTCCCGCAGCCGACCGTGTCGGTCTGGGAAGAACGCCGTCACGCGTGGGTCTCCCTGCCCCATGGGATCGAGCATCACATCTAGCTACTTGACAGCCCCTGCGGCGATCGCCCGCACGAGGTGGCGCTGGAAGACGAGGTAGACGCCGATCACGGGCAGGGACGTGATCAACAGCCCGGCCATGAGAGCCGGGTAGTCGGTCGTGAAGCGCCCCTGGAGGGCGAGGACGCCGACGGTGAGCGTCCTCACGCTGTCCGACTGCAGCAGGAGGAGGGCGAAGACGAACTCGTTCCAGGCCCAGAGGAAGTTGAAGATGCAAAGGGTCGCGAGCGCCGGCCGCGCGAGCGGCACGAGGATCCGCCCGAAGATCTGGTGAACGCCGGCGCCGTCGATCCGCGCCGCTTCGAGGAGCTCGTCCGGCAGCGACCGGAAGTACGCGGTCATGAGGTAGACGTTGAACGGCAGGTTCAGCGCGGTGTAGAGGAAGACGACCGACCAGTACGTGTCGATCAGGCCGAGGTCCACCATCTCCACATAGATCGGAACCATGAGGAGGAGGGGCGGGATCGCCATCCAGGCGAGCAGAAAGAAGAAAGTGGGTCGCTGGAACCGCCAGCGGAGCTTCGAGAGCGAGTAGCCGGCCATTGACGCGAGCGCGACCGAGAGCAGCACGGTCGCCGCTGAGACGACGACGGAGTTCCGGAAGTACGTGTCGATGCTCGCGCCCGTCCAGGCTCGGCGGAAGGCGTCGAGCGAAGCGACGGTCGGGAGCCCCACCTTCGAGTTCGCCCAGTCGATCTGCGTCCTGAACGCGTTCGACAGCATGAAGTAGACAGGGAAGAGGGCCGAGGCCGCGAGCACCGTGAGCCCGAGGAGCAGTGGCCAGCGCGAGGGCCGCGCGCGCAGGCCGGTCATTCCCGCCCCGCCGTGAGGATCCGGATTTGGAAGAAGCCGATCACCGCCACCAGCGCGGTCATCACGAGACCGATCGCCGAGGCGTAGCCCATGTTGTTGAACGTGAAGGCCTGGTTGTAGACGTAGAACTCGGTGACGTACGTGTCGAAGCCGGGGGCGCCGTTCGTGATCACGAAGACGTACGTGAACATGTAGGCGAACGCCGTCACCGTGTTCACGACGAGCACGAGCTCCATGACCCGCCGGAGATTCGGCACGTAGACGTACAAGAGCGTCTTCCAGGGGCCGGCGCCGTCGATGCGCGCCGCCTCGCCCAGCTCGGGGTCGAGGGAGGCCATTCCGGCGAGGTAGATGAGGACGCTGTAGCCGAAGTTCGCCCAGACGACGACCAGGAGGATCGCGGGGATGGAGGTCGTCGCGCTCGCGAGCCAGTTCCGTTCCAGCGAATCGAGTCCGATCGTGCCGAGCAGCTCGTTCAGGGGGCCGTCGAGCTGGAGGACGAACTGCGCGACCACGCCGACGACCACGGTCGCGAAGACGGCCGGGAGGAAGAACGTCGCGCGGAAGAAGCGCCAGCCGGGGATGCGCTCGTGCAGGAGATAGGCGAGGAGGAGCGGGACGACGACCTGGATCGGAACCGAGATTGCGAAGAGCAGGTTGTTCCGAAGCGCGGTCCGGAAAATCGGGTCATCGAGAAGGATCCGGAAGTTGTGGAGGCCCACCCACTCCGGGGCCGCGATGCCGTCCCAGCGCGTGAAGGCGTGGTAGACGATGCTCGCGAAGGGCCAGCCGAGGAAGACGAGGACGCAGGCGAGCGCGGGCAGGACGTAGACGACGCCCCAGAGCGTCTCGCCTCTGACCCTTCGGCGTCCGCCAGCCGGGGGCGTTGCGGCGCTCAGGGGTTCAGACGGGGCAGCGCGTCCTCGACGTTCTGCATCGCCTGCTGCGGTGTCGCCTTGCCGGCGAAAGCCGCCTGGAGCTGCTTGTAGTAGAAGAGCGCGACGTCGACGGGGATGACGCTGTCGAGGACCGGCATCGCCGGGTCCTCGGCCGCATCGAGGAAGAAGCGGACGATCGGGTCGTCGACCGTGGCGCCCGCGCTCTTGTTCGCGGGCGGCGTCGCGAGGAGTTGAAGCTCCTGCTTGCCTGCCGTTGCGTCACTCGCGATCTTCACGAACTCCCACGCGACGTCCGGGTTCGGCGAGTCCTTCGGGATGACCCAGTTGTGGAACGAGTTCCCGGCCACGCGGCCCGCGAGCGGCCCATCGCCCGACACCGGGATGGGCGCGACGCCGAGATCCTTCCCGAGCGCGTCCTCGAACGTGGAGATGACGGCCGGGTAGATGAGCACCATCGCCGTCTTCTTCGAGATGAAGAGGTTGTTCGCATCGGAGTTCTCACGCGTGCTCGCGTCCTCGTTCACGCATCCGTTCTCACGCAGCTGGACGAGCCTCTCGAGCGGCTGGACGAGCTTCGGGTCGGTGTACTTGATGTCACCCGAGTCGACACGCGCCACGTCGCCTTCGTCGAAGTACGACGCATACATGAGCGTGACCCAGTTGTCGGTCGAGTAGCCGTCCCGGTCGCCGTACGTGACGGGCGTGATCCCGGACGACTTCAGCTTGTCGCAGTCGGTCAGGAGCTCGTCCCAATCCTTCGGAGGCCCGGAGATCCCGGCCTTCTGGAAGAGCGCCTTGTTGTAGTAGAGGCCGTACGTGCCGAAGTCGATCGGCACGCCGTAGATCTTCGCCTGGCCGTCCTGGCAGTCGAAGTTCTCGCATGAAAGATCCCAGTTGGTGATGCCGCCGTATATCCCGTCGCGGTCGACGTAGTCGTTCAGCTCGCGCAGCGAGCTCGTGTACGGGCTCGTGTAGCCGCCCGAGTAGATGAGCATCGCGTCCGGAACCTGCCCCGACGTGAACGCCGCCTGGATGCGTGCCGAGAACTGATCGTTGTTCGCAGGGAGCAGCGTGACCTTGACGCTCGAGCCCGGGAACTTCTTCTCGAAGCGAGAGACCTGCGCGTCTATCCATTTGCGGTACGGGGTTCCCGGCGTCGCCGTCGCGAAGAGCCCAGCGAGCCAGATTTCGATGTTGCCCGCGGGCGGCGTCGCGGAGGCGCCCGACGACGTTCCGGCCGACTCGTTCGAGTCTCCCCCGCCGCCGCAGCCCACGGCCGCCAGAAGAAGCGCAAGGAGGAGCGAGCAAGTGGCCAGACCTCTGCGCACGGAGCGATCATGAAGGGAGGCGGAAGCAAGAGTCAAGGCTCGGGGGTCAGAGAGCCGTGACGCGCGCCTCGATCCGAACGGCGAGCTCCTGGCGTGGTTCGAGCTCGGCCGCCTGGCGCGCCGCGACCGCGCGGGCGAGGCAAGGAGGGCTCGTCCAGGGCTCGACCCCGAGCGCGTAGACGGGCTCCTCGTGCGGTGGAAGCGTCGCACCGCACGCCCGCCAGAGCCAGAGCCAGCGGAAGACCTCGGCGGGGAAGACGAGCTCGAAGCGGAGGCGAAGGCGCGAGTTCAAGACGTCAACGCGGCCCTCGTCGAGGTCGGTCAGGAGCACGACGTCATGGACACGAGCGTCGGGGCCCGGGATGTCGCGCAGATCGAGCGCGCCGCCCGCGCCGGTGCGACCGTTCGGCCAGCGATCGCGCCAGCCGACGCCGAGCCGGGACCGCGGGTCGAGCGGCTCGTGGTAGCCGAGCGTCGTCCCCCCGGCCAGCTCGATCCGGCAGCCGGGCTCGAGAAACTCGCCGCCGAGGGCGGGATGGTGGCCCCACATAAACCGCACCGGCGCCTCGCCCTCATTTCGGAACCGCTCGGCGACGACGAGCAACGCGCCGTCGAGCTCGATCCGGCGCACGACCGTGAGAGGGAGCGTCTCGAGCGCAAGCGAGAGTTCGACCGTGTCGCCGTCGTGCCGCGCCTGCCACTCGCGCCGCCACGTCTCGCCGTGGAAGGCGTGTCGAACGCCGTCGACGACACACGCCTCGTTCCCGTTCGGGAGCAGGGATTGCCAGCCGCCGGCGTACCACTCGTCGAACTCCGCGTCGGCCGGGATCGGCCCTGGCCGCTCGGGCCAGGGCGCCTGCCAGAGAAGCTCGATCCCGGTGGGCAGGTGGACGAGGCTCGCGACGTCACCGCCGCGGTCCGGCCGGACCGTCACGCGGAGCTCTCGGCTCCTGAGCACTAGGCTATGCGCGCCTTGCACGCCGGAAGCATCGACGACCGCGCGGCCGGCTCGCTCGCAGAGCGAGTCGCGATCGTCACGGGCGCCGCGACGGGGCTCGGCCGCGCGATCGCGAACGAGCTCGCGGCCGCGGGCGCCACCGTCGTGGTCGCCGACATCGACGCCGAGGCGGGCGAGCGCGCCGCTGCAGAGCTCGGCGGACGCGCTTACGCGACGGACGTCGGCGACGGCATGCAAGTCGAGAGCCTCGTCGAAGGCGTAGCCGCCGACCTCGGCCTCGACATCCTCGTCAACAACGCGGGCATCAGCCGGGTGGGCCCGCACACGCACGAGATCGAGGACGCCGACTGGGACGATTCGATCGCCGTCATGCAGACCGGCGTCTTCTACGGCATGCGCGCCGCCGGGCGGCGCTTCGTCGAGCAGGGGTCGGGCGTCGTCGTGAACATCTCGTCCATCCGCGGGTTCTCACCGAACCCGGGCCGCCTGGCCTACTGCGCGGCCAAGGCGGCGGTGCTCATGATGACCCGCGTCGCCGCAGGCGAGTGGGCGCCCCACGGCGTGCGGGTGAACGCGGTCGCGCCCGGTGTCGTCCGAACCCCGATGTGGGAAGCGGACCTCGCGCGCGGCGTCCTCGACGAGTCGCTTTTCCTCGAGCGCGTGCCCGCGGGCCGCCTCGGCGTGCCGGACGAGATCGGCAAGGTCGTCTCGTTCCTCTGCTCCGACGCTGCGTCGTACGTGACCGGCGCCTGCGTCGTGGTCGACGGTGGCCTGACGTCGATCGCAGCTGGTTAGCCCTCGACCACGACGATCGCGAGGTCGCGCGGCCCGTGGACGCCTTCGACCCGCGAAAGCTCGATGTCCGAGGTCGCAGACGGGCCGGAGACGAGAGTGAGCGGCCGGCGGCTCGCGCGAACCGCCTCGCCCATGCGCGCCACTCCCTCGGGAACCGTCTCGACGATGCGATCCGCCTCGACGACGCAGACGTGGAAGTCCGGGACGAGGGTCAGCGCGCGCGGTCCCTGGCCCGGACCGCCGTCGAGGACGATCGTGCCGGTCTCCGCGATCGCGAGCGCGCAGCCGGTCAAGACGCCCTCGCTCGCGTCGAGGTCAGCCGGGCTCAGATCTTCGCCGGAAACGAGCTCCACCCCGTCGGGAGCCCATGCGAGCCCGGCCGGAGCGACGAGCGTCTGCGCGCCGCGCTCGGCGCAGATCTCGGCCAGAACCCCGCCCGCCTCCGCGCGCGTCGTGCGCCGCACGGACGCGCGGTAGTCGGCCGCGCGCTCGCAGAAGAGCACGACGACCTCGGCCGGTGAGCGCGTCCCCGAACGGTAGTACTCACGCGACACGTGCGACTCCGAGCCTTCGGGGACGTCCGCGAGCGCCGATCGGATCCGCCCCAGGATCTCCTCACGCGCCTCGCTCACCGTGCGCGCCACCACTCGCGGAACGTCTGCCGCGGCACGGACGGAAGCTCTCGCGCGCGCGTCCAGTCGTGGAGCGGCCCCGGCAGCCGCGCGGCGATCCCCTTTCCTCCTCGGCCGAGCCGCGCCACCCGCTGCGCGCGTTCGTAGCGTCGCCGGGACGAGAGCATCCGGCCGAGGGCACGCATCGCGCCGGCCTCGGCATTCCCGTGCGACCCGTCCACGACCCGGCCGCGCAGGTGGACGAGCAGCCCCGGGATGTCGATCTTCACCGGGCAGGCGTCGAAGCAGGCACCGCAGAGACTCGACGCGTACGGCAACGACTTAACGTGGCGCACCCCGCGGAGCTGCGGCGTCAGCACCGCGCCGATCGGCCCCGGGTAGACCGACCCGTACGCGTGGCCGCCGGCGCGCTCGTAGACCGGACAAACGTTCAGACACGCGCTGCAGCGGATGCAGGCGAGCGCCTCGCGACCAACGGTGTCGGCGAGCACGTTCGTCCGCCCGTTGTCGACGAGCACCAGGTGGAAGGCGCTCGGCCCGTCGCCCGCGGTCACGCCCGTCCAGATGGACGTGTACGGGTTCATCCGCTCGCCGGTCGACGAGCGCGGGAGGAGCTGGAGGAAGACCTCGAGGTCGCCCCAAGTCGGCACGACCTTCTCGATCCCGGCGACCGTGACGAGGAGGGGCGGCAGCGTCGTGCACATCCGCCCGTTCCCCTCGGACTCGACGACGACGACCGACCCGGTCTCTGCGACGAGAAAGTTCGCGCCGCTGATCCCCATCTCCGCAGCGAGGAAGCGGCGCCGCAGGTGCACGCGCGAGGCCTCGGCGAGCTCTGCCGGGTCGTCGCTCACGTCGCGAGCGCCGCGAAGCGTTCGCCGGAACAGGTCGCGGATCTCGGTCCGGTTCCGGTGGATCGCCGGCACGAGGATGTGCGACGGCTTGTCGCGGTCGAGCTGCAGGATCAGCTCGGCGAAGTCCGTCTCGACCGCGTCGATGCTGCGGGCCGCGAGCGCCTCGTTGAGCCCGATCTCGTCCGTCAGCAGCGACTTCACCTTGACCGCCTTCGTGGCCCGGGCCTTCTGCGCGATGCGGATCACGATCTCGTTCGCCTCGGCCGCGTCGCGCGCCCAGTGGACCTGGCCACCGGCGCGCTCGACGGCACCCTCGAGCTGGACGAGATAGCGGTCGAGCCCGCGAAGCGTCCGTTCCTTGATCGCCCGGCCGGCCTCGCGGAGCGCTTCCCAGTCCCCGACCTCCGAGACGACGGAGAGCCGCCGCGCGCGGATCGTCCCCGTCGCATGCGCGAGGTTCCGCTGGAGCGTCTCGTCGCGCAGAGCCTCGCGGGCGGCATCCGGAAAGCGCTTCACGCGGCCGTGCCCGCCAGGATCTCGGCCAGGTGCAGCGCCCGGATCGGAGAGCCGCTTCGCGCGAGCCCGCCGCCGATGTGCATGAGGCACGAGCCGTCGGTCGCAGCGACGACATCGGCGCCACTCGCCTCGAGGGCCGCGACCTTGTCGGCGAGCATTGCCGCGGAGACGTCCGCGTTCTTCACCGCGAACGTGCCGCCGAAGCCGCAGCACTCGTCCGCGTGTGGGAAGTCGACCAGGTCGAGCCCACGGACCTTTCGAAGGAGCCGAACGGGCTTGTCCCCGACCCGGATCGCCCGGAGCGAGTGGCAGGTCGGGTGGTAGGCGACGCGCCCCTCGAAGGAGGCGCCGACGTCGTCGGCGCCGAGCCGTCCGACCAGGAGCTCGGAAAGCTCGAGCACGCGCGGCGCGAGCTCGGCCGCGCCGGCGACCCCGAGCCGCTCGTAGTGATCCCGGACAGTGCCCACGCACGAGGCGGACGGCGCGACGACGACGTCGGCGTCACCAAAGATCCGGACGAACCGCTCCGCGAGCCGGCGAGCGTCGCGCTCGTACCCGGAGTTCGCGTGGATCTGCCCGCAGCACGTCTGCTCCTCGCGGAACTCCACCTCGTGGCCGAGCCGCTCCAGGAGCCGGACGGTTGCGATCGCCGCCTCGGGAAAGAGCGTGTCCGTGTAGCAGGGGACGAAGAGCGAGACCCGCACGGGCCTACGCTAAAGGACGCCTCAGGCGGCGGCCGACGCGGCGTCGAGGCTGGCCGGGAAGCGGGCGATCACCCAGTCGGCGTCGAGACGGGCCTTCGCGTAGTGCTCGCCGTTCACGAGCGCGTAGTCGCGGCGGCGGACGTCCATCGGCAGACGTGCCTCGGCCGGATAGAAGCGGTTGTGGCGGTCGATCAGGTCGTTGACGGCGGCAAAGTCCCAGGCGTCGGCGAGCCGACGCCAAGCGCTTGCGAAGGCGGCGGGGTCGCCGCGATGGATGAAGGCGAGGTCGTGCCACCGGTCTGCAAGAGCCCGCTCGGCGTTCCGGGTCTCGGCCTCGATCTCGCGCAGCCGCACCATGTACGGGAGCGGGCCGCCGCGCGAGGCGACGTAGCTCTCGGGCGACCGGTGGAAGAACTGCGGCCGCGGAGCGACGCGCCGGCCCCGATACGGCTGACCCTCGAGCTCCCGCTCGAGGAGCTCCCGCTGGGCGCGCTCGATGGACGTCTCCCCCCGCACGCCCCACTGGCCCAGGATGCGCTTCCGCTCGTCGGAGTCCACGACGCCATTGTGCCCTCCGCAGGCGCCCGCGAACGGCGGCCGGCGTGTCGTCAGGGGCGTGTGATGCCGAGCGTACGCCGCAGGTGGACCGACAGGTACCGGATTCCCTCAGGGCCGGCCGCGATCGACCGGGCCGCGCCCGTCGGGACCACGACGGCGTCCTCGGCCACGACCTCGTGAGCGACGCCGTCGACAGTGATTATTCCGCTGCCCGTCATGACGACGAGGAGGACGTCCCGTTCGGCGTTCACGTGCTCCGGGGTCGTCTCGCCCGGCGGCCACCCGAGGAGCGTCGCATTGAGGTCCTCGGACGCGGTCCCCCAGAGCGGGCCGCGTCCCTCGAGTCCGCCCAGCCGGGCGACCAAGTCACTCATAACGCCGAGCTCGGCTTGGCGGCTGCGGGCTCGGCGGCCGCAGGCGATCGTCGGAAGCCCGACATGACGTAGCGGATCCAGAGCCCGAGCAGGGCGAGGCCGGCGACGAGGAGGATGATCGGGAGCTGAAGCGACGTCGTGTAGGCGCGCCCGCCCGAGAGACGCACGTAGGGCCTTCCCGACGTCGCCTGGGTCGGCGCCGTCGATCGTCCCTGTGACGACCTGGCCGTCACCGGTGAGGAGCGAGCCGGCCCGACCCACATCCCGGTGCAGGCGCCCGAGCCGTACTTCCCGGCAACGTCGTGGCAGTCGCACGCGAGCCTCCGCCGGCGTCCCCGTTCGCTGGACGACGAACTCGAAGATCCCGCCGGCGAGAAGGCTGATCGCAGAAGGAGGATCGCCGCCCCGAGGGCCCGTTGGCGCACGAGCAAATGGTGTCACGCCGCCGTCGTGTGCCCAAGACTGGGAGATCAAAGTGGCGAGTGGGATACTCGATGGGGCAATGACGGTCGAGGTCGACCTCGGCGCCGGGGCGCGCGCGGTGGTGGACGACGAAGGTCTCAGGATCGTGTCCCGACGTCTTCGCCGCGAGGCGCCGTGGCAGACGCTTACGGGCGGAGGACTGGCACGCATCGGGAACATCGAGCTCGAGGCGATGGGACCCGAGGCAATGGAACTGCTCCCCGGCCTTGGGCGCCTGGCGGAAATGAGCCGAGAGTAGACGGACGCGCACCGGCTGCTCGTGCTGGCACAGGCGAGAGCGCACGGCCGCCCGCGAGCGTTCCTCATGTCGATACCCGTCGATCATCCGAACGCCGAAGCCCTGCTCACCGAGGTGAAGCGTCGGCTCGGATCCAGTTGGCGCGGAGAAGACTGGGAACTGGGCGCGCTCAAGAAGGACTTGGGGACGAGGTACCAGCGCTGGTATTGGCTCGCAGGGCTGCTCTTCGGACTCTTCGTCGCCGCCGTCAGTCTCTCGGCGATCGCCGGGTGGGGAGCCTGACTTCGCAGGACGCCGATCTCGGCGGCCTGCGGCCCTGGTGGCTTGCCGGCCTCGGACTGTGGCTCGCCTTGGTCGCGTTGCCTTACTCGCGTTCCTGGCACCTACGGTGATCGCTAACGTAACGGCTCGCCGTTTGAACGCGAGCGAGCTCAGGCCTGCGACGGTGGTCGTCCTCATCCTTTGGCTCGGCCTTGCCGCCCTGCTCGTCTCGTTCGTCCGGCGCCGCCTCGGCTGAGCCCGCCGCCACGCTTACTCCTCCTTTCCTCGAGCACGCGCGCGGCGCGCGACCCTCTCCGTGCGACCAGCCGCCCGGCGAGACTGACGACGAGCACGGCCACCCCGGCGACCACGGCCGAGAGCGGCAGCGTCACGACCAGCGCGACACAGGCGACGAGACCGATCAGGTTGAGCGCCCGG
>Ga0126312_10002768_pt1 | contig 11758 bp, 10 predicted proteins | sample Plot104A_FD_92537 | JGI IMG/M metagenome (GOLD analysis project Ga0126312, IMG submission 92537) | Serpentine soil microbial communities from UC McLaughlin Reserve, CA, USA - Plot104A | ecosystem: Environmental > Terrestrial > Soil > Grasslands | place: USA: UC McLaughlin Reserve, Lake County... | reverse complement strand
TGGCCGGTATCAAAGCGACGCGGCGACTGTGATGCCATGATCATCTTTGTCACAGCGTGTGTCACAGATGGCACGACAAAGCAGGACACAGCAGGACACGCCCAGGCGTGAAATACTCCCAGAGCAGTCCCCGGACCACGGCGGTGCTCGTCTTTGAATCAGGACTAGCGACGTAGGTTCGACTCCTACCCGGGGAGCGCCCGACAGCCGGACCGCTACCCGGACGGTGCCCACGCTGAGTCCGCTCGGCGTCCGTACGGGGCAGTCGCGCACGATTCTGCAAGGAGAGCGCCGTTGTCCAGCCAGGATGTCGCCAGCCCTGCCCTGTCCCCACCCGTCGCGGCGGTCGTGATCTTGGCCGCGGGTGAGGGCAAGCGGATGAAGTCCTCGCGTTCCAAGCTGCTGCATGAAATCGCCGGACACTCCATGATCAGCTATTCGATCCGCACGGCCACCAGCATGGAACCGGAACGGCTCGTCGTTGTTGTGGGGCACGATCGCGATCAGGTCCAAGCACATCTTGCCGAGATCGCCCCCCACGTGATCATGGCGATACAGGAGCAGCAGCTCGGCACGGGACACGCAGTGCAGGTGGCACTCGGTCATCTACCCGACGTGACGGGCGAGGTTGTGGTCACCTACGGTGACGTCCCGCTGCTGACAACCCAGACGCTGGCCGAGCTGGTCTCGGTACACCGGTCCAGCGGTTCGGCGGTGACGGTGTTGACCGCCCAGGTGGCCGACTCGACGGGATACGGCCGGATCGTCCGGGATTCCGACGAGCTGATCAGCCGAATTGTCGAGGACAAGGACGCCGAACCCGGGGAACGCGGGATAAGCGAGATCAACTCCGGAATCTATGTCTTCGACGCCGCCACGTTGCGCAACGGCCTGAGCGAGATTCATGCCGAGAACGCGCAGGGTGAGTTGTACCTGACCGATGTGGTCGCGGCTGCTCGGCGGGCCGGCAAGACGGTGCGGGCTCACATGATCGACGACCTGTGGCAGACCGAGGGCGTCAACGACCGAGTCCAGCTCGCCGCGATGAACGCGGAATTGAATCGGCGGATCCTCCTGGACTGGATGCAGGCCGGCGTAACGGTGGTCGATCCGGCCACAACGTGGGTGCACAGCTCGGTCGACCTTGCTCCCGACGTGACGCTGCTGCCGGGAACGTTGCTCGAGGGTGCGACGTCGGTGGGCACCGGTGCGACGATCGGACCGGACACCACATTGACCGACGTGGAGGTCGGTGAGAGGGCCGTCATCACACGCACTCACGGTTCCCTCAGCGTCATCGGCCCGGATGCCAGTGTGGGCCCCTTCGCGTACTTGCGTCCAGGCACTGTTCTGGGGCCACGTAGCAAGATCGGCACCTTTGTCGAGGCGAAGAACGCCCGGCTCGGGGCCGGAGCCAAGGCACCCCACCTGAGCTATCTCGGGGATGCGGAGATCGGTGACGGAGCGAACATCGGCGCCGGAGTGATCTTCGCCAACTACGACGGGGTGAGGAAGTCCATGACCACAGTCGGGGACTACAGCTTCGTCGGGAGCGATACCGTGCTGGTCGCACCCGTCCGACTAGCCGACGGCACGTACGTGGCCGCCGGCTCGGTGATCACCGGCGACGTTGAGCCCGGCGAGCTGGCCGTCAGTCGGGCACGTCAGCACAACGTTGCCGGCTGGGTGGCACGCAAGCGGGCCGGCACCAAGACCGCGGCGGCGGCAGAAGCGGCTCACGCCGGGCAAGAACCTGCCGAACGGCCGCCTTCTGGACCTGTTGAGGGGCGGTCATCCACATCGGCATCCTCCCTGACGCCGGAAGAGGGCGCACAGTGACCGGATTCAAGAAGCCCAACGTCAAGCACTTGATGCTCTTCTCGGGCCGCGCCTACCCCGAGTTGGCCCAGGAGATCGCCGATCTGATGGGCGTCGACATCGTCGCGACTCGGGCGTTGAACTACGCCAACTCAGAGATCTACGTCCGGTTCGAGGAGTCCGTACGTGGCTCCGATGCGTTCGTGATCCAAAGCCACGCGGCGCCGGTCAATGAGTGGCTGATGGAGCAGCTGATCATGGTCGACGCGCTGAAGCGGGCATCGGCGAAGCGCATCACCGCGGTGGCACCGTTCTATCCCTACGCGCGCCAGGACAAGAAGCATCGGGGCCGGGAGCCGATCTCTGCACGCCTGATCGCCGATTTGTTCCGTACCGCCGGCGCCAACCGGCTGATGTCGGTGGACCTGCACGCGGCGCAGATTCAAGGTTTCTTCGACGGACCGGTCGATCACCTCTGGGCGCTGCCAGTGCTTGCGGACTACATCCGCGATCGCTACGACACCGCGACCATGACCGTGGTATCACCGGACGCCGGCCGGGTTCGGCTGGCCGACATGTGGACCGATCGCCTCAACAGCGCATTGGCGATCATCCATAAGCGGCGCGACCCGACCGAAGCGAACACCGTTGCCGTGTACGAGGTAGTCGGCGATGTCGCCGGCAAGGTCTGCCTCCTGGTCGACGACATGATCGATACCGGGGGCACCATCTGTCAGGCGGCCGAGGCTCTGAAGGCCCGCGGGGCCCGATCCGTGATTGCGGCTGCTACCCACGCGGTGCTGTCCGGGCCGGCGTACGAACGGTTGCAGGCCTCGGCATTCGAGGAGGTCATCGTGACCAACACGCTGCCCATCCCGGCCGAACGCCGCTTCGACAGCCTGACCGTGCTCTCGATCGCGCCGCTTATTGCCCGGGCTATCCATGAGGTGTTCGAAGACGGCTCCGTGACTAGCCTTTTCACCGGTCAGAGCTAGCCTTGCCGGGTTGGCGGCATCACCTGCCGTCCGCTAAGGTTGTTCGGTTGCCTCGGCGAGGGTCGCAGGACCGTGATCGACGAAGAAGCGCTACGACTTCCTCCCTGGGCGCCCCGTGAAGTAGACAACGCAAAGTTTCGAGGAGTTCGTTCGTGCCCGAGGTCAAGCTCATCGCCGAATCGCGTACTGAGTTCGGCAAGGGCGCTGCCCGCCGGATCCGCCGCGCCGACAAGATCCCCGCCGTCCTCTACGGTCACGGCACCGCCCCCATTCACATCACGTTGCCGGGCCACGAGACGCTACTGGCGCTCCGCACGGCGAATGCGCTGTTGTCGATAAACATCGACGGCAAGGCTCAGCTGGCGTTGCCCAAGCAGGTCCAGCGCGACCCGATCAAGCACACGATCGAGCACGTCGACCTGGTGATCGTCCGACAGGGCGAAAAGGTGACCGTCGACGTGCCGGTGCACGTCGAAGGCGAGGCGGCGAGCGAAACTCTCGTCGTCGTCGAACACTCCGCGGTGACGATCGAGGCAGAGGCGACACATATCCCTCAGTCGATCGTGATTTCGGTACAGGACCTGGAGCCGGGTACCCAGATTCTCGCGGCCGACCTCTCGCTGCCTGAGGGCTCGACGCTCGTGCTCGACCCGGAGATCTTGATCGTCAACGTCACCGCCGCCCAGAGTGCCGAAGCCGCAGCCGCCGAACTGGCAGAAGCCGAGGCCGAGGCAGGTATGGAGCCCAGGATGGTCGAAGAGGCGGGTGGCGAAGCGCCGGAGACCGGTGCGCCGCCTGACACCTCGACGACTGAGGGCGCCTAACCCATCCGATCGTGGAGCCTTGGCTGATCGTCGGGCTCGGCAATCCAGGTCCGGCGTACGCGGCGCACCGGCACAGCATCGGATACGCCGTTGTCGACGAGCTGGCCCGCCGGATGGGGATTCGCTTCGGGGCGCCGCGCGGGCTGCGGGCTGAGGTGGCGGAAGGCCGGCTCGGCCCGATCGGACCGCAAGCCCGGCGGGTGGTCCTGGCCAAGTCGCGGACGTTCATGAACGAGACCGGCGGTGCGGTCGCCGGACTGCTGAAGTATTTCAAGATCACTCCGGACCGGCTGGTGGTGGTGCACGACGAGCTGGACATCGAGCCGGGTCAGCTGAGGAACAAGTTCGGTGGCGGGGACAACGGCCACAATGGACTGAAGTCGATCCGAAAGTCGCTCGGCACCGGCGACTTCTATCGTGTCCGGTTCGGAGTGGGCCGCCCACCCGATCGTCAGGATCCGGCCGATTTTCTGCTCAGCAACTTTTCGGCCAGTGATCGGGACTTGATCGCCGGAGAAGTGGCGCGCGCGGCCGACGCCGTCGAGTCGCTGCTCACCGTTGGCCTCGATCGCACCCAAACCGCCTACAACTCCTGACAGCGGTACCCCTCAACGACTTTGAGCCCCGAAGACCGTCCTTGACCCCGAAGGAACGGGCTCAAGGACAACCTTGAGGATCGAGGTCAACGAAACGAAAGGGCTAGGTAGGTTGGGTCGGTGAGCCTTGCGGGACTTGTTGATCTGTTGATCGAAGACCCCACCATCGCCGAGACCATCGGTGAGGCACGCTCGCGCGCCCTTCGGGCCCTGGACATCACGGCTCCAGCGCCGATGCGCCCGCTGATCGCTGCCGCGCTTGCCGCGTCGGAGGATCGCGGAGGAGCAGGTCAACCGGTGTTGCTGGTCACCCCCACGTTTCGCGAGGCCGAGGAGGTCACGGCGGCCCTCTCATCGCTCGCCGGCGAGGAGCAGGTTGCGTACTACCCGGCCTGGGAGACTCTGCCACACGAGCGGCTGAGTCCTCGTTCGGACACGGTGGGTCGCCGGCTGGCCGTCCTGCGCCGGCTCGCCGGGCGCGCCGACCAGCCGCCGCCGAAGATCATCGTCGCTCCCATCCGCAGCGTCCTGCAACCGCAGGTCAAGGGTCTCGCCGATCTTCGTCCGGTGCGGCTCTCGGTCGGATCGGAGGTCGACCTCGCCGAGCTGGGCCAAGCCCTGGTGGACGCGGCGTACGTTCGTGTCGACCTTGTGGAGCGACGCGGCGAATTCGCAGTGCGCGGCGGTATAGTCGACGTCTTCCCGCCGACCGAAGAGCATCCCGTACGGATCGACTTCTTCGGCGACACCGTCGAGGAGATTCGCTACTTCTCCGTCGCCGACCAGCGCTCCAGCGAGCTGACACTTGCCGGGATCACCGCCTCGCCCTGCCGGGAGCTCCTGCTCACCGACGAAGTCCGGGCTCGCGCAGCGGCACTGGCTCAACAGCATCCAGAGCTGATCGAGATGCTCGACAAGATCGTTCAGGGTCACGCGGTCGACGGTATGGAGGCGCTATCACCGGCGCTGGTCGACGGCATGGAGCTGCTGGTCGACATCGTGCCGTCGGACACCGTCGTGTTGATCTGCGACCCGGAGCTGGTTCGGGGGAGAGCTATCGAGCTCGTGAAAACGAGCGAGGAGTTCCTCCGAGCGTCGTGGGCGGCGGCCGCCGGCGGTGGGCAAGCGCCGATCGACCTGGGTGCATCCGCGTACCAGCCGCTGTCTGACGTCCGGCAGGCGGCCATGGCTCGCGGGCTGCTGTGGTGGACGCTGTCGCCGTTCAGTGCCGGTCCTTCGACCAACCCCGCCCCCGAGAGGGGCGGCGGCTTCGGGCGCGAAGTGCGCACTGAGGATGGTGAGCTGATCGACTTCTCCGAGCAGGTGGATACCACCGGCGTGAAGTCCCGCACGATTCAGGGCCGGGTCGCCGAGACCTATCGAGGCGACACTGAGGCGGCGGTGGCGCACATCATGGAGCGGATCCGGTCGGGTTGGCGGGTCGCCGTCGTCGCCGAAGGTCGGGGCACCAGTCAACGGCTCGCCGAGGTGCTCACCGAGCGGGAGCTCCCGATCCGGCTCGTCGACCGGTTGGACGATGTCCCGGAGGTGAGCATCGCCACCCTCGTCACCGGCGAACTCAGCCACGGGTTCACGGCGGACGCGGTGCAACTAGCCGTGCTCACTGCCCGAGATCTGTCGGGGCAGCGGGCAGCGGACAAAGCCAGCCGCCGGATGCCCGCTCGCCGGAAGAACCAGATCGATCCACTGGAGTTGGTCTCCGGCGATCCCGTCGTGCACAGTCAGCACGGCGTGGGCCGCTATATCGAGATGGTGCAGCGGCCGGTCGCGGGATCGGTTCGCGAATACCTGGTGATCGAGTACGCCCCTTCCAGACGCGGCCAGCCGGGCGACCGGCTCTACGTGCCGATGGACTCACTCGACCAGGTCACCCGATACGTGGGGGGTGAGAACCCAACGCTGGACAGGATGGGCGGAGCCGATTGGGCCAAGCGGAAGGGTCGCGCCCGCAAGGCGGTACGCGAAATCGCCGCCGAGTTGATCAAGCTTTACGCTGCCCGGCAGGCAACCCGGGGTCATGCCTTTTCGCCGGACACCGCCTGGCAGCGCGAGCTGGAGGACGCTTTCAGTTTCGTCGAGACCCCGGACCAGCTGGCGGCCATCGAAGAGGTCAAGCGGGACATGGAACGGGTCGTGCCGATGGATCGGTTGATCTGCGGGGACGTGGGATACGGGAAAACCGAGATCGCGGTACGGGCTGCTTTCAAGGCCGTTCAGGACGGCAAGCAAGTGGCAATCCTGGTGCCGACCACGCTTCTCGTCCAGCAGCACCACGCCACGTTCGCCGATCGCTACGCCGGATTCCCGATCAACGTCGCACCACTCAGCCGGTTCCAAAGCGACGTCGAAACACAGGCGACGGTAGAAGGGCTTGGCGACGGCCGGGTCGACGTGGTGGTCGGCACGCATCGGCTCCTGTCGGGGGACATCTCCTTCAAGGATCTCGGCCTGGTGATCGTTGACGAGGAGCAGCGCTTCGGTGTCGAGCACAAGGAGCAGCTCAAGCGGCTACGGACCCGCGTCGACGTGCTAGCGATGTCTGCGACGCCGATACCGAGAACCTTGGAGATGGCGGTCACGGGCATTCGCGAAATGAGCACCATGGCCACGCCTCCGGAAGAGCGGCATCCCGTGCTCACCTTCGCAGGTCCGTACGATGAGGCCCAAGTGACAGCGGCGATTCGCCGCGAGCTGCTTCGAGAGGGCCAGGTCTTCTACGTGCATAACCGGGTGCAGAGCATCGACAAGACCGCCCGGCGCATCGCCGAGCTGGTACCCGAGGCCCGGGTCGTCACCGCGCACGGCCAAATGAGCGAGCAGCGGCTGGAACAGGTCATGATCGACTTCTGGGAACGCCGTGCTGACGTGCTGGTCTGCACCACCATCGTGGAGGCTGGGTTGGACATCTCCAGCGCCAACACGCTGTTGATCGAACGCGCGGATGTCCTCGGACTCGCCCAGCTGCATCAGCTTCGCGGGCGGGTCGGCCGCGCGCGCGAACGTGGCTATGCATACTTCCTCTATCCGCCGGAGAAGCCGCTCAGCGAAACCGCTCATGATCGATTGGCCACGATCGCCGCCCATAGCGACCTTGGGGCTGGCATGGCGGTCGCCATGAAAGACCTGGAGATCCGCGGGGCAGGCAACCTGTTGGGCGGTGAGCAATCCGGCCACATTGCCGACGTTGGCTTCGATCTCTACATCAGGCTCGTCGGTGAGGCGGTGGCCGAATTCCGCGGTGAGGACACCGAGCCGGAGCCGGAGATGCGGATCGAGCTGCCAGTCGAAGCGCACCTGCCGACCGATTACGTTGAGTCGGAGCGACTACGGCTCGAGATGTACAAGCGCCTTGCTGAAGTGCGCAGCGAAGCCGACGTCAAGGGTGTGGAGGCCGAGCTTGCGGACCGCTACGGACCATTGCCGCCGGCAGTGGACAACCTGCTGGCCGTGGCACGGTTCCGGCTGCTTGCCAGGTCGGCGGGCCTGACCGAGATCGTCTCCCAAGGCAACTTCATCCGCTTTGGGCCGGCGCGGTTGGCCGAGTCGCGGCGTCTGAGACTCCAGCGACTCTATCCGCGCAGCGTGGTCAAGGAGGCAGCGGAGATTGCGCTTGTGCCGCGACCGACGAGCTCCCAGATCGGCGGAGATCCGATCCGGGACGCAGCCTTGTTGGCCTGGTGTACCGCGTTGGTCAATGAGGTCTTCGATGTCGCCGACACGCAAGACCGGCTTCGACCGGTGTCATAGGATCGCTCGCGGCTCCATCTCGAGAACGGATCGTCAATGGCTTCGCTCCGCACCCGGCAGGTAGGACGGGCAGGTATCGCCGGCCTGGTCTTGGTAGCGCTGACGGTCAGTGGTTGCTCGAACGCCGAGCCCAGTGTCGTCGCTTACGTGGACGAGGCTCGGATCACGCAACGGCAGGTGGACGACGCTGTGAACGCCATCTCCGGAACACTTGAAGAAGGGCAGCGAGTGTCCAGCCAGGCGGTCGTCAACGCCATGATCCATGGCGAGCTCGCCGAGCAGGTTGCGGCCCGCCAGAACATCGTGATCAGTGACAGTGACCGCGATGAGGTGCTCAAAGGCAGCAATCTCGCGCCACTGCTCCCGGTCGAGGTAGCGCGGCCGGTCCTCGACGACATCGCCGACGAGCAGATCGTCGCTTCCAGGCTGGGAGAGCAGTACGTCACCGAGATCGGCAAGATCAACGTCACGCTGAATCCGCGACTGGGTGTGCTGGACCCTCAACAGAAAACGATCATCGAGAATCAGTCCAGCTCGCTCGCATCCTCCGCACCTGCCGGTTCCACCCCCTGAGTCGATGGACCACCCGCAACTCGCGCGGCTGATCGAGGTCATGGCGACCTTGCGAGAGGCGTGCCCGTGGGACGCTCAGCAGACCCACGAATCGCTGGCGCAATACCTCATCGAGGAGACCGCCGAAACGATCGAGGCGGTCGAGACCGGCAATCAGGATCTTCTGTGCGAGGAGCTGGGTGACTTGCTGCTGCAGGTCTTCTTCCATGCCGAGATTGCCGCCGAACGTGACGGCGGGTTCACCATCGAGGACATCGCGGCCGGTACCGCGGACAAGTTGATCGCCCGCCATCCGTATGTCTTCGCCACCGACGAGACGCCCGAGGACCTGCACTTCAGCTGGGAACAGCGCAAGGCCGCAGAGAAAGGCCGGATGTCAGTGCTGGACGGTATCCCCGACCAGCTCTCGTCTCTGGCTCGAGCGAACAAGATCGTTAGCCGGGTCCGCTCGCGGCGGGTCAGCGTCGATCTGCCCAGTGATCCGATAGCCGAAGATGATCTTGGCCGGCAGGTGCTCGCCCTGGTGGCCCGCGCTCAGGCCAGCGGCATCGATCCCGACCAGGCGGTACGGGCGGCCGTACGGGACCTCGAGGCCCAAGTGCGGGTCGGCGAAGCAAGCCGGAGTGGGCAACCTGCGGGCTAGGCTGGCAACATGTCCGAGCCGCCCGGTCCCCGGGATCACTCGCCACAGCCGGAAGCCCCCCTGCAGCCCGGACCACCGCAGCCACCGCCCAGCGGCGGACACCGGCCGCCGTCGGGCGAGTCTGAATATCGCCAAGGCCCGCAGCCCCGGAGTGAATACGACCAACGCCGTTCGCCCCAGGTTGAATACGATCAGGGCCGTCCGCCCCAGGCTGAATACGACCAGGGCCGTCCGCCCCCGTCCGAATATCCGCATGAGCCGCAGCACCGGACCGAATACGACCAGCGCCGCCCGCCCCAATCCGGATATCCGCGAGGACCGCAGTCCGAGATCGAATATCAGCAGCGTTCCCAGCCCCAGACCGGATATCGGCAGCAGCTCCAGCAGGGATACCAGCAGCAACCGCCCTACGGACCTCGGCAGCCCTACACCGTGCACCGAGCCAGCGAGGAAACGACCCGCGACGCCCAAGCCGCACTGGCCGCCCGAATGGAGCTCGGTCCGGAGTACACCGAACACGTCGCAGAGGGTCTCGCCGAGCGGGTTGAGCAGCTGGCCGCCATTCGGGCGGGGGAGCTGCGTCATGAGGCCGAGGTCGCAAACTCGACCGGTCGTAGTGATCAGTCTGGTCGGGTACGGCAGTTCGTCCTCGGCATCGTCTCGCTCACGGTCGGCATACCGATCACAGCCATTGCCGCCACCAACACCGATCCGGGTCTGCTTGGCGTGGCAGTCTCCTGGCTGGGCATCGTCGGTGTCAATGCCGTCCACGCCCGAGCCAACCGACCACGGGAGTAGGTCACCTCGCCTGAATCTGCGGACGCTCCGTTGGGTCTGCGGCGCTCGAGGTCGGCGCGCCGATAGGCTGACGGCAATATCTCTGTGCTCCGGGATCGGGTGACCTGCCGGTCGGGGCGACATCGGAAAGGCGACACTCGTGGCCAGTATTGAGTTCATCGGGGCGCGCGAGATCCTCGACTCCCGCGGCAACCCAACGGTCGAGGTCGAGGTCATCCTCGACGACGGGTCCGAGGGTCGTGCGGCAGTGCCCTCCGGCGCGTCGACGGGTGCCTTCGAGGCGGTAGAGCTGCGTGACGGTGAGAGCCGGTACGGCGGCAAGGGAGTCAGCAAGGCAGTGCTCGGCGTCATCGATCAACTGGGACCCGAACTGATCGGTTACGAGGCTAGTGAGCAGCGCCTCATCGACCAGGCGATGCTCGACCTGGACGGTACCGACAACAAGAGCAAGATCGGCGCCAACGCGATCCTTGGCGTGTCGCTCGCGGTCGCTCACGCCGCTGCCCACTCCGCCGAACTGCCGCTCTATCGCTACGTCGGCGGGCCGAACGCCCATCTGCTGCCGGTCCCGATGATGAACATCGTCAACGGCGGAGCTCACGCCGATTCCGGCGTCGACGTTCAGGAGTTCATGATCGCGCCGATCGGCGCATCGACCTTTCGGGATGCACTCGAGATGGGCGCAAGCGTCTACCACACCCTGAAGTCGGTGCTGAAGAAGTCCGGCTATGCCACTGGTCTGGGAGACGAGGGCGGCTTCGCTCCAGCGTTGCCGGTGAACGTCGCTGCACTGGAGCTGATCTCCTCGGCGGTCGAGAGTGCCGGACTTCAACTGGGCAGCGATGTGGCGTTAGCGCTCGACGTGGCGAGCACGGAATTCTTCGAAGGCGGCACGTACACCTGGGAGGGCAATCCCAGATCCTCGGGCGAGATGGCCGCGATCTATGAGCAGTGGACCAACGACTTCCCGATCGTCTCCATCGAAGATCCTCTCGCGGAAGACGATTGGGCCGGTTGGAGCGCGCTGATGATGAGCAGGCTCGGCGAGCGGGTGCAGGTTGTGGGGGACGACCTCTTCGTCACCAACGTGAGCCGGCTGCAGCGCGGAATCGCGGAGAAAGCCGCCAGCGCGCTCTTGGTCAAGGTGAACCAGATCGGCACGCTGACCGAGACGCTGCAGTGCATCGAGCTCGCCAAGGGGAGCGCGTACGGCGTCGTCATCTCGCATCGGTCGGGCGAGACCGAAGACACCTTCATCGCCGATCTGGCCGTGGCCACGGGCGCCGGCCAGATCAAGACCGGCAGCGCGAGCCGCACCGACCGCACCGCCAAGTACAACCAGCTGCTCCGCATCGCCGAGGAGCTCGGCGACCTGGCGCACTATCCGGGGCGCGACCTCTACCCGCTGTGACCCGGGCCCGCTGGGCCGCGCTCGCAGCGCTCGCCTTCCTGCTCTATTTCGGGATCCAGGGCGGCGAGTACGCCACGACCGATCTGTTCGCGCTCCGGCGCCAGGAGGCGAGCGAGCGGGCGCAGGTCCAGCGGCTCCGGCTGGTGGTGGACTCGCTGCAGAAGGAAGCGGTCGGCATCGAGCGGGACCTCCGGACCCAGGAGCGGGTGGCGCGCGAGCGGTTCGGGATGATCCGGCGGGGAGAGCTGCTCTACCGGCTCATCCCGCCCGACAGCACCCGCCGCTGAGCGCTTTCCTGGCCGCCGGCACGCCCAGCCAGCCGGTTTTGAATA
>Ga0126312_10002767_pt1 | contig 11759 bp, 10 predicted proteins | sample Plot104A_FD_92537 | JGI IMG/M metagenome (GOLD analysis project Ga0126312, IMG submission 92537) | Serpentine soil microbial communities from UC McLaughlin Reserve, CA, USA - Plot104A | ecosystem: Environmental > Terrestrial > Soil > Grasslands | place: USA: UC McLaughlin Reserve, Lake County... | reverse complement strand
CCCCTCGCCGGCGCCGAGACCGCGGGGGTGGCGCACGCCCGCGCCGATCTCTTCGACGGGGCCACCTGGTACCTGACCCCGACCGCGACCACCTCCGGCCTGCTCTACGAGCGCCTGCACCGCACCATCGCGGCGCTGGGGGCGCGGCCCGCCGCCATCGACGCCACCGACCACGACCGGGTGCTCGCCGCGGTCTCCCATCTTCCGCACGTGCTCGCCAACGTGCTCGTCACCCAGGCGGGCGAGGCGCTGCCGGCGGGGGGCGAGGGCCTGACCGCCACCGGTCCCTCGTTCCGCGACGCCACCCGCGTCGCCGGCGCGAACTCCCGCATCTGGGGCGACATCTACCTGTCCAACGCCGACGCCCTCGCCGAGCGCATCGACGCCTCCATCGCCCGACTGGCCGAGGTGCGCGACCTGCTGCGCGCCGGCGACCGCGATGGCGTGACGGCCTGGAACGACGCCGCCGCGGCCGAGCGCCGCGGCCTGCTCGAGGCCGGGGTGGCCGGCGGCCCGGTGCAGGAGCTCCGCGTCTCGGTGCCGAACCGCCCCGGCGTGGTGGCCCAGGTCGCTCTGGCGCTCGGCCGCGCCGGTGTCAACATCGTCGACATGGCGCTCCATCCCACCCCCGACATGACCGAGGGCCTCATCGCGCTATGGGTCAGCGGGGACCGCGAGGCCGATCGCGCCGCGGAGCTGATCGCGGAGCTCGACCTGCCGGTCGCGCGGGCATGACGAAGACGGGCGTCAAGATCGAGCCGGCCCACGGCCTGCGGGGCAGCCTGGTCCCGCCCCCCGACAAGTCGATCTCGCACCGCTGCGCGCTCGTGGGGACGATGGCGTCCGAGCCCGTGCGGGTCCACAACTACCTCGACGCCGGGGACACCAACGCCACTCTGGACGCCATCCGCTCCGTGGGCGCCGTGGTCGAGAACCGCCCCGACGAGATCGTCATCCGTGGCACCGGCCTGCGGGCGGCGGGCGAGGCCGACGCCCCCATCGACGTCCGCAATGCCGGCACGCTCATGCGCCTGCTCCCCGGATGGCTGGCGGGCCAGCCCGGCGGCCTGCACTGGACGATCGACGGCGACGCGTCGATCCGCCGCCGCCCGGTCGACCGCATCGCCGAGCCGCTGCGGCAGATGGGGGGCCGCATCGACGCCACCGACGGCCGCTACCCCCCGTTCACGGTCTTCGGCAGCGACCTGAGCGGAATCGACTACGTCCTGCCGGTCGCCTCGGCCCAGGTCAAGTCGTGCGCGATGCTCGCGGCCCTCTGGCGAGCGGCGAGACCAGCATCGCCGAGCCTCACCCGACGCGCGACCACACCGAGCGCCTGCTGCTGCGCGCCGGCGTGCCCGTCCGCCGCGAGGACAACCGCGTCATCGTGCCCTCCACCGACGAGCTCGAGCTCGACGACGTCACGGTGCCGGGCGACCTCTCGTCGGCGGCCTTCTTCATCGCGGCCGGCGTGCTGGTGCCGCGCTCGCGGCTGGTCGTGCAAGGCGTCGGCGTGAACTGGACGCGCCAGGGCTTCCTGCGCGTGCTCGAGCGGATGGGCGGGATCGTCGTCGGCGACCTCGAGGAGCTGGGCACGCCGCCCGGCCCCGACGAGCCGGTCGCCGACCTCGACGTGGCCGCCGGCCCGCTCGAGGGCACGACCGTCGAGCCAGAGGAGGTGCCCCTCGCCATCGACGAGCTTCCGCTGATCGCGCTGCTGGGCTGCTTTGCCGAGGGCGAGACGGTGGTCAAGGGCGCCGACGAGCTGCGCTTGAAGGAGTCCGACCGCATCGCCGGCGTGGTCGACGGGTTGCGCGGGCTGGGGGCCGACATCGAGGCGACGGAGGACGGCTTCGCCGTGCGTGGCACCGGGGAGCTGCGCGGGGGCGCGCTGGATTCGCGCGGCGACCACCGGCTGGCGATACTCGGCGCCGTGGCCGGCCTGGCCTCGCAGGAGGGCGTGGAGGTGCTCGGCATGGACGCCGCGGCGATCTCCTACCCGGGCTTCCCCGAGGACCTGGCGGCCCTCGTCTGATGGTCGTCGCGATCGACGGGCCCGCCGGGGCCGGCAAGTCCACCGTGGCGCGGGCGGTCGCCCGCGCGCTCGGCTTCACCTACCTGGACTCGGGCGCCATGTACCGCTGCGTCGCGCTGGCCGCCGACCGCGACCCAGGGGCGCTCGACATCGCCTTCGACGGCGACCGCGTGCTCCTCGACGGCCGCGACGTGACGGCCGCGATCCGCACCGCCGAGGTCTCCGAGCGCGCGTCGCAGGTCGGGGCCGACCCACGGGTGCGCGAGGCGATGGTCGCCAAGCAGCGCGAGCTCATGGCCACCGGCGACTGGGTCGCCGAGGGCCGCGACATCGGCACGGTGGTGGCGCCCGGGGCCGAGGTCAAGGTCTTCCTGACCGCCTCTGCGAGCGAGCGCGCGCGCCGCCGCGCCGCCGAGCGGGGAGAGAAGGATCTCCAGGCCGTGCTCGCCGAGCAGGCCATCCGCGACGAGCGCGACTCCAAGCGCGCGCACTCGCCGCTCGTGGTCGCCGACGACGCCGTCGAGGTCGACACCACCGGGCTGAGCATCGACGAGGTCGTCGCGAGGATCGCCGACCTCGTGGCTACTCGCGCGAGCTGAACCCGGCGCCGGAGACGCGGCGGCGTCGAAATATCCTCGCGTTCATGCCCAAGGTCGCGGTCGTCGGCTATCCGAACGTCGGCAAGTCCTCGCTGGTCAACCGCCTGAGCGGGTCGCGCGAGACGGTGGTGCACGAGACCGCCGGGGTCACGCGCGACCGCAAGGAGGTCGAGGCCGAGTGGAACGGTCGGTCGTTCGCGCTGATCGACACCGGCGGCGTCGACCTCGCGGATGGCGGCGAGCTCGCGCGCTCGGTGCAGGACCAGGCCCACGCGGCGCTCGCCGACGCCGATGTGGTGGTCTTCGTCGTCGACGCCCGCGCCGGGCTGCGGCCCGGCGACGCCGAGCTCGCCGACCTGCTGCGGCGCTCCGACGTCCCCGTGCTCGTCGCCGCCAACAAGGTCGACGTCGCGGCCGACATCCCGACCGCGGCCGAGTTCCACCGGCTCGGCCTGGGCGAGCCGCACCCGGTCTCGGCCGCCCAGGGGCTCGGCACCGGCGACCTGCTCGACGCGGTCGTCGCGCTGCTGCCCGCGGCGGGGGCGGCGGACGAAGACGACGAGCCGGTGCGTGTTGCGATCATCGGGCGACCCAACGTCGGCAAGTCGTCGCTCGTCAACCGCATCGCCGGACAGGAGCGGGTCATCGTCAACGAGCGGGCGGGGACGACGCGCGACGCGATCGACCTGCCCGTCGAAGTCGACGGGCGCCGGGTGCTGCTCGTCGACACCGCCGGCCTGCGCCGCGGCGCCAAGGTCCAGGAGTCGGTCGAGTACTACACGACGCTGCGCTCGCGCCGGGCGGCGGAGCGCGCCGACGTGGCGATCGTGGTCTGCGATGCCACAGACGGGGTCACGTCGCAGGACCTGCGCGTGGCCGAGCTCGCGATGCAGAGCGGCTGCGCCACGGCGCTGGCGCTGAACAAGTGGGACCTGCGCCCCGAGGTCGACCTCGACCACGAGCGCGCGAAGGTCGCCCAGAAGCTGCGCCTGCGCCCCCGCGTGCTGACGGTGAGCGCGCAGACCGGTCGCGCGGTCCGGCGCCTGCTCGCCGAGGCGCTGGCGCTTGCCGACCGGCGGACGGTGCGCATCCCCACGCCCGAGCTCAACCGCTTTCTGGCCGAGGTCCAGGCCGCCCGTCAGCCGCCCGCGCGGCACGGTCACCGCCTGAAGATGCTCTACGCCGCGCAGGTCGGCACGGGGCCGCCGCGGTTTGCCGTCTCGGTCAACGCGCGCAACCGCCTGACCCGCGAGTACGCCTACTTCGTCGAGAACCGCCTGCGCGACCGCTACGGATTCCAGGGCGTGCCGCTGGTGATCGACTTCGTCGAGCGTCGGCGGGATGGGCGACAATCCCGCGATGCCAGAAACCGCCGAGCGCCCGCCTGACCTCCGCAATCGGGCGCTGGCCCTGCTGCCGGCGGACGTCCATCGGCGCCGGCGACTGGCGGCGCTGCTGGGCGCCGTGGGCGTGGTTGCGGTGGTCGTGGCCGTCGTCCTCCTGGTCTCGAGCGGGGGCGACGACCCGCCGTCGACGGCGGCGGCCAAGCTCGTCCCGTCCAACGCGCTCGTCTTCCTCAACGTCTCCACCGACCCCGACCGCGAGGGCGTCAAGCGGGCCGTCGCGCTCGGCGGCAAACTGCCGGCGTTCCGTGCCGTGCGCAGCACGATCGAGCGGCGCCTCGGCTCCCGCCAGGGCCCGATCAACTTCGCCCGCGACGTGCGTCCATGGCTGGGCGACGAGGCGGCGCTCGCTGTCCTGCCGACCTCCGGGACGGTCTCGGAGTCGGAGATCGTGCTCGACGTGCGCGACCGCTCCAAGGCCGAGAGCTTCATCAAGCGGTCGGCCGGCGGGTCGAGCATTGCCAAGTATCGCGGCGTCGCGATCCATCGCTACGGCACGGTGGCCACGGCGTTCGTGGCCGGCGATCTGGTCATCGCTCCCGAACCGGTCATCCACGGCGCCATCGATCGCTCGAAGGGGCGGGGCGACAGCCTGGCGCAGGCCAAGCTGTTCCACCAGGCCTACGACGGCCTGCCGGCCCGGCGGGTGATCGACGTCTTCGTCTCGCGCGACGGCGTCCACCGGCTCCTCGCCCCGGCCGGCGGCATCCTGGGCCTCGCGGGCACCGTCGTCGACCAGCCGGCGCTCGAGGCGGTCGGGGCGTCGGTCACCGCCTCGGGCGGCAAGGCGCAGCTCAAGGTCCACACCGCGCTCGACCAGGCGCTCGCGAAGGCCACGCGCGCGACGTTCAAGCCCTTCTCGCCGCAGCTTCTGAGCGACGTGCCCAGCGGCGCGCTTGCCTACCTGGGCCTCGCCGGCCTCGACCGGGCCGCCGGGCGGCTGCTCGCCCTCGCCGGCGCGTCGGGCATCAACGGCGCCGGCGTCGTCCAGCTCGCCGCGGGCGCCCGCGCCACGCTCGAGCGGCGGGCCGGCGTCGACCTCGACCGCGACGTCCTGTCCGTGCTCCGCGGGGAAGCCGCGCTGTTCGTGCTGCCGGCGGTGCCGGCGCCGACGCTGGCGGTGGTGGCCAAGACGCCGGACGAGAAGCGGACCCGTGAGGCGCTGGCCAAGCTCCAGCTCCCCCTGGCCCGGCTGTTCGCGCCGCCCTCGACCGGAGCCGGCCAGGCGCCGACGTTCCAGGACCGCGACATCGGCGGCATCGATGCCTCCCAGCTGCGCCTCACGCCGACCGTCGAGCTCGACTACGCGGTGTTCGACGGCAAGCTCGTGATCGCGACGAGCCTGGCCGGGATCCGCCGGATCAAGGACCACAAGCAGTCCCTGACCGACGATGCCGCCTTCCAGAGCGTGCTTTCGAGCCGGCCGTCGACGGTGACGTCGCTAGTCTTCCTCGACTTCGGCCAGCTCTTGTCGGTGAGCGAACGCACCGGCCTGGGCCAGGATCCCGCCTATCTTGCGGTGCGCGACGATCTCCACCGGGTTCGCGCGGTAGGGGTGGCGACGTCGGCCGCCAAGGACGAAACGACCGCGGAGATCACCATCGCACTGAAATGACCGGCTATTCCGACAACGAGTTCCTGTTCACCTCGGAGTCCGTCACCGAGGGGCATCCGGACAAGATCGCCGACCAGATCTCGGACGGCGTCCTCGACGCCGTGATGCGCGACGACCCCACCGGGCGCGTGGCGTGCGAGACCCTCGTGAACACCGGGCTGGTGGTGGTCTCGGGCGAGATCTCCACCGAGACCTATGTCGACATCCAGGCGGTCGCCCGGTCGACGATCGAGAAGATCGGCTACACCGACGCCGACCTCGGCTTCTCGTGCGACTCCTGCGCGGTCATCAACGCGATCGACAAGCAGTCGCCCGACATCGCCCAGGGGGTCGACAAGGCCTACGAGGCCCGCCATGACCCCTCCGACGACGACGAGCTCGACGTCGCCGGGGCCGGCGACCAGGGCATGATGTTCGGCTACGCGAGCCGCGAGACGCCCGAGCTCATGCCGCTGCCGATCGCGCTGGCGCACAAGCTGGCCAAGCGGCTGGCCGACGTCCGCCACGGCGAGGTCGTCCCCTACCTGCGGCCCGACGGCAAGACCCAGGTGTCGGTGCGCTACCGCGACGGCGTGCCGGTGGAGATCGAGAAGCTGCTGATCTCGACCCAGCACAAGCAAGGCGCCGAGTCGCTGATCCCCGACGACCTCTGGGAGCACGTCGTCGAGCCGATCCTGCCCAAGGATCTCTACGACTTCAAGAAGCTGCGGCGCAACTTCCTCGTCAATCCGACCGGGCGGTTCGTGATCGGCGGCCCCGTCGGCGACGCGGGCCTGACCGGGCGCAAGATCATCGTCGACACCTACGGCGGGATGGCGCGCCACGGCGGCGGGGCGTTCTCGGGGAAGGACCCCTCCAAGGTCGACCGCAGCGCCGCCTACGCGGCCCGCTACGTGGCCAAGAACGTCGTGGCCGCAGGGCTGGCCGACCGCTGCGAGGTGCAGGTCGCCTACGCGATCGGCGTTGCCCACCCGGTGTCGGTCATGGTCGAGACGTTCGGCACCGAGAAGATCGGCAACGCGAAGATCGCCGAGCTCGTCAACGACCACTTCGACCTGCGGCCGGGCGCGTTCCGCAACTACCTGAAGCTCCACCGCCCGATCTTCCAGAAGACCGCGGCGTACGGGCATTTCGGCCGCGAGGACCACGACTTCACGTGGGAGCGCACCGACAAGGCCGAGCAGCTGCGCGAGGCCGCCGGCCTCGGCGCGGCCACGGTCAGCTAGGGGGGCACATGCCGCTCCCGCCGGCCCTGCGCCGGCTGGCACCCGCCCCGCTGCGGGACTCTCCGCGGCTGCGCGGGATCGCGCTGGGCGCGGGCCTGATCCCGCCGCGCCCGATGCACACCGAGGGCGAGGCGGAGCTCTTGCGGCGGCTCGCCGCGACGGCCGCGCGCGTGGTCGAGATCGCCGTCTACGAGGGCTCGTCGTCGGTGGTTCTGGTCGATGCCATGGCGCGAGGCGCCACCCTGCACCTCGTCGACCCCTACATCGAGACGGCGCTGCGTGCGGGCTGGCGCGGGGTCGAGCAGGCGACGCGTCGCACCGTCGGCCGCGCGGCGGCGCGCCATGGCGGGCCGCACCTGCGCTGGCACGTTTGCACGAGCGAGGAGGCGGCGCACTCGTGGCCCGGCGACCGCGTCGACCTCGTCTTCATCGACGGCGACCACACCGCCGAGGCGGCGCGGCTGGACTGGGAGGTGTGGTCTCCGCACGTCTCCACCGGCGGACACGTGGTGTTCCACGACGCGCGCATGGGGAAAACGCACCTGGGAGGGCGCGGCCTTCCCGGGCCGACCGCGGTCGTCGACCAGCTGTTCCGCGGCGATGCGCCCGTGCCGGGATGGCGAATCGTCGAGGAGGTCGATTCGGCGGTGGCGGTGAGAAGGGAAGCATGATGCGGCGCATCGCAGTCATGGGCGTGCTGGCGGCGCTCGCGGTCGCCGGCTGCGGCAGCGACCACGGGACGGGCGACGGCAGCTACGACCCGCGCGACAGCCGCATCAAGTGCCTGACCGGAAAGGGGCTGCAGGCCAAGAAGGCGGGCGACCGCGACGTGTACGTCACGACGGGCCCGCGGCCGCCGCTGCGGATCCTCTTCGCCTTCACGCCCGGCGAGGCCGAGGCGCTGTCGGTCTCGGCCCGGGCGCAGGGAGCCGAGCAGCTCGGCCGCGCGCTGCTGTTCGTCGGCGACGCCTCCGAGCCGCTGCTGACGAAGATCGAGGGGTGCCTCGATGACAACTGATGTCGCCGTGGGCCGCGGCGGAGTCGCGGTCGCGCGGCCGGCGTGGCTGGCCGGAATGGTGCCGCTGATCGCCGGCTGCGTCGCGCTGGCGGCGCTGAGCCTGCTCCTGCCGAGTACCCCCACCTACGACCCTTGGGCGTGGATCATCTGGGGGAGGGAGATCGTTCATGTGGATCTGTCCACGGTAGGTGGCCCCTCATGGAAGCCGCTGCCGGTCCTGTTCACCGCGCCGTTCTCGCTCTTCGGCGACGCCGCGCCCGACCTCTGGCTCGTGGTCGCGCGGGCGGGCGCGCTGCTGGCGCTGGCGATGACGTTCCGGCTCGCCCGCCGCCTGGCCGCCGGCCCCTGGGGAGTTGCCGCCGGGATGGTCGCGGTCCTCGCTCTCGTGACCTCGACCGGCTTCATCCGCGCGGTGTGGCCGGGCAATTCCGAGGGCCTGCTGATCGCCCTGCTCCTGTGGGCGGTCGAGAGCCACCTCGAAGGACGCCGCGAGCGCGCGTTCGTGCTCGGCCTGTTCGCGGCGTTGCTGCGCCCGGAGACCTGGCCGTTCGTCGGCCTCTATGGGCTGTGGTTGGCATGGAAGGCTCCTGCCACGCGCCGGCTCGTCGTCGCGGGCGGCGCGGCCGTCCTCGCGCTGTGGTTCCTGCCTGAGCTGTGGGGCTCGGGTCAGCTGCTGCGCGCCGCCGAGCGGGCCAACAACCCCGATCCCCAGAGCCCGGCCTACGCCGCCGACCCGGCGCTCACGGTGATCAAGCGCTACGGGACGACGCTGCTGTGGCCGCTGTTCGCGCTCTCGGGCATCGCGGTCGGAGGGGCACTCGCGCGGCGAAGCCGCGAGCGGGCACTGCTCGCGATCGGCGCGATGGCGGTCGCCTGGCTCGCCCTCGTTGCGCTGATGACGCAGGCCGGCTACTCGGGCAACCCGCGCTACCTGATGCCGGTGACCGCGGTCGTGTGCGTGCTCGTCGGGGTGGGCGTCGCGCGCCTGCTCGAGCTGGCCCCGGCGCCGCGCAGCGCGCTGTTGCGCGGCGTCCTCGCGGTGGTGCTGGTGGCCGTCGTCGCTGGGCTGGTGTACGACCGCCCGCAGCTGGACGCGGTGACCAGCGGCTTGCGCACCGAGGCGCAGCTCAACGACCAGCTCGCCGCCGCCGTCACCCACGCTGGGGGCGCCAAAGCGGTCCTTGCCTGCGGGCAGCCGATCACCGGCGCCTACCAGGTGCCGGCGCTGGCCTGGCGACTCGACGTCCACACCATCCGGGTCGGGCTCGTCGCACACCCACCGGCGGTGGTGTTCCGTGCCGACAAGGCGGTGCGCATGCCGCGGGTGCCGCCGTCGCCGCCCTACCGCGAGCTGGCCACCGCCGGGCGCTGGCAGGCCTACGGAGCGTGCCGGTGAGCACGACCGCCGCGCCCAGGCCGCGCGCGCGCCTGCGGATGCCGTCGGTCGACGACCGGCGCGGCACGGCGATCGTCACCGCCCTCCTGCTGATCGGGCTGGTGGCGATCTCACTGCTGATCCGCACGCAGGCGATCTCGTCGCCGTTCTGGATCGACGAGGGCCTGTCGGTGGGGATCGCCTCCCACCCGTTCTCGGACATCTTCCACGCGCTGCGCGAGGACGGCTCGCCGCCCCTCTACTACCTGCTGCTGCACTTCTGGATGGAGGGGTTCGGGCGCAGCGAAGAGAACACCCACGTGCTCTCGCTGCTGTTCGCGCTCCTGACCATCCCGGCGGCGCTGTGGGCGGGATGGGCGCTGTTCGGACGGCGCACCGGCTACGTCGCGGCGGCGCTGGCGGCGCTCAACCCGTTCCTCGACGCCTACGCGCAGGAGACGCGGATGTACTCGCTGCTCTCGCTCCTGTGCCTGCTGGCCACGGCGTGCTTCGTGCTGGCGTTCGTGCGGCGCCGGCGGGGCTTCTTGATCCCGCTCGCGCTGCTGCTCGCGGCGATTGCGTACACGCACAACTGGGGGCTGTTCTTCGATGCGGGCTGCGCGCTCGCGCTGGTCGTGGTGTGGCGGAGCGCGCCCGACCGCCGCGGCATCGGGCGCGATGCGCTCCTCTGCTTCGGGGCGGCGGCGGTGCTCTACGCGCCATGGGTGCCGACGCTGGTCTCGCAGGCCCAACACACCGGCGCGCCGTGGGCGACGCGACCGAAGCCCAGGGCGTGGGTCCAGGTCCCAGGCAACCTGTTCGGCGGCGACCTCGTGTCCTTCGTCATGCTGATCGGCGCCGGGCTCGGGCTCTGGGCACTGTGGCAGCGCCGCCGCCAGATCGACGGGCGCACGCTGTGGGTGGTCTTCCTGGTGGCGCTGGTGGCGATCCTGCTCGCCTGGATCGCGTCGCAGATCTCGCCCGCGTGGAGCACGCGTTACCAGGGCGTGGTGCTCGGGCCGCTCCTGCTCTTCGCGGCGGCCGGCCTCGCGTACTCGCGCTGGCTCGGCGTGTGCGCGCTGACGTTCCTGCTGCTGTGGTGGGCGACGGTGCCGCCGACCCCGTCGCTGCAGAACAAGAGCGACGTCGACGACGTGGTGGCGCAACTCGCCCCCCAGCTGCGGCCGGGCGACCAGGTCGTCTCGACGCAGCCCGAGCAGATCCCTGTCCTCTACTACTACCTGCCCAACCCGGCCGGCCTGCGCTACTCCGACGCGATCGGGCCCGTGGGCGACCCGCAGGTGATGGACTGGCGCGATGCGCTGGACCGGCTGAAGGCCTCGCGGGCGGCGACCGCGTTCGTGCCGGTGCTGGACGGCATGCGCGTGGGCCAGCGTCTCATGCTGGTCTCCCCGATCACCGAGAACCCGCGCTCGTGGCGGGCGCCGTGGACGGAGCTCGTCCGCCGCCGCGCCGCCCAGTACGGCGGCCTGCTGCAGGGCGACCGGCGCTTTCGTTGCTTGGCGCACGCGCCGTCCTTCTACCGCTACTCGTCCACGGTGGGGGTCCGCGGAGTGCTGTGCGAGAAGGTACGCGCGTAACCGGCGGTGCGGCGCAACCTCGAGCTCAAGGCGATCGACCCCGACCCCGCGGCCACCCTCACGGCCGTGCTGGAGCTGGGGGCCGAGGACCGCGGCACGCTGGTCCAGCGCGACACGTACTTCCACGCCGTGACCGGGCGGCTCAAGCTGCGCGAGGCTCCGCCCGAGCCGGCCGAGCTCATCGGCTACGCCCGTCCCGACCGTTCCGACCCGGTCGTCAGCGCCTACGAGATCGCGCCGGTCTTCGACCCCGAAGCGGTGACGGCGGTGCTTGCGCAGACGCTCGGGGTGCGCGTGGTGGTCGAGAAGGCGCGGCGGCTGCTGATGTGGCGCGACGTCCGCATCCACCTGGACCGCGTGGCCGGGCTGGGGGACTTCGTGGAGGTCGAGGCGCTGGCGACGAGCCCCGGCGGGCCGGCGGCGCAGGAGCCGAAGATGGCCGAGCTGCGGCGGGCGCTGGCGATCGCCGACGAGCGCTTGGTCGCGCTCGGCTACGCCGACCTGGTCCAGCGCTTCGACCGGCGGTAGAGGGGTCGAAGGCCGTGATCAGCTCGCAGGTCCATCTACGGGCACTGCCCCTGGGCCGGCTTCGCGTAACGCGTGGCGACGACGCACGGCTGCTCGACCGGGTAGCCCTTCTGGATCGACCACGCGAGCCGTACGAACTGCGCGTGCGACCACGCGAGCGGCGTGGCCGAGAACGTCCCCTCGCCGAGCGGGAAGCCAGGCCGCCCGGCCGGCGGGAAGTCCGGCGCCCAGACCTGCTCGGCGATCATGTAGCCGTCGTTGGCGGCCGACGCCATCTGGCCGAGCCGCGTCTGCGCGGACGAGGCGTTTCCGCCGGCGAGCTCGTACTCACCGCGCTCGCCGCCGAAGATCGGCCAGTT
>Ga0126312_10002766_pt1 | contig 11760 bp, 14 predicted proteins | sample Plot104A_FD_92537 | JGI IMG/M metagenome (GOLD analysis project Ga0126312, IMG submission 92537) | Serpentine soil microbial communities from UC McLaughlin Reserve, CA, USA - Plot104A | ecosystem: Environmental > Terrestrial > Soil > Grasslands | place: USA: UC McLaughlin Reserve, Lake County... | reverse complement strand
GAAGCCCTCTCGGAGCTCGCGACCCTCGGCGAGGTCTCCGACACGCTGCGCGAGGTCTTCGGAGAGTACAGGCCTTCTTGAGAGTAGGGGCGGGTTCGAACTCGCACTCCGGCATCAGTATTGGCTCCGACGGAGGGGTGTCGACCCTGTGTTAACATTGGCCCGGAGCAGGAAGTTTTCCGCTTTTTCAGGCTAGTTGGAATCGCCGGTCGTTAGCGCCGGAGGAGGTTGGCAGACGTGGTTGACTGGTTTCGCAGACGCAAGGCTGGGCCGTCGGATGACGAAGGGGGACCGGCACATTTCGAGGGCGAGACGGCAGATGAGCTCGTGGACCGCAGTTCCGAGGAGGACGAGCCGGCCGATGGGTTTTCCGAGGCCGGTATTAGGGAGGCATTGAGGGACGTGAGGGACCCTGAGATCGGGCGAGATCTCGTCTCGCTGAACATGATCCAGGGCATCCAGATAGAGGGTTCGAACGTCACGGTCGGGGTTTCTCTAACGACGGCGGGCTGTCCTCTCAAGCACAGGATCACCACGGACATCAGGGACAGGCTGATGATGATCGAGGGCGTCGGGGGCGTGGAGGTCGACTTCGGCGTGATGACCGACGAGGACCGCCAGAACCTCCTCACGTCGCTGCACGGCGGCCCTTCGGAGCTGGCCCCCGCCTTCCGGGACGAGTCCAAGACCCGCATCATCGCCGTGGTGAGTGGCAAGGGGGGAGTCGGCAAGAGCACCGTAGCCGTAAACCTGGCCGCCGCGCTCGACCGGGCGGGACACTCCGTGGAGATCCTCGACGCCGACGTGCACGGGTCTTCCATCCCCGTGATGCTCGGTTCGCTCGGCAAGCCGAACGTGGTGGAGGGTGTGATCTTCCCCATAGAGTCCCCCCAGGGGCTGAAGTTCATCTCCATGGGTAACTTCGTCAACGAGGGGCAGGCCATCATCTGGCGTGCCCCCATAGTGAACAAGGCGCTCACCCAGCTCATGCGCGACGTCTACTGGGACGAGCCCGACTTCATCATCGTGGACATGCCGCCGGGCACCGGCGACGTCGCCCTAACCGTGGCCCAGATGATCCCCAAGGCCGAGGCGCTCGTCGTCACTACGCCGCAGGCGGACGCGGCCCGCGTCGCCGTCAAGGCCGGAAAGATGGCTGTGCAGGCGCACCTCAAGGTCGCCGGGGTCGTCGAGAACATGGGTTACGCAGAGTGCCCTGACTGCGGCAAGGAGCTCAGGATCTTCGGCGGCGACGGCGGCGACCGGGTTGCTGGAGAACTAGGCTCGCAGGTGATGGGCCGCATCCCGATCCTGCCCGACGCCACGGGTGAGCCAGGACGCTCCCTTTTCGACGTCGACTCGACCCCGGCCCGTGCCTTCGACGAGATCGCCGCCACCCTCGCAGCGACCAAAGTCCGCAAGCGCATCAAGGTTTTGTAGGTTCAGGCTAAGGGCATCAGGCTTCAGGTGCTGAAGGAGAGGCCTTGGGCTGAATGCAGCCTTTCGCTACCAGGTTGACTCCTGAGTCTCGCTGAAGCCTAGCTTCCGTGCAGCACTTGCACGAGCTCTCGGACGGAGTCGGCGCTTGCGTTGAGATCCCCCAGTTCCTCATCCGTCAGGCCGAGCTCGACGATGTCTTCGATGCCGGAGGCGCCTAGTTTGACGGGGACGCCGACGAAGAGGTCGTCTATGCCGTACTCGCCTTGCAGGTAGGCGGCGCAGGGGAGGATGCGCTTTTGGTCGAGCAGGATGGCGTCTACCATCTCGGCTGCGGCTGCCGACGGCGCGTAGAAGGCGCTACCGCTCTGGAGGAGGCCCACGATCTCGGCCCCGCCCTGACGGGTGCGGTCGACGATCGCCTCGACACGGTCTTCGGAGAGTAGCTCCGTGATGGCCACACCACCGACCGTCGCCATGCTCGGCAGCGGGACCATCGTGTCCCCGTGCCCGCCCAGGACGAGCGCGAAGACGTCGCGCACGGAGACGCCGAGCTCGTCGGCGATGAACGTGCGGTAGCGGGCCGTGTCGAGGATGCCGGCCATGCCGACAACCCGCTCGCGGGGGAAGCCGCTCGTCTCCATCGCCACGTGGCACATCGCGTCGAGCGGGTTGGCGACGACCACAAGTATTGTCTCCGGAGAGTGCCTGACGACCTCCTCGGTAACGCTCGCCACGATGTTCTGGTTCGTCTTGAGCAGGTCGTCACGGCTCATCCCTGGCTTGCGCGGGCTGCCGCTGGTTATGACGACCACGTCCGAGCCTGCGGTCTGCCCGTAGTCGTTGGCGCCCGTCACGCTGGAGTCGTAGCCGAGGATCGGTCCACTCTCGAGGATGTCGAGCGCCTTGCCCTGGGGTAGGCCCTCGATTATGTCCACGAGCACGACGTCGGCATAGTTGCGTTCGGCCAGCCGCTGGGCCGTCGTCCCCCCGACGTTGCCAGCGCCTACTACCGTTACCTTCCTCTTCGCCATGCGTTCCCTCCTGTGTTCGACTCGTTTCCCTGCGCCATCATATGAGTTTTCCTCAGAGCCTGCCGTGCCAAACCCGGATAGAATCAGGTCGGTAAGCGAGATCTTCGAGGAGCATAATTGGATGTGATCCAGGCCATACAGACGCGCCAGAGCGTCGGGCGCGTGCGGCAGGACCCCGTGCCGGTGGACCTAATAGAGCGCATCCTGGAGAGCGCCGTGCATGCCCCCAACCACAAGATCACCGAGCCGTGGCGCTTCCACGTGTTTACGGGCAAGGGACGCGGCGAGCTGGCGAGGGCGAGGGCCGAGACGGCCCGCCTTCAGGCCGAAGCTGAGGGCGAGGACGAGGAGATGGCGGCTGGCAGGATCAGCCGCGAGCGCAAGAAAGCTTTCAGGGCGCCCGTGGTCATCGCTGTGATCTCCGCTTCAGGGCGCGATGAGGTCGAGACCCTGGAGAACTACGCGGCCTGCGCCGCCGCCGTCCAGAACATGCAGCTCACGGCCCACTCCTTTGGCCTCGCGAGTATCTGGCGCACCGGCCCTGTCGCCTACCACGAGCACATGCGCCACTTCTTCGGTCTGGAGGGAAACGACCGAATCGTCGCCTACCTCTACATCGGCTACCCCGACATGGACGAGAGACCCCGCAGGCGCAGTCCCGCGGGCGAAAGGACAGTCTGGCATTAGGCCCGCTTCGCGGCCAGGGGAGTAGGAGGGAGTTCACGACTGTTCGCTCTCGACGTCAGTCTGGGAGCCAGCTCTCCCGAAGGTGACCGACCGGGATCGGTGTGACCTCCCTTGGTTGCAACCGAAGGGAGGCTCTTGCGTATCAATGGTCGTCAAACGAGCAAGGAGCGAACGTGAAAATTCTGCTCAGACGAGCCCTCATAATCGCCGCGCCCATAGTGTGGCGCAGGATCAGGAACCGCAGGCGCGAACGCTAGCCGAGGGGCGCCAGGCCGCAGGATTCTGCGGCCTCTCATCTGTCATTCCTGCGGAAGCGGGAATCCACGGTAGTAGAAGACGAAGTGTCGACCCCGACGCGTATTAGTCCCCTAGCGGGACGGCTTCGAACTTACCCTCCTTGCTGCGGATCCTGACGAGGCAGTCCCCTGGTTCGTGGTAGAGGATAACGGGGGCGCCGCGTTTCTCAGCCTCCGAGAGAACCTCGATGCGGTTCTGGCGTGCCGCCTGCGGGTCCGTATCCACGCCGGATATGAGGTCGGGGTCGAGCCAGATCCTGGCCGGCGCGAGATCTCCCGTGTAGAGCGCGAGGTCTTCGCCCTCCCCGATCCAAACGATCTGATGCCCGGCGGAGTGGCCAGTCCGCACCTCGACCCTGACGCCCGGCAGAACGTCTCTATCCCCATCGAGCAACTCGCACCAGCCTTCTTCCACGCCCTTCTCCACGGCGGGAACGGCCGCCCGACGTCCGTCTTTCTCCGGCATCTGACGAGCCTCTTCCAACGCGGCTTCTTGCACGTAGACGGTGGCGTGCGGGAAGCTCGGGGGGTTTAGCGCCCACCCGACGTGGTCGGCGTCAAGGTGAGAGAGGATGACGTGGGTCACGTCGTCGGCGGTGTAGCCCGCCTCGTCGAGATGATCGAGCAGGTTTTCTTCCCTTCTCAGCTCATAACGTCCTTCCAGGATCTCGGGCAACTCTGGCCCGAATCCCGCGTCGATGAGCACGATGTCATCGCCGGCCTCGACCAGAACGGGGTGCATGGCGCCTTTGATGCTGGCCTTGCCGGAGTCCCCGAAGAGGTTGCCCGCGTCCGTGACGAATACTCCGTCATCGAGCATGTGGGCCCTCATTCGTCCCACCCCGAAGGTTGTCCCAGTAGCCAAGTCTCAGAACCCTCCTCTGGTAGAAAACCGCATGATAGCGGTCCCGGCGCCTCTACGCCCTGCTTACCCTCTCCGTCACGCCTTCCCGCAATGCTTTCGCCAGCGTGCGGGGATGTTTGATGAGACTGTAGACGGGAGTATCTCCCGTAAATGCCTCGATAAGGGTCCGGCGGGCCTCGGGATCCTTCTCGCAGGCCTTGAAGAGGGGTTCGAGCAGCATCAGGTTCGGCACCAGGTTGACGAGCGCGTATCCGGAGAGATGCTCGCGGGCCCGCCTGTGCCTGAGTTGGCGTTCGTAGCCGGAGAGGGCCGACGCCGAAAAATCCTGCCTGACGTGGGCCTCATTGGCCCAGGAGGCCGCCAGGCGGCCGGACTCCAGCGCGTAACCGACGCCCTCCCCACTTATGGGGTGGACCATGCTGCCGGCGTCCCCGACCGCCATCAGGCCCTGGTCGTAGCGTTTCGCGCCCCACATTCCCATCTTGAGCGACCAGCTCGTCGGTGGACCCTCCGGCGTAGCGTCCTCCAGCCAGGCGGCCAGCTGTGGCTCTTGGAGAAAGCGGTCGTAGAAATCCTTGAGGTTCCGGCCCGTGCGGGCTAGAGACGCGGTCGAGACGCCAGCCCCGACGTTCGCACTACCGTCTCCCAGGTAGAAGACCCAACCGTAACCCGCGCCGTGGGAGTTCATGTCCTCCGTGATGAAGACTTGCAGGTTCTGCCTGTCTGGACCATCCACGCCGCTGAAGTATTGCCTGCGGGCGACGGCGTTCTGGTGGGCCTTCATCCCTCGGCCCGCGAAGCCCCCAACACCGTCGGCCACGATCACCAGGGGGGCTTCGAAGCGCAGGGATTCTCCAGCCTTCACGGCTTCGATACCGGCTACCCGCCCGGAAGGGGTACGCACGAGATCCGTGGCCCTCAACCCGGAGCGGAAGTCGACCCCGGCCGAGGTGGCACGCTCGAGGAGCTTTTCGTCGGTCTCCTGGCGTTTTACGACGTATCCCGTGGGACCGTGCAGGGTGGGGGGGACGTACTGGCGCAAGTGTGCGGTATGGGTGTACATGGAGAAGCCCGTGAACTTGCCGTGGTGCGGCTCGTCGAGCCAGTCGGCGAGCCCCATCAGCGCGACCTCGGAGGCGGCGTGCGGCATCAGGCCATCGCCGCAGGTCTTGTCCCTGGGGAACTCCTGCCTGTCGATGAGCAGTGTGTTCAGCCCCGCCTTTGCTGAGTGGTAGGCCGCTGAGGAGCCACCGGGACCCGCTCCGACGACCACGAGATCGTACCGCTCCGCCATCGTCCTCCTCACCTGAGTCCTCCCTACTGTGCCAGAATTATACGTCGGCTACGACGAGGAGGGAACTTGGTCGACCGCGATAGGCCCGCGCGCTACGAGATAGGAGGGCGCGCGGCCCTCAAGGCCACCGGACAGCCGGTCGAGATACTCGACGTCAGAAGGGGCGAGTTCGTCCCCGACTTCGTCTACAAAGTACGCGTGCTCGCGGAGAAACCGGCGCGACCCTACAATCTATCTGTGCCCGAGCATGATCTTTCAGACCTGTCGGTCTGAGATGGCAGACAACGGGTTTCAGGCGTATCACCTATCCGGCGGGCTTTATGTTGTGGTCTAAGCGGAAGAGGTTGGTTGGATCGTACTTTGTCTTCAAAGCTGCCAGCCGCTCGTAGTTCTCGCCGTGGGCTTCATGAAGCAATTGCTCTCCTTCTTCGAGGAAACCGGCGAAGTTCAGGTATATACCGACGTCTGAGAACCGACGCATCTTCGTCCATACGTCGCGGGTCCACGTGATGTTCAGTTCGGACTCCACGGGATCCTCCCAGGTCGAATCGATGCTGAGGTTGAACAAAGCGGTGCGGTGAGCAGACGCCCATCGGCACTCACCACGTCCGCGGAGATGAGGTTGTCACAGGAGAGCCCGTACTTGCGTCGCAGCAGCCCTATCCCTCCGCCCAGGGTGAGTCCGGCGATCCCGGTCTCCGAGACCTCTCCGCCTGGTGTCGCCAGCCCGAAGACCTGCGTTTCTCGGTCGAGGTCGGCCCAGGTAGCGCCTCCTTCGGCGCGGACCGTGCGTCGCTCGGGGTCAACCTGTATCCTCTTCATCGGCGAGAGGTCTATGACGAGACCGCCGTCGCAGACGGCGTTGCCGGCGACATTGTGGCCGCCACCACGCACCGCCATCAAGAGATCGTTCTCGCGGGCGAAGTTCACAGAGTCGATGACGTCGCCGACACCGGCGCAGCGCGCTATGAGCGCCGGACGCTTGTCGATCAGGTCGTTCCATACCAAACGGGCTTCTTCATAGTCCGGATCTCCGGGGCGCAGCAACTCGCCGCGCAGTTTCGAAGCAAATTCTTCGACAATCGCTTTGTCGAGGGCAGCCTCCGTCGCCGAGGGCGTAATGACTCGCAGGTGCGCCATGATCTACCTCTCTTTCCAACAACTCTTCTACGAACATCGGTGGGTGAGAACAAAAGAAGGGCCGGGACCAGGAGGCCCGGTAAGAGGCCCGCTCATGACCTACTCCTGCTCTGGTACGAGCCCAAGTTGCTGCAGGATGCCCAGGTTGTCGTAACGCTCCCACTCCTCGACTATCTTGTCGTCCTCGATACGGTTGATGGTAATTCCCTCTAACTCCAACTGTCTGTTAGTGGGTGGTCCAAACTCCTCGATCTCTCCCTGGTGGGTACCGCGTACCGTGTAGCGTGTTACAACCCTGTCACCCTCGGCTATCACGTCCTGAACGGTTACGTGGAGGACGGGGAAAGCGCTCTTGTACATAGAGACGAACTGCCTGGCTCCCTCGTAGCCCCTGACGTCTTGATCGGGTTCGTGCCACACGAGATCAGCGGTGTACACTTCTTCGAGGATGTCCGGATTATCCAGGAATTCCCAAGAGCGACGCGCCAGGTCCTTGTTCTCTTCCGACATGGGGAACTTCTCCTTTCCTAGCTTCATTTGTTAGATGAGCCTACATCCGCTCTGCGAGCGCGACTTCCCGAAAACTGGCCATTTCTCCCGACGTTGGTCAATGGCCAAGATTGGCTATGCGGAGGGGGTGCTAGAGCAGGCCGTGTCGGACAGCGTACGCGGCGGCGGCCGTGCGCGACGGAAGGTCCAGCTTGGTAAGGATGCTGTGGATGTGGCGATGAACGGTGTGCCGGCTCAACACGAGCCTGGTCGCGATCTCCTTGTCGCTCAAGCCCTGCGCCACCAGGCGGAGGACTTCCACCTCCCGCGGGGTCAGACCTTGTGGATGGGGAGTCCTACCGGTTTGCTTGCGGGCCTGGATCTCCATTTCACGCAATAAGATGGTAGTGGACTCAGCATTCTTGACCGCGCCGAAATCTTCGAAGATGGCCAGCGCTGCGCGCGCCTCCACTCTCCGGAGACGAAAAGCACCTCGCCGTAGTGGGTGCGGCAGGACGCGTTGAGGTATGGGCAGCCGTAGCGCTCGACGAACCGATCTGCGGCCCGAATCCACTGCGCCATTCGCTGGTACTGAGCGCAGCGGCTGTAGGAGTCCATCATCTCGCAGGCGGTGAAGGCCACCGTCTCTAGCTCTCCCTCACCAGCTAGTGCTCCGGCCATCGCTTCGTCGTGGAACGTCATGCCTTCCGTGATCCTACCCTGATCGATCAGGGCGACGCCGATCTGGGTGAGCGCGCACAGCTCCAGGTGACGGTCTCCGGAAGTACGGCCGAGTCGGTACACCTGGCGGGCCAGGGCCTCGTGCTGGCCGGGATCGGAGTCGGTCGCGCTGGCGATCAAGACCCAGCCCCGCAAAGGTTCGAGGGCGTGCTCGTCGACCAGCCGCGTAGCGCGCGCCACCCACCCGGCCGCGGCGGCCTGGTTGCCGAGGTTGGCGTCGTAGATCACCGCGAGCTGTATGGCGACGGAGGCAGCCTGGGCAGCATCGGGCTGCCTTCGGAACTCCGAGTACGCTCGCTCCCAGCATTCGAGCGACTCCCGGATCTCCCCCAACCACCACATCGCTTCTGCCAGGCCAGACAAGATCTCGGCATTTTCCCCCGGCTCGAGCAGCGCTCTGGAGAAATGCTTCGCCGCGTCGCTGGCGCCTATCGCAAGCTCGAACGCGGAGCGTGCCTCGCGCCAAGCTCCCTGTGCCAGGGCCTTCTGCCCAGCCTCGATGGTCGCCGCGGACGGAGGTTGGGAAGGTTGGTTTGTATCCATGGATTCGGCCTTTGCCGCTACGTTGCGGGTGTGAGGCAAAAGCTGATCAGAAACCCTCGCTCGTCGTGACGTTCATATATGCCACGTCGACCAGGGGAACGCCGGTCGTCAAGGCCTGCCCGACACACTGGGTCAGTACTTCGGCTGCGACGCCGGAGTCGGGGAAGTGGCCGTCGAGGAGGCGGGCGGCGCGGGCTATCTCGTAGAAGGAGAAGCGGCGGCGTTGTCCGGTGAGCTTGTAGACCGCTTCGAGCACCTCGAAGCGCAAGGAGATCAACTGCTCCAGCCTCCACCGGATCTCGTCCACCGTAAGGCTCATGGTCTGATAGAGGCGGGCGATCTCGGCCACCTGGACGAGGCTCCGGGGTCGCTTGCCCAGACGGCCGACGGAGTTCTCGTCGAGGTATCGCCGTGCGGTGATGCGAGCGAGCGCCATCCGGCCCTCTTCGCTCTCGTAGCCGGAAAGGTTTCGCAACTCCCTCTGTCCCCGGAAAGAGCCAGTATTGACTTCATCGTGGCCGACGAAGGTGCGCGGGGTATGGCCTCCTGCGTAGTAGGAGATCTGGCGCGCCATCCTGCCCGCCTCGGGGGAGTCGACGTCGCTCCTTATCTCGACCCACCTGCGTACGGTGCCCGAGTACAGGCGCTCCAGCGCACGCCAGGTCGCGTCCCCGCGCAGGTCGACCTCGCCTGGCTTCTCCGTAACCACGGAGACCTTGGCATCTGGCAGCGTGTCACTGTAAGCGCGCCTGACGGCCTCGAGGAGGTCCTCGAATTCTTCGTCGACGGTGCCCGAGAGGTACCTGCGCCGTTCGGCCGGGAGCACGTACATGAGGCGGCTCTTGATCCTGCGCTCTTTGCCCTCGGCGGCTTTGAGCCGGTCGATGGCGTCGTAGAGCTCCCTGCGCCGTAGGTAGACGAGGGCGGTCAATTCCTCTACTTCCGGGTCGGTGGCAGAACCCGTCGACCAGGCTTCATCACGGGCCGAGCAAACCGCCTCGTGGGCGTTCTCGGCTCTTACCACAGCCCGTTGCTCCGCTTCTCGCTCTGTCTGGGCCTCGCCCAGCTCCCTCTCGAGGGTCTCGATCGTCGAGGACATAGGAGATTCCCCGTTCCCAATGACGCACGCCTTCACGATCATTCTACCGTACGCCGAAGGCGCTCACCCGTGGTCGGAACGCCGGCCACCGATAGCCCTTGCGGTTGCACGGATTGTCGGGAACGTGTACATTTCTTCTAGTTATCCGAAGTGCGATGGGAGAGGAGATTCACGTGGATTTCAACACGGGATCTAGTGGGGGGTCTGGAGCGGGTGGCTCCACTGGGGGTGAGGGTGGGCCAAGGCCGCGAGTATCTGGTGGCGCCTCCGGCGCGGACTTCGATTACACCCAACTCGTACCTAGCTTCGTTCAAACGGCGCGCGAGATCGTCTTAAACCCGGTAGGATTCTTCCGTGGTATTCGCCGGCAGGGCGATTTCCTGAATCCCCTGGTCTTCGCGATTATCTGCGCCGTCATCAGTGGTTTACTCGCCGGGATAATCGGGTTGCTGATCTCCCTGGCAACGGGCAACGGCTTTGGCAGTGCTTTCGGCGGCTTGTTCGGTACGCTAATTATCACCCCCATAGGCACGGCCATCGGTTTGTTTATCTGGGCGGCGATCTACCACCTGCTCGTCCTGCTTATCATCAGACCTTCGCACGCGGGGTATGAAGGCACGTTCAGGGTCGTGGCATACGCGTCGGTACTTCAGCTCGCAAGCTGGCTGGCGGCTATTCCCATACTGGGAATTCTGGTGATCATCGCCATAACCGTCTACGGTGTGGTACTGAGCGTGATCGGCATACGTGAGGTCCACGCCACGACCACAGGCCGGGCCGCCGCTGTGGTGCTTATACCAGTGGTCATCTTCGGACTCCTGGCGCTCTTGATAGGCGTCGCAATCGTGGCCATACTGGCCGCCGCCTTCAGCCAGAGCCAGTAGCATTCCTTCCTGCGGCGGTCCTCTTGGGGGTACCGCCGCAATTCATGTAGCCCTGTCGCCGGGGCCATACGATCTTTTCGCTCGCGGTCGCTATACTTATGCGCGGCCTCTTACTAGCGAAGGGAGCGTTGCGTGGCGCAGACGGTTACTCTCATACCGGGCGACGGGATCGGGCCCGATCTTACGGACTCCGTAAAGGAGGTTATAGGTGCGCTCGGCGTCGACGTCGAGTGGGAGATCGCGGAAGCCGGCGAGACGGTGATGGACAGAGAAGGTACGCCTCTACCCGAGTCCGTGCTCGAGTCCATCCAACGCAACAAGGTAGCATTGAAGGGCCCGCTTACCACACCGGTCGGCACGGGGTTCCGGTCCGTGAACGTGGCGTTGCGCAAGGAGCTGGATCTCTACGGGAACATCAGGCCTGCTTTGAGCCTCCCTGGGGTGGAGACGCCCTACAAGAACATCGACATAGTCATCTACCGCGAGAACACCGAGGATCTCTACGCCGGCGTGGAGCACACCGTCGGCAAGCACGCGGCTGAGTCGATCAAGATCATTACCCGGGAAGGCACGGAACGTATCTGCCGAATGGCTTTCGAGCGCTCTAAGGAGCAGGGCCGCAAGCACATCACGGTCGTCCACAAGGCCAACATCATGAAGTTCACAGACGGCCTGTTCCGTGACGTTTTCTTCGAGGTCGCAAGGGACTACGAGAACGACTTCGAGGAGATAGACGACCGCATCGTCGACAACATGTGCATGCAGCTCGTCATGAAGCCGAACCTCTACGACGTCCTGGTCTGCCCCAACCTCTACGGCGACATCCTCTCTGACCTGTGCGCCGGGCTTACCGGTGGCCTCGGCGTCGCCCCCGGGGCGAACATAGGCGAGGAGATCGCGGTCTTCGAACCCGTCCACGGCTCGGCCCCGAAGTACGCCGGACAGAACAGGGCAAACCCGCTCGCGACGCTGCTCTCGGCCAAGAACATGCTGATCCACCTCGGCTATGGGGAGCAGGCAGACAGGATGCAGACGGGAATCGAGGCGGCCCTGAAGAGCCCTGATACGCGTACCAAGGATCTCGGCGGTAGCGCTGGGACCAGGGAGTTCACGCAGGCCATCATCTCGAACCTGTAGAATCGGGGTACGGATCGTTACGAGCAGAGATCGGAGGCCGACCGTCAGCGACGTAGGCTGTAAAGGAGCGGGCGCGCGACAGTACGGTATGGCCGGGTTCGGCTAGCGAGGGTG
>Ga0126312_10002765_pt1 | contig 11762 bp, 8 predicted proteins | sample Plot104A_FD_92537 | JGI IMG/M metagenome (GOLD analysis project Ga0126312, IMG submission 92537) | Serpentine soil microbial communities from UC McLaughlin Reserve, CA, USA - Plot104A | ecosystem: Environmental > Terrestrial > Soil > Grasslands | place: USA: UC McLaughlin Reserve, Lake County... | reverse complement strand
AGTCGAATGCGGCTAAAATTACACTTATGACCTGCCTTTGTCATCATTTTCATGGTCCAGACTTCTCCCACATATTCTGCATGAGACCATAAGATACAGTATTCTGTTAAATAGTTAAATTGTCGCGTTCTACGGACCTCAAGCATTATCAAACTGCCCTTGGCCAGCCACATTTGGTTGTGATTTCCTCGCCATGACCAATTGGGATTGTTACTGACCTGATGTCTGGTTTGCCCCTAACATATTTTATAAAAGATGTCATTATTGGACGATAGTCTTTTGGATATAATACATTATCTGTAGCAATAATACCTCCGTCCCTTAGCATTGGCAGAACCAAGTCAAAATACCGCTTAAGATTTTCCTTATCTGCATCAAGAAAAACGAAATCAAAAAGGTCTTTATCCTTAAGGGTTTTTTCAGAAAGTTTGGGAAGGTTTTCTAAGGCTGGTCCCTTCATTAGATAGATTTTGTCGCTAACCTTCGCATCAGAGAAATTTTTGGATGCTCTTTTAATTTTCATAGGATCTTTTTCGATTGTTATTAGTGCTTTGCTTGAATCTAACCTTCCATCCTTGCTAGAAGCCTTGGTATGCAGGAGTGCCTCTGCCAACCATAGAGCAGAGTAACCTGTAGATGTCCCTATTTCTAAAACCCGTTTAGCTTTCATAGCTTTGAGAAGTATATTAAAAAATAAACCTGTTTCATATGTAATAGCAAGCATCATGTTTTGTCTAAGTACAGATACCTTTCCCGATCTTTCGAGTTTAGACCTTTCTTCCAAGTCGGATAGTACACGCCAAAGGTTTGAATCCATTAGTTAAGTTATACCCATGGACTTACTTAAAACCAAAGTGACATGATTGGTTTGTAGTCGATAACTTAATGATAATATTTACGTATATTGCAATACCATTGTTAAAGATCGCATGTACTTCGATTTGGTTCGTCGACCAGTACTTTTGTTAGTATATATAATAATAAAATATTTACAGCCAATGCTGAACTTTTAGGAAACCTTCTACTGGTTCATTTTTAAGCAGTCTAATGAGAGCCAGGCCCTGAGGAACAGAAAGCATAGGCTTTTTGAAATGATTGTCTGTAGCTATCCTAGGACACGCGACTTGTATAAAGGCATCAATTTGCCTAAAAATCTGGATGCGTTCATCAGTAATTTCTGTCAATGCAATCAGCTGTACCCTCTTACCCAATTCCTCTAACTTTTTTTTTAATTCTAGGGCGCGCACTTGAGCAAACTGGCCTTCTTTCAATCCAATAATTAATCCGATTCTTTTAGCGTCTAGCGCCTTGTAAATTGCCAAAGTAGCTTTCTTTTGAATACGTTGAGCAAACTCAGTAACTTCAGAATACTCTTGAAAGTATGGATCCAACATATAAGTAGGCCTCTCGGTTGATATAGCAACACTTGCTGAATGAAACCTACTTTGTCCTAAAAATATATACGCATCGACTTTTTCTTGAAGATAGTGAGCGGGATAAAATTCACAACCAAAAACTTGGGCGTCGTTTAACTGGCCTTTTCCTTTACCAATTATTATTTCGTAGCCGTATTCTTCAAATATCTTCTTTATATAAGGAATTTGGTTAAGATGTTGACTATCTGTGAGCAATGAAACAGTTTTATAGTGATCTCTTAGCTCTGAAGCGCATTTCCTTGCCACTTTATCGAAGCTTACGTCGTCATATGCATCAATCATTACCACCTTTTTACCCATCGACTGTATGGCTATGGCTATAGTATGACCAATGTTGAACAAAATATCAGCCCCCAATAAATCAGCGGCATGAGTATTCAAGTCACAGGATCCCCAACAAGTGTCGCCAATGATATATGCAGGAATATGAAATGTTTCTTCAATACTGTCTGCGATTTCTTGTATTCTTGCAACTATGCCTTCTGGTCCGTTGAGGGCCACCGAATGTGGTTTTTGATTGTTGATTTCCTGAAATATTTTTTCTTTATCTATAATCATCATTGCGAAATGTCAATTGTTGCTAGATTTGTCTAATGCCTACTTAATTATTTCGGGTATATTGAATTGGAGATACAAATGAAATCAAGGTAACAGGCAAGCCAAGATAATAATCATACAATATGTCACGAAATTTATTTTCAAAATGTCGATAAAATCTTCTTATATTAATTAGATAATCGAATAAGAATTACTCAAGATATCCGGCTTGATACCAAAATTATTGCTTTTGAAGCCAGCAGTTATCTTTTTCCTATCTGGTTCAATTGTGACTTGCAGCCTAGCTACACCTTCCTTTGTTAAAATCGGATGCTCAAACTTTAATGGCATACAAATATTTAGTAGTGACTCTGGGATCTGAGGTTCTAAGTGGATCTTATTTTCCGTCATATTCATTTTCATTCCTAACATCATTTCGCGGAATGCGTAAATGTACATACCAACAGACCATGCCTGCAAGATGCAAGAATTAAATGGCTCAGGTCTATCTCCTCTATAAGTCTCGGCAAACATCCCATTCTCTTGTAGGATTCTATGTGCCATTGATTCTAAATAATAAAGCGCTTGTTCCCGCCTAGATAGTTTAAGTTCAGCCACAGCTGCCCAGCCTGTAACCAGGGGCCATACGGCGCCATCGTGATAGAGACTAGGATGATATTTAGGGTCCATGCTACTTAGTGTCCTTAATCCCCATGGAGTTGTCATGTCATCTTGCTCTAACCTTGATAGAACTGATTCGGCCCTAGTTCTATCTTTAACTGCGCCGGTTAATAAGAGGACGAGGGTATTTGGCCTGATGCTAGGATCTTTTGAGCCATCGCGGCGAATAGTATCGTAGTAAAACGACTTCTCTGCGTTCCAGTATTCAGTATCTATTTTTATTTGTAAATCCTTTGAGGATTCCCTCCACTTTTTCTGGTGGTATTCATCTCCGACGATTCCTGCAAGCTCACTTCCTATGCTGAGACTCTCATAGAATAGGGCTTGGATATCATTCGCACTCTTTCTTCTATCTATGTGATCCATCCATGTCGAATCCTGTATCGGCAACTTTTCTGCAACCCCGGTAAACCCATGTTCAATCAAACCATCTCTATCAAAATCTTTTAAAAACCCCCAATTGACCAAATCGGCGATTGATTTCCACCTCTTTTTTAGATAGAAAATATTTCCGGTGGCTAAGACGTATTCCCGTATGGCCCATGGAAAGAGAAATGTAGAGTCCGATGAACCAAAAGTTGTACTATGCAGAAACGCCTTTCCACTGATAATCATGGGCAATTCTCCTTTCAGAGCGGTGGAACTGGTCTTCTTAGCCTGACGCCGAAGAAAATTCTCTATTACAGCCAAAGCAAAACCATAATCTCCCATGGAGAGGTAGCCTCTGAGCGACCACCCAGTATCTCTTGCCCAATAGTTGGGAAATCTTGGTAGTCCCGCACAGATACCTACCCCCAATTCATCATACCTAGCTTTGAGATACTCCATGCTCATCTTTGCCTTTTCGAAGGCTCTTACTAATTTTGCAATGACAAGGTTTTGTTTCTGATCGGATCCTTCGGTAACCCGAAGAGTAGAAGAAGATGTAGTCGAGAAATGATTTTTTGTAGTTTCAAAGAGATTTTCATAATTATCTCGTATAAAGCAGTATTCTTTTATACAATCTTCAGAAGTAGTAAAGCTTCCAGCAGCTATGAGTGCAAGATTCCTAACCTCGCCCGGTGCAATTTCTATATCGTACGAAATCTCCATATCGTTATCAAAGGAGTCTGTCAAAACCTTTACTGGTCTTAATTCTTTGGGTGCAACTCCTATTGTTCCATAGTAATGGGCGATTCCCTTCCTTGAAGCTGTCTCAATTTGTAAGCAATTGTCTGATACTAAGAATTTTGATGAGTTGCTTTGAGAGATGGCTGCTAAGCCGTAACTTGTTATGTTTCCATCAATCAGAAAATGGATTCTTACCCTTCTCTTATAGGACAGCTCTTTAATATTTTTGTCCTTCCTCTTTGCGTTCAATTTTGAGAGCGCAGAGACTTTGTCAAAAAGACTAAGTATCATCACAAAACCCTTATTTTCCGGTGGTACAAACAAGGTCCTTCTTACTTGCAACCCGGCGAGTTCATGTCGTGTAGATAGCATTCCGTTCTCGTGGCTTGACGATACTACAAAATTCGGAAGCCTCTTACGTATACCTTCATCAGTAGAGATTTCAACTACTATTCGACCAAAGGCTCTTGCTGGAGGAACGTATAATCCGCCATTATCGTATCTTGCACCCATCCAAGTCCAGTTAGCAGCAAGCGAGCCACTAGAAGAACACACAATGTATGCCTTTTTCCCGGAAAGCACCAAAGGATTCGTAAAATTTTTGAATATCGTGGCTTCATTTGTAGAAGTGGTAGTAGCATATGGATCCTCTTCAATTATGTTAGAGGAGGAAATGAACACTCTTTCTGTCTGTCTTGCTACATGGTCAGTAAAAGTAAAAGGAATAATAATCTGTTCGAATCCCTCCAATTTACTCAAAATTGATACTTTATGCTTTCTTTTTTCCAAAGTGCCCTCCTTTAGTATTAGGAACCTTGCACTTTGGAATGGCTTAAAGGCAATTGGTCTATCCTCGGATAAGGAAGAAGCATTGATAATATCTTCAGATGTTGCAATAAAAATTGATTTTTTTGGGACTGGAATTTCATCTACATAAATATCAAGAGATACAACATTTCCTCCTAATGGTACCGGAGGATTTAGAAGCGAGAAGATAAACCCATTGTGACATCTGCCATCACCATTGGCTATTGTCGCATTACTTAAACTCCCTTCAACATACGAGAGCACTGTATGAGTCTTGTCTAGAGTCCTAACCATTTAGCATAACCTCGAGGAACGAGAACATCTATAACCAGCAGTATAGATAAATGAGTTTCAACCCAATAAATAGGTACGAACAAATTCTTTCGTTTTCAAAGTCTGTTATGGCCCCATTAATTTGTAAATACCACAAATCGTACACTCATAGTTTGAGGGGAAAGAATGTTTTAATGTTCTTACTCAACTTATCTTGTTAAAAAACATAACATCTTCACAACCCCCTCGCTTTAAAGTGTCGCTGAAGCATAAATTTTGGACTAGACCTAGTGAGGACAATTGATTTGTTTTACCTATCATCATACTCTTTGGTGTATAGGTCAGTTCTGTTTTCTTTTGATAGGCTACCCGATAAGGAATTTATATTTTGCTGAGATTCTGAGCTAATAATTGACAAAAATAGGCAACTTATTGGTAACGCGTAATTCCTCTGTCAGAGTTATGGGAATTATAAATGTTAGCCCAGAGTCGTTTTACAAAGGTTCTATTAAGACAACAACGAGGAGCATTGCTCAATCCGCCGCAACTATGCAACAAGATGGCGCCCACCTAATAGATATTGGCGCAATGTCTACAGCACCTTACCTGGAAAACAATATTTCTATTGAAGAAGAAATCGAAAGAATGAAAAGAGCTGTCAAAATAGTAAGAAACAATTGTAATTTATCGATCTCAGCTGATACTCCTAGATCTGCAGTGGCAAGAGAAGCTGTTAACTTAGAAGTTGATTGTCTAAATGATATAACTGGATTAAAATATGACGGGAACATGGCTGGCATCGTAGCAGAATCAAAACTGCCAGTAATTATAGGCGCATATGGTCACAGCAAAAGAATTTACTCTCAATCTAAGTTAATCGTGACAGGAAAGATATCGAGCACCAGTAGGTTATTAAAAGAAAGCCTTGGTATTGCAAAAAAAATGGGAATCAAAAACAGCAAAATAATTATCGATCCCTCAATTGGGTTTTTTAGAGCAAACGGAAAAAATCCTTTCTTCACTATCATGAGAGATAGGCCGTGGTATATTCGGGACATTGAAATAATTTCAGGACTACGCGAACTTGAAACGGACTTTTCCAATCCAATTTGTATTTCAGTGTCAAGAAAGTCGTTCATTGGAGAGTTACTTGATTTGAAGACAGAAGAACGGTTAATTCCTTCACTTGTTTTTGAGATAATCAGTGCTCTGAATGGTGCTAAGATAATAAGAACGCATAATGTTAAGGAAACAGTCCATGCGCTGACAATGTGCGGTCTTATTCATTAACTCCCTGGAATAGAAGGCATATAGATAAATGGAGCTAAGTTTGTGGTTTATTTTACCTCCAAGCCTTTTAGCACATCTTCAGTATGTTGCTCATCCTTAACTTCGTCAGCTAATATGGTCGTCGCAAGATTGTAAGTTACAAAATCATTTATTTCTAAGGCCATCTTAGCTATATTATTGTAATTTTGGACCGCTTTACCCTCAAATTCAAATGCTTTCTCAAGTGCCGATCTCAACGTAAGATGCTTGAGCGGATCTAAGGAACCTATATTACTCATCGTCCCCCAGTCCGAAGGATTACTCGGAGCTTTGTCTTCAAGTTCAGAAATCCTATTAGAAAGTAATTCGGCGTGCATGAGTTCCCCTGTCGCTTGTGTTTTCAAGGAGTTGGCATACGTAACTAGACCTATGCCTTCCATATTTATACCGACATACCAAAAAAAATGAAATATTTGCATTTCATCGCAATAAGCTCTTTTTAACATATTCACTATTTCCTTAGATTTCTCCCCAAGGATCTTTGTTTCTGTCCTAGTCATTAAATTCAAGTAAGTTAAAGCCTTATTTATATTAAATATTACATAATATTGTGATATTTTTGTTACTGGGAATCAAAACTAGATGCTCTAATGCAACCGAAAATCGTACAGACTTACCCTTGAACTGCAAAGGCTTATAATCCTACTCCACACCTAGTCTGTCAAAGGATATTGAATATTAGAGAAGGATTAACCTTTGATGATGTGCTTTTAGTTCCCAAACGATCCCCCATTGTTTCGAGAACTCAGACAGACTTGAAGACAAAACTTTCTCGTAATATAACAGTAAACATTCCTCTTGTAAGTGCAAATATGGATACTATTACTGAATACGAGATGGCCATTGCACTGGCTAGAGAAGGTGGCATTGGCATTATTCACAGATTCATGACAATCGAAGACCAGGTAGAGCAAGTCCTAAAGGTAAAGCGTTCAGAATCTGTCATAATTGAACAGCCTTATACTATCGAATCTACTGCCAGCGTAGATGATGCAAACAGGAGCATGAATGAATATGGTATTTCAGGATTGATAGTACAAAATAAGGAAAAGAAACTTGTTGGAATCATCACTCGACGGGACATCACATTTGAGGAAAATCCTAGTCGCAAAGTTTCTGAGCTTATGAGCAAGGACGTTATTACTGCTAATGAAGGAATTACTACTGATCAAGCTAAAGAAATACTACATAAATACAGAATCGAAAAATTGCCTGTAATTGACGATAAAAAAACTATAGTAGGCCTTGTTACAAGCAAAGATATCTTGAAAATGGAAAAATATCCTTACGCTTCTAAAGACAAAAAGGGTCGGCTCCTCGTTGGAGCAGCCGTTGGGGTTAAGGGTGATTTCCTGGAGCGGACAGAATCATTGTTAGAAGCTGGCGCGGATACAATTGTTGTAGATATTGCACACGGTCATAGCGATAATGCTCTGAATGCCGTACATATGATTAAAAAGGCATTTCCCATGTGCGAACTAATCGCCGGAAATGTTGCTACCGGGGAGGGCGCCAGGGATTTAATTAAAGCCGGCGTCGATGCAGTTAAGGTGGGAGTTGGTTCTGGTTCAATATGTATAACCCGAGTGGTAACAGGGTCGGGTGTTCCCCAGTTAACAGCGGTGATTGACAGCGTAAAGATTGCAGAGGAATACAATATACCAGTCATATCGGATGGCGGCATCAGGACATCAGGAGATGCAACAAAAGCATTGGCTGCTGGTGCATCTACTGTAATGGTTGGGAGTTTGCTAGGAGGAACTGACGAAAGTCCTGGCAAGACATTGGTTAGAAATGGCAAGAAATTTAAGATGTATAGGGGTATGGCTTCGTTTTACGCTTCTCTGGGCAGAAGATATCGTGAAGAAGGTTCACAGATTATGGATTCACATGACTTAAATGACTACGTTCCAGAAGGTGTAGAAGCTATGGTTCCATATAAAGGAAGTGTAGTAGAAATCATCAGACAACTAGTTGGAGGACTCCGGTCAGGTTTAAGCTATTGTGGCGCAAAAACAATTTTACAGATGCAGCAGAATGCTGATTTCGTTAAAATGTCTCCAGCAGGTTATAAAGAAAGCAATCCTCATGATGTTGATGTAATGTAGGAACGTGTCCAACTTATTACTCCTTCATTTAGATATGTTTGAAACCCTTCCACAACAGAATTAAAACTACAAACACGAAAGTAGAATGTCCTCTGTTTGACTAAAGGCTCACCAATGCATTAGATGACCTAAAACCATATTATTAAGGCCACTTAAATGGATTCCCAACGTTAATGCTCTAACTATTGCATACTACACTGTCAATGAGAGGTAAACTAATCACTCAACCAATAACAGAAGAGGTATTATCACTTCATTAAAAATGGTGCTATCACAATTTTTATATGATAAACCATTTAAAGGGGTGACAAGAGAACATATAGTTGGATTCCCTGACAGGATAAGAAAACGACAAGATTCAGACCTAAATACAAGCTGGCTGAAATGTTTTATTCAACAACTACATGGTGAAAAATAAGTCATAAAAAAATTCTTCTCAGGGCTTCGGGTTAGTTGCATTTCAGTTATCAGGGGCAGTAGCCACGTTCAGATTCAAGCATTAACACATTGAGCCTCTCTGTTGCTAATCATCAATTTCCTCTTAATAAAACCTCGACAGCTTTCTTGTATTCCTTGGCATCCAAAGGAGGAATATTGCAGACTTTTAGATTCTGTTCAACGTGGTTAGGTTTTTTTTGACCTACCAATGGTGCTATAACCGAAGGACTTGAACGTACAATTTGAAGCAATTTGCTAACCTGATCTGTCAACCCTCCATAATCAGGTATTTTAGTCCTAAGTAACCTTCCTTGGAACAATGGAATACTAGTAAATACTCCTACATTGAGCTTTTTTGCAGCCTCGAGAATTGTCAAATTCTTTTCTGCGCCCACGGATTGATTTCTGAGTAAAAATGCTTCGCTGTAAGCTAGGTTGTACGGAAGTTGGATAAATCGGAACCCGTGTCTTTGTGAACCACCAACTTTCTCTGCTATTTTGGTAATCTCTTCCAGAGATAGGTATTCCTTACTGTCAGGAGACACTCTAAAGCACGTCCATGTGGCCATCCCATAATAGCGTATTTTACCCATGGCACGGTACTCTTCATATGCTTCAAATGCCTTGGATAGAAATTGGAAAAATTCTTCTCTGCTAACATCTTCGTACCAACTTTCGAATGAGTTATGGCTGTAAACAAGGTCTAGGGTAGTTAAATGCATATTTGCGAGTGATTTGTCGATACACCGCTTGATAAAGTTTGGATTTAAAACATTGTAGCCTGAACTTATGTCCTCAGCACGCATCAAACCATTAGATATGAACATCCTTTGCATGTATTCCATAACATCGACTTCTGGGTAGTCACCATCATTTGTTATGTAGCCATTTTTAGTACTAATAAATACCTGATCCCTTTTTATTATTCCGTCGTTAATTAACCGAATGAGTGCTCGACCGATACTTTTCTCTGACTTCATAGCCCTATAATTGATAGCGGTATCTACCACATTCATGCCGCCCGATTTGATAGAATTATAAACCGCGTCTTCTATTAATCGATCATCTTTTTCATTAGGCTCGCCAAGATATGTTCCGATTCCCATACTAGAGAGATATAAATCATCGAAAACTCTAAAGTGAGCCGCTGGCTTTCCTTTATTTTTTACTGCTGTGTTCATATAATTTTTTGTCCCCACGGATGTCGCGAAGCCAGTTAGCAGTTTAAAATTAGTATCATTCATGATAATATTTGTATATTTTTAATGCTAAAATTGTATCCCCAAAAAATAAGCTCCTGGCCCAAGGATGATGACTATCCCTGATCATCATGCTCAAGTTCAGACCTCAGCCTGTCCATTAACCAATCCAGAACTATCACCAAGTTGCGGAGTGCATCCTAATATTTAATAAAGAACAATGGTTTTGCGCTAAAAAGAAAATAACAGAATATTCATGAGTGGACTATATCGTGATAAATAAGTGAAGAAGAGACCACTCTGCAAAAGCTAACTAGGAAAAAGCAGCTAAAGCCGTCTAAAAATACTATAATTGAGACGAAGGTTACAGTTTTAATAATAACAGGAGAGATCCGCTTAAAAACATCGTCATGGAATAATACTCGTGGGTACAGATCGGCTCAATATCCCTATTACCTCTCATACTACACGCAAGTTCACTCTGAGAGAGGTTCTTGATATGGATAGTAATGGGGCTCTCAAATTTAATACTGAATACCAAAGATCCAAAGTTTGGAATAAACAAAAGAAACAACTGCTAATCGACTCAATATTAAGAAACTATGACATAGCCTCAGTTTTTTTGAGGCAAAAAAGTGATAACTCGTATTATGAATGCTTAGATGGTCAGCAGAGGCTCAAGGCGATAATTGGATTTTTAAACGATGACTTTGGTCTTTCGCCAAATATTACAGAGGAATTGGATGGCAATCCCACCAAGTTTAGCCAATTACCTGACAACTACCAAGCATATATCAAAGAGTTTAAGATTAATGCTGTTATTGTTACAGATATAGATGAGGAAACAACCTCGGATATTTTCTTGAGATTGCAAGAGGGAATGCCACTTAACTCAGCGGAAAAGCTAAATGCTATAAGAGGAAAAATGCGTAAAAAGGTTATAGAGATTTCACAACATCCTTTTTTCTCCAGAATTGGGTTACCTAACAGTAGATTTGCTCATAGATATCTATCGGCACAGGTACTAGCTCTCTCAATCTCCAGCAAAGTTCTTTCAGTAAATTATAATGTGCTTAAGAAATATTATAGGACGTATAAGAGCCAAGTTCCAGAGGCGGCCTTAAACCGAGTCAGTAGCGCACTCACTTTTCTTGACCGATCATTGGGGGATAAGGCATCTGAAATTAGACACAAGGCTGATATACTATCCCTGTATCTCCTCGCCACCAGTCTTAGATCCGGCTATTCACTTACAGGGCTGGATGAAAAGTTGGCAGAATTTATTTTTGAATTTATCTACAACGTACAGAATTCTGATAGACTTCAGAACAATGTAAACAACAAGCCTTATAAGGTGTATGCCAGTTTACGTTCCGATTCTGCGCCACATATTAAAGAAAGGCGTCACATAATTCTATCCAAATTCCTACAATTCGTGCCCTCAATTCTCCCAAGGGATCCGGCACGCGACTATAACTATCCTGAAAGATTGGCGATTTTTCAACAATCCAAAGGAATATGTGTTAGGTGCCATGCGCTAACTTCATTTAACAAGGGTATAGCAGAACATATCAAAAAACCTAAGGATGGAGGCTCTACAACGATAGATAATGGAAGATGGATTTGTGAGCACTGTCAAATAACTATTCATAGATGATAGCAGCAACACCACATTGAAAATCTTTTAATTGGACACAATTCAGGTAGTTGTATGAGGCATAAATAATGTTGCGCTGATTCCAAAGCCTGCATGTTCACAATTGTCGTTCGTAAGGCATAGCTCCATGTTTTTATGCTATATCTTCAAACATATAATAGTAGCATGGTTCACCTTCAAACTTCCT
>Ga0126312_10002764_pt1 | contig 11762 bp, 11 predicted proteins | sample Plot104A_FD_92537 | JGI IMG/M metagenome (GOLD analysis project Ga0126312, IMG submission 92537) | Serpentine soil microbial communities from UC McLaughlin Reserve, CA, USA - Plot104A | ecosystem: Environmental > Terrestrial > Soil > Grasslands | place: USA: UC McLaughlin Reserve, Lake County... | reverse complement strand
TGCTCCCCGTCTACGTCGAGACGGAGATCTACCGCGCGCTGCTCGAGTCGGCCGCGTCCGAGCAGGGCGCGCGAATGACCGCGATGCGCAACGCCTCCAAGAACGCCGGCGAGCTGATCGACACCCTCACGCTCCAGATGAACCGCGCCCGCCAGGCGGAGATCACGCAGGAGATCCTCGAGGTCGTCGCCGGCGCGGACGCCCTGTCAGCGTAGGGCGTCCTCCGATAAGCCGTCGTAATCACCGTGGGCTAACAAGGAACCGGGCAGGGCGTCTAACCGACTGACGCGCCCACTCGGGCCGTTATCCTTCCCGAGCCTATGGCAGATCGACGAGAAGTCCTCTCAGCCGGCGCGGGCCTCGCAGCCGAGGTAGCGCTCGAGTCCGGCGGCGAGCTCGGCGAGGTCGCCGACGTCAAGGCCCGCGGCTACTGGGAGCAGGTCTGGCGGCGTTTCAGGCGGGACAAGATCGCGATCGCGAGCGGCGTCTTCATCGTCTTCCTCCTCGTCGCGGCATTCGCCGGCGCGCCGCTCGCCGAGAAGTGGCTCGGCCACGGGCCGAACGACATCTTCCCGAGCGAGGGCGTCGATCCGACCACGCTCGTCCCGGTCGGGCCGCTCACGACCGTCCACAGCTTCTCGCGTGACGAGGACGTCTTCTTCCTCCTCGGCGCCGCCGACACGCTCGGCCGCGACGAGTTCCTGCGCTTGGCCTACGGTGCGCGCGTCTCGCTCGAGGTCGCGATCGGCGCCACCTTCCTCTCGATGTTCATCGGCGTGCTGCTCGGCTCGATCGCCGGGTACTTTCGGGGCGGAATCGACGCGATCATCTCCCGGATCACGGAAATCGTGATGGCCTTCCCGCTGTTGCTGTTCGTGATCGCTCTGGCAGCCACGGCGGGCGACCGGTTGGCGGACATCACGTTCGGGATCTTCCAGCCCGGTGTGATCATGCTCATCCTGATCGGTGGGATCTTCGGCTGGTTTTACCCCGCGCGCATCGTCAGGGCGCAGGTGCTGTCCCTCAGGGAGAAGGAGTTCGTCGAGGCCGCGCGCATGGTGGGGTCGAGCGACTGGCGCATCATCCGCTCGCATCTCCTGCCGCACCTCGTCGCGCCGATCATCGTGTACTCGACGCTGATCGTCGCCCAGTTCGTGCTCTTCGAGGCCGGGCTCTCGTTCCTCGGGCTCGGGATCAAGCTCCCGACCGCGAGCTGGGGCAACCTGCTCTCGTCGGCGCCAGACTTCTACACCCAGCAACCGTGGCTGATGGTGTGGCCGGGGCTTGCGGTGCTGCTCACGACGCTCGCCTTCAACCTGCTCGGCGACGGCCTCCGAGACGCGTTCGACCCGCGCTCGACGCATTGAGCGAGGGCGCGGGGGTGGACCCCCGCGCCCCCACTCGTCAAGTGACGATTATCGACGGACGAGCAGGGTGCCGCTTGCGCCCTGCAGGTAGCCCGGGGCGCTCGGCACGATTACGCGGATGCGGGCTGTCCGAGGCAGCCGGGCGGTGAAGCGGGCGACCGACCCGCGGCCGATCCTGACGCGCTTGACCGTGACCCACGAGCTGCCCGAGAGCCGCTGCAGCGTGGCCAGCTTGCCCTGGTACGAGCGAAGCGCCGTCACCTTGACGTAGAGACGGCCGGTTTGCCGGTTGAGCACACGCAGCTGCACGCGCGGGCGCACGTACACGATCGGTGCGTTGTTGCTGACGACGTTGCCCCACTCGACCTGGTACTCCGTACGGATGCGAGGCCGCACGCGCAGGCTCCATTCACCGTCCGATTCGGTCGTGACGGCCGTTCGCGTCCCCTCACCCTGGTACGGCTTGGCGACGACGACCACCTGCTGAGCGGTCTGCGGGCCACCGGAGACGTTCCCGGAGAGCTCGACGCTGCCGCCGAGGACGGTCGCCCGCACGCTCGCCGCGATCGTGACGGAGCGGCCGGCGCCGACGTTGCGAACCACGACCGTGCCCTTTTGGGCGGTCTTGGTCTGGTCGTGGTAGGCGAAGGATCCCGCCCGCGTGAAGCGGAACGAGTAGGTCCTGCCCGGCGCGATCGGGCCTGACGTGAACGCGCCGCCATCGGCCACGATCTGCCGCGTGACGGCGTCGTTGTTCGTCCAGGTGACCGTTTCACCGGTCGCGACCGTCACCTGCGCAGGTTCGAAGCCCGACGACGTGATCATGATCGTCTGGGCCGCCTGAGCAGGCGCGGCGACGACGAGCGCCAGCGTGACAACGCTGGCAAGTATCAGCTTTCTCATATACAGCCCTCCTCTTTTTCCACCGGACGGTTCCCGGCCTAGACCGGCGTGACACGGCTGTCGGAGGGGCTTTCACACAACCTTTACGCCGAACCGCTCAAGCCCGCCTTCGCGCGACGCTAACCAAGGCTCAACATGGTCGTCTCATGTGCTGGGACGGCGAAAGCGTCCTGGGTCGGTTCATGTCAATCGGCTCTCGTCACGGAAAGGAGTCTCATGCACAAAAGGCTCATGCTCTCCATCGCGATGTTGGCGATCGGAGCGGGTCTGCTCGCCGCGACGGCCGCTGGCGGCTCGTCCGGATCGAGCTCACCCAATGCATCGAGTGGGCCGGCTCAGAAGGGCGGAACGTTCCGTGTCAGCCTGAACACGGACCTCGACTACGTCGATCCGGCTCTCGCGTACTACACCGTCTCGTGGTCGGTCGAGTACGCGACCTGCGCCAACCTCATGAACTATCCGGACGCTCCGGCCCCGCGTGGGTCGCGCCTCGCTCCGGAGGTGGCTCAGGGCGTTCCGCAGATCTCGAAGAACGGGAAGGTCTACACGTTCAACCTCAAGAAGACGTACAAGTTCAACAACGGCACCAAGGTCACCGCCGCCAACTACGCGGCTGCGATCAACCGCAACCTCAACGGGAAGATGGCCTCGCCGGCGCAGCCGTTCATCGAGGACATCGTCGGGGCGTCGGCAGTTATCGACGGCAAGGCCACCAAGGCCTCGGGCGTCAAGGTGCTGTCACCGTACAAGCTGCGGATCACGCTGACCAAGCGGGCACCTGATCTGCTCTCGCGTCTCGCGATGCCGTTCTTCTGCCCGGTCGCGACGAACATGCCAATCAACCCGGACGGCGTCGGCGCTCCGGTGCTCGGCTCGGGTCCGTACTACATCTCGAAGTGGGAGCCCAAGCGGTCGATCACGCTGCTGCGGAACCGCTTCTACACGGGTCCGCGGCCTCACAACGTCAACCGGGTCGATTACGACATCGGCCTGCCGCTGACGACGATTCGCCTGAACATCGAGAACAACTCGAGTGACTACCCGGGCGACGGGCTCCCGCCGGCGGCGCATGCCGAGCTGGGTCAGAAGTACGGCGTCAAGAAGGGTTCTCCGGGGCAGTACTTCGTCAACCCGTCGGCCGCGTTCCGCTATCTCGCGCTGAACCACGACCGGCCGCTGTTCGGCGGTTCTGCCGCCGGCAACGTCGGCCTGAAGAAGGGCGTGAACAACGCGATCGACCGGATCGCGATGATCAACCAGCGCGGCGCGTACGCGGGCGTGATCAATGACCAGTACATGCCGCCGAGCATGCGTGGGTTCAAGAACGCGGCGATCTACCCGTCCCGGCCGAACGTGGCCCGGGCGCGCTCGCTCGCTCAGGGCAACCTGCGCGGCGGCAAGGGCATCTTCTACTGCGCCAACTCGGGTGCAGCTCCTCCGACCTGCCAGATCGTTCAGGACAACCTGAAGGCGATCGGGCTGGACACGGAGATCAAGCTGTTCCCGCGGGCCGTGCAGTTCACGAAGACCGGTACCCGTGGCGAGCCCTTCGACATCTCGCTCGAGGGGTGGCACATGGACTACTTCGATCCGTACGACTTCATCTTCCTGCTCGACGGAACGACGATCCGCCCGGCGAACAACGTGAACTTCTCGTACTTCAACTCGCCGGCGTACAACCGGAAGATCGCGGCCGCGGCCGCCATGGTCGGACAGGCCCGCTACCGCGCGTTCGGCAACCTCGACGTCGACCTGGCCAAGAACGCGGCTCCGTTGGCGTCGTACATCACCGACAACACACGGATCCTCGTCTCGAAGAGCACGGGTTGCTTCGCGTACCACCCGGTCTACGAGCTCGATATCCCGTCGATCTGCAAGAAGTAGGGACCCGTTCTACCGCAAGTTCCGGATCCGACAAGTGGGGCGCCCTTCGGGGCGCCCCACTGATCCGCAACTTCTGTGCCGCTTTCAGCGTCTTCACTTCTGTAAGCTGACGCCCGCTCTGCGGCCGACCAAGGAAGATTGAGTGTTCAGATACCTCGTCAGGCGACTCCTCTGGGCTTTCGTGCTCTTCATCGCCGTCACGATGGTGTCCTACATCATCTTCTTCCTCGTTCCGGCTGAGCCCGCCCGCCTCGTGGCCGGGCCGCAGGCGCCGCCCGACGCCGTCGAGCGAGCAAGGAAGTTCCTCCACCTGGACGAGCCGATCTGGAAGCAGTACCTCCGCTTCCTGCACGCTCTTTCGCCGATCACGTTCGAGGGCGCGCGGCCGGAGGTGAAGGAGCCTTCGCTCGGCCGCTCGTTCGCGACGCGGCAGGAGGTCAACCACATCGTCAAGGCGGCCGCGCCCGTGACGATCTCCCTCGTCATCGGCGGCGCCATCCTCTGGATGCTGATTGCGCTGCCGATCGGAATCCTCTCGGCCCTGCGGCCACGATCGCTGTTAGACAGAGCGGCGATGGTCTTCGTCCTCGTCGGAATCTCTGCGCACCCGGTGTGGCTGGGCCTGCTCCTGTCCTACTTCATCGGCTACAGGCTCGGGCTGACACCGCTCGGCGGCTACTGCGACCTGATCAACCCCTCGACGGCGTGCGGGGGGCCAGTGCAGTGGGCGCACGCGATGATCCTCCCGTGGATCACGTTCGCGATCCTCTTCGCGGCGCTCTACGTGCGCATGATCCGGGCGAACGTCCTCGAGGCGATGAACGAGGACTACGTCCGCACCGCGCGCGCCAAGGGCGCATCGGAGGCTACGGTGATGCGATCCCACGTGCTCCGGAACGCGATGCTCCCCGTCGTCACGATGCTCGGGATGGACATCGGCCTCGCGATGGGAGGCGCGATCTTCACCGAGTCGGTTTTCGGGTTGCCCGGAATCGGGAAGACGGCGGTGACAGCCTTGGAGGGATTCGATCTGCCAACCGTGCAGGGCATCGTCGTGTTCGCGACGATCGCGATCATCGTCTTCAATCTCGCAGTCGACCTGCTCTACGCGGTCATCGATCCCCGAATCAGGCTCTCGTAACCGCCCATGGCCCTGCTCGAAGTCCGTGACCTGAGGACGTATTTCCGCACGGACGACGGCATCGTCAAGGCAGTCGACGGCGTCAACTTCACCGTCGAAAAGGGCAAGACGCTCGGGATCGTCGGCGAGTCGGGCTCGGGCAAGAGCGTGACCTGCCTGACGATCATGGGTCTCAACCCCAAGAAGTCGGCGATCACGAGCGGCGAGGCGCTGTTCAACGGCGAGGACCTGATCACGATGTCGAAGAAGCGCCTGCGCGAGATCCGCGGGAACGACGTCGCGATGATCTTCCAGGACCCGATGACATCGCTGAACCCCGTGCACACGGTCGGGAAGCAGCTGGTCGAGGCGATCCAGCTGCACCGCGACGTCTCCAAGAGGCAGGCGAAGTTGCGCGCCCTCGAGCTGCTCAAGGCCGTTGGCATCCCGCGCGCCGAGCGCCGCATCGACGATTATCCGCACCAGTTCTCGGGCGGCATGCGCCAGCGCGTGATGATCGCGATGGCGCTCGTCAACGACCCCGACCTGCTGATCGCGGACGAGCCGACGACCGCGCTCGACGTGACCACGCAGGCCCAGATCCTCGAGCTCATGGACCGGCTCCAGCGCGAGTTCGGGAGCGCGATCATCATGATCACGCACGACCTCGGCGTGATCGCCGAGATCGCGGACGAGGTGGTCGTGATGTACGCGGCGCGCGTGGCCGAGAAGGGCACGGTCGAACAGCTCTTCACACGGCCGCATCACCCGTACACGTGGGGTCTGCTCGGCTCGCTGCCCCGTCTCGACGCGGACACGGAGCGCCTCGTGCAGATCCAGGGGCAGCCGCCGTCGCTGCTCAATCCGCCCCGCGGCTGCCGGTTCAACCCGCGCTGTCCCTACGTGATGAACATCTGCAAGCAGAAGGAGCCCGACCTGCGACCGATCAGCGACGAGGGCGAACACCTGCAGGCATGCCATCTCGACGAGGAGACGAAGGATCGGGAGGCGGCCAAGCTCCTCGCAGGCACGCTCGCTGAGGCATCCTAGGGGGATGGCAGAGGCAGCAGCAGCCACCAACGGGGGGGTCAGCGGGGACGAACTGCTGGTCGTCGAGGGGCTGAAGAAGTACTTCCCCGTTACGCGCGGGATCGTCTTCCAGAAGCAGGTCGCGGCCGTGAAGGCCGTCGACGGCGTCAGCTTCACCGTCAGGAAGGGCGAGACACTCGGCGTCGTGGGCGAGTCGGGCTGCGGCAAGTCCACGATGGCGCGCTGCATCATGCGCCTGCTCGACGCCACCGAGGGTCGCGTCGTCTTCGACGGTCGCGACATCACGAACCTGTCGCGCTCGGACATGCGCCCGATCCGGCGCGAGATGATGATGATCTTCCAGGACCCGTACGCGTCGCTCAACGCGCGCAAGCGGGTCGGCTTCATCGTCGCCGAGGCCCTCGAGGTGCACAAGCTCGGGACGCCGGCCGAGATCAAGCGCCGCGTGCAGGAGCTGCTCGAGGTCGTCGGCCTCAACCCCGAGCACTACAACCGCTTCCCGCATGAGTTCTCCGGCGGCCAGCGCCAGCGGATCGGCGTTGCGCGCGCGCTCGCCGTCAACCCGAAGCTGATCGTCTGCGACGAGCCCGTGTCGGCGCTCGACGTGTCCGTGCAGGCGCAGATCCTCAACCTCCTCAGCGATCTCCAGCGCGACTTCGGGCTTACCTACGTCTTCATCGCGCACGACCTCAACGTCGTGCGTCACATCTCCGACCGCGTGATGGTGATGTACCTGGGCAAGGTCGCCGAGGTCGGCGACAAGAACCAGCTCTACGAGACGCCGAAGCACCCCTACACAGGCGCGCTCCTCTCGGCGGTGCCGATCCCGAATCCCACGCTCGGGCGCGCGCGCAAGCACATCGTGCTCGAAGGCGACGTGCCGAACCCGATCAATCCGCCTGCGGCCTGCAACTTCCACCCGCGCTGCCTTCGCTTCCGCGAGGGCCACTGCGACGTCGAGACGCCGCCGCTGTACCCGTTCGGCAACGGCCACGTCGCGGCCTGTCACTACCCCCTCGAGCACTGGCCGATGACCGAAGAGGAGATGCGCCGCGCAGGCGCCCCCGTGTCCTCTCCGGCCACGACGCCTAGTTCCTAGGGCATGTGGAGCGCGGCGCTCCGCCGCTTGACGGGCCTCTTCATCCTCGCGGGCGGGATGACGCTACTGATCTCGCTCTCGTTCGGCCTGCTGCTCGGGGAGTCAGTCTCCCGGGCGGTCTCGGTCGGCTTCTACCTCGTGGGCTCGTTCCTCGCGATCGCCGGCTTCTTCGTCGGCAATCGCGGCCCTGTACGGCTCAAGAAGGACGTGGGTGTACCCCTGTTCGGCTCACGGATCGTGCGGTGGGCGACGCCCGAGGAACGCGAGGAGTCGATCAATACGTCCGCCATCTACGTTGTACTTGGTTTTGCTCTCATATTCCTTGGCGTCCTTGCCGACACGAGGTACAGCCTTGTCTAAACGGTGGCCGATAGCTAACTATTGCTCCATGAGCCCGTCAGAATCCTTATGCGCACCATGAGGACGAGAGCCAGACGCTGCGACCGGGCGCGCGAGTACGCGTCGGTCCGGCTGGACGGGGAGCTCTCGGACTTCGAGAGCACGCTGCTCGATTCGCACATCGAGCGCTGCCCCAGCTGCCGCGCCTTCGTCGACGACCTCGTCGGCGTCACCGAGCGCCTGCGCACCGCGCCGCTCGAGCGGCCTTTGATCGTGGTCTCGCTGCCTCAGCGCCGGTTCGCGGCGCTGCGGACGATGCAGGTGAGCGCGGCGGCGGCCGCCGTCGTGAGCGTTATTGGGATCGGCGCCCTCTTCGGGATGCTGCACGCCAGCGCGACCTCGCCCGCCCGCACCGCCAAGCTCGGCTCAATGGGCGAGGGGAAGCGCGAGTTCCGGGATCTTCGCCGCGCCGTCCTGACCGCACCGCATCCCGAGCGCCAGCGGGGCGGCCTCGGCAACCTCAGCGTTTAGTAACCGCTCCCTCCGCGTAGATCCGCCTGACCACGTCCTCGATGTCGGGTTCCTCGACGGTCAGGTCGACGAGCGGAGCACGTTCGGCGACGGCTGCAGTCAAGCGCGCCGCGGTGACCTCGTCGCGGCGGAAGCGCAGCCACTGGCGTGGGCCTTCTATGCGGACGACGCGCGCGCCGTCGAGCTCGAGCGGCGGAGCCGGTTCCTCGAGGTCGACGACGAGCGTCCGCTCCTCGCCGTAGCGCTCGATCAGCCGCTCGATCGTCCCGTCGTAGATCACGCGACCGTGATCGATGATCAGCAGCCTCGAGCAAAGGCGCTCGATGTCGGCGAGGTCGTGCGTCGTCAGCAGGACGGTCACGCCGCGCTCGCGGTTGACGTCGGCGAGGAACTCGCGCACCCGCACCTTCGCCACGACGTCGAGCCCGATTGTCGGCTCGTCGAGGAACAGGATCTCGGGATCGTGGAGCATCGCCGCGGTCAGCTCGCCGCGCATCCGCTGGCCGAGCGACAGCTGGCGGACGGGTGTCGCCAGGAACGGCTCGAGCTCGAGGACCTCGGAGAAACGGTCGAGGTTCGCGCGCCAGCGGTCATAGGGGACGCGGTAGATATGACGGAGCAGCTCGAAGGAGTCCCGGAGCGGCAGATCCCACCAGAGCTGGACCCGCTGGCCGAAGACGACGCCGATCCTGCGCGCGAGCTGGATCCGCCGCCGCGAGGGATCGAGCCCGGCGACCGAGATCCGGCCGCCGCTCGGCACGAGGATCCCGGTCAGCATCTTCACAGTGGTCGACTTGCCGGCGCCGTTCGGGCCGACGTAGCCCACGAGCTCGCCCGGCTCGACGCGGAAGCTGATCCCGTCCACCGCGCGGACCTCGCGCCGCTCACGTCGCAGGCGCCCGCGCTTGATCCGGACGGAAAACGTCTTCTCGACGCCGTCGAGCTCGATCACGAGCCGACGCTCCGGTAGCGCCGGACTGCGTTTCGCCACAAAGCCCACCCGGCCAGGCACGTCGCTGCGGCCACAACCGGCGAGAGGAACTGCAGGGCGCGCGGAAAGCCGAGCGGGTCCGCCTTGTCGAGCACGTACAGGGCAGGAAAGTAGGCCGTGAACGCGAGCGGGATCAGGTAGATCACGAGGCGGCGCAGCCACGAGCCGAAGATGTTGACGGGGTACTGCGTGAGGAAGTTACCGCCGTAGGTGAACGCGTTCACCGCCTCGTGCGAGTCGACGAGCCAGAAGACGATCGTCGACAGCGCAATCCAAATCCCGGCGAAGATCACGCACGCGGCCAGAATCGCGACGACGAGCATCGCGGCGCGACCCACCGTCCAGGCCACGTCCGCGTGGGCGAGCGCGACCGCGAGGACGATCGAGCCCTGGATGAGCTTCCCCAGCCGACGGAGCGCGAAGTCGGCGGAGATCACCTGCAGCAGCGAACCGAGCGGCCGCACGAGCACCTGGTCGAAGTCGCCCATGCGGATCATCTCCGGAAGCTGGTCGAGGTGACCGAAGATCATGTCGGCGAGCGCGAACGCGACGCACGAGATCCCGTACAGGACGCCGACCTCCGCGACCGTCCAGCCGCCGAGCGCGTCGACCTGGTGGAACAGGACGAGAATGGCGGCGAAGTCCAGGAACGTGAGCAGCGCGGTGCCGATCAGGTTCAGCCAGAAGGAGAGCCGGTATTGCAGCTGCGAGCGGATGCGGGCGCCGATCAGGCGCCGGTAGATGCCGAGCACGCGAATCGTCTCAGCCACCCTGGATAACCAGCTTTCGCATCCCCGCCGCCAGAACGGCGCGACCGGCTCCGAGGAGGATCACCGCCCACAACGCCTGCAACCCGAGCAGCCCGACGAGCTCAGCGCCCTGCGCGTGACCGAGCCAGACCTCGATCGGTGCCTGCACCATCGCAGCGAACGGCAGCGCCCAGGCGAGCGTCTCGAGCCAGTCCGGGAAGAAGGCGAGCGGCACGATCTGCCCCGAGAAGAACGTGGAGGCGACCATTGCGAGAACGCCTGCGCCGCGGTAGTCGAGCAGCCAGAAGGCCGCCAGGTTGAACAGGAAGCGGAACGCGAAGCTGACCACGACGGCCAGGACGAGGCTGGCCGTGAAGGCAAGCCAGACGACGGGATCGCCAGGGACCAGGACGTCGAAGACCAGCGCGCCGACGAGGAACGGCGGCACTCCCCGGAAGAGCGCGTGGTACCCGGCCCGCCCCAGGTCCTGCGCGAGCCAGTAGAGCTGGAAGTCGAGCGGCCGCTGCAGGTCGGTCGCGACGTCGCCGCTCCGCACGCGCAGCGCCACCTCGAACCAGCCCCAGATGTAGATCGTCATCAGCATGCCCTGGGCGAGCCACGTGTACGTGACGGCGTCCCGGGCGTCGTAGCTGCCGACGGAGTCGCGCTGGTCGAAGACAGCGAGCAGCGCGTACGCGATCAGGAAGCCGAAGAAGGTGTTGGTGAAGATGCCGGCCCAGGTCGCGCCCGGGTAGGCCGCGTAGCGCCCGAAGCCGCGTCGTGCCAGCTCGAATCCGAGTCGGAGCATGAGCGTGCCGGAGGCTATCGTTGAGGCATGCTCGCTTCCCCTGTCAGCTCGTACGTCTGAGGCCTCGACCACGCCGCCCGGGTGGCGGTGACGCCGGCCGAGAAGCACCTGCGCCTACTGGAGGGCCGGAAAGGCCGCTTCGGTAGACTCCGAGACGCCTTCCGCAGGCGCCGTCGCCGTGCGGACGAACCTTCTCTACGGGAGTCACATGCCTAGAAAGCGCACGGAGAACGGCCAGGAAGCGCGCACCGAGAATGTCGGCCGCGTCGTCGAGATCAAGGGCGTCGTGATCGACGCGGTCTTCGCCGGAGCGCTCCCCTCGATCGACAGCGCGCTGCACATCGCCATCCCGGCCGGCGAGGACCGCGAGGCGGGCACGCTGGTCGCGGAGGTGCAGCAGCACCTCGGCGACGATCGAGTCCGCGCCGTAGCGATGGACTCCACCGACGGGCTCGCTCGCGGGCTCGAGGTGAGGGACACCGGCGCTCCGATCTCCGTGCCCGTCGGCGACCAGACCCTCGGCAGGCTCTGGAACGTCCTCGGCGACCCGATCGACAAGAAGGAGGCGCCGAAGGACGGCGGCGAGCGCTGGCCGATCCATCGCAAGCCGCCGACCTTCCGTGAGCTGTCGCCGACGATCGAGATCTTCGAGACCGGGATCAAGGTCATCGACCTGATCGCGCCGTACGTGAAGGGCGGCAAGGTCGGGCTCTTCGGCGGCGCCGGCGTGGGCAAGACCGTGCTCATCCAGGAGCTCATCCACAACGTCGCGCGCGAGCACGGCGGCGTTTCGGTCTTCGCCGGCGTGGGCGAGCGAACGCGCGAGGGCAACGACCTCTGGCTCGAGATGGAGGAGTCGGGCGTGCTCGACAAGGTCGCGCTCGTCTACGGGCAGATGAACGAGCCGCCCGGTGCGCGCCT
>Ga0126312_10002763_pt1 | contig 11763 bp, 12 predicted proteins | sample Plot104A_FD_92537 | JGI IMG/M metagenome (GOLD analysis project Ga0126312, IMG submission 92537) | Serpentine soil microbial communities from UC McLaughlin Reserve, CA, USA - Plot104A | ecosystem: Environmental > Terrestrial > Soil > Grasslands | place: USA: UC McLaughlin Reserve, Lake County... | reverse complement strand
GTGTCGAAGACTGGATGCGATGCCTTCACCTTGCCGACGACCTTGGCCACCACATCGGCGGGAATGTCTTGGGGAAGGATTGCCACGCCGCCGCGTCTGGCCACGGTTTCTGCCATCCGTCGCCCCGAAACCGCTGTCATGTTGGCCACCACAAGGGGAAGCGTGGTGCCGATGCCGTCGGTGCTGGTCAGATCGACTGACAGCCGAGAACTCACTCCGGAGCGGCTCGGCACCATGAAGACGTCGGAGTAGGTCAGGTCGTAGGAAGGCTGTTGTCTCAGAAATCGCACCGGTCCATTGTGGCCGCAGGACGAGGTCCCGTACAGCGTCGAAGCTCCCGGTACGGCCGCTCGGTCGGCGTGACGATTCCCCACGTAGGTTGGTCAGGTGAGTGAAACCTCTACTACCTCAAAGGGAAATGTTCCAACCGGTGACGAGTTCACCCGCGACACCAACTACATTGCGACCCGCATAACGCGAGATGGAAGCGACGGCTATCCAATCGAACCTGGCCGTTACCGGCTAGTCGTGTCACGGGCTTGTCCGTGGGCGAATCGGGCGGTCATCGTCCGGCGGTTGCTGGGACTGGAGAACGTCATCTCCCTGGCCATGTGCGGACCGACCCACGACCGCCGGAGCTGGACTTTCGACCTCGATCCGAATGGCGTCGACCCTGTGCTGGGATATGAGCGGCTCCAGCAGGCATACTTCGCGCGTTTTCCCGATTACGACCGTGGGATAACCGTGCCGGCGATCGTCGACGTCTTGTCGAAAGCCGTGGTGACCAACGATTACAAGCAGATGACCCTGGACTTCTCGACCGAATGGCAGGAATTTCACCGTCCCGGCGCGCCAAACCTCTACCCCCCAGCGCTCCGATCAGAGATGGACGAGGTGATGGAGCTGGTGTATCGCGACGTCAATAACGGCGTGTATTCGTGCGGCTTCGCTGGCTCACAGGAGGCTTACGAAGCCGCGTACGACCGCCTGTTCACCAGGCTCGATTGGCTCACCGAGCGGTTGCGCGGTCAGCGTTACCTGATGGGGGACTCCATCACCGAGGCCGATGTCCGGCTCTTCACGACACTGGTTCGGTTCGACGCCGTGTACCACAATCATTTCAAGTGCAACCGGCACAAACTGAGCGAACTCCCCATGCTCTGGGCCTATGCCCGCGATCTGTTCCAGACGCCGGGCTTCGGCGACACCATCGACTTCGTCCAGATCAAACGGCACTATTACATCGTTCATACCGACCTCAATCCGACCGAGATCGTGCCGAAAGGGCCTGACCTGAGCGGCTGGGCGGCTCCGCACGGCAGGGAGCAGCTAGGTGGGCCGCCCTTCGGCGATGGCACGCCGCCGAGGCCGGTGGTCGAGGACGAAAGCGTCCCCATCGGCAACGGCGTGCCGCTGGCCGCGTGAGCCGCTGCACGCCTGAGCCGCTGCACGCCTGAGCCGCTGCACGCCCTAGCCCGAGGGCGAGCCGCTGGGTGATGGTGCCGCTGAGGAGGACGGCCCGGCTGTCGGTATGGGGGTCGTCGTTGGCTCAGGATCGGGCGTCGGCGTGGTCTCCTCAGGACTTGAGGATGGAGACGTGCTCGGCTCCGGACTCTGGGTTGACTCGGAGCTCGGGGCTGGCGTCTTGTCCTTGCCCTCGGTTTCCGGATCGGGCTTTACGGGATCGCTGCCAGCGTCTTGTTGGGTCACCTGGGTGACCGTCGTGCCTTCGCCACCGGAGAGCGCATGACCGGAGATCAACTCAAGTCCGGTGAGTGTTGCAGCGGCAATGCCGAACGCCAGTAAGGCGCCTACCGCGGCTGGCTTCCAGGGGATTCTCCAACGCCCTGGAAACAGCGGTGCAGGTCGGGGTGCGGTGTGCTGGGGGGCCGCATTGGCCGCGGTGGCATCAGCGCGATCACCCATCACTTCGACTGTTGCCGGCATAGAGCTCCACCGGCCGCTCCACACCGTACGGACCTTAGCGTGCGTGTGCCGCAGCGAGGCGGTATAGACCGCGCCGGCGACGGCAGCCACGACACTTGCCGCCGCGGCGCCAATGATCGTGCCGGCCGCTCCGAGCCGAGAACCGATCGCTGCGGCCGTCATGGCGGCAAGGGCGCCGCCGAGAACCTGAGACGGCGACAAATCGATGGCACGCTTCTTGGCCGACTCATTGCTGCCGGCTTGTCGTTGGGCTTCGGTTTCACTGGGGTTGGTGGCGGATCGGGTCTGTTGATCGATGCTCATATCTTCTTCGGTTTCTCTCGGGCGTGGTGACCGGAGGCAGCGGCGACCCGGTCTCGTCCAGTGGTGTCAACGTCAGCGGACTGGAATCGTTGTCAGAACTGGCCGAAGAGTGATCGATCACACAAAACAGGGCAGAAACGCACGCACCCCGCGTCTTTGAGGACGCGGGGTGCGTTTGGACGCAGGAACAACTACGGAGCTAGGTGCTCCGACTCGGTGCCGGCAATCTCAGCGTGACCGTCACCGTCGCCATGACCGTTGCCCTGGCCGGCACCCAACTCATGACTGGCGCGGTGGTGGTGATGGGCAGCCGCCTCCTCCAGCTCTGCTCGGGTCGGTTTGCGCAGCGTGTCGGCGAAGTAGAAGCGGGTTGCCCGCCGCCGGAGCTGTTCGACTCTGAGTTGACGATCGGAGTATTCGCCGTCGCCGTCCCCAGCCACCGGCACGAGAGCGTCCTGCTCAGCATGCTGAGTCAAGGCAAACTGCTCGCCGACGGTGATCGGCCGGTGCCGCTCGGAGTATCGACCGGACGGATCCCGTTCGATCACACCGCTTTCGGCACCGTGCAGGAGGCGATCGTGATCGGCGCGCTGGAGACCGATGCAGATCCGCTTGGCCAGCAAGAACGCCAGCACGGGCGCTACGAATACGGCGACCCGCAGGAAGTACGTCACGGCGTTCAGGGAAACGTCGAACTGGGAGGCGATCACGTCGTTACCGCCGCCGAGCCAGAGCATTCCGAACCAGGTCATGGCCGCCACACCGAGCCCGGTTCGGGTCGGGTTATTGCGTGGACGGTCCAGCAAGTGATGCTCGGACTTGTCGCCGGTCACCCACGCCTCGATGAACGGGTAGATTGCCATGCCGCCGAAGAGCAGCGCCATGGGCAAGGCCAAGGGCAGGAACACATTCCACGACCAGGTCGTCGATCCGATATGCCACTCCCAGCCCGGCCCGGGCATGATCCGGATGGCGCCCTCGGCGAATCCCATGTACCAGTCGGGCTGGGACCCGGCGGTGACTTGCGCCGGGTTATACGGGCCGAAGACCCAGACCGGGTTGATCTGCATCAGCGCGCCCATCAAGGTCACGACGCCGAAGACGATGAAGAAGAAGCCGCCGGCTTTGGCCGCATAGACCGGGAAGACCGGATAACCGACCACGCTGTCCTCAGTACGACCGGCACCCGGATATTGGGTGTGCTTGTGGTACACCACGAGGGCGAGGTGCGCGGCCACCAGTCCCAGGATCAGCGCCGGTATCAGCAAGATATGCAACATGTAGAGCCGGGCGACGATCAGATCGCCAGGGAACTCGCCGCCGAAAACAAAGAACTCAGCCCACGTACCGATCACCGGGGTAGCCCGGACGGCACCATCGAGGAAGCGCAGGCCGGTGCCCGACAGCAGGTCGTCTGGCAAGGAGTACCCGAAAAAGCCCTCGAAGATGCCCAAGGCCAGCAGGCCAACGCCGATCACCCAGTTGAGCTCCCGAGGCTTGCGGAAGGCACCGGTGAAGAAGATTCGAAGGCTATGTGCCAGCATGGCGGCGACGAAGAGCGCGGCTGCCCAGTGATGCATCTGCCGGAGCAGCAGGCCGCCGCGAATGTCGAACGACAGGCTCAGCGTCGATGCGTACGCCTCGGACATGGGCAACCCGCGAAGTAGCTGATACGTGCCCTCGTACTCGATCTCGGCCATCGATGGCTTGAACCAGATGGTGAGGAAGACGCCGGACAGGAGCAGGACGATGAAGGAGTACAGCGCGATCTCACCCAGCAGGAATGACCAGTGATCCGGAAAAACCTTGCGGAAGAACGGTCGGAGCAGGCCAGCAACGCCGATTCGCTCGTCCGCCCACTTCACGGGTCCGCGCGCAACCCTGAAAACAGGGCCTATTTGTTTCTTGGGAACCTCGGCCTCGACAGCAGGGCTCCCAGGTACCGTGATGGCCGGCTCTGCCATTAGTTGTCACCTTCTTCAAAGTCGTGCCGCGAATCTCGTTCGAAGAAGCTCGGCCCTACGGGAACTGTGAAGTCACTGCGTGCCACCAAGTATCCCTCGCCGTCAATGGTGATCGGCAGCTGCGGCAGCGAGCGCGCAGCAGGGCCGAAGACGACCACACCCGAGTTGCCGAGGTCGAAGGTCGACTGGTGGCAAGGGCAGAGCAGGTGGTGGGTCTGCTGCTCCCAGAGGCTGATTGGGCAGCCCACATGCGTGCAGATCTTGGAGTAGCACAGGATTCCACCGACGTGCCAGTCGCTACGAGACGCGGGGATCTTGATCGTGTTCGGATCCATCCGAACGACGACGATCGCGGCCTTTGCCTTCTGGGTGATGAACTCCGTACCCTCGAGGTCCTTCAGGTTCGCCGGCTCGCCGTTGATCAGCTGACCGATTTCGACATCCTCGGGCTTGATCGGCTCGAACGTGACGTCGTTGACCAGCCGGACCCCTTCGGCCCAGAGGGTCTTTTCGATCGTCGCCGCTCGCTTCTTCTTGGTGGGCCACGGGCCAAGATCAGCGAGGCCGACAAGCATGGGAACGAAGACAAAAGCCAAGGCGCCGAGCAAGCTGCGACCGATCACTTTGCGCCGGGTGAGCTTCGATTCGTCGACCACCTTGTCGAGCTCGGTGAGCATCCACTTCTGGTCTTCCGGCTTCGACGTGGCGCCGTGCCGGAGATCGACCATCTCCTCGTCGCTCATCAGCATCCGAGCCCATTGCACTGCTCCGATCCCGATGAACAGCAGCGAAAACCCGAAGGTGAGTCCGAGCCCGAGATTCCTGGCGTTGGCCCGCAACGGCCCGAAGTCGAAGAACCAGTCCCCCGGCACGGCGAAGTAGACAACGGCGAACCCGATAGCCAGGAGTGGAACCATGCCGAAGAAGAAGGCGACCTGCCGGGTGGCACGATCGGCGGCCTTGGGATCGACATCGGCCAAGCGCGGCAGATGCTCCGGATGTCCCGGATCGGGCACCGGGTAACGCGCCTCGTCGGCTTCAGTCAGCTCATGGCCGTGGTGATCGCTGCTGGCGTGGATCGGACTGGCGCCTGTATCTTCACTCACTTAGCCTTCGCCCCCTTGGCAGCGATCCAGATGGCAAACCCGACGAGGGAACCGAGCCCTATGATCCAGCCCCACAATCCTTCGCTCACCGGCCCAAGGCCGCCGAGCGCGAGGCCGCCGTCACTGGGCCGATTGTGGAGCTCGGTGAGGTAGCCGATGATCGCCCGCTTGTCCTCGGGTCGCAGCACCTCGTCGGAGAAGACGGGCATCTGCTGAGGTCCGGTGACCATGGCCTCGTACAGGCGCTTGCCACTCAGGCCCTCGAGGGACGGCGCGTACTTGCCGTTGGGCAGCGCGCCGCCGGCGCCTTCGAAGTTGTGGCACGCGGAGCAGTTGGTACGGAAGAGCTCGCCGCCACGGGCAAGGTCTTCATCGGTGAGGTTCTCCGGGCTGTAGTCGGCCTCGGTCGGAATGGCAGGACCGGGTCCAAGCGATCCCACATAGGCGGCCAGCGCAGCGATCTCCTCCTCGGAGTATCGATTCGGCTTGACCGGTGCCTGGTCGCCGGGTCGAGCCATCGGCATCCGGCCCGTTGAGACCTGGAAGTCGACCGCGGCCGGCCCGACGCCGATCAACGAGGGTCCTTGGATTGTGTCAGTTGTCTGACCTTCCCCGTTCAGCCCGTGGCAGGAAGCACAACCGACAGCGAACAGGGCCTTACCCTCGGCCACGTGCTGACTGTTCCCATTATCGGCGGACACCCGCTGGACCGGGGCCAGGGTGTTGTACAGGACGCTCAGGACGAACAGCGCGAACAACAACAGCAGCACCTTGGCGGCTGGGTGCCTTCTTCTCGAAGACAGGAATCGCACGTGGACCCTCTCGTTTGCGTTCGCTACTGGGCTATTCGGTTGTCTTTCGGCTGACAGATGCAGCGCTACTGCAGGATGTAGATCACACCGAACAACGCAATCCAAACCACGTCGACGAAGTGCCAGTAGTAGGACACTACAACGGCGCTGACGGCTTGCTCGTGAGTAAAAGTACGGGCCAGAAAGGTGCGACCGAGCAGCAGGACGAAGGCGACCAGACCACCCGTCACGTGAAGCCCGTGGAAGCCGGTGGCCAGGAAGAAAAGAGATCCGTAGACGCTGCTGGACATCGTCAGATTCTCCGAGAACAACGCCGCGTACTCGTAGACCTGGCCGCCGATGAAGAAGGCACCCATCAAGTACGTCAGGATGTACCACTCACGCAGACCCCACTGCCGAATGGCGGCCACGGAACCGGTCCGCTTCACCTGGCCCCGCTCCGCCGCGAAGACGCCCATCTGACACGTGAAGGAGCTGGCCACCAGGACGCTGGTGTTCAGAATCGCAAACGGAATGTTCAACTTGTTGGTTTCGATGTTCCAGAGCGTGTCGACGCCAAGCTGGGCGGCCTGGGAGTTGGAGACGTTGCGCACCGTGAAGTACGCCGCGAACAGCGCGGCGAAGAACATCAGCTCCGACGCCAGCCAGATGATGGTCCCGACGGCGACGAAGTCCGGGCGGTTCTCCCGGCCCCGCAGCCGAACCTGTGGAATCGGATGCAAAGCGCTGGCCGGCTTGGTCATCGAGCCACTCACGGCATGGGTGTGTAGGGCCACGAGGTCATTATTGCCGTATGGCCTGCCGAGGTCACCCCTGGGCACGACTTTGCCGATAACGACTTGACCGGCTCAGGTTCGGCAGCGGATCGGCTCGCCGGGATAGGATCGACCGGCTTCGCCGGGTGCAAAACAGATGTGGGGATGAACAGACGATGAGCAGCGACCAGCCGAGGGCTGAGCGATCAGTCCCACAGGGGCCCGAGGAGTTGATCATCCTCCTCTATGCGTCCGACCGGACCGTCCGGGAGAATGTCCGGCTCGCGCTCGGTCGGAAAGTGGCGGCCGACCTGCCCCCCGTACGAGTCGTCGAGGTGGCGACCCAGCCGGCTGTGATCGCGGCGATGGACGGTGGGGGGATCGACCTGGCCATCTTGGACGGTGAAGCGGTTCCCGGTGGCATGGGACTGTGCCGCCAACTCAAGGACGAGATCCCCAAGTGTCCGCCGATTCTGGTGTTGACCGGCCGCCGGGACGACGCCTGGCTGGCTACTTGGTCGCGGGCTGACGGCGTCCTTGCGCACCCGATCGATCCACTGCGGCTGCCCGGGGCGGTGGCAGCGTTGCTGAGGCCGAGAGTGGGCACGTCACTCGCTACCCGTGGTTGAGGCGGTGACGAGCTGGCCCGAGCTCTTGACCGGCTTGGTCCGCGGCGAGGATCAGAGCGCGGAGGCCACCGGTTGGGCCATGCAGCAGATTCTCCGTGGTGACGCGACGGCTGCTCAGCTTGCCGCCTTTGTCGTCGCGTTGCGGTGTAAAGGGGAGACCGTCACCGAGCTGTTGGGCATGGCCGACATCATGATCGAATTCGCCACCCCGATCGAAGTGCCGGGCCCCGCCGTCGACATCGTGGGATCTGGTGGCGATCGAGCCGGTACGGTCAACGTCTCCACGATGGCCGCAATCGTGATGGCTGCGGCCGGCGCTCGGGTCGTCAAGCATGGCAATCGTTCAGCTTCATCGGCCTGTGGTGCGGCAGACGTGCTGGAAGCGCTGGGCGTCGTGCTGGATCTTGCGCCGGAGCATCAGCAGACAGTGATTCAGCAGACCGGCATCGGATTCCTGTTCGCACCCCACTATCACCCTGCCTTGCGCTTTGCCGGTGCGCCGCGGCGCGAACTCGGTATCCCGACGACCTTCAACTTCCTCGGGCCGTTGGCCAATCCTGCTCAGCCCATTGCGGAGGCGGTGGGTGTCGCGGACGCGCGAATGGCGGAGTTGATGGCGGGAGTCTTTGCCGCGCGCGGCAACCAGGGCCTGGTGATGCATGGCGACGACGGACTTGACGAGATGACGACAACGACCAACTCGGCGGTGTGGGTGTACGCCGACGGTCAGGTCGCCCGTACCCGGTTCGACCCCGCCTACATTGGACTCCCTCGGGCTCAACCAACTGATCTTGTTGGCGGTGATGCCGGGGTCAACGCCCAGGTGGTCCGCGACCTGGTGGCGGGCAAACCCGGACCAGTGCACGACATCGTGATCTTGAACGCGGCCGCCGGGCTGGTGGCCGCGGCGAAGCCACACGCCGAGAGTCTGACCGACCAGATCGCCTCTCAACTCGTCAGGGCCGAGGAGGCAATCGGCTCCGGCGCGGCGCAGGCCAAGCTGGCGGAGTGGGTGTCGGCCACCCAAGCCTTTCGTTGATCGTCGATCAGGCGACCGTCAATGAGTTCATGGCCGAGGCGGCCAGATCGGCCAGTTGCGATGGTGCATCGTCAGGAACCGAGCTGATGCCCGCCACGAGGCGGCCGTCGTCGCCGCGTACGAGCCAGACCTCCACCCGGTCGTACCGGCTGGGTAGACCCTCGGCCGAGTAGTGGACGTCCGCTCGGAACTCCATGCCGGCCCGGCCGTCTATCGCCCGATCCGCCGACCGCAGACCGGTGATCTTCGTGCGGTGTCCGCCGTAGAATTCGTGACCGAGTTCATTCAGCACGCGAATCCCCGCTCGCTCGAGGTCGGTGCCGGCCAGATCTGAACGGATCTCCGCCAGCGCGACCGTTGCCTGCCAGTCGCGGCCCTCCTCGTAGTTCCGATGCACCTCCGCGTTGGCCAGGAAGATTACGTTGAGAACTCCGCCGAGCTGTACCGGATCGGGATAGAGAACGTAAGGCTCCGGTGGGAGCATCAGGGTTGCCGAGCCGAGGGTCGCCCGTCGCGTGGTGGCGTCCAGGCCCTCCATCGCGGGCGCATCAGTCCCGCTACGAAAAGCAGGGGCGGCCCGTACCGCGGAGGTCTCCGGCTCTCGCCACACCATGAGACCGATGCCAACACCGGCGCCACCGACGAGAAGGATCCCCAAGGCGACCATCAAAGCCACCTTGGTTCCCGACCCGGCCGCCGACCCGCGGTCCGGCCAACCGAGGGGCGGGCTGGTCGTCATGCTGGCGAGCCTAATCCGATGCCGCAACACAAGGCCGCCGACGAAATCTCGGCGCGATGTAACATCCGGCGCTCCCGGAGAGCCTTCCTATAGAGGACGACCTGAAGGGAGACCACATGTCTGTCGGACGAGCGCCGGGCTCCGAATCGGCCCTGCCAAGTGGCCAGGAGGAGGTTGCGTCGCCGACCTGGGTGGATGCGGCGCCGTTCCGAGCCCATGTAGCGCACCTAATGGCCGCCGGGGCGCTGAGCATGGAGGCGGTCGCGCTGCTAGCCGGAGTTCGTACTAGGGCAGTCGCTCGCTTGATGGCCGGTCGCGACACCGGACGACCGGTCCCGCGAAGGATCAATGCCGAGCTCGCTCGCTTGCTCTTGGAGGTGCGTTGCGGCGACGTGCGAGCCCTGCGGTGCCGCGTTATCGGCGCCCAGACCGTCATTGCACGCGCCCGGCTACTGCGAAGTGTGGGCTGGTCGGAGTCGCGTCTGGCGGCAGCTCTCTGCGTCGATCGCGGTTCTCTCACCGGCTTGCTGGACGGGAGTGCGACCACATGCACTGCGCTGGTTGCTTTACGAGCGGCGGCTGCCGTGCGAACCGTCCAGGCCATCGATTCGCAGCAGCTGGGAGCAGTCGTCCGCCGCCATGTCGCGTAGACCTGGCCCAACAAGGCGCGCGTCGGACAAGCATTGCTTAGGATCGCCCGGGTGAGCGCCGTCGGGGCAATCGTGACGGCTGCGCTCTTGACCGGTCTGGTGACTGCGACGGCCGCCGGCCCAGTGCTACGCGCGCTACCTGAGCCGGCGGACGTTCCAGACAAGATCACGTACCGCTCGCTTGTCACGCCAGGATTTCTTGTGCTCTGCGGGGGACTGGCCGCGGCGGCCGCTGCCATCAGCTGGCACAGCACGCCACTTGCTGCCCAGCCGTTGTGGACGGTGCTTTCCACCGTTGGGATCTTGCTGGCCGCCATCGACGCCCGGACGACCTGGCTGCCGCTGCGGCTGACCCAGATCGCTTGGCTGCTGATGGTGTTGGGCGCCCTGGCCGCCATTGTCCTGGGCGCTGGCTGGCCGCTGCTCCTCCGCTGTGGAGTTGGTGCCGGAACGGCCGGTGCACTCTACTTCGTAGGCTGGCTGCTCACCCGCGGAGGATTCGGTTTCGGGGACGTCCGCTTTGCGCCGTTGCTGGGCGCGGCGGCTGGGGCAGACTCCTGGCGGCTTCTGCTCTGGGCGCTGTTCCTGGGCACGGCGGTGGGCGGGATTCACGGTCTGGTGCGACTCGCTCGGAGTCGCGCAGGACCATTCCCATACGCGCCCTCGATGCTGGCCGGGGCCTACCTCGCCCTGGCCGCCTCATGGCTGTACACGTAGAGCAGCGCCCGCGCGTAAGCGTCAGCGGCCGTCTGCTCTGGCTCGGTGTGATAAGCCCTCCCGGGACCGCTGACCGTGACCACGAATCCACCCCCGGAAGCGTCGAGGGAGAGGAAGTATCCAGCCAACAGCTCGCGCAGCTGATCCTCCCTGGGCAGCCACACCACGTCGTCAGACGCGACTGAGTCCAGGGCCCATTCGACCGTCCCGTTGAAGTGGAATCGTGAGTCGCCCCCTCTAACGACCAACTCCACCACCATGTCGCTGACCAGAAATACCGAGTCCGCAATCTCCGGTCTGGGGATATAGAACTGGTCACCATTCGCCGGCGTCCAGGCCAGATACGGCGAAAGCTGGGTGGCGAGCTCGCGGGAGATCACGCAGCGGAAGATGTCGAACGGTCAGCGTTGAGCACGGACGAATCCGGCGCGTTCGGCAGCCTCCTCGCTGTTGAACCAGATGTCAGCCGTCGTCCGTCCGTATCCAGCGGACTCGGGCACGTGGTACTTCCTCGAGCGCTCGTTGCCCTTGATGGAATATCCCTCTGGGGGTTCGAGACCCATATAGATGCCCTCACTTTCGTGTAGAGGGCTTTCGCCGCCTAACGTGGTCTCCGTTGACGGTCCGATCGGCAATTCCGTCTCGACAGCCTCGTTGGACTGGCTTTCCATCGGCTGGCCACCCGCTTCGAGACCTTCGCTCTCGGTTGAATACACCAGCGACGCGTCGGCGTCGGTGCCGGACGTCGCCGTATCGGAGGCGAGAAGGTCGGAGTCGGCGGCAGGCGGTTCGCCCAAGTCCGCGACAGACTCGCCGGGAGCAGCAATCACCGAATCATCGGAGGTCGCACCGGATTCATCACCTGCTGGCCTGATGTCGGCGGCCGCGTCCACGCCGGCCCCGGTCTCCACGTCCGTCGGAGCAGTGCCGGCGCCCGATGTCGCATCCTCATTCGCCTGTGCATTAGCGGGCTGCGGCGGTGTGTACGGAGCGCTGGGACGGGCGGCCTGCCAGTCGGCGTCAGCCCTGCCCAGGAACTTGCGGGCCGCGACGGCAGCGACGCCGACGAGCGCTGCAAGGATGGCGAATCTTGTCAACCACC
>Ga0126312_10002762_pt1 | contig 11772 bp, 12 predicted proteins | sample Plot104A_FD_92537 | JGI IMG/M metagenome (GOLD analysis project Ga0126312, IMG submission 92537) | Serpentine soil microbial communities from UC McLaughlin Reserve, CA, USA - Plot104A | ecosystem: Environmental > Terrestrial > Soil > Grasslands | place: USA: UC McLaughlin Reserve, Lake County... | reverse complement strand
CTGCGAACTCACAGGCCTCCGATTACCGGTCGGGTACGCTGGCGTCGCAGTGCCGGACCGACCCAAGCGCCGTGCGACGATCCGGGAGCTAGCCGAGTACACCGGGCTGTCGCAGGCCGCCGTGAGCTACGCGCTGCGCGGCATGCAGGTCTCGGCCGAGACCGAGGAGCGCGTGCGGGTGGCCGCGGAGGAGCTCGGCTACGAGGCCGATCCGATCGCTCGGGCTCTGCGCGGCGGCGCCACGGGCGTCGTGGGCCTGCTCGTGGGCAGCCTGGCCGACTTCTGGAACCAGGAGCTCGTGCGCGCCGTCCAGCGCGAGCTGCGTGAAGGGAACCTCAGCACCCTCGTGGCCGACGCGGATGGCGAGCCCGACCGCGAGCTCGAGCTGGCCGGCCGGCTCGTGGACCACCGCGCGGACGGCCTGATCGTGTTGCCCATCGGCCCGGCCAGCGGCGGTTGGGAGTCGATTGCGCAGGAGATCCCGACGGTGACGATCGGCGACGCCCTGCCCGGCGTCACCGCGGTGGGCGAGGTGGTCTTCGACAACGACCGCGGCGTCGAGGACACTCTGCGCCACCTCAGCGGGCTCGGGCACCGGCGGGTCGCGGTGCTGTCGTGGGCTGTCGAAACCTCCCCCGGGCGACCGGCGGAGCGGGCGGTCGCGGACGTGGCGGCCGCGCTCGGGCTCGATTGCCGCATCGTGCCCTGCGCGTACTCCCTGAACGGCTCGCGGCCGCTCGCCCTGGAGCTGCTGTCGGCCCCCGACCGCCCGACCGCCATGCTGTGCTTGTCGGACTCGATCGCGTACGGCGTCTATGTCGCCTGCGCGGAGCTCGGGCTGGACATTCCCGGCGCTGTATCGGTGGCCGGCTTCGGCGACCACCCGATCTCACGCCTCCTGGCCCCGGCGCTTACGTCGACCACCTGGGACGTCGAGCGGGTCGCCCACGCCGCCACCGGCTTCCTGCTGGGAGCGCTGGAGGACGGCCGACCCGACGAGCCGCCCCGAAAGCTCTTCACGCCGGTGCTGCTGCCGCGCGCCTCGACCGGTCCGGCGCCGGTCTGAGCGCGGCGAGCGCGGCCGAGTTCTTCGCGCGGGTAGCGGTCGCGCCTTCGCGCGGAGGTGGGGCGGGCGTCTCGCCCGCCCGCCCCCCTCCGCGACCCGTCGCTAGAGCAGGTTGTTCGCCTGCAGGAACTTCTGCGCCACGTCGGCCTCGTCCTGCTTGTCGATCGCGACCGCCTTGTTCATCGAGATCATCGCGTCGTTCGTCAGCAGGGCGCTGACGCTGTTGATCACGTCGAAGAACTGCTGCCCACCGAGCGCGTCGTACTTGTCCTTGTTCATCACCATCGCGACGTGCTGATAGCCGAAGACGCCCTTCGGATCCTTCAGCACCGTGTATTTTCCGCTTGCGAGCTGGGCGTCCGTGGAGAACACGTTTGCGCTGTCCACGTCGCCGGAGTCGAGCGCCTGGTACTGGATCCCCAGCGCCAGCTGCTTGAACTGGGCGTTCGTCAGGCCGTACCTCTGACGCATGCCCTTGAGCCCCTGGAAGCGGTCGCGGAACTCGGGACGCGCCCCGACGGTGAAGCTGCCGAGCTTCTTCAGGTCAGCGACCGTCTTGAGCCCGTTCTTCTGCGCGTAGTCCTTGGTCGTCGCGATCGCGTCGACGTCGAAGAACGGCGTCTGCTTGCTGATCACCTGGCCGCGGCCCTCGTAGAACTGCTTAGCCAGGTCGTAGGTCTGCGTGTCGCTCTTGGGGATGATGTCCTTGCGCGCCACCACGGCCACCGAAACGCCTAGATACTCCGGATAGCCGTCGATCTGGCCGCTGGTCAGCGCCTTGTCGATGATCTCGGTCGCCCCGATGTTCTTCTTCAAGTTGACCTTGTAGCCCTTGGCCTCGAGCGCCTGCTTGTAGAGCTCACCGAGCACGAACTCCTCGGTGAAGTCCTTCGTGCCGAGCGTGACCGCCGGCTTGCCCTTCCCCGGCTGGTCGGCCTGCCCGCCGCCGCCACCGCCGCCACCACCGCCGTTGTCGTCGTCACCACCGCACGCGGCGATCAAAAAGGCGGCCAGGCCCGCCAGCAGCAGCGCGGCGGCCCATCGTTGGAATGTTCGTCGTCTCATTGCACTCCCTTCGTTCGACAGCTGTCTCGACATGTCAAGCGGTGGCCATTTGAATCGGTTCCGGCACCCGCTCCTCGCCCCGCTCGCGCAGCCCGCGGGGCGTCACGGCGTGTTGCAGCAACGCGAAGCAGCCATCCGTGGCGAACGCCAGAGCGGCGATGGCGATCGAGCCCGCCACGACGCCCTCGGGCCCGTAGGTCGGCTGGTTGACGATGATGTCGCCGAGTCCTCCACCACCGGCCAGCGCGGCGAGCGGGGCGGTCGCCACGACGTACACGGCGGCCGTGCGGATGCCGGCGAAGATGAGCGGCAGAGCGAGCGGGAGCTCGACCCGCAGGAGCACCTGCCGCGGGCGCATGCCCATCGCCCGCGCCGCGAGCACCGCGTCGGGATCGACCTGGTCTACCGCCACGTAGGCGTTGGTGAGCATGACCGGCGCTGCCAGGATCACGAGCGCGACCATCACATTCAGGAAGCCGACGCCGAGCAGGCCCAGGCCGATGGAGATCACCGCCAGGCTCGGCAGCGCGCGGCCGACGTTCGACAGGTTGATCGCGAGGAACGACCCACTGTGGAGGTGCCCGAGCCACACGCCAAGTGGGATCGCCACCGCCAGCGCCAGCCCGATCGCGGCGCCCGCCAGCTCGAGGTGCTCGACGGTCTTGTCCCCGATCAAGCTCAGGTTGTTGAACAGGAATTGAATGGCGTCGACGAACGTCTGCATGTCAGGCCTTCCGGGCTCGCGTCCAGGGCGCCAGGCCGCGCTGCAGCAGCACGAGGAGCGCGTCGGCGACCAGCGCGAGCAGTACCGCGAGCAGGCCGGCGGCGACGAACTGGGTCTTGAATCCGCTCTGGATCGCGTTGAAGATCGGCTGTCCGAGCCCGCCGACGCCGATGAACGCGGCAACCGTGGCAAGGCTGATCGTGGTCACGGTGGCGATCCGGATGCCGGCCATGATCGCGGGCAGGGCCAGCGGCAGCTCGACGCGGCGCAGGATCTGCGCTTGCGTCAGCCCCATGGCTCGCGCCGCTAGGCGAGCGTCCTCGGGCACGTCGCGCAGTCCCGTGAGGGTGTTGCGGAAGAGGATCAGCAGCGTGTACGAGACGAGCGCGATCTCGGCGCTGGTGACCGTCAGGCCCGTGATCGGGACCATCAGCTGAAAGAAGGCGAGGCTCGGGATCGTGTAGACAAACGCGGCGACGAGCGAAAACGGGGTCTCGAACCAGCCACGCGTGTAGGCGATGAGCGCCGCCGTGAAGGAGATCGCGAAGCCGATCCCGACGGCGATCCCGGTCAGCTCGATGTGCTCCACCAACCGAGGTGCGAACACGCGGTTGAAGTTGTCGAAGAACCAGTCCGGGCAGAACTGGCGGTTCTCGCGGATGCACTGACTGGCCCGCTCGAAGTGTGGGATGACGGGTCCCCCCTGCGCGATCGCGGTGATCACGTCGGTACCGCCGCGATCAAGATCACGCCTCCACCGCCGGTTGCTCCGGCCCGATCAGCCGGGTGATGGTCTCGAGCGCGACGGTTCCCTTCGCGGCGCCGCGCTCGTCGAGAACGGTGAGGCGCTCGACGCCCTCAACCAGCATCAGCGACAGCGCGTCTCGCAGGCTGGCCTCCTCCGACGCCGCCGGGCCGGCGATTCCGTCGCGCGCCGCCGGCTCGAGCTTCAGGTCGCGAAGCGTCCAAACCCGCAGGCGCTTCAAGCCGCGGTCGGCTCCCACGAAGTCCGCCACGAACTCGTTCGCGGGCTCGGCCAGGATGTGGTCGGGGGTGTCGTACTGGACGAGCTCGCCCTCCCGCAGGATCGCGATGCGAGTGCCCATCTTGATCGCCTCGTCGATGTCATGGGTGACGAAGACGACGGTCTTCGGCACTTCCTTGTGCAGGCGCAGAAAATCGTCCTGAAGGCGGTCGCGGGTGATCGGGTCGAGCGCTCCGAACGGCTCGTCCATCAGCATCAGCGGCTGGTCGGCCGCCATCGCGCGGGCCACCCCGATGCGCTGGCGCTGCCCCCCGGAGAACTCGCTCGGGTAGCGGCGGAGGTCCTCGTCGGGATCCAGGCCAACCAGCTCGAACAGCTCGCGCGCCCGGGCGCGGATGCGCTCCTTGGGCCAGCCGAGGAGCCGCGGCACGGTGCCGACGTTGTCCTCCGCGGTCATGTGCGGGAAGAGCCCGATCTGCTGGAAGACGTAGCCGATCCCGCGGCGCAGCTCAGTCTCATCGGCGCCGGCGATGCTGCGGCCGTCCATCGTGACGTCGCCCGACGTCATCGTGATCAAGCGGTTGACCATCTGCATCGCGGTCGTCTTGCCGCTGCCGGACGGGCCGATCAGGACGCAGATCTCACTCGCCGGGATCTCGAGGCTCAGGTTCGAGACCGCCGGCGTTCGGCGCCCCGGGTAAACCTTCGTGGCTTCGACGAACGCCAGCCGGGCGGCTGCCCCGCGCAGAGGCTCTGCTGATTCCGCCGTCGTCACACCTCCCCTCGGGGGCGCGGCCTGCCGCGCACCCGGGTCGTTGCCGGGTGCGCGAGGGGCGCCTACCGAGGCAGATATATCAGGCTCGGATCGGGCGTGCAATTTGGCGGGTTGCGGGGCGACCCGGGCATCCCGCTCACGCGCGCGCGGCGCTGGCCCCGGAGGGCGAGGTGATAGCTCCGGATGCGGGCGCGGCAACAGCCCCGGATGGGCGGATTCGGCGAAATTCACGGGTGGGCGCTCCCCGCAGGGAGCCGAATGCTACCTCTGCGGGCGTTGCGGTTTGTTAGGGATGCGCGAAGCCTCGATCTCCGCCATCGCAAGCCGCTCGAGCTCGCGGCGCAGGTCCTCGCGGAGCTGCCCGACTTCTTCGGCGTCCACCTCGGGATCCGCCTCGGCGGTCTCGACCAACGCGGCCGCGAGCGTCTCGTTCGCGGCGCGGAGGTCGGCCTCCGCCCGTTCGAGGTCGGGGGCCCCGCGCAGCGAGAGCGCCTGCTCCTTGGCGTCCCGCGCCAGCGGCGCGATCCGCTCGCGATGCGGCGGCGGCAGCACCCGCCAGCGCCCGTAGAGCGAGCGCGCAACACGGATCCCGAGCGCCGCCGTGGCGGCGGCCCTTTGAGCCAGGACACGCCTTGCCGAGGCCATCGCGGCCATCGTGCCGGGCGGGGTGGACGGAACCACGGCTCTCGCGGCCCCCAGTCGGCGGCGCGCCGCCCGGGGGATGGTCCGCTCGAAGGTGAGCTGCGGCGACATCAGAGCGCCACTCGGGCCAGCAGGTTCACCTGGTCGGGGTCGGTGGAGGTCGGGAACAAGATCAGCTCGTCGCACCCGACCTCCTCGAATGCGCGCACTCGCTCGCGTACCGCGTCTTCGCCCTTGGCGGCGCCCGAGACGATCGCTTCCGCGTACTCGCCGGCGAAGGCGTAGTAGTCGCCGAGGGTGCGGCGGGCGTCGGCGTCGGGGTCAGCGCCGAGGGCGAAGTAGGTGAGCGCCATCGCCCGCGGCTCGCCGTCCCTGCCGGCCTCGCGCCAGGCGGCTTGGAGCTTCTCCCGGGCCTCGGGGAGCTGATCGGGCGGTGAGCCGCCCGACATCCAGCCGTCGCCGTACCTCGCCGCGCGCCGGAAGGCGGCATCCACCGAGCCACCGATCATGATTGGAGGCGGGGCGGACGACACATCCGGTCCGATGGCGCCGGCGAAGCCACGCTCCTCACCGGCCCAGACGCGCTCGATCTCCTCGAGCATCTCCTCGAACCGCCGGCCCCGGCCCTCGAATGGCGCGCCGGTGCCCTCGTAGTCGTCGGGGCGCCCGCCGACGGCAACGCCGAAGACGAACCGCCCGCCCGAGAGGTGGTGGATCGTCGCCACCTGCTTCGCCACGATGCCGGCGTTCAGCCGGTACGGCAGGATCACGATCGCGGTGGTGAGCCTGATGCGCTCGGTCACCGCTGCTGCGGCAGCCAGCGCCACGAGCGGCTCGTAGTTCCGATAGACGATCCGGTCGATGGTCCCGAGCGTCGAGAACCCCGCCCGGTCCGCGCGCCGAGCCCATTCGAGCAGCTCCGGCCCCTGGACCCACGGGATCGTCGTGGGCAGCCCGATGCCGATCTCCATCGCACCTCCTCAGCAGCCTGTATTTCGCGCGCCGGCCCGACCCTTCGCGACGGGCGGGGGCCTTCGCCCGCCCGGCTTCGACTTCGCGGCTGACCGGCTTCGACTGCCCGGTCTAGCCTTCGCACGTGACACTTGACGAGCTACCCGTCTGGGCTCGTGACCTAGTCATCGAGGCGAGGGTGGCGCGTCTCGCGTTCCTGGACGACGAGGACCGTCCCCGCGTGCTCCCGGTGACGTTTGCGCTCGCCGGCGGCGCCGTGTGGAGCGCTATCGACGAGAAGCCGAAGCGGGTGAAGGAGCCGGCGCGGGTCCGGTACCTGCGGCGTCGCCCGGAAGCGTCGCTGTGCGTGGACGTCTACAAAGACGATTGGAGCCGGCTCGCTTGGGTGCAGCTTCTCGGCGCGGTGGCGGTCCTGCCGGCGAGCGACGCCCCAGACGCGCTCGACGCGCTCGCCGCCAAGTACGCGCCCTATCGCGAGCGAACGCCCCCCGGGCCGCTGCTCCGGCTCTCGGTCGAGCGGGCGCTCTCCTGGCGCTCTGCCGGGTAGCCGCGCCCGGACCACTCGCTCCACGACCCGGGATAGAGCTTGGGCGGATCGAGGCCGGCGAGCTCGGCGGCGACGACGAGCGTGCACGCAGTCACGCCGGAGCCGCAGTAGGCGACGACCTCGCGATCTGGCGTCGCGCCGACAGCTTCGAAACGGGCCCGCAGCTCGGTGGGCGAGGGGAAGCGGCCGCGCGGAGCGAGCTCGGCGAAGGGGACGTTCACGGCGCCCGGAATGTGCCCGGCGACCGGATCGATCGGCTCGACCTCTCCCCGAAACCGCTCAGGAGGGCGGGCATCGAGGAGAAGCACCGAGGCCTGGCCGGCTTCACTCGCGGCAAGGCCTCCCTGCGCGGAGGCAGGCGCTTCGCCCCCGGGGGCAGAGCCTCGTGCCCCGGCCGCCACCTTCAGGAGCTCCTCCGCCTCGACCGTGTCACGGGCACGCGGGCGCGCTCTGAAGTCCCCCGGATGGGGCTCCTCCGGTCCAGCGGTCAGCGGGCCGCCCTCGTCGCTCCAGGCTCGCAGCCCGCCGTCGAGCACTGCCGCATGTTCGTGACCGAAGTGACGAAGCAACCACCAGAGCCGCACGGCTCCGCCTTCCCCCGCCTCGTCGTACACCACGACACGTGTGTCGCGCCCGATGCCGGCCCGCCTGGCCGCGGCCTCGAAGTCGGCCGACTCGGGCAGCGGATGACGGCCGCGCTCGCAGGGTGGGGCGGATAGATCCCGGTCGACGTCCAGATACGCGGCGCCGGGAATGTGCCCCTCACGCCAGCCTCGCTCCCCGACGCCGGGCTCGCCGAGCCGGAATCGGCAGTCGACCACGACAAGCCCGGGCTTGCCCAGGCGCGAGCGGAGCCACGCCGCATCGACGAGCGGCCCAAAGGCATGGCTCGGCGTAGGCATGGCCCCGTAGCCTAAGTCCGATGCGCGCCATGGTGCTCGATGAGCCGCGCCGACCGCTGAGAGCGGCCGACCTGACCGTACCGGCCGTCGGCGAGGGGGAGCTCCTTCTCGAGGTGGCCGCCTGTGGGGTCTGTCGAACCGATCTGCACGTGGTGGACGGTGAGCTGACGGAGCCGAAGTTGCCGCTCGTGCCAGGCCACCAGATCGTGGGTCGCGTGGTCGAGGGGGGCGAGCGCCATGCGGTCGGCGACCGGGTGGGAGTGCCCTGGCTCGGCTGGACGTGCGGAGTGTGCCGCTACTGTCGCTCCGGGCGCGAGAACCTCTGCGACCGCGCCAGCTTCACCGGCTACAACCGCGACGGCGGCTATGCGGAGCTCGCCGTCGCCGACGAGCGCTTCTGCTTCCCGATCCCTGAGGGCTATCCGGACCTCCAGGCCGCGCCGCTGCTCTGCGCCGGTCTGATCGGCTACCGCACGCTGAAGCTCGCGGGGGACGCCGAGCGCCTCGGGATCTACGGGTTCGGCGCCGCCGCGCACATCGTCTGCCAGGTCGCGCGGCACCAGGGGCGCCGCGTATTCGCCTTCACGCGCGCCTCGGACGCGCCCACCCAGCGCTTCGCCCTCGAGCTGGGCGCCGAGTGGGCGGGGGACGCGCTCGGACCGGCGCCCGAGGAGCTCGACGCGGCGCTCATCTTCGCCCCGGCGGGCGAGCTCGTACCGGCCGCGTTGCGGGCGGTTGCGAAGGGTGGAACCGTCGTGTGCGGAGGCATCCACATGAGCGACATCCCGTCACTGCCCTATGAGCTGCTCTGGGGCGAGCGGACGCTGCGCTCGGTGGCGAACCTCACCCGCGCGGATGGGGAGGAGTTCCTGGCGCTCGCGCCCCAGGTGCCGGTGCGAACCGAGATCGAGACGTTTGCGCTGGAGGAGGCGGGCGATGCGCTCGACCGGCTGAGGACCGGAAGCATTCGCGGCGCGGCCGTGCTCGTTCTGTGATGCACTGCCGCAGCCCGGCCTGACCGTCATCGGATGACGAAGAGGACACCGACCGCTGCCCTGATCGCCCTAGCGACGCTGGGTTTATCGCAGACGGCTCGCGCGGACGTGCCCGCCGACGGCACGCGGCCGCCGGAAGGGTCCGTGCACTGGGTGGGGGCACGCGCGAGCGGCACGGCTGCCGGTAGCCGCTCGGCGGGCCTCTACGGGGGCGGCGCCTTTCGCGACTTCGTCCACTTCGTCTCCTTTCGGCTCGGCCGGAGCCGGACTCGCTTCGAGGCGCGTGCCACCCTCGTGACCAAGTGCGGCCCGCGCTTCGGCGACGGGCTGGTCGAGACGATCGCGGTCACGGACGGGCACCTGTCGGCGCGCGGGGCGTACCGTGCATCGGCTTCGTTCAGCGACCAGGTCGCGCCCGGAGTCCCCGAGATCGGCGGCCTCCACACGGACGGCACGATCGACTTCAGCGCCCGTGTTCAGAGCGGAGGCGTGGCGGTCGGGACGGCGCGGGCGCGGACCGTCTACCGGGACCCGCAGACAGGGGCCGACGTGTCGCGCTGCGACACCGGCTCGATCGGCTGGACCGCCCGACTCCCGTCGAGCGGCGTTGGACGTGGCACTTCTCGGCCGCAGCCGGGCGTGCATCTCGGCACGACCGCGCAGGGTGGTCCCTTCCTGATGAGCGTGGTGCGCCGAGGTCGGCTGATCGCACGGGCCGGGATGACGTTCTTGGTCTCCTGTCCGAGCGCGGTGGGCCTACCGACGGACCTGGTCGCGAACCGGGTGCCCGTCTCCCGCGACGGCAGCTTCGACGCCACCGGGACCTTCCGTCGCGGCTTCACCCTCGACGACGGCACCGCCGTCCTCGAGAGCTACGCCTGGCGCCTTCGGGGGCACTTCGGCCACCGTGGGGCGACCGGCAGCTTCCAGGTGTCCGGGGTGGTCCGCCGAAGGAGCGACGGCACGCGCATCGGAAGCTGCGGCACGGGCCGGAACCGCTGGCGCGCGTCGCGCTGACTCGCGCGGCTGCGGCTTCGCGCCTACGCCGCTCGCCGCAGCCGCTGCGCCGCTGGCTTCTTCGCCCCACGGCGGCCGGACTCCGCCTTCTCGAAGCCTTCAAGGGCGTCCGCCACCGCGCGCCACGCCGCTGGGCTCACCGCCATGCCGCAGTGGGAGGCGTCGATCTCGACGAGAGCGTCGGCGTGCGGATCGAGGCAGGCCTGCCAGTCGACGATGCCGTCCGTGCGCGAGAAGATCGAAACCATGCTCACGTCGCCGGGCAGGGGCGCGGCGAGGTCGGACCAGAACGAGGCGCAGCAGTCGCCCTTGAGGCAGGAACGCCTGAACAGCCGCGGCGCCCCGAGCGTGCCGAGGCCGCCGATGGCCACGACCTGCAGCCGCACGAGCGGGTGCACAGCCAGCGGCCCGAGGTGCGGCGAGCCGAGCGCGACGACCCCGGCAACCAGGTCCGGCCGGCGCCGCCCGAGCGCCTTGGCCAGCCCACCGCCTCGGCTCTGGCCGACGATCGCCGCACGCCGGCCCTGCTCGGCCACAAGCCGCTCGAGCCGCCCGTCCAGCCGCTCGAGCACGGCGCCGGAGCAGTCCACGTTCGCGAGCATCCCGGCCCGGCTCGGCCGATAGCCGGCGCGCTTCAACCAGGCCGCCATCATCGCGAGCGAGCTGTCGCCGGCCATGAAGCCGGGGATTAGCAGCACCGGGCGCCCGCGCCCGTCGGCGACGCCGCCCCCGCGAAACACCGGGTCGCGCAGCAGAGCTGCCGCCTCCAACCCGATCCTGGCCTCCCGCCACAGCGGCGGCCGGGCCCTGCCTGAGATGAGCGCTGTTCCTCTCATCGCGGCCTCTCCACCCTAGTCCCGGGAGGGGACGTATCCATTTCGTTACAAGTGGATCCGTCCGGTAGCCGGTTCGAGCATGCCAATAGATTCCCGCTCATGCGCGCCGCGACGATCCAAGACGGGAGCCTCGTCGTCGAGGAGCGTCTGGACCCACAGCCGGGGCCGGGCGAGATCCTCGTCCGAGTTCGGGCCGCCGGCGTCAACGGGGCGGACATGCTCCAGGTCAGGGGAATGTACCCCGCGCCGCCGGGCTCGCCACCGGACATCCCGGGCCTCGAGCTGGCGGGCGAGGTCGCGGCGGTCGGCCCCTGGGTGAACCGCTTCGGCGAGGGCGACCGGGTGATGGCGGTCGTGGGCGGCGGTGGGCAGGCGGAGCTCGCGGTCGTGCACGAGCGGGCCGCCATGCCCGTGCCGAGGGGGCTCGACTGGCCCCAGGCCGGCGGCATCCCCGAGGTGTTCGTCACCGCCCACGACGCGATCTTCAGCCAGGCTCGCCTCCGCCCCGGCGAGCACCTGCTCGTCCACGGCGCGGCCGGCGGAGTGGGAACGGCGGCCGTCCAGCTGGGCCGGGCGGGCGGCGCCCGCGTCACGGCCACGGTTCGCCGAGAGGAGCTCCGCCAGCCGGTAGAGGGGCTTGGGGCGCGCGCGCTCGCCCCCGAGGGCTTCGGCGAGCTCGGTCCCTACGACGTCGTGCTCGAGCTGGTCGGCGCGTCCAACCTGGCAGGCAACCTGAACGCGCTGGCGACGGGTGGGCGCATCACGGTGATCGGCGTGGCGGGCACCGGCGCGAAGGGGGAGATCAACCTCGGCGCACTGATGGGCAAGCGCGCTCGCATCCACGGGTCAACCCTCCGCGCGCGGCCACTCGAGGAGAAGGCGCTCGCAATGCGCCTCGTGGAGAAGGAGGTGCTGCCGCTCTTCGAGGACGGCACGATCACGGTCCCGGTCGCCGACACGTTCCCGCTGGACCAGATCGAGCGGGCCTATGAGCGCTTCTCCGCCGGCGGCAAGCTGGGGAAGATCGTCGTGCTCATGGATTGAGCGCTTCGGCCCGCTCCGCCCAGCTGTCCATCCCGAGCTGGCGGTAGGTCGCTACCGCCGCCGCCAGCAAGCCGCCGGTCCGCTCCCGGTCGCCCGGGTGCCGGCATCGCCCGGTCGGCGTCCGAGGCGCCTGCGACGACGTCCACGAGCCAGACCGCGATCCGCTACGACGGCGGGCCGAAGGAGGGCAGCCAGGCGCTTT
>Ga0126312_10002761_pt1 | contig 11773 bp, 8 predicted proteins | sample Plot104A_FD_92537 | JGI IMG/M metagenome (GOLD analysis project Ga0126312, IMG submission 92537) | Serpentine soil microbial communities from UC McLaughlin Reserve, CA, USA - Plot104A | ecosystem: Environmental > Terrestrial > Soil > Grasslands | place: USA: UC McLaughlin Reserve, Lake County... | reverse complement strand
TGTCGCCTGGGAGCGAGTCTGAGCCACGACCACGCATCAGCATGATCTGATTACGAATCCGGCTGGCCAGAGTCCAGGCCGCCTCAAGATGCCCCGCATCCATCGCGTCAATGACGCCGGCATCATGTGCCGCCCGCAGCGCAACGATGGTCTGCGTGGAGCGCAGCTCGGGAAGTCGGTACGCGTGTTGCAGCTGGAGCAGTTGGACGGTCCACTCAACATCTGCAATACCACCCGGCCCCAGTTTGGTGTGCTTGGCCGGATCGGCACCGCGCGGCAGTCTTTCGGCCTCGACCCGCGCCTTGAGCTTGCGGATCTCGGTCAGCTGCGTGGTACTGAGTCCGCCTTCTGGCCAGCGATGTGCATCGATCTCGGCCATCAGGGCCTTGCCGAGTCCCTCATCGCCGGCGAGTGCGTCGGCACGCACCAACGCCTGCAGCTCCCACGTCGATGACCAGCGGCTGTAGTAATTGCGGTACGCGGTGAGAGACCGGATCAGCGCGCCACCCTTGCCTTCTGGCCGTAGATCGGCGTCGATGCTCAGCGGCGGATCGGCACTCGGTCGGGTCAGCAGCGTCCGCATTTCGTTGATCACGGCCGTCGCGACTTTGGTGGGGTCGCCGTCGGAATCGCCAGCGTCCTCCATCACGAACATGGCGTCTGCGTCTGAGGCGTATGACATTTCCCGGCCGCCCCACCGGCCCATGGCGATCACTGCGATCTGAGGAGCCCCGTCGCCAGCTGCTTCGCGCACTACGGCCAGCGTGGCGTCGATCGTGGCTGATGCCAGATCCGTAAGCGCCTGACCCACGCTCGGCACGTCGTTCTGCTCCGCGAGATCGCCGGCGGCCACCCGGAACAGCTCGCGGCGACGGATCGCTCGAATCGCCTCGACGGCCGCCACGCTATTGCCCTGCCGGCCGGCCGCCGCATGCATCTCAGCCTTGAGCTCATCAAGTGATCGAGGACGCAGTTCTTGATCATCGGCAAGCATCTGCACGGTCTGCGGAGCTCGTTTGAGCAGCTCCACCGCGTACCGGCTGGAAGCGAGGATGCGAGCCAGTCGTTCGGCCATAGCGCCTTCGTCGCGAAGCGCGCGCAAATACCAAGGTGTCGTCCCCAGCGCCTCCGATACCTGGCGGAATGCCAATAGACCATGATCGGGATTGGGTGCTCCGGCAAACCAGCCGAGCATGGCGGGTAACAGCTGGCGCTGAATCTCAGCTTGCCGGGTCACTCCCTGACTGAGTGCTGCTATGTGGCGCAGCGCCGCCGTTGGATCGGCGTAACCGAGCGCCTTCAGCCGGTCCAGTGCCGCGTCCGTGGTGAGCCTGAGCTCCTTGGAGGGTATCTTCGCAACCGTGTCGAGGAGCGGAGAATAGAAAAGCCGCTCATGCAGCCGGCGTACTCGCTGCGCGGTATGCCGCCAGGTGCTCAGCAGCTCCTTCACCGGATCCTTGTAACCGAAGGAGCGGCCGAGCCGACGCAGATCATGATCATTGTTGGGTAGCAGATGGGTACGCCGCAGGTTGTAGAGCTGGATGCGATGCTCGAGGGTGCGGAGAAATCGATAGGCGACGGCAAAACCCTTGCCATCCTCGCGACCCACGTAGCCGTTGTCGATCAAGGCCTTCAATGCGGGCAGAGTGGCCCGGGAGCGTAGCCGCTCGTCCACCCGGCCGTGGACCAGCTGCAGCAACTGCACCGAGAACTCGACGTCGCGCAGTCCGCCCTCGCCAAGCTTGAGCTCTCGGCCCTGATCACGGGCCGGGATATGTGCTACCACGCGCTTGCGCATCGCCTGAGTGTCGGCGACGAAATTCTCCCGTTCCGCCGCGCGCCATACCATCGGTGCCACAAGATCAACGAAGGCTTGTCCCAGCTCCAGATCACCGGCGGCTGGCCGGGCCTTCAGCATCGCCTGGAACTCCCAGGTCTTGGCCCATTTTTCGTAGTAAATGCGATGGCTGGACAGCGTCCGCACCAGCTGCCCGGCCTTGCCTTCCGGCCGCAGCGCTGCGTCGACCTCCCAGATCGTCCCCGCTGAGGTGTGGGCCGAACAGACCCGTGTCATCTCGGCAGCCATCCGCGTCGCGATCTGTACCGCCTGATCATTGCTCACTAGCGGTGTGCCATCGGCATCCACTACCGGCTCGGCGACGAAGAGCACGTCGACATCGCTGACATAGTTGAGTTCCTGAGCGCCACACTTGCCGAGCCCGACCACGGCCAGTCGCGTCTTCGAAGCGTTTTCACCGAGTTTGAGGCGACTGATGGAGAGTGCTGCCTCCAGTGTCGCGTCGGCGAGATCAGAAAGTTCGTCGGCGATATCAACGACGGCCTCGATCGGCTCAGGCGCACACAAATCGCGAGCGGCGATGCGCAGCAGCGCGCCGCGATACGCAATGCGGAGGTCGTTTCCGGTCGGATCGGTAGCGATCGGAACCGGCGATTCCGGATCAGCACCTGTTGCCTCCAACAGCTCCTGCCGCAGTCCTGCGGCCGGAGCTTTGACCAGCTCGCTCTCCAGCAGATCGATGTGTTCGGGATGTGCGATCAGGTGCTGGGTCAGCTTGTTGCTGGCACCCAAGACCATGATCAGCTGGCGGGCGAGGATCGGCGCGGCAGTCAAGCGATCGAGCAGGCCTGGAACGCGATCGCCCAGCCGGTCCAGACTCATCAGTGCATGGTCGGGATCGGCGGATTGGGTAAGCAGGTCAAGCAGCGGCTCATGCTGATCGTCCCAGTGATCGATGACGCCTGCCGCAGCCTTCGCGTCAAGGAAGCCTCGGCGCGCCAATGTGCCTTGTGTCGTCTCGATCCGGATCATTGCCTCGATGCTAGTTTGATTGCTCAGCGCGCTGCGCTCGCTCCGCGCGGATCGCGCGTTCGGAGCCGCTGTCTTCCTCACTCGCTCGCAGCCAGCAGTGCTGCGGAGTACGGCTGTTCGCGGAGGGCTGGCCGCTCGCTCCTTCGTCCAGACAGCAGCGCGCGCGATCCGGTTCGATTGCTCAGCTCGCTGCGCTGGTAACGTCGCCGCGGAGGTCGGGAACCATGGCACGAGGTGATCAATAATGGCGCCACGACTGGGGCCCCAGGAGGCGTTGCTCGAGCAGTCCCGAACGGTTCTGGCATGGCTGCAAGAGCTGCCGAAGGAGAGCTTCGAGTGGCGGTCTGTGCTGCCGGCGTGGAGCGTGCGGCAGCTCGCGGGTCACCTAGTCCTCGTTCACACCGGGCTCGTGCGATGGCTTGATCGTCCGAGCACCGAGGCCGCGTTGCCGATCTCGGAATTCGTCAAACGCTATCGGCGCGACGTGGACATGATCATGGCATCGACTCTCGACGCATCCGTGGGACTGTCTGGTGAGGAAGTGGTGGCGCGACTTCAGTCCGCAATTGATGATCTTGAAACCAGGCTAGACGTTGGATTTCGGATGTCTAGTGTGATCACTACTCCTCGTGGCCCGACAACCATTGAGGACTTTCTTGCGACACGCATCGTCGAGCTGATCGTCCACACCGATGACCTCAATCGATCGCTGCCAGACGAGACGCCAGCCGCCTTGCAGCGCAGCGCGTTGGCACGGTGTACGCGAACCCTGGCCGGCATTCTAGTTGCCAGGCACCCGGGCCGCTCGGTCGAAGTACGGGTGCCGCCGTACGTCGCCGTCCAGTGCGCCATCACCGATCCGGGACCAACCCATACTCGTGGCACACCGCCGAACGTGGTGGAGGTTGACCCAGTCACCTTCCTCCGCCTCGCAGCCGGACGCACGACGTGGGTCGAGGAGGTTGGTCACGGATCGGTTCACGCTTCCGGCGTCCGGGCCGACCTGTCTCCTGTACTCCCGCTGCTCTCCTAACGCCGACTTGTCACCTGACTTGGCTCACGGCCCCACTGCGGATACCGATCCCCACGCGAGAGCCCGTTCCCACAGCAACCATTCAGCCTATGGCGGCCCTTTGCGCACCAACCCGACACCAGATTCCCTGAAAAGCTCACTCCAGCTCTTCACAACCGGCCCGACACGCCGGTGTTGGGCGCAACTGGCGTCAACTTTTTAGGGATCCCACAACTAGAGGAGGAACACGCCGCCATCGGCAGGCCAGTATCGACACTGGCGACCACACAGTCACCACCGAGCAGCCCGTACCCGACGAGGTGCAATGCCCAGGATCCATTACCGCCGGGGAACCAAATTGAGCCGACTCAGGTCCGGGCCGACGTGTCTCTTGTACTCCCTCTCCTCTCGTAACGCATGATGGCCGGGCGAAATCAGTTGGGCGGGTTTGCCGCGTGTAGTCGCGGCAGAATCCGCCCACCTATCCGCACCGTGGTAAGGCAGCGAGAGCAACTTGTCAGAGGACGGGGAGGAGCTTCGTGAGTTCCAGCGGCGTCACCTGTCGGCGGTACTCCTCGAACTCAGCACGCTTATTCCGAAGGAAGAAGTCGAAAACATGCTCGCCCAGCGTTTCAGCAGCCAGATCGGAGCGCTCCATGGTGTGGATCGCCTCGTCGAGATTGCGTGGCAGAGGTGAGATTCCGAGCGCCTGGCGTTCCCGCTCCGTGAGAGACCAGACATCGTCCTCGGCACCTTCCGGCAGTTCATACTCACCCTCGATGCCCGCTAGTCCCGCCGCAAGAACGAGCGCGAAGGCCAGGTATGGATTTGCCGCCGAATCGATCGAACGGAGCTCGACCCGAGCTGATGATCCTTTGTTCGGCTTGTACATGGGCACCCGAACCAGCGCGGATCGGTTGTTGCGGCCCCAACAGATGTAGCTCGGCGCCTCGCCACCGCCTGCGAGGCGCTTATAGGAGTTAGTCCATTGGTTGGTTACAGCGGTGATCTCGGCGGCATGGCGCAGCAAACCGGCGATGAAGTAGCGCCCGATCTTCGACAGGTGATGCTCCGCGCTCGCGTCATAAAAGGCATTCGTGTCACCCTCGAAGAGCGACATGTGTGTGTGCATGGCAGAGCCCGGGTGCTCGGTAAAGGGCTTAGGCATGAACGACGCATGAATGCCCTGAGATAAGGCGACTTCTTTCACAACGACGCGGAAGGTCATCAGATTGTCCGCAGTGGAGAGCGCGTCGGCATAGCGAAGATCAATTTCCTGCTGGCCTGGGGCGCCCTCATGATGGGAATATTCGACAGAGATTCCCATCTGTTCCAGCATCGTGATCGCCTTGCGGCGAAAGTCACTGCCTAGCCGTTGCGGCGTGTGATCGAAGTAGCCCGACTGATCTACCGGAACCGGCGGCTTACCAGGCTCCATCGGGTCCTTGAAGAGGAAGAACTCGACCTCGGGATGGGTGTAGAAGGTGAATCCAAGATCAGCGGCCTTCTTGAGGGTCCGCTTCAGTACATAGCGGGGGTCGGCGTACGAGGGCGAACCATCCGGCATGGTGATGTCGCAGAACATTCGAGCGGTCGCCGGACTCGTATCGCGCCAGGGCAGTACCTGGAAGGTCGATGGGTCGGGATAGGCGAGCATGTCGGACTCGTAGACCCTGGCAAAACCTTCGATCGCAGAACCGTCGAATCCCATGCCTTCCGAAAAGGCCCCCTCGAGCTCCGCGGGTGCGACCGCCACTGACTTTAGAAACCCAAGAACGTCGGTGAACCACATCCGAACGAATCGCACATCACGTTCCTCGATCGCCCGCAATACAAACTCGGTCTGCTTGTCCACGCGGCCCAGTCTGCCGTCCGTGATGTAACGGCAGCGTTACGAGGCTAGCGCCCGGGCTCGGGACCGAACACCTCGTCAACAGCAATCTCAGTGCCGGCGTGCCGGATGGGCAGCCGCTCACCGCGGCGGTACTCGCGCCGGAAGCGGTATCCGGCCGAATGAGACTCGGAGTGCTCGTAAATCGTTTCCGGCGTCACGACCCAATAGACCGGCCAACCAGCGGCGCCATAGATCTTTGCTTTGATGTTCAGATCGGAAAAGAGAGTGTCATCAGATATCTCCACGACGAGTAGGACATCCTTCGCATCCCAGAGGTCAAGCTTCGAGCCGAGTGCGCCGAGAGGTGTGGCACCTTCGCGCAGGACCCAACAGTCAGGGTCCGGAAGTGAGTTGCCCCTGGGCAGCGTTGTCATAGTCACCTCACCTGTCCATCGCTTAAGTAGCGCTATGACTTCGGTCACCGTTCTGCCATGCCAGCGCCCGGTGACCACCGGCCAGACCTCCCCCTCGATCAACTCGACCCGATGGTCGAAGGCGCCCGCCTCCCAGGCACGTAGAAACTCACTGACGCTCCAGCGGTACGGTGCGACGGTCGAGCTCATGCCACTCACCCACCGTCGTAGTCTCATGACGTGCCTCATCTACGCATCGCCATGGCCCAGGTCAACGCCACCGTCGGAGACATCTCGGCAAATGCCGATCTTGTAATGGACTGGTCGAAGCAAGCAGCCGACGCAGGCGCTCATCTCGTGCTGTTCCCCGAGATGATGCTCACCGGCTATCCGGTCGAGGATCTCGCGCTACGACGCAGCTTCGTCGAGGCGTCGCGAACGTCGATCGATCGCCTGGCCACTCGGCTGCTCGACGCCGGGCTTGGTGATCTTGTGGTGGTGGTCGGGTATCTGGACCGCACCGACGAGCCTGATCATCCCAAGGGCGGGCATCCACTCAATGTTGCCGGGGTCCTGCATCAGGGTCGGATGGTGTGCTCGTACACGAAGCATCACTTGCCGAACTACGGGGTCTTCGACGAATACCGCTATTTCAAGCCGGGCAACGAATTGCACGTGCTGCGCATCCGCGGCGTCGATGTCGCGGTTGCCATCTGTGAAGATCTTTGGCAGGACGGCGGACCAGTAGCTGCGACTGCCGAAGCCAATGCCGGACTGTTGGCGGTGATCAACGCCAGTCCATACGAGCGGGACAAGGATGACGTACGCGGCGATTTGGTGAGACGGCGGGCGCAGGAGGCGGGCTGTCCACTCGCCTATGTCAACCTCGTCGGCGGCCAAGATGAGCTGGTCTTCGACGGCGACGCCATGATCGCGACTTCTGACGGCACGATCTTCGTGCGCGCACTGCAATTCGTCGAAGATCTCATCGTTGCTGATCTTGATCTGGCACCCGGTACGGCGCCGTTACAGCCAGAAATCGCCGAGGGCACAGTCCCGGCCGAGTTCGGCCAGAGCGGAATGGTCATCCTCCGCCATCACATCTCCGATGCGGGAGACACCCCGGCCGAGATGATCACTCCAGTGGTTGCGAAGCCCCTCGAGGCGATGGCGGAGGTCTATCTCGCATTGGTCATGGGGCTGCGCGACTACTGCCTCAAGAATGGAATCGAGCAGGTCTATCTCGGGCTCTCTGGCGGCATCGACTCAACGCTGGTTGCCGCCTTGGCATGTGATGCGCTCGGCGCAGATCATGTTTATGGCATCTCCAATCCCAGTGCCTATTCCTCCGAACACTCCATGACCGACGCCGCGGAGCTCGCTGCCAGCACCGGCCTGCATTTCATGACCGTGCCGATCGCACCCGCGGTCGATGCGTTTCACCAGGCGCTCGACCTAGACGGCTCGCCGCGGAGAACTTGCAGGCAAGGATCCGCGCCGTGATCTGGATGGCGGAGTCCAACCAACATCCGCCCTCGATCGTGCTGGCCTGCGGCAACAAGAGTGAGCTTGCCGTCGGCTACAGCACCATCTACGGCGATGCCGTCGGGGGCTATGCGCCGATCAAGGACGTACCAAAGACCTGGGTCTGGAAGCTGGCACAGTGGCGAAACGAGCAAGCCGAGCAGCGGGGCGAGACCCCGCCGATCCCGGAGAACACGATCACCAAAGAGCCGAGCGCCGAACTAAGACCGGATCAGAGGGACACGGACTCGCTGCCGCCGTACGACCTGCTCGACGACATTCTTGACGACTACGTTGAGGGCGACGCCAGTCACGAAGACATCGTGAAAATGGGCTTCGATCCGCAGGTCGTCGACCGGGTCATCCGAATGGTTGATCTTGCCGAGTACAAGCGACGGCAGTATCCGCCCGGCACCAAGATCAGCTTCAAGGCCTTCGGCCGCGACCGCCGATTGCCGATCACCAACGGATGGCGTGAGGGCCGCTGAGGTGACTTCGCTCCGCTGCCTGATCTCGGGGCGGTCAGATCCGGTCCGCTTCAGGTAGTGAGATATGCCAGAAGGGCCGCCCGGCTGGTACCCCGACCCCGCGGGTGCGCCTGGGCGTTATCGCTACTGGGACGGCTCACGGTGGTCGACTGTTACAACCGATGACCCGCACCAATCACCGCGACCACGACGTCGAATGGTGTTGATCATTTGCGTGCTGGTGCTGGCTGTCAGTGCAATCGTTGCAGCGTCCGTCTATGTCGGCAGCCTCCGACAGGTCGTCGCGAAGCCGACCCCTAGACCAACCGCCACTGGGCTAGCTGTTTCCACGCCCACACCGATGGTGAGCCATCGGCCGACTCCTTCAGCCACGTCGACGTCAGCAACCGCGGTACCGGTGCGTTGCCCGAAGGGCAATCCCAATCGCCGCGCTTCGCATCCCATCGACGGCCGCGTGTACGGCGGCAATCTTTCCTTCGAGGAACAGCCGACGTTTCAGCCGGCAGCCGTCGAGCCGCGCTTTAGCTTCGCCTATGACGTCGTCCAGCAAACCCTGTCCGTAAGCCAGGATCCCGATTGGATTGCCCAGCTCGCAGTCGGTCAGCTGCGCAGTGGGGATGGCTTTGCTGGCGATGCGCGGAAAACGGTCGAGAACTTGGTGCACTGTCTCATAACGGGAAACATGTACAGTCCATACTTGCCGACGCGAACCGACATCCGCAGCGAGAGCCTCAGCATCAACGGTTACAGCGGATGGTTGATCGACAGCGAAATCACCGTTGATCGACCCGATCTGAAGGTCGCTGGCGATCACACGATCTTCATCGTGGTACGCGATGGATCCGACTGGGGTTTCTTCTTCGGTGCAGTCCCAATCGGGAATGCGCAACTTGATGCCGTGCTGGCCCGGACCATCCGGGGGCTGCGTGCGAGTTGAGGTATCCCGAGTCCGGCGCCAGCTAGCTCTCAGCGTCCTCATGCGAGATAACGATCATGGACTCCAGCAGCGGTGCGCCGAAGGTGGTGGCCATGGCAACATCACTGGCATCCCGCCCTCGCCCAATCAGCACCCGACCCTTACGTCGTTCGTTGTTGCGCGGATCGAAGGTCCACCAGCGATCACCCAGGTAGACCTCCATCCATGCCGCGAAATCCATCGGCAGATCGCGAGGCGGAATATCTATCTCTGGCAAGTAGCCGAAGACATAGCGCGCCGGAATGTTGAGTGCGCGGCAGAACGACACTGCGAGGTGGGTGAAGTCCCGGCAGACGCCGTAGCCACTGGTGTGAACATCGGCGGCAGTCGTCATGGGCGTGCTCGCGCCGTACTGAAATTGGAGATGATCATGGACGTACTCGCAGATCGCTTGCACTCGGCGGTAACCAGGCGGGGTGTTGCCGAAGCGTTCCCAGGCCTCGGCGCCGAGAACATCAGGCAGGCAAAAGCGGCTGGGAAGAATGTAGATCAACGCCTCGTCGGGCACCTGGTCCGGCGCAAGTTCGGGGGCCTCTTCGTCGGCATCCTCCACAGCGTCCGGTGCGATCACATTCGCGTGGTACTTGATCACCGAGCGCCCTGCCGGCAGTGTCAAACGGCGGCAGGGGTTGCCGTAAAGATCTAAATAGGCGTGGGTCGGTCCATCAGGATCGAGCGACCAGCGGGCATCGATCACGTCGACTTTCTGATCACTCAGTGGCTCCACCTGGAATACTGCATGAATGTCGGCCTCCGACTCGTGAACGAACTCGCAGCCGACCGTCAGGCGGCGCGTCATGTCCACCAACTCTTGATAGGAACTGTCACCAGCGTCTCCCCTTGCTGACGGCGCGGCCACCGACCGAGTTTTTATCGCGCAATCCTACTCAGACCGATTCCTGGCGGCTGTCGCCGCTGCGCCCGCGGTTGTCCGGCCCCGAGGGCCAGCATGGTTCGCCACATGGAATGTCTCACATGGTGAGGCACTGGGAACAGGAGATGGAATCTCTATATTCTCTAGCGGTCCAGTAGAGATAGAGGATTATTCCTCGCGAGCAAAGGCGACCATCATGTCCATACGCAAACTTGTGCGCGTACGCCCTGTCGCGGCAGTGATCGCCGCGGCTGCCGCGGTCCTGCTCACCGGCTGCGTGGGCGGCGCTGCCACGCCGCAGAGCGATACCGGCACGACGACGCTGCACCTGGTGGGCTACGCAGTACCGAAAGAGGCGAACAACGCCATCCAGAAGAAATTCGCCGAAACCGAACAAGGCAAAGACGTTACCTGGGAGGAGTCCTACGGAGCCTCAGGTGACCAAAGCAGGGCTGTGCTAAACGGCCTCAAGGCTGACTACGTCAACTTTTCCCTCGAGGGTGACGTGACTCGGCTCGTTAAGGCAGGGCTGGTCGACGAGAACTGGAAGTCCGGACCGACGAAGGGCATTGTCTCCGACTCGGCGGTCGTCATCGTGGTGCAGAAGGGTAATCCTCTCGGCATCAAGGATTGGTCGGACCTCACCAAGCGGGGAGTCAAGATCGTTACTCCCAACCCGGCGTCGTCTGGTTCGGCACGGTGGAACATCCTGGCGGCCTACCAGCAGGTGATCGCCAATGGCGGTACCGAGGAAGAGGCCAAGGCGTATCTGACCAAGTTCTTCAACAATGTCGTCGCACTACCGGGCAGCGGACGCGATGCCACCAACACCTTCCTGCAGGGCGCCGCCAATGTGCTGATCTCGTATGAGAACGAGGCCATCTTGGCCCGCCAGTCGGGCGAGGACTTCGACTACATCCTCCCCGACGCCACCCTCAAGATCGAAAATCCGGGTGCGGTGCTGAAGAACGCCAACCCCAAGGCACAGGCCTACCTGGATTTCGTGCTAAGCCCAGCTGGTCAGGAAGAATTCATGAAGAAGGGCTTCCGACCTGTCATTACCGACACACCGATCGGTGAGGTGGCCGGAGCGAACGATCCTGCCAACCCGTTCCCAATGCCAGCCAACCTGTTCACTATTGCTGATCTTGGTGGCTGGGACAAGGTGAATACGAAGTTCTTCGACGAGGGCGGATTGGTGCCCGAGGTCCAGAAGGCGACTGGCAGGTCACAGTGACGCCCAGCGTTGGGACAATCGATGCCCACCCCGCACTAACTCCACCAGCAGGCGCGGCCACCACCGGTGGTCCCAGAGATCATCGACACCGCCTGCCACGTGCGAAGAGTGCAACATCGCTTACGCCGATATCCGGCCTTGGGCTCGGCATCGCATTGACGTGGTTCAGTCTGCTTGTGCTCATCCCGCTGGCAGCTGTACTCGTCCAGGCATCGGCGGGCGGCTGGTCGGCGTACTGGGAAGCACTGAGCAGTCCTCAAACGCTCGCGGCGCTCAAGCTCACAGTTGGTCAGGCGGTGCTGGTCACAGCGGTCAATATCGTGATGGGCACCACGATCGCCTGGGTCCTGGTACGCGACCAGTTTGCCGGTAAGCAGCTGCTTGAGGTCGTCATCGATATCCCTTTCGCCCTGCCGACGATCGTTGCCGGTTTGGTATTGCTGAGCCTGTACGGGCCATCGAGCCCGCTCGGCGTCAACTGGGCCAACACCCCCGTAGCGGTCTTCTTGGCCTTTCTCTTCGTCACCTTGCCCTTCATTGTGCGTACCGTGCAGCCGGTCCTGCTCGAGCTTGAGCAAGAGGTGG
>Ga0126312_10002760_pt1 | contig 11777 bp, 11 predicted proteins | sample Plot104A_FD_92537 | JGI IMG/M metagenome (GOLD analysis project Ga0126312, IMG submission 92537) | Serpentine soil microbial communities from UC McLaughlin Reserve, CA, USA - Plot104A | ecosystem: Environmental > Terrestrial > Soil > Grasslands | place: USA: UC McLaughlin Reserve, Lake County... | reverse complement strand
GAGCGAACGCCGTCGCCGGGAACCCGCACGTGCATGTGGTTGTCGTGGTAGGCCGGCAGCACTTCGACGACCGCCGGAGGTCCCTTCAGTCCCGTGGCCGGGCCGACGAACACCTTGGCCGCGCCGGCCGCGACGAAGCGGTCGACGAGGTCTTGCGCGAGCCGGCGGTCGATCTGCCGGGGGACTCGCGGCGGGAGCTCGCGGCGGTCACGCCGCGGGTAGTAGACGTCGACGTCGAGCCCGTTCTGATGCGAGGCATGCCCGATCCCGCCGAAGCGCGGGCCGAAGTCCCCGCCCCGCGGTCGCGAGAGGTCGGCGACGCCGACACGGGGCGCATTCGGGTGGGCGGCTCGGTACTCGCGCAGCACGGCCAGCAGCATCCTGACCAGACGCTCGTTGCCGTACCGTCTCCAGCCCCGGTTCGGCGAGCGCTTGCGCACGTGATCCCAGGTGAAGAAGTGCTTGCCCTCGGGCGCGAGTTGGACCCCGCCCACGAGCTGACCGGCCCAGGGCGCTCCGAGCGAGCGCGAGGCGGGCTCCGGCTCCGCGGCTGCCGCGCTACAGGCCAGTGCAGCAGCAGCCACGCAGAGCACGATCAGTCGTGAGGGCACACCGAAACCTACGCACAACCGATCGCATAGAGTCCCGCCCGCTTGGCGGCCGTTCACCTCGTTCCGCATACCCACTGGGACCGGGAGTGGTACCTCCCCTTCCAGCGCTTCCGGCTGAAGCTCGTCGGGCTCGTCGACCGCCTGCTCGACCTGATGGAAGCCGACGAGCGCTACCGGTTCACGCTCGACGGGCAGGTGGCGACGCTCGACGACTACCTTGAGGTTCGGCCCGAGGCCGAGCCGAGGATCGGTCGCCTCGTCGAGGAGGGCCGGCTCGCGATCGGCCCGTGGCAGGTGCTGATGGACGAGTTCCTCGTCTCCGGCGAGACGATCCTCCGCAACCTCGAGTCCGGCCTGCGCCGCGGTGACGAACTGGGGGGCGCGATGAGGGTCGGCTATCTCCCGGACATGTTCGGTCACGTCGCCCAGATGCCGCAGATCCTCAGGCTGGCCGGCATCGAGCAGGCGGTCGTCTGGCGGGGCGTGCCGGCCGCGATCGAGTCCCACGTCTTCGAATGGGAGGCGCCGGACGGGTCGACGGTGCGCACCGAGTACCTGCCGCACGGCTACCAGAACGCCGCGACGCTGCTCGACGTCCCCGGCCGGCTCGGCCGGCGGCTCGCGGCGGTCCGCGAATCGCATCGCGAGTTCTTCGGCGACGACCCAGTCTTGGCGATGTTCGGAACCGACCATATGGAGCCGCTGCCTCAGCTCGCCGACGTCATCGAGGAGAGCGGCGCCGACGCCGAGCTCTCGACGCTACCCGCGTACCTCGAGACCCTCGACGGCCGGCCCCACCTATCGCGTTGGCGCGGCGAGCTCCGCTCGAGTGCGCGGGCGAACATCCTGATGGGAACCCTCTCGGCCCGGCTCGACCTGAAGGCGGCGATGGCCCGGGCAGAGCGGGCGCTCACACGCTACGGCGAGCCGTTCCAGGCGCTCTACGCCAAGGCCTGGCCCGAGCACCTGCTCGGCCTCGCCTGGCGGAAGGTGATCGAGAACTCGGCCCACGACTCGATCTGCGGCTGCTCTCTCGACGACGTCTCGACCCAGGTGCTCGTGCGCTGCGCAGAGGCGGAGCAGATCGGAATGGGACTGGCCGCCGAGGCCGCGCGGGTGGCTGCGAGCAAGGCGCCGCTGGGGTCGGTCCTCGCCTTCAACCCGTCGCCGTGCCCGCGCTCAGGCCTGGTGGAGCTCGACCTCGCCGTGCCGGACGAGTGGCCCGACGTGGCGCTCGAACTGCCGAACGGCAGCCGGATCGCCACCCAGGAGGTCCGCCGCAACGAGCCGCTCCTCCACAGTGAGCAGGTCCCCAACGTCGACATCTCCGAGTGGCTCGGGCGGCGCCTGCACGGTCGAGAGCTCTTCGCGCGTCGGCTGAACCGCATGACGATCGAGGAACGGCGCGTCACCTTCGAGGTGGACGACGAAGACGAACCGATCTGGCTGGACATCGAAGATCTCAAGCAAGAGCTCGAGACGGCGACTGCCGCCGAGAAGGGCGAGTGGGAGGTGCGGATCCGCGCGCGCCCGCGCAGGACGATCGTGGCTCAGGTTCCCGCGCCGCCGCTCGGTTGGACAGCAGTTCAGCCCGTCGAAGGTGAAGGCCCGATCGACCATCCCGTTCGCGTCGAGCGCGAGGGGCTCGACAACGGGCCGGTCTCGATCCGCGTCGCGGGCGACGGAACCTTCGAGCTGAACGGCGTCGAGGGGGTCGGCCGGCTGGTCGACGGCGGCGACTCCGGCGACAGCTACAACTACGCGCCGCCGGCGGAGGATCACGTCGTCGAGGATCCCGACGGCGTGCGGGTCAAGGTCCTTTCGGCAGGACCGGTCCGAGGAACGCTCAGCATCGTCCGGTCATACCGCTGGTCACGCGACCAAGTCCCTGTCGAGGTGGAGACGATCGTCGAGCTTCACGCCGGAGAGCCGTTCTGCCGCATCCGAGTCAGCTTCGAAAACCCCTGCACCGACCACCGCCTCCGATTGCACATCCCGCTCGCGCGGGAGGCTCGCTTCTCCGCCGCCGAGGGTCAGTTCGCGGTCGTCGAGCGCGGGCTGGAGGCCGAGAGCGGCTTCGGGGAGGTCGCGCTCCCGACCTTCCCCGCCTACGGCTTCGTCGACGCGGGCGGTGTCGCAGTTCTCCTCCAGCATCCGATGGAGTACGAGCTCATCGGGGGCCGGGAGCTCGCCCTGACCCTCCTCCGGGCAACCGGTCTGATCAGCCGCAGCGCTCATCCGTACCGGGAGAGCCCGGCCGGGCCAGAGCTCGCGATCCCCGCGGCGCAGTGCCGCGGCACGTGGAGCATCGAGCTCGCGCTCTACCCCCACGACGGCGCGTGGCGCGACGGAGGTGTGCTCGCCCAGCTCGAGCGCTATCGCCATCCGTTCGTCGTCGCACCGGGTCGCGCGCTGGACGGCCCGACGAGCCAGAGGGGACCGGAGTTGACCGGCGAAGGCGTCGTCCTCTCCTCCCTGCGAGCCGAGGGGCGCCGGCTCGGGGTGATCGTGGCGTGCGAGCACCCGGAGCCGGTCAAAGCCTCATTCGGGGACGCCAACCTCGATCTCCGTCCATGGGAGATCCGGAAGCTAGAGCTAGAGCGCTAGCGGCCACGCCGGCAAAGGTGGAACGGACACGCCGGCAAAGCCGGCATGTCCTCCAATCGGCATCGCAAGCGATGCCTCGGCGGCATGGTCTCTTCTGGTCGGCGCCGCCGAGTCGGCGCCTAGCGGCAGCTCGAGCAGACCGACTCGGACAGCCCGAGGTAGTCGCGCCGGCCGACCGATCCGCCACAGCGGCGGCAGTCGACACCCGAGTGCTGCAGTGCGAACGCGCGGAAGAGCTTGGGCAGCATCACTCCAAGCTAACGAGGCCGCGTGGAAGCGCAATCCCCAGCGACGCATGATTTACACACGTTTCAAGGGAGCCTGAACTCGCCGCGCGCGACGACGACTGCCGACCCGCCCACCTCCACCCTCACGACCTTCTCGGCGGAGCCTTCGACTCGCGCGTACAGCGTCGACGGGCGCCCGATCTCCGTGCCCTGAGAGATCTCGATCTCGTCCCCGAAGGCGATGCGTCCATGGCGGACGAGGTGGACGGCCAGCGGGCCGGCCGCCGAGCCGGTCGCCGGGTCCTCGGGCACACCCCCACCCGGCGCGAACATCCGCGTCTTCCAACGAGTGTCCGACCCGGCGAAGCAATTGAATCCGAGGACGGCGGGAAGATCGCCCAGGCGGGCAAGATCCGGCCGCACCGCCGCGACTGCCTCTTCGGAGCCGAGTGCGACGTAGACGTGGCGGAGCCCGTTGTCGTAGAGCTCGACCGGGAGCTCAGAGCCATCGACGCCAAGCGCATCGAAGAGCGAATCCGTGTCGGGAAACGGCTCGACGGCCGGAATCGGCTGCTCCATCCGGCCGAAGACGATGCCGCCTCGCTCGTCCCGGTCGAGCTCGACCGGGACGATCCCGACGCCTGTTTCCAGCCGGATCTCCCCGAGCTGGAGCGGCGCCGCTAGGACGAAGGCCGTTCCCAGCGTCGGGTGGCCGGCGAAGGGAATCTCGGCGGCCGGGGTGAAGATCCGGATCCGCGCGTGTCCGCCCGCTTCCGGCGGATAGACGAAGACCGTCTCGGAGAAGTTGATCTCGCGGGCCAGCCGCTGGAGCTCGTCCTCGGGGAGCTCGCGCGCATCGGTGAAGACGGCGAGCTGATTGCCCGCCAGCGGCGTATCGGTGAAAACGTCGGCGACGACGTAGCGAAAGCTCGCCACGCCGGCAGTCTCTCAGGATGCTCTAAGGCGAGTCGTCACGCTCGCGGCGATCTTCGGGCGTCACGTTCTCTTCCCCGGAAGGCGATCCCTGCGTAATGATCGACATCGCCTCGCGCTCAGGCAGGACCGTGGCCTCTTCGCCCTCGCTCTCTTCGCGGTCGAGATCCTTCTCGCCCATGCCGACGTTCTTCCCACTTCGGCCGCGCCTCACACACGTCGTCTCGTAGCCTCTGTCAGAGATGAACGCAGTCGAGGTGAAGGGATTGCGGAAGTCGTACGACGGCGTCGAGGCCGTCCATGGAATCGACTTCGAGCTCCGCACGGGCGAGGTCTTCGGCCTGCTCGGGCCGAACGGGGCGGGCAAGACGACGACGGTCGAGATCCTCGCCGGCTCCCGTAAGCGCAGTGCCGGCCAGGTGAGCGTGCTCGGGACCGATCCGGCGCAGGCGGATCGCGCGTGGCGCGGACGGATCGGCGTCGTCCCGCAGACCGGCGAGCTGTTCCCGAACCTGACCGTGCTCGAGCACCTCGACCTGTTCGCGGGCTACTACGAGGAGCCGCGCCCCCCAAAGGAGGTCTTGGAGCTCGTCGGGCTGGAAGAGAAGGCCGGCGCGAAGACCAGGACGCTCTCGGGGGGCCAGCGGCGCCGGCTCGATCTCGGCGTCGCCCTGGTCGGCAATCCCGAGCTGCTCTTCCTCGACGAGCCGACGACCGGCTTCGACCCCTCTGCGCGCCGGGCCGCCTGGGAGACGATTCGGTCGCTGCGCGCGCTCGGCAAGACGATCCTGCTGACGACTCACTACATCGAGGAGGCACACCGTCTCGCCGATTGGGTTGCGGTGCTCCGTCGCGGGGAGATCGTCGCGTCAGGCACTCCCGCCGACCTGATCGCCCAGGCGCCTGCCACGATCATCCGCTACCGGCGAAACGGCCGGGAGGTCGTGCTCGAAACCGAGGAGCCGACGCGGACGCTGCACGAGCTGACCGGACAGGCACTGCGCGACGGCTTCGACCTCGCCGGGCTCGAAGTCCACCGGGCGACGCTCGAAGAGGTGTACCTGTCGCTTACCGAGGAGCCGCCGGAGTGAGGCTGTTTCTCCACCAGCTGCGCGCCGAGCAGAAGCTCTTCTGGCGCAGCCGCGAGCTCGCGTTCTTCACCTTTGTCCTGCCGATCCTGTTCTTCCTCCTGCTCGGATCGGCGTACGGCGACGACGAGATCAACGGGGTCAGCGGCTACGAGTACCTGCTGGCGGGGATGATCGGCTACGGCGCCGCCTCGACGACGTTCGCCGGGCTGGCGCTCCTGCTCGTCATTCGCCGCGAGTCCGGCGTGCTCAAGCGACTCCGCGCAACGCCGCTCCCGCCTGCGACGTACGTCGCCGCCGTGCTCGCGTCAATCATCCTGATCTTCCTCGTCGAGGCCGTGATCCTGCTCGCGATCGGCCGGTTCGCCTTCGACGTTCCGCTCGCCGGCTCGATCGCCTCGCTGGTCGTCGTCCTCCTGATCGGGGCGGCTTCCTTCGCAGCGCTCGGGATCGGCCTGACCGCGCTGATCCGCAGCGCCGAGGGCTCGTCCGCCGTCGTCAACGCGCTTTACCTGCCGCTGTCGTTCATCTCCGGCGCCTTCTTCTCGAAAGACACCTTTCCGGAGGTGCTGCAGACGCTCGCCGCGATCCTCCCGCTGAGCCATCTGATCGAGCTCACCCGCGACGTGATGGTCTTCGACGACACGGTCTGGGACCATCTCGGCAACGTCGCGGTGGTCGTGGCTTGGGGGCTCGCGGGGCTGGTCGTCGCGGTGCGCGGCTTCCGCTGGGAACCGCGCGAGCGTTAGCTCGCGCGGTTCGAGCGTTAGACCTCGCATCACTCCGGGTAGAGAACCTTCGTGAGGGCGGAGCCCAGCACCATTGCGTTCGCCGTGCACGAGCACGAGCCGCCTGCGCTCGAGGTCCGAGTCAACTTCGGCATCTTCGCCGGCCGCGGGGCGACCCCGGCCGAGATCGACGAGCTCGCAACCCAGCTGCTCGAGAAGGTCGGCTCGGTCTCGATCGTCTCCGAGGAGCGGCACGAGATCGACACCCACTCCGAGGCTGCCGTCCACCAGGTGCGAATCGAGGTGAGAGCGGACTCGCTGCCCGAGGAGCGACGCAGCCGGGAGGAGCTCGCCGGGCGGGTAATCGAGACCGCCGAGCGTTGGGCCGGCGACTGCATCGCCGACCGGCACGTCGAGCTCAGCTAGCCGGGGCCCGCTCCAAGCTTCGTGCGATCCGGTCGAGCGCCCGATCCGCGTGCTTCGTCGCGACGGCGCCGAACGACTGGCTTCCTAACCCGCTGAACAATCCCGCGCCGGCGATCTCCGCACGCCAGCGCATCAGTGTTCCGCCGAGGTCCGGAGCGAGATCGAACGTGGTGTCGACCGAGATGCGGCCGCCGAAGCTGTTCCCCCACGCGCGGAGCCGCGCGTGCCGAGGCTCGCGGAGCTCGTCGACGCGCACCGAGAACTTCGGCCGCAAGCCGCCGGGAACCGGCAGACGGACGACCATCGTCCAGTGGCCCCCTTCGGGCTCGACACGTTCGAACGCCACGAACGCGGCCTTGAGCTCGTTCGGATCGGTCAGAGCGCGGAAGACCTCCTCCGGCCGGGCGTCGAAACGCCTCTCCCCCTCGATGTGCACGCGAGAAAGCTAATCGACGTCCGGCCGCCCCGGCGCAGCAAGCTGAACCGGTTTAGAATCCACGCCTCACGAACCGAACCGGGAGGCAGTGGCCATGCTGAAGAGACTTCGTTCGCAGCTCTCGTCTCGCTCGTGATCGGAGGCATCGGCGTCGTGACGCCGGCCCCCGGCCAGGCGACTGCCGGCCGCGACCAGAACGCCGAGTTCGTCGAGTGCGTCGGCGCCGACCTCCGGCTCGGCGGTGCGAAGTTCCGCTTCGCCGGCTCGAACCAGTACTACCTGATCTACAAGTCGCCCTTCATGGTCGACGACGTGCTCGAGGCTGCGGACGCGCAGGGTTTCCACGTCATGCGGATCTGGGGCTCGCTCGACATCGGCGACCTGAACGACGGCTCGACGTCCGTCGGCGGAGCCCCAAGGAGGGCGTCTACCTCCAGTACTGGGATCCGGCTGCGGGCAGGCCGTCGTACAACGACGCCCGAATGGCCTCGAGCGGCTCGACTACGCGATCGCCAAGGCCGGCGAGCTGGGCCTCCGGCTCGTGATCCCGTTCGTGAACAACTGGAACGACTTCGGCGGGATGGACCAGTACGTCCGCTGGCGCGACATCAGCACACCCCCTGACCAGACCTGGTACCACGACAGCTTCTACACCGACCCGGTGATCAAGGGCTGGTACAAGGACTGGATCGCCCACGTCCTCAACCGGCAGAACACGATTACCGGCGTCCGCTACAAGGACGACCCGACGGTCATGACGTGGGAGCTCGGCAACGAGCCTCGCTGCCTCAGCGCCGGCGCGTACCCCCGCTCACCCGACTGTACGACCGAGACGCTCACCCGCTGGGCGGACGAGCTGACGACCTACGTCAAAGGCATCGACCGGAATCACCTGGTCTCGGTCGGCGACGAGGGCTTCTACTGCAAGCCCGGCGGGGAGCACTGGACCGAGAACTGCGGCGAAGGTGTCGACAGCGAGGCCCTGACCCGCCTGAAGAACGTCGACGTGATGTCCTTCCACCTCTACCCCGATCACTGGGGCACGACCGTCGAGTGGGGCCGGGACTGGATCGCGAGCCACTTCGCCACCGCACGGCGGCTGGGCAAACCGGCGATGCTCGGAGAGTTCGGCCTCAGGGACAAGAGCGTGCGCAACCCGAGCTACAAGCGCTGGCTGGACACGACGTTCTGGAGCGGCGGCGCGGGCGCGCTCTACTGGATCCTCTCCGGAAAGCAGGATGACGGCACGCTCTATCCGGACTTCGACGGCTTCACGGTCTACTGCCCGTCGCCGGTCTGCACGACGATCGGCAACTTCCGCAAGCAGATGCGGACCGGCCTGCCGCTGCCCTTCCCGCCGGTCGCCGACGACGACCTGGCCGTGACCGAGTTCGAGACGCCGTCGCGCTGCCGGCAACGGCCAACGACATCGCTTACTGGAGCTCGATCGTGCCGCGCACGCTCGACCTCGACCCGTCCGCAGCCGGCCGCCAGACGACGATCGCAGTCACAGGCGGGACGTTCTCGGCCGCCGACAACGGCACGGTCACGTTCACGCCGGCCGCCGGGTTCTCGGGCCAGGCGACCGCCGCGTATGTCGTCCGGGACTTCTTCTTCCGCCGCTCCAACGAGGCGACCCTGACCGTGACGGTCAAGCCCGCGCCCACCCCTGTCGTCCAGCTGTTCTCCTTCGAGACCGGAATCGACGGCTGGGCTCCGTCCGGGGGCACGGGAACGCTGACACAGTCGTCGGCCTGGTCGACCAGCGGTGCGTCCAGCCTTCAGATCGACGTGACGTCGGAAGGCTGGTTCAGCGGCCCGCTGCCGGCGGCGGTCGACCTCACCGGCAAGACGGCTGTTAGGCTCGACCTCCAGACGCTGGGGTCGCAGACCTACGGGAAGCTCTCGATCCAGGTGGGCGACGCCTGGTTGTGGTGCGAGGACACGACGGGAGGCGGGAACACGCCGCCGGGGACGGTCGATACGGTCACGATCGACCTCACGATCCTCGGCTGCACGGGGCCGGATCAGACAAAGCTCCAGCAGGTCAACTTCTACCTCCAGCCCGGGACGTTCCGAATCGACAACGTGCGGGCCGAGTAGTTGGACATTTCTGCTTGACCGGTTAAGCTACCACTGTGAACGGGCGAACGGACTTTCCGAGCGGGTTCCTGTGGGGCGCGGCGACGTCGGCGTATCAGATCGAGGGCGGCACCGACGAGGACGGCCGGGGCGCGAGCATCTGGGACACCTTCTGTGCGACGCCGGGCAAGGTCCAGAACGGGGACACGGGCGCCATCGCGTGCGACTCCTACCACCGTTACGGGCAGGACATCGCACTGATGCGAGAGCTCGGCCTGAACGCGTTCAGGTTCTCGATCGCCTGGCCGCGCATCGTCCCGGAGGGACGGGGCCGCGTCAACGAGCCGGGGCTCGACTTCTACGACCGCCTCGTCGACGAGCTCCTCGCCGCCGGCATCCGCCCCTTCGTCACGCTGTACCACTGGGATCTTCCGCAGGCGCTCGAAGACGCCGGCGGCTGGCCCGAGCGTGCGACGGCCGAGGCGTTCGCCGAGTACGTAGAGCTGGTCGCCCGCCGCCTCGGCGACCGAGTCCGGCACTGGGTGACGCACAACGAGCCCTACTGCTCCTCCTGGCTCGGCTACGCCGTCGGCGTGCATGCGCCGGGCCGGACCGATGAGGCCGCCGCAGTCCCCGCCGCCCATCACGTCCTCCTCTCGCACGGCCTGGCCGTCGACGTGCTCCGGCGCGAAAGCCGGGATGCCCAGGTGGGCATCGTGCTGGATTCCTGGCCGGTCTACCCGCTGAGCGACGATCCGCGCGACGTGGAGGCCGCCTGGGAGGCCGACGGCTTCCGCAACCGGCTCTTTTTCGACCCCGTCCTCCGCGGCCACTACCCCGAGGATGTGCTCGAGCGCCTCGGCGCGACGTCGCCGCCGATCCGCAACGGCGACCTGGCAACGATCGCGGCGCCGATCGACTTCGTCGGACTGAACAACTACTCGCGGACGATCATCGCGGCGAACGGCGACGGCGGCCCGCGCAACGTTCCCGCCACCGACGCGCCGATGACCGCGATGGGGTGGGAGATCTACCCCCACGGGATCTACGAAGTGCTGGCGCGGCTCCACGGCGAGTATGGGGTCGGTTCGCTCTACGTCACCGAGAACGGCGCCGCGTTCCCCGACGTCCGCGGACACGACGGCCGGATCGAAGATCCCGAGCGGATCGACTACCTCGCGCAATACCTCGGCGCGGTCGCCCGGGCCATCGCCGACGGCATACCGGTCCACGGCTACTTCGTCTGGTCGCTGCTCGACAACTTCGAGTGGTCCCATGGTTACTCGAAGCGCTTCGGGCTCCTCTACGTCGACTACCCGACGCTCGAGCGCATCCCGAAGTCGAGCTTCTACTGGTACCGGGACCTGATCGGCGCCGGGCGGCTGCCCCAGCCCGAGCTCGTCGTCAAGTAGCTACCCGAGGGCGACGAAGTGGTCGTCGTCGACCGCTTCTAGTGGAGCGGCGTCGTCGCCTTCGGCCGACTCATCGGCGCTCTGCTTGCGGACGACATGCTCGTGTACGTCGGGCGCGCCCACTTCCCGCTCGACCTGCTCCCACTTCTTGTGCAGGTGCGGCACCGAGGCGATGAGCATCTTCGTGTAGGGATGGAGCGGGTTGCCGAAGACCTTCTCCGTCGCGCCCATCTCGACGATGCTTCCGCGGCGCAGGATCACGGTCCGTTCGCTGATGTAGTTGCCGAGCGCGAGGTCGTGGGTGATGAACAGGACACCGAGCCCACGGGCCTTCAGGTCGCCGAGCAGGTTGAGGACGTCGATCCGGGTGGAGGCGTCGAGCATGCTGATGATCTCGTCGGCGACGAGGTACTTGATGTCGAGCAGCAGCGCCCGCGCGATCAGCAGCCGCTGGAGCTGGCCGCCGCTCAGCTCATGAGGAAACTTGTTCAGGACCGCCTCGGGCTCGAGGCTGACCGCGTTCAGTGACGCGTCGAGCTTGCGCTTCCATTCTGCGCCGCTCAGCTCCCGGAAATAGGCCCCTCGGATCATGCTGAAGACACGGTCGGCCTTGAAGATCGGGTTGTACGAACTGAACGGGTCCTGGAAGACGCCCTGCACCTCGCTGTAGTAGCTCTTCAGGCGGCCGCGCTCGAGTGTGGACACGTCCGCGCCGTCGAACGTGATCGCACCGTCGGTGACCGGCGTCAGGCGGAGGATCATCTTGCCAACCGTCGTCTTCCCGCTGCCGCTCTCGCCGATCAGGGAAACGACCTCGCCGGGCTTCAAATCGAAGGACACCTCGCGAACCGCGGTCAGCCGCTTGCCTCCGAACGTGCCGACCTTGAACACCTTCGTGACCCGCTCGAGCTGCAACATCAGAAGACCTTCCAGCAGGCGACGTGGTGGTTGGGCTCGACCTCGAGAAACGGCGGCTCCTCGACGCACTTCTCGAATGCAAACGGACAGCGAGCCCTGAACCGGCAGCCGGTGGGCGGGTTCAGCAGCGGCGGCGGCCGGCCGGGGATCCCCGTCAGCTTGTTCTCCTCGTACGTCACACCGACCTCCGGCAGCGAGGAGATCAGCAGCTGCGTGTAGGGATGCAGCGGCGAGCCCACGATCACCTCGGCCGGCGCCTTCTCGGCCAGCTTGCCCGCATACATGACCAGGATGCTGTCGGCGACCTGG
>Ga0126312_10002759_pt1 | contig 11778 bp, 12 predicted proteins | sample Plot104A_FD_92537 | JGI IMG/M metagenome (GOLD analysis project Ga0126312, IMG submission 92537) | Serpentine soil microbial communities from UC McLaughlin Reserve, CA, USA - Plot104A | ecosystem: Environmental > Terrestrial > Soil > Grasslands | place: USA: UC McLaughlin Reserve, Lake County... | reverse complement strand
TGCCCGCGAGTCTGACTCGGGCTACGTTCCAGCCCAGAGCCGGCCCGCCGCTCCGAGCTTCATGGATTCCCCCTGATCGGGTGGCGTGGGAATATCGCGCAGTGACCGCGGAATGGCAGCCGAGGCAGGGGCGCGAAACGGCGGGCGTGATTGCGCCGCCGCCGGTCATCTACCTCGGGTTCCTCGGGCTGGGGTTTGCGCTCGAAGGACTGCTGCCGGGCGGTGACCTGCCTGTCGGGGTCCAGTGGCTGGGCGCCGCCGTGATTTTCGCGGGCGTTGCGCTGATGATCTCGTTCGAGCGCGCGTTCAGGAGCGTGGGAACCGACGCGAATCCGTACCGGACCTCGACGTCGCTCGCCACCTCCGGGCCGTACCGGTTCAGCCGCAACCCCGCGTACCTCGGCATGGCGATCACGTACGTGGGGATCGCGGTAGCGGCGGATGCTCCGTGGACGCTCGTGATGCTCGTCCCCGCCACCCTGGTGATCCAGTACGGCGTGATCCTGCGCGAGGAGCCATACCTCGAGCGGTTGTTCGGCGAGGAGTACCTGAGCTACAAGCGTACGACGCGGCGCTGGATCTGAAGTGATCGCGCTCTACTCGCTCGCGCTGCTCGTAAGCGCCGCGCTCCTGTTCCTGCTCGAGCCAATAGTGGGGAAGTTCGTGCCGGGCATCGACACGCTCTACCGGGCTCCAGTGTCGCGGACCGCCCTCGACGCACGCACACAGGGTTCCACGTCGAGCACACGCACCTCGATCCCCGCGAGGACTCGGCGTCGTTGGCTCTCAAGCACCAGATCGGCGCGCATCCCGGTCGCTGGGGTGACCCGGGGGCATCCGGCCCACGTGGCGAGTCGATCCCCTACTCGAAGCAGGAATCCGCTGAACAGCCCCCTTTACCCTCGACGTTCGCGTCGTCTACGAGCTCGGCGAGCATGGCCTCTCGGTGAGCACCACAGCCAGGAACGTCGGGGATCGCACCTGCCCCTACGCGCACGGCCAGCATCCCTATCTCTCCCCCGGGCACGGGCTGATCGACGACTGCTCGCTGCACTTCGCGGCGCAGACGCGCATAGCCACCGACGCCGAGCGCCAACTGCCCACCGGACGGGAGCCTGTGAACCAAACGCCCTTCGACTTCAGCGAGCCACGAAGAGTGGGCGACATCCAGATCGACTACGCCTTCACCGACCTGCCCCGTGACCCCTCGGGTCGAGCCTGGCGCATCTGCGCGGGCCCGACGGCTGCTGCGCCGAGCTCTGGGTGCGCGAAAGGCGGGAGCTGTGGCGCACCCCCGACAGGGAGCGGCACTCCGCTATTTGCGGGCGCAGACGACGCAGGCGGCGACCAGGAAGACGGCAGTCATGCCGCCTAGGATCAGCCAGTTCACCCAGATCCCGTTCGAGAAGGTGTCGCCGTACTGGGCCAGCAATGGCGGCCCCAGGCTCGAGCCGCCATCGCCCAGCACGCGCTCCAGGTCCAGCTCGTGGCCCATGCCCTCGAACGCCCAGCGGTCCCCCATGCCGTAGCTGATGACCTCGCCTGCGCTCGCCATGATCGGCACCGGGAGGATGGCGCCCGAGAAGAGCACCTGCGGGAAGCAGAGCATCGGCAGCGCGATCGTGGCCTGTGCCGGACCGGTGACCGCGGCCGACGTGAGCAGGCCGAGCGCGAGCGCGGCGACGGCGTCGAGGACCAGTGTCAGCAGCAGCGCCGCATAGGTGGCGACGCCGGCGTCGGGCAGGCGGTCGAACAGCCGCAGCACACCGAGCATCAGCACCGACATGCCGACGAGCACCGGTAGTAGCACCGCGGCCTTCGACAGCACGTAGGGACCGACGCGCAGTCCGATGAGTCGTTCGCGGCGGAGGATCGGGATCTCCGTGCAGATCTGGAGCAGCCCGTAGGTGAGCCCGAAGAAGAAGCCGCCGAAGGCGACCCAGTACATGATCATGATCATCGCGTTCGGGCTCGGGTCCGCCAACGCGAAGGCCCCCGGCTGGAACAGGATCACGAACATCGCCACGATCACCAGCGGTGATCCGAGCAGGATCGCCAGTGTCAGCTTGTTGCGCACCAGGATCTCTGCATTGCGGCGCGTGAGCACCGCCCACTGTCTCAAGGCGCGGATGCGGTCGGCGCGGGGAGGTCCCGCGGTGGCCGCGCCGGCGCTCGTCACGGTCGCCGGCGCCGAGCGAAAACGGTGTGCCCATTCGGCCGGCGTGGCCTCGCCGGCGAGTCGCTCGTAGATCTCCTCGGGGGTCGCGACCTGGAAGTGCTCTCTCGCCTGCTCCGCCGAGCCGGCGAAGGCCAGGTGCCCATCGCGCGCCAGCACGATCACCTCGTCGCAGATGTCGATGTCCTGCATGGCATGCGTGGTCAGGACGATCGTGCGACCCGAGTCGGCCAGGCGGCGCAGCAGGCGCAGCAGGTCGGCTGAGGTGGCCGGATCGAGCCCCGAGGTCGGCTCGTCGAGGAAGAACAGGCGCGGACCGGTCAGCAGCTCGACCCCGATGCTGACGCGCTTGCGTTGTCCGCCGGAGAGGGCGGCCACGCGCACGTCGGCGCGCTCGCTCAGATCGAGCGCATCCAGCGTCTCCGCGACAGCCCGCTCGCGGTCCGCCTCCGTGGCCGCCGCGGGCAGCCTTAGCATGGCCGCGTAGCGGAGCGTCGCCCCGACCGGCAGCTCGGTGTGGATGATGTCGTCCTGCGGCACATAGCCGAGCGAGGAGCGCCAGGCGGCGAGGTCCATTTTGGGATCCTGCCCGTCGTAGAGCACGGTGCCCCGATCCGCCGGCCGGACGCCGGCGAGAGCATCGAGCAGGGTGGACTTGCCGGCGCCGCTGCCGCCGACGATCGCCACCAGCCGCCCGGGCTCGATCGAGAGGCTGACGTCGTGCAGCACCTGGCGGCCGTCCGCCACGCGCTTCGACAGGCCGCGCGCGTCCACGCGGACGCCGCGCCCACGTTCGAGCCCCGCGGGCGCCTCGACGCCGGGGCGTAGACCCCGCAGCGCGCTGTCGAGCGGCTCATTCGCCCGCCGCAGCCCTTCGAGGTCGCGCGCGTGGGCCTCCCATAGGACCGTCTCGGTCTCAGCGCGGGCGCTCGCCCGGTAAGCGGCCCCGGCCCAAAGCACGGCATCCCCGCACGAGGCGCCCGGCCCCAGCTGTTCGCTCCAAGCGTCGCCGTCGTCGCCCCCGAACCGGCTGACCTTGCCCGACTCAACGAGGAAGAAGCGCGCCGCGGGCTCGCCCTCGCGGTAGATCAGCTCGCCGGGCCGCGCGGTCGCGCGGCGGAGCAGCGGAGCGATCGTCGCCAGGAGCTCCCGGGGCAGCCCGTGCAGCAACTCGGCCTGCCGCATCAGCCTGACGCGGCGACCGAGCTCGCGCCAGTCGAGCTCCCGCCCGTCGCCGGCGGCGGGAGCAGCCGTGCTCTTCTCGCGAGTCTCCATCAGCTCCTTTCGGGGGACCGCACCCACCGTACCCCGGCGCGGAGTGCTTGTCTAAACCGTTTCCGCTACACCGTGCGCACGATCTCTCGGCGATGGTCCCGCCGCTGCCATAACGTTGTCCAATGTCGGGGTGGCAGACGGCGGACGACGAACACCCGCCCGGCGGCCGGGGGCGCCACCGGCGGGGCCGTCCCGCCTCACGCGGAGTGGACGTTGAGCTCGACGCTGACGGTCGGGTCTGAACGCAGGCGACGGTCGACCACGCGCACCACGAACCAGTGGAGGTGATTGTGCGGAGTCGCTCTTCATGCACAACGGGCTGGCCTTCGGAGGAGGATTGGGCACCAGCCCCATTCCAGTGCCCGAATCGAGCGTAATCCCCGGTAATCGACGGCTATCCGGCTGCGCACCCTGCTGCGGCAGGCTGGGCGCGATCTCGCTCTACAAGCGGCCTCCAGCCCCGTCCAGGCCGCGAGGCCGCCTCGCCTCATACGGGAGAGGTCGCTGGTTCGAACCCAGCCGCGCCCACTGTTGACTGATATAAGGGCGTCTGGAGCCGAGGAAGTCAAGGCTCAGGAGCGGCATGTGTGCTTGCAGACGGGAAGCGAGCCCCAGGCGCGAGGTACTCAGGTGGGTAATGCCGCAGGAGAATCGCGAGATCGCGCGCGGGAACCGCGTCGCGCTCGCTGCCCCCACTGAGAGGACAAGTCAGCGCCGCAGCCTGGATCAGCGGCTGTTCGTCCGCTTGCCCGCTCTATACCGCCTGTTCGCGGACGCCTTTATGCGCCTGCCGCGGCGATCCCGGCTTCGGCGGTTGATGCTCCCCCGCATCGTAGGTCGCGCATACTCCGCAGCCAACCGGCGGGACTTCGCGTCGGTCCTTGTGGGTTGGGGCCTTGGGAGCGAGTATCGCCCCAGCGACGACCTGATGCCTCCCGACGTCGAGACAGGCTTCCACGGCCACGACGGTTACCTCCAGCTCTGGCGATACTGGCTCGACGCATTCGAGGACATCCGATGGGACCCTGAGGAGATCGTTGACTTGGGGCACCAGCTTCTCGTTACGACTCAGCAAAGCGGACGTGGATCAGGCAGCGGCGTATCCGTTAGCGAGCGGGTGTTTCAGCTCTTCACGTTCCGACGAGGCTTGGTTGTCCGGCAGGAGGACTTCGTGGATCGCGCCAAGGCCCTCGAGGCTGCCGACTTGCGGGAGTAGCGCAGCCTCGTGAGCGTGATGTATGGGCGCCGTGGCGGCCAGGGAATTCGGATTGCTCGGGGCCCTGGCTAGACCGCAGTCGGGCGTATGGCCATCCATTTCTCGCAGCCCGGGACCGTTCTAGCGACGCGGGGGCAGGCTCAATGACTCGGCGACGCCCTCCGCGAGCCCTCCCGTCGTTCGACTTCCGCGTTCACCTCCGCCCCGAAGAGGAGTGCCACATTCGTCAGCCACAGCCAGCCGAGCAGGATGATCGCGGCGGCGAAGGACCCGTACGTCACGTTGAAGCTGGAGAAGTGCGCCAGGTACTCGGAGAAGCCAAACGAAGCCAGCAGCCAGACGGCGACGCCGGCCGCAGCCCCAGGAGTTACCCATCGGAACGAACGCTGCCCGACGTCTGGCGTCACGAAGTAGAGGAAGGAGAAGACCAGTAGGGCGCTGGCGAGAGCGCTCGGCCAGCGCGCGACCCGCCACACCGCCGCGGCGCGCGGACCCAGGAGGTCCTCGACCACCCCTCCTCCCGTGAACATCAGGACCAATGTGCCCAGCACGAGCGCCATGAGCGCGAACAGCGACGCCACGTCAGTCAGCTTGCGCCGTACGAAGCTCCGTCCCTGGCGCGACTCGAACACCACATTCAGCGCTCGGCGGGTGGCTTCGAGGTAGCCGGTACCGCCATACAGCGCCGTCAGGACGCCAAGCGCCAGAGCGGCGACGGCGGTGCCTTTGCTCTTCAGCGCAGCCCGCAGCGCCTCGTCCAGCGGAGCGAGAGTGGTTTCGGGGACTACCTCGCGCAGGTACCCGACGATCGAGTTGTAGGTCGCAGGAAACTCCCCCAGCAGCCCTAGCAGCGAGACCGCGAGGAGCAGTATCGGGAAGAGCGACATGAGCGCGTAAAACGTGAGCGCTGCAGCGTGATGAGTGCCCTGGTCGTCGTAGAACTTGACGACGATCCGCTTGGTCACCGGCCACACTCGCCGCCTCATGGCGACAACATTTGTGGGTCCATTTAGGAGCGGTCGGGCGGCATCAGGACCCATAGCGCGGCGTACGCGAGGATCTGCGGGCCGGGGAGCAGGATGGACACCACGAACCCGAGGCGCACCGCCAACTTCGGAATCCCGAAGCGGCGCGCGAGCCCCGCGCATACTCCGCCGAGCAGCTTCCCGCTGGCGGGCCGCGTAAGCCCACGCTGGGCGAGCGAGTTACGAGCGTCACCCACGGTTGGTGAGTACCCGCGAACGGGACGACCAAGCACTACGGCCGTTCGGAACGGGAGAGCGACGCAGACGGGAATGCGCCACTCCCGCGCACCTGGGAGATGGCGATGGTCGCTATCTCCGGGCGCGATCCGCGCTTATCCGCGCTCAACTAAGCAGATTTGGCGGATCGCGCCCTGCAACCGCCGCAGCCTCGATCCCGCGTCCGGCAAATTGAAGACGGACTCCGAGCTAAATCGACCGTAAGGTGCGTCGCGCAGCCACCAAGCCAGAAGGGAGCACTAGTGCCCGAGCGAGACGGATACCCACCCGGCGTCCCGTGCTGGATCGACACCAGCCAGCCCGATCCCAAGGCCGCCGTCGCCTTCTACAGCAGTCTCTTCGAATGGGATTTCGAGGACGCAATGCCGCCGGGCTCAGCCGGCAGGTACTTCATCGCTCGCCTCCGCGGCGGCGAAGTCGCAGCCGTCGGGTCACAGCCCGAGGGCTGGCCACCGACGGCGGTATGGAACACATACGTTTGGGTTGAGAGCGCCGACGAGGCCGCCTCGAGAGTGCTGGCCGCCGGCGGGCGCGTGGTGATGGATCCCTTCGACGTCATGGACGCGGGGCGGATGGCGGTGTTCACGGATCACGAAGGCGCTGCGTTCAGCATCTGGCAAGCGAATGAGCACAAGGGCGCCCGGATCGTCAACGAACCCGGCTCCTTGAATTTCAATGGCCTGAACACCCGCGACGCCGAAGGCGCGAAGTTTTTCTACGGCTCGGTTTTCGGATGGGAGACGCTCCGACTCGGAGGCGGCGTCGAGATGTGGCGCCTGCCGGGCTACGGCGACTTCCTGCAGCAAAGCGATCCCGAGCTCCGCGAGCGGATGGCGGAGAGCGGCGCACCGGAGGGCTTCGAGGACGTGGTCGCGACGCTCAACCCGATTGCGGACGATCAACCCGATGTCGCCGCGCACTGGAACGTGACCTTCGCGGTCGACGATGCCGATGCGACGGCCGAAAGGGCCGCGCAGCTGGGCGGCCAGGTGGTCGTCCCGCCGTTCGATGCCCCCTGGGTCAGGATGACCTTCATCACCGATCCGCAGGGCGCGACCTTCATTGCGAGCAAGTTCGTCCCGGAGAACAGGGACCTCGGCGGCCAGGCCGACTCGACGACTCCGGGCGCGTAACGCGAAGACCGTCGGCTCGGACGGCGTCCAAGTCCAGACCTACCAGCGGGCCGGGTAGAGGAGGGAGCAGGATGGATCAGCCCACCGCGAAGCAGGCGTTGCAGGAGCTGGAGCCGCTGGTCGGGGAGTGGACGCTGGAGGCGATCCCGCCGGGCGGCGAACCCTGGCCGGGCGAGGCGCGGGCCACGATCGAGTGGCATGACTCCGGCGCGCACCTGGTCGAGCGGTCGTCGGTGGAGATGCCCGAGGCGCCCAACGGAGTCTCGATCATGGGATGCGACGCCGCGAACGGGAGCTACTACCAGCTCTACTCCGACGATCGAGGCGTCTGCCGCGTCTACGAGATGAGCATCGGCGACGGCGAGTGGAGGCTCTGGCGCGAGGGCGCGCCCTTCCCCCAGCGCTTCACCGGCAGGTTCGAGGACGAGGGGAACACGATCGCCGGCCGCTGGGAGAAGGCGGAGGACGGCACGAACTACGAGACCGACTTCGACCTGGTCTACAGAAAGGTCGAAGCCCGGTGAGCTGGGACACGGTTCTGCTGGCCGCGATACTCCGCGGGTGATGTCCCAGGAGAACGTCGACCTCATGCGCCGTGCCTATGAGGCATTTGGGCAGGGCGACCTCGACACGGTTTTCCAGATCGTCGACCCTGAGATCGAATTGGAGGACCATCGGGAGCTTCCGGACGCCGGCTCCTACAAGGGCCACCAAGGGTTGCTGGAAGCGGTCGCCAACCAGGCGCGGGTGTGGGACGACTGGCGTCTCATCCCCGAGCGGTTCGTCCCAGTTCGCGACGACACGGTGGTAGTGCTGCACAAGCAGGCCGGGCGCTCCAAAGCCACCGGTCTCAACCTCGAAGCGCCCTACGCCCATGTTTGGACCATTCGCGGCGGGCTCGCCGTTCAGCTCCGGACCTATGGGTCGTGGCAGGAAGGACTTCAGGCGGCAGGGGTGCGGGAGTAAGCCCGAGCCGGTCGAGTTTCGTTCCGCCCACGCCGGATACAGCATGGGCATGGCGCTTCCCGACCCGGGCCATAACTCCACGGCGCTGGTGACCGGCGCGTCGTCGGGCATCGGCGCCGAGTTCGCACGTGGCCTTGCCCGCCGCGGGCACGGGGTGACGATTGTGGCCCGCCGTGAGCAGCGCCTGGAGGACCTCGCCTCTGAGCTGTCGGAGCGCCACGGGGTCCGTGCCGAGGCGATCGCCGCCGACCTGGCGGACGAGCGGGAACGCGACCGGTTGGCGGAGGAGATCGCACAGCGTGGTCTCGTAGTGGAGGTCCTCGTGAACAACGCGGGCTTCGGCATCTACGTGCCGTTCGCCGCCAGCGACCTTCGGCGCGAGCTCCAGCAGGTGCGGCTGCTCGTGGAAGCCGTCGTGGATCTGGACGGGCGGTACCTGCCGGGAATGCTTGATCGTGGTCGCGGGGCGATCGTGAACGTCTCGTCCACTGCGGGGTTCCAGCCGCTCCCGGGCAACGGCACCTACGCTGCCGCCAAGTCGTATGTGCTGCTGCACAGCGAGGCCCTGCACGAGGAGGTGCGCGACCGCGGCGTCACGGTGACCGCTGTCTGTCCCGGGCCGGTGACGAGCGAGTTCCAGGACACCTCGGAACCAGCCTTCGGCGAGCGAGTGCCGAAGCAGCTTTGGCGCGAGCCCGAGCGGATAGCCGAGGAATCGCTGCGGGCGGTGGAGCGCGGCCGCCGCACGATCGTGCCCGGCGGACCGCTCGTCCAGGCGGCGTTCGCACCGAACCGGGTTGTGCCTTCCAAACTGGTTCTTCCGGTCGCGAGGCGGCTGATGTCCGGCGAGCTGGCGCGCCAGTAGCCGCCGCCACGGTCTACCGGCGCTTGCTGGTGCAGGGCGACTCACCGAGGTGAGTTTTCCTTGGTCCGGGTACTCCAGAAGAGAGTTCGGCTTGAGGAGGAGTGACGATGCTGTGGTATTGCCGGTTCAGATGGCAGCCAGGGGTAAGCGCACAGCAGGTGCGGGAGCGGGTGGTCACCCAACACGACGCCGGCGCGACCAGCCCCGAGAAGATCAGGGGCTGGTACAACCTCGCCGGCGGAGGGGCCGGCTTCATGCTCATCGAGACAGAAGAGCCGCGCGAGTTGACCGATCTGCTGGCGCCGTACATGGACCTCGTCAACTGGGACGTGCACGCCGTGTACGAGCTGCCCTACGAGCAGACGGTCGAGCAGTTCCGGCAGGCAGTACAGCAGGCGGCGTAGCGCGGAACCGCTGTGCCGTCGACGCGGCGGCCGCGGGCACGCCCGTCCGTGAGAACGACACCCTGCGCGCCCCGCATCGAGTGCTCGGAACTGGCTAGCGATTGCGCCCGTAGAGGTCATGCGCCTCAACCCACTCCTCCGCGACTATTGCCGAGCCCAGCGATAGCTCTCCGCAGAGAACCGTGGCGGCCACGATCTCGGCGAACTTGCGCACGTTTCCCTTTCCGTGGCAGCCGAGCAGCTCGAGGCACTCGCGCTGGGTCGGCAGGCCGGTGCCGCCGCCGTAGGTCGCGACGATCAGCGACGGGATCGTGACCGAGTAGTAGTAGTCGCCATTCTCGAGCAGCTCGGCGTAGACGAATGCCGCCGAGGACTCCGCGACGTTGGCCACGTCTTGGCCCGTCGCGATGAACATCGCGGTGATGCCGTTCGCCGAGTGGCCGCCGTTGTTGTTCACGCCCGACATGAAGCCGCCCAGGTTCGACACCTGGCGGGCCCGGAACATCAGCTCCGTGGAGGCGTGCATGTTGCGCTCCATCAGCTCGTTCGAGATCGTCGCCTCGGCCACCACGCGCTTGCCGCGCGTGCTGAGCATGTTCACCTGCGAGGTCTTCTTGTCGGTCGCGAAGTTGGACTCGAGGAAGAAGTGTTCGATGCCGGGGTAGTGCTCGCCGATCCACGCCCCCGCCGCGGCGGTCGCCTTGCCCGAGAGATTCTGTCCGGCCGCGTCGCCGGTCGTGTAGTTGAAGCGCGTGAACAGGATGCGGCTGGCCGAGTACTTCTCGATGCCGAGCAGCCGGCCCGACTTCGTGGTCGCCTCCGCCACCTCCTTGATCTCCTCGAAGTGCTCGTCGAGCCAGCCGGCGAAATCGCGCGCCTGGCGGGCGTTGGCGAAAAGAAAGGCCGGGGCGCGCTGCATCGCGTCGGCCAGGATCGTGGTCGTCACCCCGCCCGCCTCGCGGAGGAGCTTCATGCCGCGGTTGTAGCTCGCCACCAGGGTCCCTTCTGCGGTTGCGAGCGGCACGTAGAAGTCGCCCTCCGCGTGCTCGCCGTTCACGAGCAGCGGGCCGGCGAGGCCGATTGGTACCTGGGCCACGCCGAGGAACTGTTCGACGTTGCCTCCCACAACGGAGGGGTCGAACGAGTAACTCGACACGTGCTCGAGGGTGGCGTCGCTCCGCTCCTCGGCGAACTCGCGCCGCCGGCCGGCCGCCTCGCGCGTGTAGTCGTCGTCGCGATCGCGACGAACGGGAACGCGGTCGGGATCAGTGGACGTCGTCATGTCTCATCTCTCCTCGGGACGGGTCTTGAGAGCAGCCTGCCCGGGTCGGCGCAGATCTGACGTGTCACCGCGGCGGCTGCCGCGCTCAGCGCCCACTCTCCTTGCGAAGGCCACTGAGACGGCTTGGTCGCCCGAGGCAGCGGGGGCCTTAGCTCGTCAGGGCCTGGGGGGCAGCCTCCTTGAGGCGCGTGACCGTCCACTTCATGCCCCGGAGGGTCCGTGGGTGGCAGCGCGACACCAAGTCGAGCAGCTCCTGGTCCTTTGCCGCCTGCGCGCCCTGGCCGAGCAGTACCCAGTCGATCGACGCCTCGGCGTAGAGAAGATGGAGCTTGCGCAGGTCGCGGAGCAGGAGCAGTCCGGTCTCCGGCCGGCGGCCGAGCAGTTCCGACGTCCTGCCGCGCGCCTTGTCGACCAGGCCCTGCCGATGCTGTTCGGGGGCATCGTCCAGGTCGACCGCGACGTCGTAGCGCTCGGCCCTGGGGGCGAGCGCCTCGAGGTTGTCGCGAACGAGGCGCTGAAGCGTCTCGGTGACGTGGAAGACGTCGTGGTCGGCCTTGTGGCGCTCGCCCAGGGCGTTGAGCTCCTGCGCAACTTCGGTCTCCGCGTCGCCCACCTCTCGGATCGCCACGTCGAGTTTCACGGCAGCTCCTCCGCGACCTCCGCCTCTCGGCCGCCTCGGGTCGCGGTGACGTGGCCATGAAGCGGGGCGGAGGCCGTGTTGGTCGGTGCTGGCGCAGATTCGCCGCCGGCGTTGGCGAGCTTCGTCACGCGGACGGCGCCGGCCTTGAGAAGCGGTTGCTTGGAGACTGGGTCCCAAGCCGTCACGGTGAGCTCGTTCGCAGCCCGTGAGCGGCCGTCCACGCGATCCCACCAGCCGTAGTGAAACGGCAGGAAGGCCACTCCCTCGCGGGTGCCGCTCACACGCACGCGCGCCTCGAGCGATCCGCGGGCGGAGGCCACCTCGGCCACATCGCCCTCGCCGATGCCAAGCCGCTCGGCGTCGGCGGGGCACAGCTCCACCCAGACCTCGGGCGCGACCGACTGCAGCTGCGGTGCTCGGCCGGTCTTCGTGCGGGTGTGGAAGTGGAACAGTGTGCGCCCGGTGTTGAGCCGCAGCGGATAGTCGTCTCCCGGCTGCTCGTGCGGCGGCACGTATTCCGCCCCCTTCAGGACCGCCTTGCCGTCCGGGTTCAGCGCCT
>Ga0126312_10002758_pt1 | contig 11780 bp, 10 predicted proteins | sample Plot104A_FD_92537 | JGI IMG/M metagenome (GOLD analysis project Ga0126312, IMG submission 92537) | Serpentine soil microbial communities from UC McLaughlin Reserve, CA, USA - Plot104A | ecosystem: Environmental > Terrestrial > Soil > Grasslands | place: USA: UC McLaughlin Reserve, Lake County... | reverse complement strand
GATTCGGTCTGCGCTCGAGCGTCCGGCCTGGCGCTCATCATCGGTGTGAGATGGAAGCCGCAGCCGTCACCACGATCACGCCCGAGCACGGCAGTCCCGTCGCAGAATTGCGTCCGGGGCAGCGCTTCGTCGGCCGGTTCGCATGCGTCCGCAAGGACCGCCTGACGGCGCGGAACGGCTCGACGTATCTCTCGCTCGAGCTTCGCGATCGCTCGGGAACGCTCGCAGCGCGCGCCTTTCGAGATGCCGACCGCATCGGCCTGCGCTTCGAGCGCGGCGACGCCATCTGGGCGCGCGGGAAGGTTGAGCGCTACCGCGGCGACCTGGTCGCCGAGCTCGACGACGCTCGGCGCCTGGAGGCCGGCGAATGGGAGCCAGGCGAGTTCCTCCCCGCGGCCTACCGCTCGGTCGAGGAACTGGAGGGATTCCTCGAGCACCTGACCGGAGAGGTCTATGACGCCGCACTCCAGGAGGTCGTCAAGCGGGTGATCTTCTCCGGGCCCGCCGCGGCGGACTTCCGGCGCGCGCCGTGCACGCCTGGCGGGCATCACGCCTACGTGGGCGGATTGCTGGAGCACACGGTCTCGGTCGCGACCCTGGTCGGCGAGCTGTGCCAGCTCCACCCGCGCCTCGACTCCGACCTGCTGATGGCGAGCGCGATCCTCCACGACGTCGGCAAGGCCCGCGAGTTCACCTACGGCGCCGAGTTCGGCACCACCGACGAGGGCCGGCTGCTGGGCCACCTCGCGATCGGCGCCCAGATCGTCGGCGAAGCGGCCGACGGCCTTCCGGAGGGGCGCCGCCTCGCGCTTCTTCACTGCATCCTCAGCCATCACGGCCCGGACAGCGGGCCGGCTCGCGCGCGCCCAGGTGCGGGCGGCCGCGGCTTCGGTTCGCCCGAGGCCCTCGCCCTCTATCGGCTGAACGCGCTGGACGCCTCGGTGAAAGGCGCGCTCGAGTAGCTCCTAAGGCTTCGTCGTGCGCTCAAGCCGCCCTCTGGCCGGTTTGAGCGCACACCGAACGGCCGCGGGGCCAGTTAGCTCTCCTCGTCCGGCGGGCGGCGCTCGCGCTTTCGCTGCGACGTGCGGCGCTTCTCCTCAAGGCGCCGCTCGCGCGCTGAGCGGGTGGGCCGAGTCGGCCGGCGCGGCGGCAGCTCACGCAGGCCGTCAGCCAGTTTGTCGCGCAGTCGCTCGAGGGCCAGCTCGCGGTTGCGGGCCTGGCCGCGGGTGTCCTGGGCGACGGCCGTGACGCGGCGGCCGAGGCGGCGCAGGAGCAGGTCGCGGTTCCGGGCGTCGAGCGCGTTCGACGCCTCGACGTCGAAGACCGCCTCGATGCGCGACGCCGTGACGTTGGCGTGTTGGCCGCCGGGACCCGACGAGCGGGTGGCCCGCAGCTCGATCTCGGCGAGCGGGATCGCCAGCCCCGGAGCGATGGGCATCGGGTCATCCATCGGGTGTCCCCCCATCGGGCGCGGCACGGGCATCGCCCGGCGAACGCAGCGCGCGGGCGGCGAGCTGCGCGGCGATGAGGAGGGCCAGCGCGGCGAACCCGAGCTCGAGGGCGCGCTGGGAGACCTCGTTGGCCACGACCACGCCGAGCCCAACGCCCAGCGGCGAGAGCACGCCTATCAGTAGACCGTCGGCCAGCCGGACGTTGCCGTACTGGCGCTGGCGCCAGGTGCCGAGGATCGCCACCCCGACGATGGCGAGCAGCGAGGTCGACTCGGCCTCTACCTGGGTGAGATCGGCGAAGATCGCGAGTGCCGGGACGAAGAGGATGCCGCCGCCCACGCCGAGGAGGCCTCCCACCATCCCGCCGGCGACGCCGAGGGCGGCAGCGGCGACGACATCGGGCGCCTCCATCAGAGGATCAGCTCCACCGAGATCGCGATCAAAAGAAGGGCGAAGAGCCCGGCGATGAGCCGCTCGGGAATCCGCTGCTGGAGGGCCGCACCGGCCACTACGCCGACCAGCGCGGGGATTCCGACCAGCGCCGCCTTGGCGACGTCGACGTTGCCGTAGATCGCCTGGGCGCCGGCCGCGACCGCGCCGATCACGATGATCGCGGCGAGGCTCGTGCCGGTGGCCTCGCGCTCGCCGAAGCCCAGCCAGAAGACAAGCAGCGGCACGATGATCGTGCCCCCGCCCACGCCGAAGAGGCCGCTGAACGCGCCTGCGGCTGTGGCGACCACCGCGAGCTTGAGGATCCGATCCCTGGGCATCGACCGCGATACTAGGGTCCGTGGACCGCGCCGCCGCACGGGAGAGCGAGCTCACAAGCCTCCTGACCCAGCTCCGCTCGAACCCGGACTCCTCCGCCGTCCTGTGCGATGTGGACGGGACGCTCGCGCCGATCGTCGACGATCCGCACGCCGCGGCGGTACCCGCGCGCACTCGGGGGCTGCTCGAGCGGATCGTCAATCGCTACGCCCTCGTCGGCTGCCTGACGGGTCGCCCGGCGGAGGTGGCGCGTGCGATGGTCGGGGTCGACGGGATGGTCTATGCCGGTAACCACGGGTTCGAGGTTCTCGAGCCCGGAGCCGCGGAGCCGGTTCCCGATCCGGCGGTCGCCAAGCGCGCGCGCGCTGCCGCCGAGTTCGTGGCGACGCTCGACTCTGCGTGGGTTTCCTCGGCCGGGTTGCGGATCGAGAAGAAGGGCCCGATCGAGGCGCTTCACTGGCGGGGCGCCGAGCGCGAGGCTCCGGCAGAGCTTCGTGCGAAGGAGATCGCCACGCTCGCCCAGCGCGCCGGGCTGGTACCGCGCTGGGGGCGGAAGGTGCTCGAGCTGCGCCCGATCGCCGGCATCGACAAGGGCTCGGCGGCCCTCGCGCTGCTGCGCCGGGCCGGTTTGCGACACGCCCTGTTCGGCGGCGACGATCTCACGGACCTCGATGCCTTCCAGGCGCTCCGCTGGATGCAGGGCTCCGGGCGCCTGGAGTCGGCCGTCTGCCTGGGCGTTGCATCCGATGAGGAGCCGGAGGCCCTGCGCGGCACCGCGGACGCGATGGTCGATGGGCCCGACGGATTCGCCGATGTCCTCGCGGAGCTCGCCCACTAACCCCGATGCTTTTCTGCGACCTCCTGCGAGTCACGGTCCTCCTCGTCGCCGGAGTGGCGACGGCCCTGGGGGCGGTCACCGTCGTGATCGCCAACCAGGACGGCGACAGCGTCACGCTGATCGTCGCGGCCGTCTGGTGGAGCGTCGCCGCAATCGGCGGCGCGCTTCTGGGGCGCTCGTCGCGGGCCGGTGAGGCGATGGCCTCCGCGCTCGCTGCGGCGAGGACGGCGACGAGCCTCCCCCGTGAGAACCCGGGCCGGATCGCGTTCCAGCGGCTCTGGCCGGTCGGTGCCTTCGCCCTCATCTCGGCCGGGCTCGCCTGGGTGTGGCCCCAGGTGGCCGCCGTTGGCGCCGGCTACGCGATCGGCGTCGCCCTCGCCTGGCGCCGGCGCGAGGAGGCTGTCACCGCGATCGAGGAGCGCGACGGGGTCCGGTTTTACGTCGAGCCCTCGCCGGCCTTCGAGCCCGTCAAGCTCATCCGCACTCCCGGCCTGAGGCGAGACGTCCTGGAGGGCACGGTGCCGCCGCCTCCACCCGTGAAATAGCTGGAGCCCCTCGGCCCGCCGCAGGAACAGGTACGCGCCGAGCCCGGCAACGCTCGCGGCGGTGGCGGTGAGGGCCAGCGCGGCCCGGGGACCGGCGGCCTCGGAGAGCCAGCCGGCGATGGGGCCGCCGATCGGGGTGGAGCCGAGGAAGACCATCGAGTAGAGCGCCATGACCCGCCCGCGCATGGTCGGCTCCGCGGCGAGCTGGAGGGATGCGTTGGCGCCCGCCGCGAACGCGACGCTCGCGGCGCCGAGTGGCACCAGCACGATGGCCTCGGTCGCAAGCGTGGGGGCGAGGGCGGCGATGGCGGCCAGGCCGCCGAACCCAAGCGCGGCGGCGATCAGGTACCGGTGCGTCACCTGGCGCCGCGACCCCGTGAACAGGGACCCGGCGAGCGCTCCGCCGGCCATCGTGATGGCGAGAACGGTGTACGCGCCCGCGCCGCCCTCGAAGGTGAATCGCGCCAGCAGGGGGAGGATCACCTGGAAGTTGAAGCCCAGGGTCCCGACCAAGGCCATCATCCCCAGCGGGACGGCGAGCGCGGGCGTCGAGAGCACGTAGCGCACGGTGGCGCGCAGCGCCCCGCGGCCGCGGGGCGCGCGGGGCGCCGGGTGGAGCTGGCGGGGCTCCATGGAGCGCAGGGCGACGATCATCGCGGCGAAGGTGAGCGCGTTGAGCAGGAAACAGGGGGCGACTCCCAGAGTCGCGATCACGACGCCAGCGCCGGCCGGCCCGAAGATGCGGGCTGCGTGGATGAGCGCGCTGTTCAGGCCCACCGCGTTCACGACCCGCTCGGAGCCGACCATCTCGGTCACGAAGCTCTGCCGCGTGGGGTTGTCGACCGAGTTCACCGTGCCTCGGGCGAAGACCAGCCCGTAGACCATCCACGGCTCGACGGCGCCCGTGGCGGTGAGCCCCCAGAGCGCGAGCGCGGGGGCGGCCATAAGCGCCTGGGTGACCAGAAGCAGGTGGCGCTTGGAGAAGCGGTCGGCGAGGAGCCCTCCCCAGGCCGCGAACAGCAGCATCGGCAGGAACTGGAGCGCCGCCGTGAGGCCGACGGCGGTGCCGCTGTTGGTGAGGCTGAGAATCAGCCACATCTCCGCGACGACCTGCATCCAGTTGCCGCTGAGCGACACCAGCTGGCCGGCGAAGTAGCGGCGGTAGTTGGGGATCGCTAGGGAGTGAAAGGAGCGGCGCAGAGCAGCGCTCAACGGCGCTCACCTTCGACCATGCGCTCCAAGACCTCGGCAGCACGCTCGAGCGTCGCCACGTCCGCCGAGTCCAGCTCGCGCATGCGCCGCGCCAGGTAGGCGTTCTTGCGCCCTCGGAGACGGCGAAGGAGCGAGCGCCCGGATGAGGTGATGCTCACGAGCGACGAGCGCCGGTCGTGCGGATCGGGCGTGCGCGCGACCAGCCCCTGCTCGGCGAGGCGCGCCACGATTCGCGTGGCGGTCGGCCGCTTGACCCGCTCGATGTCGGCCAGCTCGCTTGGCGTCAGTGGCCCGCGGCGCTCGACCGTGGACAGGGCCGCGGTGAGAGCGGCGCTGAGGTCGGTGCCGGCCTGCTGGCGAAGCCGCCGAGCGGTGCGGACGATGGCGAGGCGAAGACGCGAAGCGAGCTCGGTAAGCTCATCCGGAGTCGTCTCCTGAATAGTTGCCATCGCTAATTAGCGTAGCAAACTATCTCTGGCGCGCCGATTCCGCGAGCGGCTCAGTCGGCCGCCCGTGGCAATTCGATCAGCGCTGCTTGCGCAGCTTCTTGAAGGCGCTCCATGTCCGGGTGTTGGCGACCTGCGGCGCCGTTAGCCAAGCCCGCCGGGCCGTCGCGATCCCGTAGCGGATGTTGTCCAGCGTGTCGGTTCCGTGGGCGTCGGTGTTCACGCAGATCAGGACCCCCGCCTCGGCCGCGAGCCTCGCGTGGTGCTCGGAGAGGTCGCGGCGGTTCGGGTTGCCGTTGATCTCCAGCATCGTTCCCGCCTCGGCCGCCGCCTCAGCCACCCGCTCGACGTCAATGTCGTAGGGCTGGCGCTTGCCGATCAAGCGCCCGGTGAGGTGGCCGATGCAGTCGACGAGCGGGTTCTGGATCGTGGTGATCACGCGCTCCGTCATCGCCTTCCCCGAGATCCGGAAGGAGCTGTGGACGCTCGCCATGACCCAATCGAGCTCCGGCAGCAACTCGTCGGAGTAATCGAGCGAGCCGTCGGGGAGGATGTTCACCTCCGAGCCGGCGAGGAGGCGGAACCGCTTGGTACCCATGGACGCGTTGAGCTCGCGGACCTGCTCGATTCGCTGCGCGAGGCGCTTCGGCGGAACGTCGTTACCGAACCCGTGCGTCGCGGAGTGGTCGGTGACGGCCAGGTAGGCGTAGCCGCGCGACAGGGCGGCCTCTGCCATCTCCTCGAGCGAGTTGCGCCCGTCCGACAGCGTCGTGTGGCAGTGGAGGTCACCGCGGATATCGCCGACCTCGACCAGCTCCGGAAGCGCCCCGTCCGCCGCCGCCGCGATCTCGCCGCCGCCCTCGCGCAGCTCGGGCTCGATGTACGAGAGGCCGATCCGCTCGTAGACCTCGGCTTCGGTCGCGTAGCGGCTCACCTCGCCGCTCTCCGTGTCGGTTATGCCGTGTTCGGAGACCGACAAGTCCATGCCGACCGCGCGCTCGCGGAGGACGATGTTGTGCTCGGCCGATCCCGTGAAATGCTGAAGGAGGTTGCCGTAGGCGTCCGGCTCGACGATGCGCAGGTCGACCGCGACGCCGTTGTGGGTGGTGATGCGCGCGCCGGACGTGCCCGGGTTCCCCGCCTGGGCGGCGAGCGGGTGCGCGACCAGCGCGTCGGCGAGCGCCTGCGGGTCCCTCGCCGTGGCGATCAGGTCGATGTCGTGGCAGGTCTCCGCCATCCGGCGCGCCGAGCCGGCGATCTCGACCGCCTCGGACGCGGGGTTTGCCCGCAGATCGTCGGCCAGCTCCTCGGCGATCGGCAGGGCCGCCGAGAGGAGGACCCGTTGCGATGGGCCCTCGTCGCTCAGTCGCTGCAGCGCCGCGAGCACGTTCTCCTCGACTTTCGCCCCCAGGCCCTTCATCCCGCGGATCTGCTCGGCGGCCGCCGCCTCACGCAGGTCGTCGAGCGACGCGATGCCAAGCTCGTCGTACAGGCGGCGGACGGTCTTCGCCCCGAGCCCGGGGATGCGCGTGACCTCCACGAGCGACGGGGGGAACTTGGCCTTGAGCTTGGTGGCGGCGGGGATCTCGCGCGTGTCCACCAGCGCGACGATCTTGGTCTCGAGCGTCTTGCCTACTCCAGGCAGCTCGGTCGCCTTGCCGGCCCGGGCCAGTTCGGCGACCGACACCGGGCTCTGGCGGATCACCCGCGCCGCCTCCCGGTAGGCGAGGACGCGGTAGCGGACCGCGCCGTCGAGCTCATAGAGCGTGCCGAGCTCGTCAAGCGCATTGGCGATCTCGGCGTTTCTCATTTGCTCAGGCACCAGGCAATCCATAGCATCGAGCGATGCCCCAGGGGAGTGTGTGGCTCGTGCTGCCCACCTACAACGAGGCCGCGAACCTCGAGCGGATCGCCGCCGCCATCCGCGAGAATCTGCCCGAGGGCGCCCGTGTGCTGGTCGTGGATGACAACTCGCCCGACGGCACGGGCGAGATCGCCGACCGCCTGGCGGCTGCGGATGACGACGTCGAGGTCCTGCACCGAGGGCGAAAGGAGGGCCTCGGGCCCGCATACGTCGCCGGGTTCAGCGCAGCGCTCGCCGGCGGCGCGTCACTCATCGCGCAGATGGACGCCGACTTCTCGCACGACCCGGCCGATCTTCCCCGGCTTCTCGCCGCGACCGAGGGCGCCGACCTCGCCATCGGGTCCCGCTACGTCGAGGGTGGGGGAGTGCGCGACTGGGGAGCGGTGCGCCGTGCGATCAGCCGCGGCGGCAGCGCGTACGCGCGCGCGGCGCTCGGCGTGCACGTCCAGGACCTGACCGGCGGCTTCAAGGTCTTCCGCCGCGAGGTGCTGGAGGCGATCGACCCGGCCTCGCTCTCCTCCGAGGGCTACGCGTTCCAGGTCGAGACGACGTACCGCGCGCTCAAGCGCGGATTCCGGGTGGTCGAGGTGCCCATCACCTTCCGCGATCGCCGCGTCGGCCAGTCGAAGATGTCGAAGCGCATCATCGCCGAGGCGGCATGGCGCGTGCCCACCATGCGCGGTTGGGACGCCTGACGCTGCCACAGGGCCGCCGACCGGCCCGCTGCGTATGCTTGCGAATGCAGGCGCTGGGATCGGCCTGGCCAATACTTCAGGTTGTATAGTAATGGACACGGCCGTTGCCGGACCAACCAGCAACCCGCACAGATTCAACCGAGGAGACGCAAGTGACAGGCAAGCTCCATGACGTGACCGACGGAACCTTCCAGAGCGAGGTGCTCGATGCCGACACCGCGGTCCTGGTCGACTTCTGGGCTCCGTGGTGCGGCCCCTGCCGTGTCGTTCACCCGATCCTCGAGGAGATCGACGTCGAGCGCGAGGATCTGAAGATCGTCAGCCTCAACGTCGACGACAACCAGCAGACCGCGGCGACCTACGAGGTCCTCTCGATCCCCACGCTGATTCTGTTCCGCGATGGCGCTGAGGCCAAGCGGATCGTGGGTGCCATGCCGAAGCGCCGCCTCGAGGCCGAGCTCGAGCCCGCGCTGGCCTAGGCCGGGCAAGGGCCGCCCCGGCGCCGGGGCTGAGCCGCTTCCCACCTAGGTGGACTGGACGCGGGCGCCGGCGGATGCGACACTGCCCTCCATGAAACGCCTCGTCGTCATCACCACCATCATCGCTGCCCTCGCCGCGCCCGTCGCTGCGGCCGACGCCGCCAAGCTCGCCGGCACCTTCAAGGTGAGCGGGGAGCCCAAGTACATCTCCCAGGGCCCCGACGGGAACATGTGGGCGACCCTCGGCGGCAACAAGATTGCCCGCATCAGGCCCAGCGGGAAGGTGAAGGAGTTCGCCATCTCGGGAGTCCTCAACAACCCCGTCGGGATCACCAAGGGCTTCGGCAGCATTTGGCTCACGCAGCCGAACGAGGTCGTGCAGGTGCCGCCGAACAACCCCGACAACGCCGACGACTTCGCGGTCAACGACATCAGCGACCCCCGCGCGATCGACCAGGGGCCCGGCGAGACGCTCTACACGGCGAGCGGCGACCAGCTGATCTCGATCGATGCGACCGATCCCACCAACTCCGACTCAGACACGATCACGAACATGGGCGCCCGCGGGCTCGACGTCGCCGGCGGTTTCGTGTGGATCGCGGACTTCAACGGCCAGCGGATCATCCGCTCGAAGATCGGTGGCGACGTGAAGGAGTTCGACGTCGGGGGTGGCCCCCAGGAGGTCGCTGCGGGCCCGAAGGGCGCGGTGGCCTACGGGAACCCGGGCACCGATCCGCAGACGGTGGGCCGGATTCCCCGGGGCGGCCAGCCCAAGACGACGAACGACCCGATGCGAGACCCCTTCGGGGTGGTGTTCGCAGGCGGGAGCTACTGGTTCGCCGAGTTCGCGAGGGACACCCTCGGGATCCTCTCGACCGGCGGCAACCTGAGGCACTTCGATCTGCCGAACAACTCCGGCCCCCGTCAGATCGCCGCGGGCCCGAACCGCACCCTCTGGGTCTCCCTCGAGGAGTCCAAGAGGATCGCGAAGATCAAGCTCGGCTAGCGCGCTCGACGCCGATCCGCAGCTCGCGGCCCTCGATCGTCGCTGACGCGCCGTCGGCAGCGTCGTAGGTGACCGAGGTCGCAAGCGTCTCGCCGGCCACGTACTCTTCGTGCGCGCGTGCGGCCTCGACGAGCTCGGCGTCTCCGCCAAGCGCAAGCGAGATCCGGTCGGACACGTCGAGCCCGGCCTCCTTGCGGGCGGCCTGGATCGCGTGCACGACCTCGCGGGCAAGGCCCTCGCGGCGCAGCCCGTCATCCAGCTCGAGGGCGAGCGCGACGGCCCTCCCGGCCTCCGCCTCGACCTCGTAGCCGCCAAGCGGCTGCATCACGAGCGTGACGTCGTCCGGCTCCAGGGGATGTTCGCGGCCGTCGACGTTGAGGCTCAGCCGCCGCTCGCCGGCGAGCGCTTCCGATACATGCGCCGGATCGAGCGCCTCGACCGCGGCCGCGGCACGGGGCATCTCCTTCCCGAACCGCGGCCCGAGGCTGCGGTAGTTGGGCTTCACCTCGTAGCGCACGAGCTCGGCCTCCTCGGATACGAACTCGAGCTCCTTCACGTTCAGCTCGGAGCGGACCAGATCGCCCATGTCCTCGATGGCCTCGCGCTCGGGGCCCTGCGCCACGATGACCGCCTTGCGCAGCGGCTGGCGCACCTTTACTCCCGCCTGGGCTCGCGCCGCCCGGCCCAGCTCGACCGCCCGGCGCGCGGCGTCCACCCGCGCCTCGAGCGCCGGGTCCGATCGTGCGGCGTCCGGCTGTGGGAAGTCGGCCAGGTGAACCGAGTCCGGCGCCTCGCCGAACTCGCCCGCATCGCCCGCGAGCAGGTTCTCGTACAGGTGGTCGGCGAGGAAGGGCATGAACGGGGCGAGAAGCTTCGCGACCTCGACGAGGCAGTGGCGGAGCGTTCCGATCGCGGCTGGGTCGCCGTCCCAGAAGCGGCGGCGCCCCAGGCGGACGTACCAGTTCGAGAGCTCGTCGACGTAGGCGGCGATCGCGCGCCCGGCCGCGGTGCAGTCGTAGTCGTCCATGCGCTCGATCACTTCGCCGGCGAGCGTCTGCAGGCGCGAGAGCGCCCAGCGGTCGAGCTCGGCGCCCTTGCCGGGGGCGGGTGGCGGGGGGACGTTGGCCGGGCCGAGGCCCTCCGCGTTCGCGTACAGCACCCAGAACGAGTACGTGTTCCAAAGCGTCGAGAGGAAGCCGTGGACGTTCTCGCCCAGCGTGTCGGTGGAGAACCGGTAGCCCGACCAGGGCTGCTGGGCGGTGAACAGGTACCACCGGAAGGCGTCGGCGCCGTGGGCGCCGATCACCTCCCACGGGTCCACGACATTGCCGCGGCTCTTGGACATCTTCTGGCCCTCGGCGTCGAGGATCAAGCCGAGGCAGACGCAATTTCGATAGCTGGACTGGTCGAATACCAGGGTCGAGACCGCGAGGAGCGAGTAGAACCAGCCGCGGGTCTGGTCGAGCCCCTCACAGATGTAGTCGGCCGGAAATCGCTCCTCGAACGGGGTGTCGCCCTTGAACGGGTGGTGGAACTGGGCGAACGGCATCGAGCCCGAGTCGAACCAGGCGTCGATCACCTCGGGCACGCGGCGCATCGGCTCGCCGCAGGCGACGCACGGGAACGTCACCTCGTCGATGAAGGGGCGGTGGACATCCTCGGGAACGGCGCCGCCCCGCTCGCGGAGCTCGGCCACCAAGCCCGCGCAGAAGGTCTCGGAGCACTCGGAGCTCTCGCAGCGCCAGATGGGTAGCGGCGTGCCCCAGTAGCGCTCACGCGAGAGCGCCCAGTCCTGGTTTCCCTCCAGCCACTTGCCGAACCGGCCGTGCTTGATGTGCTCGGGGTGCCAGCCGATGCGCTCGTTCTCCTCGAGCATCCGGTCGCGGACCTCCGTGGTGCGCACATACCAGCTTGCCTTCGCGTAGTAGAGGAGCGGGGTATCGCAGCGCCAGCAGTGGGGATAGGCGTGCGTGATCGTCTCGGCGCGGACCAGGCGCCCGTTCTCCCGGAGCGCCTCGACGATGTCCGGATCCGCCTCCTTGACCTTGCGGCCGGCAAAGTCCGTGATTCGCTCGTCGAATGTGCCGTCGGCCTGCACCGGGTTCTGGAGGGTGAGCCCGTACTCCTCGCCGAGCCGGAAGTCCTCCTCGCCGAAGGCGACGGCCGTGTGCACCAAGCCTGTGCCGTCCTCCGTGGAGACGAAGTCGGCCTCGAGCACGCTGTGGCCGCGCTCCCCGTAGTCGCTGATGTATGTGAAGGGCGGCTCGTAGCGGCTGCCGGCGAGCTCGCTGCCCGGGAACTCGTCGAGGATTTCCGCTTCCTCGCCCATCACAGGCTCGACCCTGGCGCGGGCCAGCACCATCACCTCGTCGCCGCCCGGGGCCCGGACGCGCGCATAGGTGATCTCGGGACCGGCGGCGACCGCGGCGTTTGAGATCAGCGTCCACGGCGTCGTCGTCCAGACGACGAGCTGGTC
>Ga0126312_10002757_pt1 | contig 11781 bp, 12 predicted proteins | sample Plot104A_FD_92537 | JGI IMG/M metagenome (GOLD analysis project Ga0126312, IMG submission 92537) | Serpentine soil microbial communities from UC McLaughlin Reserve, CA, USA - Plot104A | ecosystem: Environmental > Terrestrial > Soil > Grasslands | place: USA: UC McLaughlin Reserve, Lake County... | reverse complement strand
GATCAGCTGCAGTGCTCTTTCTGCGGGAATAGCCAGCGTCAGGTCAGGAAGCTCATAGCTGGCCCGGGCGTCTACATCTGCGACGAGTGCATCGAGCTGTGCAACGAGATCATAGACGAGGAGTTCTCGGGTCCCGAGCTCTTAAAGGACGACGATCTCCCCAAGCCCCGCGAGATCAACCGTATCCTCAACGAGTACGTCATAGGCCAGGACGAGGCCAAGAGGATCCTGGCCGTTGCCGTCTACAACCACTACAAGCGCATCTCGATGGGCGCCGAGGCTACCGACGGCACCGAACTCCAGAAGTCGAACATCCTGCTCCTGGGCCCGACGGGTTCGGGCAAGACGCTCTTGGCCCAGACCCTCGCCAAGATCCTCAACGTCCCCTTCGCGATCGCCGACGCCACGGCGCTGACCGAGGCCGGCTACGTCGGCGAGGACGTCGAGAACATCCTTCTCAAGCTTATACAGGCCGCCGACTTCGACGTAAAGAAGGCGGAGACGGGGATCATCTACATCGACGAGATTGACAAGGTCGCGCGCAAGAGCGATAACCCCTCCATAACCCGCGACGTCTCCGGCGAGGGCGTCCAGCAGGCGCTGCTGAAGATACTGGAGGGCACGGTCGCGAGCGTACCACCGCAGGGCGGGCGCAAGCACCCGCACCAGGACTTTTTGCAGATAGACACCAAGAACATCCTGTTTATCTGCGGCGGAGCGTTCGGGGGCCTCGAGGAGAACATCCGTCAGCGCATTGGCAAGAAGAGCATCGGGTTCGGGAGCGACCTCGACTCGCGCCTGAAGGAGGAGCCCGACGCCATCCTGCAGCACGTCCAACCGGAGGACCTCCTGAAGTACGGGCTCATCCCCGAGTTCGTGGGACGGTTGCCGGTGATCTCGACCCTCCGGAGTCTCGAGGAGGAGGACCTGGTCCGCATCCTAACCGAGCCGAAGAACGCCCTCGTGAGGCAGTACAGGCAGTTCTTCCGCTACGATAAGGTGGACCTCTCCTTTACCGACGAGGCGTTGAGCGCGATCGCCGAGCTTGCGCTCGAGCGGGGCACGGGGGCCAGGGGCCTGCGCAGCATCCTTGAGTCGGCGCTCCTGCCGACGATGTACGAGCTGCCGAGCCGCTCGGACGTAAAGAGCTGCGTGGTAGACGCCGACACGGTCCGGGACGGCGTCCAGCCCTCACTCGTGACAGGCTCCTCCAAGTACTCCTACGACGAAGAAGAGACCGCCTAAGAACCTTTGAACGGGGCCGAGCTACCCAAAACCTACGACCACCGCGCCGTAGAGGAACGCGTCTACGCCGAGTGGGAGCGACGCGGCGCGTTCGAAGCCGGCCCGAGCCACGATAAGAACCCTTACTGCATCGTGCTGCCCCCGCCCAACGTGACGGGGGCACTGCACATGGGGCACGCCCTCAACGGCGCCATCCAGGACACCCTCACCCGCCGCGCTCGCATGAAGGGCCTGGAGGCCCTGTGGCTGCCGGGCATGGACCACGCCTCCATCGCCCTCCAGAACGTCGTGGAGCGCAAGGTCGTGCGCGAGGAGGGCAAGACCCGCTGGGACCTGGGGCGCGAGGAGTTCGTCGAGCGTTGCCGCGTCTTCGCCGAGGAGTCGCGCTCCCAGATACTCGGCCAGCTCAAGCGGCTTGGGGCCTCGGTAGACTGGCGGCGCCTGCGCTACACCATGGACGAGGCGTACATAGACTCGGTGCTCACAGCCTTCGTCGAGCTTTACAATGAGGGCCTGATCTACCGCGGCTACCGCATCACCAACTGGTGCCCGCGCGACCGCTCCGCCATAAGCGAACTCGAGGTCAACTACGAGGAGACGAACGGCAAGCTCTACGGCCTCCGCTACCCCTTCGTGGACGGCAAGGGACCCGGCCCCGACGGTAGAGCGTACGCCCAGGTCTTCTCCACCCGCCCCGAGACCATGCTGGGCGACGTCGCCCTCGTCGTCAACCCGGACGACGGGCGCTACACCGAGCTCGTCGGCCGGAGGGTGATGGTCCCATTCGTCGAGCGTGAGATAGAGGTCTTCGCCGACGAGCACGTGGACCCCTCTTTTGGGACCGGCGTGCTCAAGGTTACCCCGGCGCACGACCCCAACGACTTTGAGATCGCCGGCCGGCTCGGCCTCGATCCCGTCAACGTCCTAAACCCGGACGGCACTATCAACGAGGCCGGCGGCACCTTCGCGGGGATGAGCCGCGAGGAGGCCCGCGCGGCCGTCGTCGAGAGGTTGGGCGAGATGGGCCTGCTCGGGCCCGTCCGCGACTACCGCTACCGGGTCGGGCACTGCGACCGGTGCGGGGCAGTCATCGAGCCGTGGCTCACCGAGCAGTGGTGGGTCTCCATGCGCGAGCTCGCCGAGCCCGCCATAGAGGCGCTCGAGAAGAAGGAGATCACGGTCTACCCGGACTCCTGGCGCCGCGAGACCATCCGCTGGCTGGAGAACGTCCACGACTGGAATATCTCGCGTCAGCTCTGGTGGGGGCACCGCATCCCGGTCTGGTACGGACCCGGAGGCGAGATCGTCGCCTCCAGGGAGTCACCCGGCGAGGGCTACGAGCAGGACCCCGACGTGCTGGACACCTGGTTCTCCTCGGCTTTGTGGCCGTTCGCCACCTTGGGGTGGCCTGACGAGACCGAGGACCTCGCCTACTTCTACCCAACCAGCCTGCTCTCCACGGCGCGCGAGATCATGTACCTGTGGGTAGCGCGCATGATCATGATGGGGTTGCGCTTCCGAGGCGACGTCCCGTTCGGAAAGGTGAACGTCCACTCCATCGTGCTCGCCGAGGACGGCACGAAAATGAGCAAGTCCAAGGGCAACACCATAGACCCCCTCGACCTCTTCGAGGAGTACGGCGCCGACGCGGTGCGCTTCGGCCTCCTCTACCAGTCCTCGACCCAGGATTTCGCCTACTCCTACGAGCGGGCAGACCTTGGCCGGAGCTTTGTAACCAAGCTCTGGAACGCGACGCGCTTCGTGCTTGGCTACACGCACGTCGAGGAGGTGCGCGAGGTCTCCGCCTCGGACCGCTGGATCCTCTCGGAGCTAAACCGGGCCGTCCGAGAGTACGACCGGCTGCTCGAAGAGTGCGAGTTTTCCGAGGCTATGCGCGTGATCTACGGCTTCGCCTGGAACCAGTTCGCCGACTGGTACATCGAGATAGCGAAGGCCGCCCCTTCGCCCGCGACGCCGCACGTCCTGCGCGAGGTCTTCTCCGCCATCCTGAGGCTCCTGCACCCGGTGATGCCCTTCGCGACCGAGGAGATGGCCCGCGTCCTAGGGGAGGACGAGCTGCTCGTCTGCCAGGGCTTCCCCCAGCACGACGCCTCGCTCGAGGACAAAGAGGCGGAGCGGCTGCTCGACCGCACCAAGCGGGCAGTCTCGGCCGTGAGGTCGTTCCGGGCCGAGTCTAAGGTCGAGGGCGTCCTGGAGGGGCGTGTGTCGGGGGAGGTAGATTTCGAGGTCTTCTCGGCGCTTGCGGGGGTCAGACCCGTCGAGTCGCTCGACGGATCGGCGAAGGCCACCCTCCTGGCAGGGGACGCGGTGGTGGAGATCTCGCTGACCGAGGAGCTCCGGCACGGGGAGATCAAACGCCTCAGGAAGGAGATCTCGCGCGTCGAGGGCGAGGTCGCGCGAGCCCACGGCAAGCTATCGAACGAGAAGTTCGTCCAGAGGGCTCCGGTCGAGGTCGTCTCCGGCGAGCGCGAGAAGTTGGACGCGAACACCCGCATGCTCGATACCCTGACCCGGCGGCTCGAAGAGTATCTCTAGGAAACGACCTCCGACCACCCAATACTCCTTCGCCGAGGTCTGCAAGGAGCTGGATCGCCGCCGCCGCGTCACCTTGGGTCTAGAGCGGATCGAGATTCTGCTCTCGCTGCTGAGCGACCCGCATCGCTTCCTACGCGTTGCGCAGGTAGTCGGCACCAACGGCAAGGGCACGACCGCCGTCGCCCTAGCCTCGTCCCTGGAGGCGGGCGGCTCGCCGACAGGCGCCTACCTCTCGCCGCACGTGCTGTCGTTCACCGAACGGGTGATGCCGCGTGGTGAGTTCGTCTCGGAAGGGCGGTTCGCCGCCGCGATGGGTGAGGTCATGGAAGTCGCGGACGTGAACGGCGTGCCCGCCTCACAGTTCGAGCTGCTCACCGCCGGAGCATTAAGGCTCTTCGCCGACGAGGGGCTAGAGTGGGTGGTGCTGGAAGCGGGGTTAGGGGCCCGCTACGACGCGACCTCGGCAGCCGCGCCGGAGGCCGTCGTGCTTACCAACGTCGGCCTCGACCACACGGAGTATCTGGGGGAGACGGTGGAGGAAATCTCTCGGGAGAAGCTCGCCAGCGTCTCCCGGGAGTCCGTCCTCGTCCTCGGAACTGACGATTCGCGAGTGGTCACGGCAGCCCGCGAGAGGTGCGAGGAGGCCGGCGCCCGCCTCGTCGAAGCCGCCCCGCAGAAGGAGGAGCCGCTCTTCGCGGGGCTACCCCCCTACGCGGCCCGCGACGCGTGGCTGGGGCTGCGGGCGGCGGAGGTCTTGCTCGGCCGCGCCCTCATCGGGGCACAACGGGTGCGAGTCGCCCAGGGTATTGCCGGTGCATTGCCGGGCCGCTTCGAGGCGCACGAGGTGGGCGGCGTGCCGGTCGTCGTGGACGGCGGGCACAACCCGTCGGGTATCGAGGCGGCGCTCGGGGCGGTGAGGAGCACCTACGGCGGGCGGGCGCTGGGCGTCGTCTTTGGCGCCTTGCGGGACAAAGACATCGGAAGTATGCTTGCCGGGTTGCAGAAAGAGGCCCGCGTCCTCGTACTCACGTTACCCGAGGGCGAAAGGGCCGCGGACCCCGCGCACCTCATGCGCGAGCACGGTCCACGGGACCGCGGAGGGAGACGGGCTCGGGTGGAGGCCGACGTCGTGAAGGCCGTCGAGGGGGCGGCCGAGGAGATGAGAGAAGCGGGCGGCGTGGTGCTGGTCACGGGGTCCCTGTCCACCTGCGCCCCCGTTCTCCGGTGGCTGCGTGAAGGGTAACGGTGCTTGGAAACTCGCGGGGTTGCTCTTGGTCATCGCCGCGACGTCCTTCGCCCTCGGCTACTTCATGATGATGAGGTTCATCCTGTGAGCATCCCCGTGTTGTTCGCGCAGCAGGACTCTGACCCGTTCCGGATCATAACGGACTTCCTGGTCAGCCCGTTCCTGCGCATCTTGGGCCAGCTCGTGCTGCTCCTTTTCGTCGTCGTGTGGGTGGCGCTCGTGTACTGGACATACACCGATGCCGGGAGGAGGGGGACGTCGAGCATACTCTGGGGCCTCGTGGCGGTCGTCCTGCCCTATCTCGGGACACTCATCTACCTCATCGTGCGACCGCCGGAGTATCTGGAGGAGTCGCGCGAGCGCGAGCTGGAGCTCGCGGTGCTCGAGAAGGAGCTCAGGAACAACACACTCCTGTGCCCGAACTGCCGAAACCTGGTCGAGAAGGACTACCTGATCTGCCCGGTGTGCAACTGGGAGCTCAAGAAGCCGTGCGTCAACTGCGAGAGGCCGATTAACATGGAGTGGGATACGTGCCCTTACTGCGGCACCAACCAACGTAGCGGCAAGCGGATCGGCTGGTAAAGGAGACCGTTTTGGAAGAGACCCTGGTGTTGGTCAAGGGGGACGGCGTGCGCCGCAGGCTCATCGGCGAGATCATCCGCCGCCTGGAGAACAAGGGCCTGGATATCGGGGTTCTCCAGCTGATGGACGTGAGCCGAGAACTTGCCGAGGAGCACTACGCCGAGCACCGCGAGAAGCCCTTTTTCGAGGAGCTCGTCGAGTTCATCACCTCCACCCCCGTTGTCGCGATGCGCGTCCGGGGAGAAGGAGCCATAAAGACGGTGCGCAACCTCATGGGCGCGACCAACCCCGCCGACGCCGCCCCCGGCACGATCCGCGGGGACTTGGCGCTGAGCATGCCGGACAACCTCGTCCACGGCTCCGACTCCCCCGAGAGCGCCGCCCGCGAGCTCAGGCTCTTCTTCGGCGCCTGAGACCTCGGGCGTGCGCCTCGTCCTCGCCTCCGAATCGGCCCGCCGGGTAGATCTTCTCCGCGCCGCGGGCTACGGCTTCGAGACCCAAAAGAGCGGCTTCCCCGAGCTCACGCTCGAAGGCCCCAAAGAGACCGTCGTAGCCAACGCTCGGGGCAAGGCGCTCGCCGTCGCGGGAGACCCGGACGACGTCATACTCGCCGCGGACACTGTCGTGTATGTGCCCGAAGAAAGAACCATCTTGGGCCAGGCCAAGAGCGACGACGAGGTTCGCCGGATGCTCCTGTTGCTGCGCGGGCGCACCCACGAGGTCCACTCCGGGGTCGCCGTAGCCCGGGGCGATAGACTCGCAGTCCGCCACGCGATCACGGCGGTGCGCATGCGGGCCTACGGCGAGGAGGAGCTGGATACCTACGTACGGTTGGGGGAAGGCGTGGGCAAGGCGGGCGGGTACGCGATCCAGGGCCGCGCGGCGGCGTTGGTTGAGTGGATCGGCGGCGACTACACCAACGTGGTCGGCTTGCCGCTCGCGCTGACGGTCCGGATGCTCGGCACTTACTACAGCGTAAACTGGTATTAGGCCGCTCCGATAATAGAATGAACGTATGGAGCTAGACTGAACGTATGGAGCAGCGCCGCTACACGATCAAGCAACTCCCCCCGGAGCTACGGCCGCGCGAGCGGCTGCTCGCGGAGGGCCCCGAGGCCCTCTCCAGCGCCGAGCTTTTGGGCATACTGTTCGGAATTGGGAGCACGGAGAAGACCGCCGTTGAGCTGGCGAGTGAGATTATCTCTGAGAACGGAGACCTCTTCGGGCTGTACAACGTTAGCGTCTACGACCTCATGCAGACGCATGGTGTAGGTGAGGCGAAGGCGTGCATCATCCTTGCTGCGGTCGAGTTCGGGAAGCGGCTTGGACGGGTTCGCAACCCCGGACGCCCCGTGATATCATCCCCCGCGGACGTGGATGGGCTCTTGAGGGGGCGGATCGCCAATCTTGACCGGGAGAACTTCGTCGCCGTGCTCTTGAACACGAAAGACGAAGTCATAGGGTTTCCGACGATCTCGGTCGGCACGCTCTCGGCCTCCCTCGTCCACCCCAGGGAGGTCTTCAAGCCGGCCATCCGGGCGAGCGCGGCGGGCGTCGTGCTCGCACACAACCACCCGAGCGGGAAGGTAGAGCCGAGCCGCGAGGATCGCGAGGTAACCGAGAGGCTCACGAGCGTCGCGGGGATTATCGGCATAGAGGTGCTCGACCACGTGATCCTAGGCGACGGGTACTTTAGTATGAGGGAGCACGGGTTGCTCTAGCCGCGCAGGGAGTGCGGCTCAGGCCGGGAACTTAGACGGATGGGGCGCGTATGTTTGGAGGACTGTTCGGACGGGACGTTGCGATAGACTTGGGCACGGCGAACACGCTGGTGTTCGTCAAGGGGCACGGGATAGTGCTCTCCGAGCCCTCCGTCGTCGCCATAGACAACAAGACCGACAAGGTCGTGGCGGTGGGTTCTGCAGCCAAAAGGATGTTGGGTAGGACGCCGGGGAGCATCGTGGCGTTAAGGCCCCTCAAGGACGGCGTAATCGCCGACTTTGAGGTCACAGAGAAGATGCTCTCCTACTTTATCCGCAAGGTCCAGCCGCAGCGGCGCATCTTCAGGTCCTTGATCGGGCCCCGCGTCGTTGTGTGCGTCCCCTCCGGTGTGACCGGCGTCGAGCTCAGGGCGGTGAAGGAGGCGACCGAATCAGCGGGCGCACGCCAGGCTTACACCATCGAGGAGCCGCTGGCCGCCGCCATAGGCGCCGGGCTCCCCGTCAACGAGGCCCAGGGGTCCATGATCATAGACATCGGCGGCGGCACGAGCGAGGTCGCTGTGATCTCCCTGGGCGGCATCGTCACGAAGTCCTCGATCCGCATCGCCGGCGACGACATAGACGACGCCATCGGGACCTACATCCAGAAGGAGTACAAGCTGGCGGTAGGCACCCAGACGGCGGAGCAGCTCAAGATAGAGCTCGGCAGCGCTTTCAGGCTGGAAGAGGAGGAGTCGGCGGAGATCCGGGGCCGCGACCTCGTCACGGGGCTCCCCAAGACTATCGTCATAACTAGCGAGGAGGTCCGCGAGGCCATCGGCGTGCCCGTGGAGGCGATCATTGCCGCCGTGCGTGACACCCTCGACCGCACGCCGCCGGAGCTTGCCTCGGACATCATGGACCGGGGAATGGTCCTGGTTGGCGGCGGGGCCATGCTCAGGCACTTCGACGAGCGCTTGAGGCGCGAGACGGGCATCCCGGTGCATGTCGCCGACGATCCGCTGATGTGCGTGGCGATCGGCAGCGGCCGCTCCCTCGAGGAGATAGACTCGTACCGCGGCGCCCTCTCCTCCGACTAGGCGTCGTGGGGCGGAGGAAGTCCAGCGCAGCAGGCGGGCTCACGGCTCTCTTTACCCTCTGCGTGGCGAGCCTCGTGCTCTTCACCGTCTACGTAAAGGAGGGGGATTGCAGCGAGGTAGACAACTGCGGCCCCCTGCACACGGTCCAGCTCGGTGCCGCTGAGGTCCTCAAGCCCTTGCGCGGCGCGGCAGCCGCGATTGTCGAACCCTTCCGGGAGACGGGGGAGAGGGTCACGGGCGCCTTCGATACCAGCGTCGAGGAAGCGCTCCAGCACAAGCTGCAGGAGACCCAGGGGCTCGCCGCCCAGGCGTCCCGCCTGGAGCGGGAGAACGCCAGGCTGCGCGAGCTACTCAAGGGTGAGCGCTCCTTCTACGAGTACGGGCCCTTAGCCCGGGTGGTCGCGCCGGTCAGCGACCAGTTTACCGACAGGATCCAGATGGACGTGGGCTCCGAGGACGGGATAAAGCCCCAGATGCCCGTCGTCGTTGGCGAGAACACGCTCGTCGGACGCACTACGAACCAAGTCGGCCGCACCACCGCCGAGGTCATGCTCGTCACCGATCGGGAGTTCGCCGCGGGGGTAAGAATCATCCCGCCGGCCGAGTTCGACCCCGCCTCCGGCCGGCTGAGTCCCGCCGTCACCGCCGCCAACGTCTCCTACGGCGAAGGGCTTCTCAGGACTAACCTGGAGGGGTACTTCGGCATCGAGTACGTGGACCTGAGCTCGCGTGCCGAGAAGGGCGACTACGTGGTAACCAGCGGGCGAGCCGGGGACAGGGAACTCCTTTTCCCACCGGGGCTCTTCGTGGGGACGATAGAGTCGGTCAGCTCGCAAGACATAGACCAGTACAAGAAGATAGTCGTCGAGCCGGCGATGGACGCGGACGACCTCGAAGAGGTGCGCGTGATCACCGAGTGGGGACCCGGCGTAGGGGTCCCAGGCTAACTGGATGGAACAGTCCTCCGTCGTCCGGGCCACCCTCGTCGTCGCGCTCGCCGCGCTACTGGAGGCTATCCTCGGCCCCTACCTCACGTTCGGCTGGATCTCGCCGAAGCTGATGGTGCTCGGAGTCGTCTTCGCGGTCGCGCCGCTGCGGGACCTGCAGGCAGTCCTGCTCGGGTTCTTCGGCGGCGTACTCGTCGACGCCCTGAGCAGCGGGGTCTTTGGGGTCGGCGCTTTAAGCGGGCTACTCGCCGGGCTCCTCGCAGCGCGCGCCGGCGACGTCCGTCCCAAGGGGGCCGAGAGGGTGCTGCTGGCCCAGGTCGTCGCGATCTCGGTGGCGGCCTACGACCTGACCTACCTGACGGCGCTCAACCTCGCCGGGCTTCAAGCCCCGGCGTTCGGCGAGTACGCCGTGGTGGGCTTGATCCCGGACGCCGCGCTCAACGCCCTCCTCGCCTATATCGTCGGCGGGTGGTCGGTGCGCTTCGGCCGCCATAAGACCCGGGCTTGGGAAGAGCGATGACCCTTACCCGCAAGGAGGCGGATACCGTCAAGACCGCGAACCTGCCGAAATGGAGGTCCTTGGACCCTGTATTACTCCTGGTCTCGCTGACGCTCTCAGTTTTCGGCATCCTCGCGGTCTACGTGGCGGGTACGGAGGCCCAGCAGGCCTACGCCACGAACCAGGCGCTGGGCTTTGTACTCGGGGTCGTCGGGGGAGTCCCCCTGGCGCTCATAGACTACCGGCTCTGGCGGCGGCATCTCAAGTTCATCTACGGCCTCATCATTCTCATGCTCCTCTTCGTGCTGTTGCTGGGGGACACGGCCGGCGGCGCCCAGCGGTGGGTGGACATAGGGCCGGTGCAGGTGCAGCCCTCGGAGTTCGCCAAGTTGGGTATGGTCATCGTGCTCGCCGGGTACTTCGCCGAGAGGGCCGTCGGCGAGCACACGGTCTTCCTGAGGGCCCTGGGCGTCCTCGCCATACCGGCGCTGCTGGTCTTCGTTCAGCCGGACCTAGGGACGGCGCTGGTCTTCGGGGCGATCTTCGTCGCCATGTCCTACGTAGCCGGGGCGAAGGTCGTCCAACTCGCCGGCCTCGTCGCCGCGGGGGTCGCCGCCGTGATTTTGGCGGTCAAGCTGAAGATCCTCGAGGAGTACCAGGTCGCCCGCCTGACGGCCTTTATGAACCCGGAAGAGGCCGGTTCGGTCGGCTACCAGGTCACGCAATCCAAAATGGCGATAGGCTCGGGGGGGATTACGGGTAAGGGCCTCGACGCCCAGACGCTTGCCAACCTGGGCTTTCTGCCGGAGGAGCAAACAGACTTTATTTTCTCCAACCTCGCCGAGCGTGTGGGCTTCGTGGGGAGCATCGTGCTCATCGCACTGTTCTTCTTGCTGGTCTGGCGCATCCTGCACGTTGCGACCATCTCCCGCGACCGCTTCGGGGTCCTGATCGCCGTCGGTGTGGCAACCGTATTCCTCTTCCACGTGTTCGTGAACGTGGGGATGACGATGGGGATCATGCCCGTGACCGGCATCCCGCTGCCATTTATCAGCTACGGGCGGAGCAATCTGGTGGTCAGCATACTCTCTCTGGGCCTCCTGCAGAGCATCGCCATCCATTCCAAGGCCGAGGTCTCGAAGCACCCGCAGGTGTAGCGGTCTACTGGTCGATGGGGCGTATGGCGGTTATACTATCGCTCCGAACGGCGCGTTTGTACGCATACCGAGACCTACGAAACCTCAGGAGTTTATATCGTGTTTGCGGTCGTGAAGAGTGGTGGAAAGCAGTACAGGGTCAGCGAGGGCCAGGAGCTCGTCGTTGACCGCCTGGAGGGCGAGGTCGGGGACTCGGTCGAGCTGCCGGTCGGCTTCGTCGCCGACGACGAGAGCCTCGACCTGGGCGAGAGGACAGCCAGAGTGGAGATCCTCGAGCACCTGCGGGGGGACAAGATCCACGTCTACAAGTACAAGCCGAAGAAGGACTACAGGAAGAAAACTGGGCACCGGCAGGCGCTGACCAGGGTGAGGGTTTTGGAGGTATCCGATGGCTCATAAGAAAGGCGGCGGCTCGTCGCGAAACGGCCGCGATTCCGAGGGGAAGCGGCTGGGGGTAAAGACCTACGGTGGCCAACTGGTGAGCGCCGGCAGCATTATCATGCGCCAGCGCGGGACGAAGGTGCACCCTGGCGCGAACGTAGGCAAGGGCTCCGACGACACCCTCTTCGCCAAAGTGGGCGGCCGGGTGAGCTTCGACCGCAGCCGCGGCCGGAGGGTGGTCAGTGTGCTGGAGGAGTCCTTGCTCGAGGAGGCTACGGCCTGAGGACTAGGCGCTCTGGGGGTCTCTAGCCTCGTTGCAGTTCGTAGATGAAACTCGGTTCGTCGTCCGCGCGGGTCGCGGCGGCGAT
>Ga0126312_10002756_pt1 | contig 11783 bp, 10 predicted proteins | sample Plot104A_FD_92537 | JGI IMG/M metagenome (GOLD analysis project Ga0126312, IMG submission 92537) | Serpentine soil microbial communities from UC McLaughlin Reserve, CA, USA - Plot104A | ecosystem: Environmental > Terrestrial > Soil > Grasslands | place: USA: UC McLaughlin Reserve, Lake County... | reverse complement strand
GCCCTCAACGCTGCCATCTGGTTCAACTGGCAGATCGGCGCCACTCCCAAGCGCTCCCTGATCGCCTACGACCATTGACCGTTCATCCCTGACGCGCCCACAAATCCACATCAACGATCTAGCTGGATTCGACCCTGACCTGAGCAGCACCGACAGCACTCGGGACCACTGCATGGACGTAGAGCACCAGCCTACGGATCTGGTGGTTGGGGGTGGGATCCCTCTCGGCGCGTGGCTGCCATGGCGGTCACGGCCGCGGCGAGTTGGCGTCAGCCATACTTGAGCACGATGCTCTCAACGGTGTGGGTAACGTGGTCCAGGCTGTCGAGGGCCTCCTCCAGCTGCTCGATGATGTCCTTCCAGACCAGCACGTAGCGGGCCGGGTGCTCGGCGTCGAAGTTGTAGAGGTCGGCCCGGGCGCGCCGGTAGACACGGTAGCCCTCCTCCTCAAGCTCGGTCACCGCCACCTGATAGGCCCGCAGCCGCCTTAGGTCGAGCTTGCGTAGGTGGCGCAGCCCCCGAGCGGTCTCCCCGGCTGCCTTAAGGATGATCCGGGCCTGCTCGCGGACCGGTTCAATGGGCTCCTCGATCTTGTGCAGTACGAGCATGTCGGCGGCCTCCTCGACCGCGTCGACGACATCGTCCAGCTGGGCGGCGAGGGCGTAGATGTCCTCACGGTCGAACGGGGTGATGAAGGTGGAGTTGAGCCGAGTCAGGATGGCGTGGGTGATGTGGTCGCCTTCGTGCTCGCGCTGGCACTGTTGCATCTGGCGATCACTCAAACCGGCGTCCTCCACCAGAGCCCCCTGAACGCCATCGGCGATGCCAGGATTAATTGCTTTGCGCACTTCTGACAGCCGTCTGGACGGGAAGCGGCTCCACTTTGCTATCCGCCGGCGGCACCTTCGGGCCAGATGCAACAGTGCCGGCTCGCGAGCTCTTTGAGAAGGCCGACGCGACCAAGCTCGTCATCCATGACGCCGCCGGCACCCACGAGCTACCGCTCTCCTAGCGCAGAGTTCTCTATCAGATGCCGCCCCCAAAGCGGGGACTCGGACCTTCTCGAAGGTGACGCAAACGTCAAGATGGGAAGCGGAGACAAGGAGTGGCGTCGCTCCCATTCCATCAGTCGATCTGTGCCCGGCATCACTGCGGGGCTGTGACGCACAGCACTGCCAGAATGCCGAGACCCTGCTATACCGCGAGCGGGCGCCGACAACCGAGGGGGCGAATGGCGGCACGGCCCGGCCAGAGCCGAACGGCAGCGCCTGCGCCGAACAGCTGAGGAACATGACCACCTCTGTCGGGACTAGGCGGCTCACTTCAGCCAAGGGGGGTACCAGCTATGCCGGAGAACGGTCTCAAGACCTTTGCCATGCACAGCGGAGACGAGGAGCAGGGTCCGACCGTCGCCACGATCACTGAGGAACTAGAGAGTGCCGCCAGCGCTCGCTCGCTGGCCTTTGAGCCGGAGAACCTGGATCCCGAGACGGTGGCGCGTCGCTACCTCGACCAGATGATCGCAAGCCCGACGGTGCCTGGCCTGGCCGCCGCCACACCGGAGGAGAACGAGGAAGAATATCGGACGATTGGTGTTGAGACAGTCCCACTCACCGGCGCAACGGTCGTCAAGTTCGCACAATACATTCACAAGATCCCGATATATGGGTCACTGATCACCGTTGAGCTGGAGGAAGATCATTCGCTGCTCGCTGTCAACTCAGCAATGGGCGATCCCACCGGGGTCGACCCCGTGGCGTCCATTTCCCCAGCCCAGGTACGGGACCTGATCCGAGACGATGCCGATGGTGAGGCGTTCACCTTAGGAGAGCCCCCCCGCCTCTATTACTATTTCGACAACCGCGTGGAGCCGAACCGGTGGCGGCTCGTCTACATTGCCAAGAACGTGGCCAAGGACGCGCCGGAGAGCGGCGAGCGCGGGGCAGACGCCACGGCGCCGCTGCCGCAACTCTTGGATTATGTGGTGGATGCCCACACTGGGGACCTACTGGCCCGCCTGCCCCGGACACAGTCGCTGACCTGGAGTCCAGAGGAGGCAGACGAGTCCGATGGCCTGGGCGTGGAGCGGCACATCCGGCTGCAGCGCGACGAAGCAGGCAACCGACGGTTGAGCGACACGGTCCGGAACGTGCGGACCCACGACTTCAACTTCCGGGACGCACGGCTGCTCGGCGGCTTCCTCCCTGGTGACTTCGTGGTCAACCCACCTGTTCCATGGAGCGTCGCGGCCGTCAGCGCCCACGCCAACGCCGCCGAGGTTGCTGAGTTCCTGGCGACCGAGCTAGGGCGCGATGGCCTGGACAACAGGGGCGGCCCCTTCATCTCGAGCATCAACTGCACCTACCGGAACCCCAACCCCGCCAACCGGGAATGGCGAAACGCTGCCTGGGTTGGCACCCAGATGATCTACGGCCAGCGGATGGTCAACGGCGCGCTGCGATCCTACGCGCTCGCCAGCGACGTCGTTGCCCACGAGATCACCCATGGCCTGACCGACAGGACGGCCCGGCTCGAATACCAGCGCGAGTCCGGAGCGCTGAACGAGTCCTACTCAGACATCTTCGGCGTCATCATCTCGAACAGACGCCAGCCAAATATTGATGCCTGGAACTGGGAGATGGGTGAGGACCTCAACGCCACGGGAATCCCGTTGCGGGACCTCAGCGACCCCCCCAGGAGAGGCCAGCCCGATCACATGCGCGACTTCCAGACGCTGGATCCCAGCGAGGAGCCCACCCAAGACAACGACTATGGCGGAGTGCATAGCAACAGCGGGATCCACAACAAGGCCGCCTTCAACCTCATCACTTCACAGGATGAAGCTGGAGGAGCGAGGTTGTTCAGCCCGCGGGAGGCAGCGGCGCTCTTCTACCTCGCCTTGACCCAATACTTGTCGCGCACCTCAGGGTTCAGCGACAGCCGTCGCGGTGTGGAACTAGCGGCCCGGACGTTATTCCGAGACGACGATCCTCCAACCCAGGCGAGGAAGCTGAACGCTGTGGCGACGGCGTTCGACAACGTGGGGATCACAGCTACGGGATAACTCGCCCACGCTGAGGAGGGGTAGGCGTGGTGGCCATGCGCCTGGATGGGATCGAGATCAAGGTCACGATCGGTGCCGAGCAGGTTCGAGCGGCGAAGCGAGCCTTGACGCTGTCTAACGATGACGGGCGTCGAAGGAAGCTTTATTTCTGCGAGGCTGCCCGCTCTGGTGGATCGGAGGCCTTGCCGCTGCTGGATCACGGCGTGATTCTGCGACTACGGCAGAACAGCGGCGCCAAAGATGACTCCACCGTCAAACTCCGCCCGTTCGATCAAGCCCGACTGACTCCTCGATGGCTGGAGGCTGGAAAGCAGGACAGCTGGGAGTTCAAGGTGGAAGGTGACTGGGTTGGTGACAGACGCGTTGTCGCCGCCTCCCTGGTCGCCGACCAGGATCAGGTGAAGGACGTCGGCCGTGAAGAGGCCCCGCCAAGCATGGCCTTCTCCGCCGAGCAAGCGCAGTTCTTGTGGGACTGCGCACCTGTGCAGGTGAGCTTGGACGAGCTGCGGGTCCTGGGACCGGTCGACGCCATCCGCTGGAGAAAGGTGCCGCTCGGCACCTTCGAGGCGGTGGCCGAGCAGTGGGATGTGGACGACGCATTGCGGTTCCTGGAGCTGTCAATCCTGGTTCACCCCGACCAAGCCGTCGAGGCGCAGCAGGGCTTCGCGCGGGCCATCGCGGCCAAGGGCTTGGAGCCCGATCGCACGCAGGAGACAAAGACTCGAATGGTGCTCGAGCACCTGGCCGGCCTTCGGCGATAGTCCTGCCTCGAAGCCCTCAATTGCCGGGCGCTACTCCACCGAGCCGTGTTCGGCGCGATCTGGCAGCTCTACGAGGGACCTAACCACGCGACCAATCTGAATCGCGCGCTCCGAACGATCCGGCGTAGCCGGGTAGACTCCCGCCATTCCACCCGAAAGGACCGATCACATGGAGCAGCCGAGCATCAACCTGGTCGCGCTCAACCCGCAGCCGCTGCCACCCGACGCAAGGATCAACCTGGTGGCGCTCAACCCGCAGCCCTTGCCGCCCGACGCGAGGATCGAACTCGTGGCGCTCAATCCGCAGCCGCTGCCGCCGGAGGCGACGATCAACCTGGTAGCGCTCAACCCCCAGCCGCTCCCGCCGGGCGTCCGGATCAAACTGGTCGCCCTGAACCCCCAGCCGCTGCCGCCCAAGGCGACAATTGACTTCGTCGCGCTCAACCCCCAGCCGCTGCCGCCGAGTGGAACCCTCGAGTTCGTTGCCGTCGCGGTCCGGCTCGCTTACTGACCGGAGCGCCTAGGCCGATCAACCTGCCGGTTCTCGTCGCCCCTGGCTGCCAATCGACACGTCGCGGTGCGCCAGGCACCTACGAGTACTGCTCTGCCGAAACACAGGACCGCCGCAGGCGCCAGCCGAGCACCTTGGTGATCGCCGGATACTACAGCGCCGTGTGCCGCTGTGCGGTGATCGCACCGACAATCTCCCGCGAGGTGTTCGCCGGACTGGGCTATGAGCGTCCCGCTCCAAGCACCTGACTTCTTCGAGAAGTGCGGACGCTACCAGGCCCTCGTCCAGGACGCCGCCGGCCTCCACGAGCTACCGCTCTCCGAGTGCCGTGGGGGCCTGTCCCTCCAGCACCGGCAAGGCCAAGCGCGGGTGTGACGCGACTAGGAAGTCGGCCTGTAGGGCTTGTGCCCGCTCAGCTGGGTCCTCCCCGACGAACAGCAACCGGCGTGCCGGGTCGGGCGCGCCGGCCTGGGTCGCTGCGAACTCGAAGACGCCTGGGGAGTCCTTCTTGCCGTAGATGATCAGCGGGGGCTCGAAGAAGCCGAGCACGCCGGCGTCCTCCAGGGCCTGGTTGACCTGCTCGGCCGGGATCATGCCGCGATCTGAGATGATGCCCAGGCGAACGCTGCGGTCGCTCAGCGCAGCGAGCGCGGCCGGTACGTCCGGGAGGACGGTCAGTCGCTCGATCCGGTCGCCTGAGGGTGCGACCACTACCGACGCTAGCGTGTTGCCGATGTCGAAGAAGGCCACCGCCCCAACAAGCGCGTCCACTGGACCTCCCCCTGTCGGCTATTGGTTGATGATGGCGTACTGAAAGCTGGGGCCCGCGGTCTGGCCGTTTGGGATGCCTGGGCCGGCGGCGGGTTGGCTTGCCAGAACCTGGCCGGCGAGTTTGAGCTCGAACATCACCCCCATAGCCACATCCAGGCGATCGGGCTCGCCGTCGAAGACCCGCTGCAAGGCGGTGAGCAGGCGGGTGAAAATCACGCGGAACTGCTGGGCCCGACGCCAGGCCTCGGTGTCGGGATCCAGCGGGGTGAGCCGCTGGTTGGCCACCATGGGCCAGACCCCGTCGGGGTCGAAGGGATAGGGCGGGCCGCTGAAGGAGTAGCCGACGGGCGAGGTCGGGTCGCGAACCAGCCGCTTCCCCCGCCAGACGGCCTCGAACCGGTAGTAGTGGGCGACATCGCCGTCCGGATCGACCGGCGCGGTGGGGGTGCCCTCTCCCTCCTCGACGATGAGGTCCAGCGCGCGGGCGGCGCTGGCCGCGTCGCTGATCGCGAACAGGCGCTCGGCGGGGAACCACTTGGGGGCGACGAGCTGGCGGGCGGGATCGCCGGCGAAGACGCCGTCGCCAAGCTCGACCAGCTTGGCGCTGAGGGCCCGGTAGTACTCGCCGATGGTCGCGAACGTCGGCAGCTCCGCCTCCAGCCCCGCCGCCACCGGGAAGACCAGGGGATGCTCCGGCTCCTCAATCTCCATGAACACGCGCCGGACCAGGTCGCGGGAGAAGGGCTCGAGCCCGACCACCAGGCCGGTCCCGATACCCAGGGGCAGCCGCGATGGATAGGCCGGGACGAAGCCAGAGTCGGCGATGGCTGGGCGCCCGCCCAGGGCATTGAGCAGGTTGGCCGCGATCGACAGGTGCAGCATCTCATCGACGACCACGTCGTGGATCGCCCACCAGATCTCCCGGTTCCGGCCGGGTTTGAGCGACAACATGGCGGTGAGATAGGGCGGGATGGTGGAGAACTCCAGCCGGATCGCCTCCTGGACCAGCCCGAGGAGTTCCTCACCGGAGCTGGCCTCCTGGACGGTGTCGACAGTCGCCCGGTCGATCTGGAGCACGACGCCCTACCTTTCCTCGCCGGCGGCCGCAGCGGGGTCGGGCGCGGCCAGCCGCCGCCCCGTGGCTTCTGCGGCCGCGCGCTTGGCGTCGCCGCCGAACCGCTCCTCGGCCGCCGCGATCGGCTCGGCCGCCATGGTGCGGCCGGCGTCGATCGACGGGCCGGTCTGGTCTGCCGCCGGCAGCTGCTCCAGCCACCGGACGATGGCGGCGCGCTTGGCCTCCGACAGATCTCGGGTCACCGGCATGAAGTTCGGATCAGTGATGTCGCGGGTCATCGCCAGCAGCAGCGGTTGTCGCCACCGCCGCAGCGCATCGGGGTCGGCCAGGTCGACCAGATGCTCGCGCATGATCGGATACAGCCGCGCATATTGGGCGAGGATGGGTTGGATGTCCCGGGCCCAGTCCGGCACCTCCGGCGCCTGGTAGGCGGAGCGGACATGCGCGACGACCACATCCAGGCCGGGGCTCAGCCCGGTCCCGGCGTAGTCCGGCGAGCCACCGGCAGTCCGCGGCGCATAGCGGATCCGCTCGACGACGCCATCGATCGCCCCCCGCGGAGTCCCAGGATCACCGGCGGTCAGCTGAACCTCGGCGATCCCTCCGACGCCGGTCACCACCGGCTCGGAGAATCCGAGCGCAGACCCCGCCGAACCACCGAGCCGTTGGAGATGGATCCTCACCCCAGAGGCCGGCTCCCCCCGCCGCGCGGCATAGAACCGGGCCACCCCGGTGAACCCGGCGTCGATGCGGTGGACGAACTCGTCGGCCCGAACATAGAGCCCGCCGGTCGTCTCCCGGCAGATGACCCGGCGGGTGCCGTCCGGCCGTCGCGCCAGCAGCGCCAGCGGGTGCCCGGCAGCCCGGTCGGCGGCGGCCGGATCCAGCGGAAAGGCGTACACCCCGGCTCTGCTCGGCGCCTGCGACAGGTCGACGGCGCCCACCAGGGTGGTCGCGTCGGCGTCCAGCAGCGCATTCGCTGTAACCGCCTCGTCGTCCAGCACGCCGACCTCCAGGGCCGACACCGTCTCACCGGGCGAGGACAGATCGGCCAGCGACGCGGGACGACCGTCGTAGTCGACCACCGGATAGGCGTTGCCAAGATCGATCACCAACCGGGGGATGTGCTTGTCGAGAGATGCGATCGAGGCGCCGAGCAGGACGCGGGGAGCCGGCGGCGCCAGCGCATGCACCAGGCCCGGGCCGAGGCGGCGCCCGGCGACAAAGCTGTCGGGCTCACCCGGTTGCCAGGGGCCGATGCAGCCGGTCAGCGAGCCGGTGGCGAAGCGGCCGGCGACATGACGGTAGAAGTACCCGAACACATTGAGCACGATTGACAACCGAGCCGTCGGGGCCGCTTGGCGGAGCGCCGACAGCACCGGCGACGCCGCCACCCCGGGACCGTAGGTCACGTTCTCGAGCACCGAGGTGAAGGAGCCACCAGACGGCTGGCCGGTCACCTCCCCCTGAGCGATCTGCCGGGTCCACAGATCCCGGAAGGCCGAGACGCGAAACGACCCCGAGAGCAGCTCCTCGCCACTGGCCGGGTCAACCAGGCGGACGACCAGCCCCCAGAGCTGGGAGGAGAGCTGCCAGGCCGGGTCGAGGTCGACCAGCTTGGCGCTGCTGCGGTCGGCCGCGCCAACCACCACCAGGCCACGCGCCGGGTCACCCCCCGCCATGGCCACACCCGATGCGCCTTCGCCGCCGCTTACCCGGCAGTCCAGGAAGTCGAAGGTCGCGCCCCCACCCGGATTCCAGGCAGGAACCGTCGGCCCAGACGGCTGGAAGGAGCTCGGGCTATTGTTCATGGTCGGCACGTCACCGAAGAACCGACCCACAAAGGAAACCCGCGGCCCGTCCAGGTAGCTCATCGGATCCATCACCACCTGCATCCGGTGGCCCCGCCGGATGCCTCACGACACCAGCCGATAGTCTGACCTACCCCGCAACCACGCCACAACGGGCCGACAGCGGCCAGTTCACGGGTCGGGCTGGCCGCCGACAACGGCGGACAGCGAAGGCTGCCGGATGGCCGCCGAGCAGGTCGGTCACGGTGGTCTCGATCGCGGTCGCCAGATGGTCAGCGTCTCCAGGATGAGAGCTCGGCGACAACATCAAGGGCCGGCAGCTATGAACAGAAGCTGGAGGCCATGTCCCGGATGGTTCCCCAAATACACCTTGTGCGGTTTGCCCTATTGCTTCACTCTGGTGGAGTCTCGAGCATCGCGGGCTGAGCGATCCGATACGGGGAGCAGGATATGGCTGCGGTGGTCATACAGCTCGCGATCGGGCTCAACCAGGACCGCAGTGCCAGGATCGTGATCGCCGGGCACGCGTTCGTGCAGAACGTTCGGCGCGGGCACTACGAGCTGGCGCCTGAGGAGCCGGCGAACCGGCGGGTGGCCGTCGCGTTCGATGAGCTGGCCTCGGCGATCTGATCCCGGGCCGAGGTCGCAGCTTCAGCACACCCTGGGTTGGCGCAATGCAACAGCGCCGCCCGCGGTGATGGCGTGGTGATGGTGCGGTGACGGGACCCGCTTCATCCTTGAGACGAATCGCGTCGGCCACCAGCGCCGACCAGGGCCAAATAGAAGTTGGTGGGCCTTCTTGTGAGCCATCTGACGATCATCCGGGACGCGAGCGTTGCCCTCCGCAGCAACATCTTCCGCGACCTGACGAATGTCCCGGACGTCGACTTCGGCTTCACCGACCTCGCCACTGACATCGTCCTGTCGGGGCCCGACAGTGACATTCCGGCCGCCGCGCACCTGTCCATCTACCTCTACCACATCGAGCCGGACCCGCTGCTGAGGAACCAGTCGCAACTCCCGGTCGCAACCACTGGGCTCGTCCGCGCGCCGCTTGCGCTCCGGCTGTACTACCTGATGACTCCGCTCCTCGACGACGAGGAGGTCAACCAGCTCGTCCTCGGCCGTATCCTCCAGGCGCTCCATGACCGCCCCTTCATCGACGAAGTGGCGGGCGGGCCGCTCGATGACAGCCGGGGCGGCGGCAGTCCGGAACTCCGGCTCAGCCTTGAGCCGATGACGCTCGAGGACCTGTCCCGGGTCTGGCACGCGATGGGCTCGGACTACCGGCTCTCCATCGCCTACCTGATGCGGACCGTGATGGTCGACAGCGCACTCGATCCGCTCCGGGCGAGCCGAGTCGAAGAGGCCCACGTCGCCGTCGAGCAGAGGGGGGCGAGGCGATGACTCGCGAGATCCTCACGCGCCAGGCACTGATCTCGGGGCAGATCACTGACGCGCTCACCGGCAGCGCGCCCCGGACCCCGCCTCGTGTCGCGGTCGTTCGCGATGTCGACGACGGGCCGGTCGGGGGGCGCCTTGGGCCGGGTGCTCCACGGCGGCCGTTACGCTGTCGACGGTGATCCGCTGGCGTTGCCGCCCGAGGCCGATGTCGTGCTGCGCCTCGAGGTCGCGGCCGACGGCTACACCCCCGCGCGGCGGTCCGTCGCCTTCGCCGCCGCCGATCTGGCCCGTGTGGTCCGCAACATCACCATTGACGGTGAGACGACGGCGACCCTGGTCATCGCGGTGCCCGCGCGCGACCAGGACGTGGCCCTGTCTCCCCTGCCCGTGACGCTCGCCGGCCGGGTGAGCCGAGCCGAGGACCCGGCGGTGCCGATCACGGACGCCCAGGTGGCAGTCACCGCCCCCGCGCCCGCCGGCCCCGTGTTGACCGATGCCAACGGCTTCTTCACCCTCGGTCCCGCCCCTGTGGCGGAGACCGTCACCCTCTCGATCACGGCCCCCGGCCGGGACCCGCTCACCCCCGAGGTCCGCCTCGACTACCGCAGTTCCGTCAACCAGGGGGCCTTTGCCCTCGAGGCCAGCTAGGGAGATCAACGATGCCTGAATATCTCGCCCCAGGTGTCTTCGTCGAAGAGGTCCCGAGCGGGGTCAAGCCGATCGCCGGGGCCTCGACCTCGACGATCGGGATGGTCGGCGTGACCGAGCGCGGACCGGTGGACGAGCCCACGCTCGTCACGAGCTTCGGCGCCTACTCTCGGGTCTTCGGGGGCATGCTCGACCACCGGGTGTACACCGGCGGCCGTGACGCCCTGCCCTTCGCCGTGCAAGGCGCCTTCGACAACGGCGCCGGCCGCATCTACGTCAACCGGATCGTCGGCGCGAACGCGACCCACGGTACCGCCGACCTCTTCGGCAACGCCGCCGTCGGGCCGGCGGCGACGGCCCTGGCCGAGCGGGCCCTGGCCGGCGCCACGGTGCTGAGGGTCGACGACGGCACGAACCTGTCGCTCGGCGACACGCTCCTGCTGTCCGACGGGCCGCGGTCGGAGTACGTGACCGCCGCGAGCGACCCGGTCACGGTCGGCATCGCGCTCACCGGGCGGCTCCATGCCGACCAGGGGGACGGGGTGGCCGTCAATCAGCAGGACCCGCCGGTGGACGGCGCCGACCTCACCGCCGGCGTGACCGGCGACATGGACGCGGGCGGCGGACTCACCCTCGACGCGCCCACCGTCGCCGCCCTGACCGCCGGGCAGATCCTGCGGATCCGGCAGACCGACGACCCCGCGCTCGCCGAGTTCGTGACGATCTCGAGCGACGGCGCGGACGATGTCCAGGAAGGAGCCCTCCTCTTCGACCACCCCCAGGCGACGGTCGAGGTCCACGTCGTGACGCTCGCCGACTCCGGGACCTCGACGACCGTCAACGCCGCGACGGCTGCCACGAGCACGCTCGTCCCACTCGCCGCGACGGCGGGGCTCGCGGAGGGTGACGTGGTCGCGGTGGGCGCCGGGAGCAGCCGCGAGTTCCACGTCGTCCGGGCCGTCGTCTCCGAGCTGTCGATCGCCGCGACGCCCACGACGGCGATCCACTCCGCCGGGATCGTCCTGCTCCGGCAGGTGCCGCTCCTCACGGTCCACGCCCGCTACGAGGGCCAGTGGTCCGATCGTCTGCGGGTCCGGGTCCGCCCCTCGCCGCTGACCGAGACGGTGGTCGCGGCGGCGGCCGGCCAGGACGACAGCCCGATCACCCTCTGCACCGCCGTGGGCCTCCAGGTCGGGTCGGTCCTCAGCATCCGGCGCGGCGGGGCCGAGATCGCCCGGCAGCGGGTCACCGGCGTCGACCAGTCCGCCAACGAGGTCGAGCTCGACGGCGGCGCCGCGGTGGAGCTCCAGGTCGGCGACGTGGTGGTGAGCCAGGAGTTCAGCCTGATCGTCGAGCTCCTCGACGCCTCCGGCCGGGTCGCCTCGGACGAGGCCTTCGACAACCTCGCCCTCGATCCGGTCCATCCCCGCTACCCGCCGACCATCGTCGGCCGGTTCGACCGGGCTGCGGGGGAGAGCGAGCCTGCGGGCCTCTCGGACCTCGTCCGCCTCTCGGACCTGACCCGGGACGACGTGGAAGTCGACGTGGTGGGCGCCGCGGACCTGCGGCTGAGCCTGCCGTTCGACGGGGTGGCCCGGACGCTGGACGGCGGCGGCGACGACCTCGCCGGGATCACCGAGCTGACCTACCGCGGACTGGACGCGGCCGATGTGGCCGACCGGACCGGCATCCACGCGCTGACCGGGGTGGACGACATCTCGATCGTCGCGGTGCCCGG
>Ga0126312_10002755_pt1 | contig 11784 bp, 9 predicted proteins | sample Plot104A_FD_92537 | JGI IMG/M metagenome (GOLD analysis project Ga0126312, IMG submission 92537) | Serpentine soil microbial communities from UC McLaughlin Reserve, CA, USA - Plot104A | ecosystem: Environmental > Terrestrial > Soil > Grasslands | place: USA: UC McLaughlin Reserve, Lake County... | reverse complement strand
GGCAAAGAAGACCCGCGGACGGGTCCGCGTCGAGCTCGGGGCCAAGCGGGTCCGGGCCTACCTGGGGGGCCAGGTCGTTGCCGATACGACCCGCCCGATCCTGGACTGGGAGGATCCCTACTACCCGGCCTACTACTTCCCGGCGGCAGACGTACAGGCGGACCTCCTGGAGGCGGAAGGCGAAGTCGCCCACTCGCCCAGCCGCGGGGACGGCCGAACCTACACCGTCAGGGCGGGCGACAAAGAGGCCCACGGCGCCGCCGTGCGCTACGAGGACTCGCCGATCGAGGAGCTACGCGATCTGGTCCGGCTCGAGTGGGACGCCATGGACGCCTGGTTCGAGGAGGACGAGGAGGTCTTCTTCCACCCGCGCGACCCATACACGCGCGTCGACATCCTTCCCAGCTCGCGGCACGTGCGGGTGGAGGTCGACGGGCTGACGGTCGCGGAGTCGGCGAGTCCGAGGCTCCTGTTCGAGACCGGCCTGCCGGTCCGCTACTACCTGCCCAAGACGCACGTCCGGATGGACCTGTTGACGCCGTCCGACACGGTCACCCACTGCCCGTACAAGGGCCAGGCCGAGTACTGGTCGGTGCGCGTAGGCGACAGCCTCCAAGAGGACCTCGCGTGGGGATACCGTACCCCGTTGCCAGAGAGCCAGAAGATCGCGGGACTGATCAGCTTCTACAACGAGAAGGTCGACATCTACGTGGACGGCGTCCGCCAGGAGCGGCCCGTGACCAAGTTCGCCTGAGCCGAAGGCGGCCCGGGCTCACGCCGCCGCGCGCGCGACGGACGCCGGCACCGAGCCGTTGACTCGACCGTCTTGCAGGTTTCTGCACGCCCCGGCCGCGTCGGCCAGGGCGCGGGCGAGCTCCGCGGCGGCCTCGCCACGCTCCTCGTCCGGACTGACGAGCTCCCGCAGCCGTCCCCACAGGTTCGCGTGCCGGCAGCACACCTGGGCGACGTGCGCCTGCTGCACACCCCCCGGGTCGGGCGTGCGCCTCGATGCCGCCCGCTCGTGGGGGTCGTCGGTCAGCTCCAGCTGCTTCACCATCTCGCCGAGGCGCACGTCCTTGTCCTCGATCGCCCGCGCGGTCGCCTCGTCGACGTCGGTCTCATCGGCGGCCAGCTCGTCCTCGGCCGGGAAGTCGGGGAAGCTGACCTCGACCGGCTTGAACCCGTATTCGACGCCCCAGCTCCGCATCTGGCGCAGCAGCTTGAAGCGCGTTCGCCAGTCCCTGTGGTGGATCGCGACCTCTCGGATCAACTCCCGCGCGCTCAGCTCGTCCTGACACCAGTGGAGGAGCACCCGGGTGTCGACGACGGGATCGAGCTCCTCGGCCCGCTTCTCCCAGGTCTCCTCCCACCGCGCCGCCGACTCCCGCAGCAGATCGAGCGTGTAGCGGGAGATCTCCCATTTGTGGATGTCGCGGGGCCGTTGCGGGGTGCGCGAGGCGGACGGGAAGTACGCGGCTTCGAAGCTCTTGAACTTCGGCTGGATCCGCAGACCCTGCAGGTCCGGGTCCTCGCTGACGAGCCAGTCTCGCCGGCTGGCGACGAACGCGCTGTCGGCGGTCTCCGTGGCGCGCTTCAGGCACTGGACCGCCAGCTGCGTGAGCTGCTTGACGTCATCGCGGTCCTGCGCGTTGCAGGTCGTCAGGAGCGGGAACGCGTAGACGCACGCAGCGTTGTACTGCTCCTGCCAGCCCTGGAACGGGGAGGACCGCTCTATCGCGGCGAGATCCTTGTCGATCCGCTCTATGTAGGGGTCCCAATTGCGCTCGCTGTCACAGCGCGCCTCGTCCAGCACCAGGCGGAGTCGCTCCCTCACCACGAGTGACGACACACGTACGGCGGCTCGGCTGAGCGTCGTACGCCGGCGCAGCGGCAGCCGTCTGTGGAGGTCGGCGAGCTGGTCTAGGGACGCGAGGAGTAACGCCTGCTCGAGCTTGGTGTCGGGCGTGTCGGATTCGGTCTTCTCGAGAGCAGCTCCGCACTCCTCGACCCGCGGCAGCTCTCGGTCAGCCTCCTCGTACACGGGGCCAGCCGTCGCGGCGACGTTGCTCGACCCGTAGGCGGCTTCGAAGAGCTCCTCGAGCGTCGAGCCGAGCCGCTCCCGAAGCCGGTCGCGCTCCTCGTCGCGCTTGGTTCGCTGCTTCTCGTCCTCCCACTTGCGCCACTGATGCGGAAGCCCGGGCCCACCGAGGAGGACGGCGCGCCGGTATCGAGCCACGAGGAGGTTGCGGGCGCGGTCACGCCGAGCCCTCTTCCTGTAGGCCTTGCCCACCTCGTCCCGGCGGGCGGCCGGGCCGTGAGCGGCGCGCGGCGTCTCGGTCTCAGCGACCTCGAGTATGGAGCCGTAGGTGTCGAGGGCGTCCAAGTAGAGGCCGAGCTTCTCCTGCAGGAAGCCGATTTGCAGACGCAGCCCATGGTTCATCGGGTCTTCCCGCAGGGCGCGGTAATAGAGGGCGAGGGCGTCGTCATAGCGACGATCCTGCTCGCACTCCGCCGCTTCCTCGTAGGCCCTGAGGAGCTCCGGGGGCATGTAGTAACGGCGCCAGGCGCTCCACGGAGCTCGGCACACGCGGGTGCGCGGAAGGATGGAGGCGGTCGCGTGGTCCGCGGCCTGCCGGACCGCCCCCTCCCAGGACGTGTCCCAGACCGTATGACCGCCGGCGCCCTTCCCGGGCAGCCGGACGACGTGGACGGTCACGCCACAGCAGCGAGGCGCGTCGCCCTTGACGAGGGCGCCCTCGACCTCGTAGGCGTGTGTGGGGACGGCCGCGCGCAGGAGGGTGAGGAGCCCGCCGATCACGTTGCCCGCCTCGATGCCGCCACGCGCAAGGACGTCGAGGAAGTCGCCCTGCTCGGCGGCGGCGGGGACAGGAGCAGGGGATTGCAGGTGCGACATCCCGAGCCGGCTCCGGAAGCTGGCCGTCAGGCGCTCCACATCGGGTTCAGCGACGGCGCCGTTCGCTACGAAGTTGCGCACGACGATGCGGCCCGGCCACCAGGCGAGGAACTCGAACCGAAGCTGGCTGACGCACCAGGCGATGAGCGCCAGCGCACCGAATGCCGCCGCCGCCGCGACGGCCGGTTCGGCCAGCGTCTTGAGTGCGGAATCCGGTAAGGCCGCTTCGGGTCCATGCGGCTCCCCGTGGACGTGCGCCACCGCGACCAGGAAGCCCGCACCGACGACCACGCCGAAGCTCCAGCCGAGCACTCCCGGCCAACGCGGCTTGTGCCGCTTTGAGCGCGATCCGAACTTCCTGCGCCTCGGCAGAGCGCGCTTTCCGGCGGCGCGCTCGAAACGCACCGAGTGGCGGATTGATGTTGCCATGTTCCGCTCCTTCGGCGACCGCGTAGTTGGGGGCCGGGGTCGCCCGCGAGTCCAGTACCGCGCCCGACGGTACGCCCGTACGGGGTACGGGGTCAAGGAAATATGGGTTATGTGTGACTGATGTCACAACCTCGATGGACGCGGGCTTCGGTTTGCACCGATTAGGGCGCGTCAGGGTGCGCGGATAGTCGATGCTTCGCTTGCGTACCGGACGATTCGAATCAGCTGAGGGACAGGCGGGTCCGTGCTCTTCAAGCAGGACGTGCTGTGGCGCATCGGGACAGGTGAGGTCACCCTCGCCTTCCGCCGCTGGCGCCGGCCGACGGTGAAGGCCGGGGGTCGACTGCGCACTCGGGTGGGGGAGCTCGCAATCGAGTCCATCGACGTGGTGCAGCCCGCGGAGGTCACCGACGAGGAGGCTCGAAACGCCGGCGCCCCGGACGCCGAGGCGCTCCTGGCCGGGATTCCAGGCGAGGGGCCGCTGCACCGGATCGCCTTCCATGTTGCCGGACCCGACCCGAGGATCGCGCTCCGACAGCGCGGCGACATCTCCCCGGCGGAGCTCGCCGAGCTCGAGCGCAGGCTCGCGCGCATGGACTCGCGCCGGCCGGCGCCGTGGACCCGCACCGTCCTCGAGCTGATCGCGCACCGGCCGGGCACGCGCGCCCCTGACCTCGCCGCCCAGCTCGGCCGCGAGACCGCGCCCTTCAAGGCGGACGTGCGCAAGCTGAAGGAGCTCGGACTGACGGAGAGCCTCGAGGTCGGCTATCGGCTCTCGCCGCGAGGGCGGGCGTACCTCGCCGCCGCTCGCGATCGCTGATCCCGGCTCAGCCCCGCAGCGAGTGCGCGAACGCGAAGTAGCTCGCGTAGCCGTCGTCGCCGCCCAGGGCCCTCAGCTCGTCGCGCGCCGCGATCAGCGCAGAGTCGTACTGGGAGCCCCAGTGCGCGCGCGTCGCGACCCGCTGCCGCTCCGCCACGTAGCGGACGAAGATGTTGTAGACGCGCCCGGCGCGATAGTCGCCGGCTACACCGTTGGCCCCGCCGACCTTGTACTCGCGCACCTTGCGGAGGAGCGCCTCGAACGTGCCGCAGGAGCCGAACGAGTAAGCCTGCTGGTTGTAGGCGATGCGCCTCCGGTTGGCGTCGACTCCGGCCTCTAGGACAGGGTCGGCGAGGGGGCGGTCGAAGCGAGACAGGAAGCGGTCGAAGAACGGCGTGTAGACCTCGAGGGCGGCGCCGTCGAGCGCGACCTCCCGCAGGTCCTTCCAGAGAATGGCCGCGCCGCGAGCGTAAGCCTCGCGCTGCGATCGGTCGCGCACGGCGTGAATCCGCTTCCAGCCCCGGCCCGAGCTCTTGCAGCCGGCGAGCGCGCGCTCGGCGGCCGCTTTGCCCGCCGACACCTGCGAGGCCGCCCCTCGCTTCGCCTTCGAAAGCTCGACGACGGCAGCCTCGACGCGTACGACGTCCTCGGGCTTGGCGGCCCGGGCGGCGACTGGAAGGGCGAGCGAGAGCATGGCCGCGACAGCAGCGAGCGGGAGGGAGTGACGGAGGGTCACCCCTGTTAGATCGACCGCGGCGGCGACGCCTTGAGGGCGGCCGGCGGCGGCTGGCCGTGGACCAGCGCCGGGCGCGCGCCGGTGGTAGTCCCGGGGGGGGGGACCTGCCCTACGGGTAGAGCGGCGTCCGCAGGTAGTGGTCGCGCACCACGTCGAAGGCCGGCTTGCGCTCGCCCTGGTAGCTGATCAGGCCCTTGTGGTGGCGGGTGTTGGGCTCGAACTGCGGCGGTCGCTTGCCGGCCCCGCCGGTCCATCCGGGATAGATCTCGAACTCCCGGAGGGTCCAGTAGATCGCCCCGGAGAGGACGGGCGAGCGGTCCACCACGTCGAGCGTGCGCGCGGCGTGGAAGGCCTGGAAGGCGTAGGAGCCCTTCAGGTCCGGGGCCGCGTCAGCCAGCTCGGGACGCGCCTCGGCGCCGAACTCGGTCATCACGATCGCCTGCTGCGGATACAGGTCGTGGAGCTCGTATATGTAGGGCTCGAGCACGTTGAAGTCCTCGACCCAGGGATACCAGCCGAAGTACTGGTTCAGGCCGAGCATGTCGAACCGGTCGTAGGTGAACTGCTCGGCGAAGCCCGGTCGCCCCTTGATGTCGACGGAGATCGGGAGCGTCGGGTCGAGGTCGCGGGCGATCTGCTGCGCGTCGACGAGAAAGCGCCCCGTCCCCGGCTTCTGGTCGGGCGTGAAGCTCAGCTCGTTCGCCACCGAGTGGGTTAGCACCGAGGGGTGGCTGCGACCCGCCGTGACCGTCCGCGCCACGGTCAGGAGCGCCCGCCGCCGCTCCTTGGGTTGCCACAGCAGGTGGGCGCCGGCGTCCCGCTGCCAGATCGGGGCCTCGTTCCAAACCATGATCCCCGCCCGGTCGAAGCGGGAGAGGAGCCGGTCGTTCAGCAGGTAGTGGGCGCGCGTGATGTTCGCCCCGAGCTCCTTGAGCTCGCTCACGATCTCCGTCATGTCGCCGCCGGTCAGCGCCGCGCCGTGGCCCGGCATGTCCTCGTGGATCGAGGCGCCGCGCAGCTGGATGCGGCGGTTGTTGAGGTAGAGGTGGGCGCCCTTCACCTCGACGGACCGCAGTCCCACCTGCCGGCGCTCGGTCTGCACCACATCGCCGTGGTCGCGCAGCGTGATGTTGGCCGTGTAGAGCTGCGGCTTGTCCGGCGACCACAGCGCCGGAGCCGGCACCGGCATCGAGAGCTGCACCCGGCGCTCCGTGGAGTGCAGGTGCGGAAGCGGGAAGGTCTTCTCGGTCACCCGCCCCTGCGGTGAGCGCATGCTCACCTCGAGCGACGGTGCGAGCGCCTCTTCCCCGCGCCGCTCGAGCGTGCCGTCGAGCAGGAGCTCGGCGCGACAGCCGCGCGCCGGTCCGCGGCAGTGCACTCGCGAGAGCGTTCCGAGATCGCGTATGTATGCCGGACCCGCCGGGATCAAGCGCACGGGACGCACGATTCCGTTCCAGTTCCACCATCCCTCCGGCAGCTTCGGGTTCTTGCGCCCGTCGACGATCACCACCAGCTCGTTCGGCCGCTTCGGCCGGAGCCCTCGAGCCTCGACCGTGAAGGGCGTGTAGGGATCGACGTTGCGCCCGATGCGTCGGCCGTTCAGGAGGACGGCGGCGTTGCGGCGGACGCTCTCGAACTCGATCAGCCATCTGAAGCCGGGCGGCGTCTCGGGACCCGTGAACCGGAGCCGGTAGCGGCGCACGGACCCCGGATACAGGCTCGGCAGCGCGCGCGTGTCGAACACGCTTGGGACCTGCGCCGGGCGCCACGGACCCGGAGACTGGGCCGCCCGTCCCGCCGGCGTGCGTGGGGTGGCCGAAAACGCGGCCTCGGGAGCGGTCTCCTCCGGGGGCGGCGGCTGCGGCAGACCGGGGGCGGCCGGCTCGACCCGCATCTCCCAGCCGCTCGAGAGCGTGCTCGCTCGAGGCGGGCCGTCCGAGGCAAGGGCGGACACCGGCCAGAGAAGCGGCAGAGCCAGCATTGCGAGCGCGACCCGGCGGCACATGAGCCACTCACCGTAGCCGGATGTGAAGACGCCGGCCGTTCGCATGCGACCCTCCCGCCGCCCGGATGCCTCGATCGCGGCCGGCCGGACGAGCAAGTGACGTCTGCGAGAGTTCGCCCGTGCCGCCGCTCGGCGCCGGAGTGGAGTTCCTCGACGAGCCGGCCGCCGTCTTCGGCGGGCTATTGATAGCCGGCGCCCTCGCGTCGGGGCTCGCCAAGCGCAGCTTCCTCTCGCTGACCGCGGCGTTCGTCGTCGCCGGCTTCCTGCTGGGCCGCGGCGGCCTCGAGGTGCTCGACCTCGACCCGCAGTCGAGCTTCGTGGAGGGACTGGCGGTGGTCGCGCTGATCCTGATCCTCTTCCGCGACGGCCTCGAGGTCGAGGAGGAGATGCTTCAGACGGCTTGGCACCTGCCGCTGCGCAAGCTGGTGCTCGCCATGCCCCTGACGGCGATCCTCGTCGCACTGCTGACGCACGTCGTCACGGACCTCGACTGGACCGAGTCCTTCCTGCTCGGCGCGCTGCTCTCGCCGACCGATCCTGTCCTCTCGTCGAGCGTCGTGACCAACCCCCGGGTCCCTCGCATCATCCGTCATTCGCTCAACCTCGAGTCCGGTCTGAACGACGGACTTGCCCTCCCCGCGGTGCTCGCCTTCACCGCGGCGGCCGAGTCTCGCGAGGACTTCGTCTGGTGGGAGTTCGTCCTGCAGGACGTCGGCCTCGGGTTTGCCGCGGGCATCGCGATCGCCTTCCTCGCATCTCGCCTGATGCCGCGCGCGGGCGGCTTGCGGGAGGAGATCACGGCGCACCAGAAATCGCTGTACGCGCTGGGGGTGGCCTTCGCCGCCTACGGGACCGCGGTCCTTCCCCCCGAAGGCAACGGCTTCATCGCAGTCTTCGTCGCCGCGATAGCGCTCGGCATCTGGCGGCCGGACATCCGCGAGTGCTTCGAGGCGCGCAGCGAGGATGTCATAGAGGTGGTCAAGCTCGGCGTCTTCCTCGTGTTCGGCGCGATCCTCACCTTCGACGGCCTGTTCGGGGACGGCTGGGCGGCCGTCGCGATAGCGGTGTTCACGCTGCTCGTGGCGCGGCCGGTGGCCGTGTTCGCGGCGCTGGCGGGCACCCGCCAGGTGGACGCGGCCGGCAAGGCGTTCATGGCCTGGTTCGGACCAAAGGGGGTGGCGACGATGACGTTCGCTCTGTTCGTCCTCGCCTCGGGCGCCCCGGAGGGGGAGCGGATCGCGGACATTGCCGGTCTCGTAGTGCTGACCTCGGTGATCGCCCACGGCCTGACGGACCAGCCCGGCGCGGAGTGGATGGCCAGGCGCGCCGAGCACGAGCCGCGGCCCGTCGGTGCGGCATAGTTCCCGCGCATGGACACCTGGGACATCTCCACCCTTGCCGTCGAGCCGCGCCATCCGGCCGTGCTTCGCTCCGACGACGAGACGCGCGTCATCGCGATCCACCTCCCCGCCGGCGAGGAGCTGCAGGAGCACCAGGTCCACGAGCGCGCCTGGCTGATCGTGGTCGGCGGTGAGATCGAGGTCGAGCGGGGCGGAGACACGGTGTCCGGCGGCCCGGGCTTCCTGGCCCACTTCGAGCCGAGGGAGCGCCGCGAGGTGCGAGCCACCACCGACAGCCGCCTGCTCCTGCTGCTCTCGCCGTGGCCGGGGCAAGGACACCCGAGCCGGCGCTGAGAGGCACCGCCGGGTCCCGGCCCGGGACCACTAGCATCCCGGGCGATGGACCCCGCGCGCAAGCGCAAGATCAGGCTCGCGGTGGCGCTCGGCGCCGCAGTGTGCCTGGCCGCGGCGCTCGTCTACACGAGCTTCAGCGCCGCTACCGAGGCGAGCAAGCCGAGCCAGATCGCCCCCGGTCGCTCGTATGAGCTGACCGGCAAGGTGGTGCCCGGCTCGATCCGCCACGAGGGCGATGACCTCCGCTTCCGCGTCCGCGACCGGGACGGCACCGCGTCCGTGCCCGTCGCCTACACGGGTGTCGTGCCCGACCCCTTCCGCGACGGGCGGGAGGTGATCGTGTCGGGCGAGCTGAAGCACGGCACGTTCGTGGCCGAGCGCGACTCGCTCGTCACGAAGTGCCCGTCGAAGTTCACCAAGGACGAAGAGCGTTCCTAGCGTGGCCGGCGTCGGCTCCGCCTGCCTGCTCGTCGGCCTCCTGACCGCGATCTACGCCGGGGGAGCGTCGCTCTACGGCGCCCGCACCGGGAGGCGCGAGTGGGCCACCTCGGGACGGCGGGCGATCTACTGCCTCGCGGGGCTGACGGTGTCCGCGTTCGCGATCCTCGAGGCGGCGTTCCTGCGCTCGGACTTCTCGTTCGCGCTCGTCGCCGAAGGCTCGTCGACCGACACGCCCAGCTTCTACAAGGTGACCGCGGTGTGGGCGACGCAGGACGGCTCACTGCTGCTCTGGTCCACCCTGCTCGCCCTCTTCTCGAGCGCGGTGCTCTTCCTGACCCGGCGCTCGCTGCGCGACATCGCGCCGTACGCCACGGCCGTGCTCGCCGGCGTCGCCGCCTTCTTCCTGCTGCTGATGGTCGCCTGGGAGAACCCCTTCGACACGCTGGCCGCGCCGCCCGCCGAGGGCGCCGGCCTCAATCCGCTGCTGCGGCACCCGGCGATGATGATCCACCCGCCGATGCTCTACACGGGGTACGTGGGCTTCTCGGTCCCGTTCGCGTTCGCCGTCGGAGCGCTGGTGACGAGACAGACGGGCGCCGACTGGATCCGCGCCACCCGGCGCTTCGCGCTCGTCGCCTGGACCTTCCTCGGCGCCGGCATCCTGCTCGGCGCGCTCTGGTCCTACACCGAGCTCGGCTGGGGGGGCTACTGGGCCTGGGACCCGGTCGAGAACGCCTCGCTCATGCCCTGGCTCGTGGGGACCGCGTTCCTCCACTCGATCATGGTTCAGGAGAAGCGCGGGATGCTGAAGGTCTGGAACGCCTCGCTGATCTGCGGGACGTTCGTGCTCGCGCTGCTCGGCACGTTCCTTGTGCGGAGCGGAATCCTCAACTCGATCCACGCCTTCGGCGCGTCGACGATCGGCGTCCAGTTCCTGGTGTTCATCGGCCTCGTGGTCGCGCTGTCGGTCGCGCTGATCCTGGCTCGGCTGCCGGACCTCCGGAGCGAGGCGCGGCTCGACTCGCTCATATCGCGTGAAGCCTTCTTCCTGCTCAACAACCTCGTGCTCGTCGGCCTCTGCCTGGTGATCATGTGGGGCACGTTCTTCCCGCTGATCTCCGAGGCGATCACGGGCAACGAGCAGAGCGTCGGGCCGCCCTGGTTCGACCGGCTGACCACGCCGCTGGCGCTCGTGCTCGTGGCGCTGGCCGGCATCGGGCCGGTGCTCGCCTGGCGGCGGGTCACTTGGAGCTCGCTCCGAAGGGTCCTGGTCGCGCCGCTGGCCGTGGCCGGCGCCGCCCTGGTGCTGCTGTTGGCCTTCACCGACGCCGCGGACAGCACGTCGTCGCTCCTCATGTTCTGCTTCGTGGCCTTCGTGCTCGGGGTGGTCGGGCAGGAGCTGTGGCGCGGGACCTCGGCGAGGCGGGTCATGACCGGGGAGGCCTGGCCGCGGGCGCTCGCCCGGCTCACTGGGCGCAACCGCCGTCGCTACGGCGGCTACCTGGTGCACGCCGGGATCGCTGTGCTGCTTCTCGGCGTGGCGGCGTCTTCGGCGTTCCTCGATCAGCGCGACGTGCGCCTGTCGCCCGGCCAGTCCTTCGACGTCGGCGGCTACCACGTCACCTACCGGGAGCCCAAGGCGCAGCTGGGCGGCGACGACGCAGGCACCGGCGCCCCGGTCTCGCTCGGCGCGGTGCTCGACGTGCGCAAGGGCGGGAAGCACTTCACCCTGCGGCCCTGGCGCAACTACTACGCGAGCCGCGACCCGTCGCTCGGCGCGATCTCGCGCTTCTTCGAGGGTGAGGCCAACAGCGAGGTGGACGTGCGCTGGGGGCTGCGACGCGACTTCTGGCTCGCGGTGCGACCCGACCTCGGCCCGCTCCAGCGACAGATCCGCGAGGCCGACACGAAGTTCGCGAGCTCTTCCGGGGACGTGCAGGCGCTCGTGATCGCCGCCCTGGCGGAGCGCTACCGGAACGATCCTCCGCCGGCGGCGTTCCGCGCGATCGTCTCGCCGATGGTGGCCTGGATCTGGATCGGAGGCGCGATCGTGGTGCTGGGAGCGCTGGTGGCCGGCTGGCCTTCGCCGGAGGCGCGCCTGCGGCGGGTGCGGAGTCTGTACTCGGCGCGCCTCGGTCGCGAGCTCTCGCGCGCGTAGACGCGACTCTGCGGCTTAGGCTGCGGACCGTGGAGTACGCGCTCGCTCTGGTGGTGCTCGCGGCGCTCGTCGCGCTCGCCGTCGCCGGCCCCCTTCGCCGGCGGGGAGAGGAGGAGCGGGTCGAGGAGGCCCGCCTCGCCGAGCTTCGGGCCGCCAAGGAGGCCAAGTACCGGGAGATCAACGACGCCGAGCTCGACCACCGCATGGGCAAGCTCTCCCGCGAGGACTGGCGGGCGGTCGACCGCGAGCTGCGCGGAGAGGCGATCGAGATCCTGAGAGAGCTCGACCGCCTGGAGGGCCGGTCGCCCGAAGGCGGGTAGCCGGCGCCGCTGCTTGGCCAGGTTCTGCTAGCCGGGGTGCAGACGCGCCGACAGGCGCCGCAGGGTCTTCAGCTCCGCCTGCGAAAGCGTCGATAGAGCCGCGGGCGGCTCGTAGAGACGCTCGAGCAGCGTCCTTCGGAGCCTTTCGCCCTTCCGGCTGAGCACCACGACCTTCACGCGGCGGTCGGTCGGGTGCGCCTGGCGTTCCGCCAGGCCTTGGCTCTCCAAGCGATCGACGATCCAGGTGACCGTCGATGCGTCGCACCG
>Ga0126312_10002754_pt1 | contig 11787 bp, 15 predicted proteins | sample Plot104A_FD_92537 | JGI IMG/M metagenome (GOLD analysis project Ga0126312, IMG submission 92537) | Serpentine soil microbial communities from UC McLaughlin Reserve, CA, USA - Plot104A | ecosystem: Environmental > Terrestrial > Soil > Grasslands | place: USA: UC McLaughlin Reserve, Lake County... | reverse complement strand
GAAATTATATTGGACAACTGGGTTTTTGAAGCAGTTATATTGAGAATGGATTCTTCTATCTGTTCAAGCTGTTTATTAGTTTTGTCCATAACAGGATAGTAGCTCGCAATGCTTTCTTCTATTGCAAGACGATAGATAATTTCACACATTTGATGTATCATTTGATCTTTCCTTTTACTCGTATCACTAGGTGGCTGTTGTTTACTCTCTAACGACTTCATTATTTGTTGCTGCAGACTTTTAATTCTCCTCCTAATGTTTTCCTGAAATTTTTGATTATGGAAATTAATAGTAACTATCCATCGTTGCTCAAGAAATATGTAAAGGTCGTCTTCTATGAGGTTGAGATCGTATTTGTCATCTTCAATTTTGTTATTCTTTTGATGTTCTTCTCTCTCACTTTCGTCATATCTAACTCCGTCGATAATTGTAAACAAATATTCATCATATTCCTCAATCTTTGAAGGTTGGTTTTGGTGGGTTACCGCTTCCACAGATAACGGATGTAGACCAAATATGCCTTGTAGCGGGAATATATCTTCAGGTTCGTCTCCATGAATCCACAATGATTCTTCAGGGTTTTGAACCATTTCTTTTCTAACAGCAATTGGGTTAGAAAAGTCAGTTTGTTTCACCACATTTTTATCTATGAGATAGGCAGAGATTGTCATTACTATTCCTGAAGTTGTGGGACATGGTTTTTAAAAAAAGCATCGCCATTCAAATTATCTCAATCTAATTAATTGCATAAAGTCGACACTATTTTCCTATTTATTACACAGATTATAGACAAATATGCAAAGTGAATAAATAGTAAAATATCACCTAATTCTTACGAAAATAAATAGTTTCAGAATTATTTGCTAAAATTGACGAGTCAAATTTAAAAAAAAATAATCCTTTTGATTTAACAATTTCAGGTCTATGCGGTGGAATGCGCACCAAAATTGACTCACTTTAGCCACCTGAAGATAGTTGTTGATTGGAGGAGCAAACCCAGATGATTCTAACTATAGTCCAATGTGGAGAATCTCATCTATAGAATGGAAAGATCCATCTAAGGCTTGCATTCTAGAAAATATGCATGTTCCTCTGTTGCTGTTTGGCTCTGAGCAAAGGTAAAGTTAACTGGTACTACTAATGATACTATAAGTAGGAAATATTATAGAAGAAAATTATTTAAAAGTTCTAGAAGAAAACTCTGAAAAACGTTGTTACTTATGATAAGAACGTAAACCTACTGTAAATAAAGATTATTTTCAGACCTCTTTTTTCTGACGGGAGGGAACGATTAGGGATGGATTTGTTTGTGGGCTTGTAGATAAATAGATGATAGCACTTTATTTCCTTTCTTCTGCTGCAGGTTTAGTTTTGTCTTCTACTAGTTTGTATTTGGATAGCTGCTTGTATGCAAGAAATACTATCAAAGCAATAATCAGAAAGTCGATTATATTTGATATCAAATCTCCATATTTAAACTCAGTTGTGGAACCTGCTAGGTTAGTAACTTTGAAAGTCATTGTTTCAAGACTTCCTGCAGGAAGAAAATAACCAATGATTGGGTCTACAATGTCATTTACAAATGCAGTTACCAATCTAGATGCTGCTAGACCTATTACAAATGCAATGGCAAGACCTATTATACCAAAGGTCTTGAGAAAGTCAAAGAATTCCTGGGCTAACGTTCTTCTTACCTCAGGAGGCAGCTCTTCTTTGCTCAATGTTCTGTACTTATCTGATAACCACGCCATTCTAATATAGGAAGCCACTGATTGTTCCAATATTATTATAACGCTTATACCTCCTATCGAGTAAGAGGTTTTACATCTTACAAGATACGGAGGGTATGAACACTACTACTTGACTCTTACGAAAATTCCTAATTGGCGAATATTAATCTTTCGTAGCATAATTGAAAACAAAAAAATGATAAATAAAACCATATCATAGAATATTTACAAGTTACGCATAAGTCAATAGAAATTCTGACGTTAATTGTTAGGGGGATTCGTATGCTGATACCGAATTTAACATAACAGTCTTATTGCTGAAAAAGTTCGTTAACCTTGTGTTAATGATTATATTATATACAGTGCTGTTATTGGCAATGATTCCAACAAAACATAATATGTCTTTCATAGCTACAGGAACCACTAGTATGATGCTAGTTTCCTTGGCGATATCTTTTGCTGGTATAAGTCCGTCTGAGATTTTTGCGCAAGGAACAAATGCAACTAACGCTACATCTGGTGCCGCTAATGCTACTGGAGCTGCAGGTGGTCAAACTACTATAGTTATGCCACTTGGTTCCTCGGCACCGAATAGCAATCTAGGCTACGAACCACGCGAAGCTACTATATCACCAGGAGCCACTGTAATATGGGATAACCAAGACAACGCTCTTCACACTGCAACTTCCGGACAATCTCTAAATCCAGATGGTAAGTTTGATACCAGCTATGTTGCGGCAGGACAAAGCAGCAAACCAGTAACAATGCCTACTCAGCCTGGAGAATATCCATACTTCTGTACTCTACATCCATTTCTAACTGGTACGGTTGTGGTACAGTAACAACCACTTTTTTACAATTAACACTTCGTAAATTGACTGTGAGTCTGACCTATTTTTGATTTTATCCCAGTGATCAGACTATGAAAATTAGTAATAGAGGAATCAATGAAAAGCAAAACCGCATATGTATTGACATCTGCAGTAACATTCGGGTATGTTTTTGCCTTTATTAGACTTATCACATACTCCTATCCTCTATTACTATATAGGATTAGGGCGCATTCAATTATAACTATTTCGGAGACTGTCACGTAATTTACCATCTGTAACTAAAATCTTCCACAATTTTGATATATATGCCGCAATTCACTCAAGGTTAATTGACCAAATTAATGGTCAGATGCAAAAATTGTGGGTTCAAATTTCCGTCATTTACACAAATAAATGAAGTAGCATTTGAAACCACAGTAGTCTCAAATAATGCAGAACAATGCCCTGGTTGTAGCGAAATGTTGGCTTATAGTAAGAAGGACTTTCTTTTTTGAATAATTATCTGAGTCGGTTTAGTTAGAGAAATAGACCCTTCCTTGTATGCTATAAAGAAACCGCAGGAGACTCAACAAGAGTTATAGACCTTTTTATCCTATTGCTCTATGGCAAGTACCTGCTTGTTTATTAAAAAATAAAGTTGGTTTTCAGACTTGTTTTGCTGTTGTTTTCTTTTTGTATGATAGTATTATAGACTCAATTTTCTTTACTGTCTCTTCATCTTTTGATTGCTTTTCTATGATATGTTTACAGGTAGACTACCTTGAGCAGCCTGGGTATGCATCATTGCGCCTTCAATATTACCAGCTTGTAAAGCCTTCATTGCTTCACCTAAGTGCATCTTTGCTTCTCCCTCTGATAGGGTCTTATCAGCTTCTTTCATCCACCCCTCTGCTGCTGCGTTATCCCCAGATTCTAAAGCCTTGATGGCTTGATCTAATTGCTTGTTTGCTGTTTCTTGATCTCCTCCGCCGCCACCAGTCGTGGTTGTCATGTTTACACCTGTTTGGTTACCTGCAGTTTGATTAGTTGTAGTAGTGGTATTAGCATTCTGTGCTACTGCTTCTTGTTGGAATAGTGGTAGCTGTATTTGAGTTGCTGCCATTGTTGTTGCAAGAGCGGTTGCTACTGCCACTATAGCAATTAATACTCTATTTGATGTCATGGAAATGTATTATAGAGGTGACTATTATAAAAGTCAAACATCCTATTTTGGGAAAGACAAAGCATACTCCCTGGCTGCCAAGTACCGGGTCATTGATTTCTATATTACTACAAATTAATAAAAGGTTAGGTTAGTCGACTTCTTATTTATATAGGATATTCCACCATTATATTTTGGGACCTAATTGTGACCCCAATATATCACCAAGTAATTGCACAGCCGCAGGTAGGTCCTAGATTCAACAAATAATCGGTAGGCTTTGGCTTCTTGACATCATGGTTGAGTCTCCTGCGGTTCTTCTTTCTTACTTATATATTCTAACATCGTAAATATTATAGTAGTAATAGAAGATAGATGTATGTAATAAGTCTGGCTCAAGGGAGAAAGACAAAAGTCTAATCTTTAAGTAGTTCTGTTCGCAAACCAAACGCTCAGGTATCAGTAGGTTGAGTTATTATCCTCTTGTTGTTAAATAAATATTATTTCTCTACCTGAATGATGTCAGAAGCATCTACTATGAGGTCAATATATTTACCTTCTTTTGCATCATCAATAATAGCATATTTTCCTCTACTTTTATGAACAAGTTTTGCTCTTAAGATAATTCCATCTACTGATATGACACACCAATCCCCTACTCCTCTTACCCTGTTCTTATCGTTACTGGAACCGCTTTTATCCAAAGTCTGTTGTTATTGTCGTAACGATATGGTAGTAATAGAGGATAGAAGCATGTCATAAGTCTGGATGTCCTAAAGGGAAGGACAAAAGCATGCCGGGGTCCACACATCCTTTCCCTATTTTGATACATCATCATATCATACACATCAATAAATGCAGATCCTGAGACAGCATATGGCAAGGGAATAACCTCTACAGATAATGTATCATAAAATAAATCCGGAGATTCTTCATCAGGCAACGCAAAGCCAACGCCATACGATATATTCTCTGGTACCTCCAGTTTTGAATCTGACGGATACTGCTTCCTTATTCCTAATGTAGAATTTTCATAGGTTAGGAACTTGACTGCTTTATTTACGCTAGGTGGAGCTGGAGGCTTATCTGTAGGAACTATTTTAACGGAGTCTATCATTTTTTCTATAGTAGGAAGATATTGGGAAAACTCTTGTTCCGGGGCGGAAAAGTAAATGTAGTATACTTTACCAGCAATTATTGTTCCAATCTGCAAGTACATTTGTTTGATATTGTTTTCCAAATATGAAAAAATATACTTAAATGCAGGCTTTCCTCCAACGCTAGAGTTCATATTTAATTCGATAATCCTAAAGTCATCAGGATCTGGATATTTTAAGAGATCAATACTTTCCTGAATATATTCAGTCATGGTTGACTCCTGAAACGATAACCTTTCTATTCCCACACCTATTCCAAAAGGACTATCTTCTAAAGTTTGTATGTCTAAAATATCTTCTCTTGTTATCCAATTATAAGGGTATTGTATTCGTATCCCATAGATGGGATTTTCATAAGTTATGAAATTGCTTAGGGCTGTAGCATTAGTCTCTGAACCTGTGACGTTACTACTACCCAGCTGATCTTCTGTTTTTCCATTTTTAGTAAGAAAGTGGGCTGTCTGTTGTGAAGGAAGAAAACTAAATGAATCAATCATCTTCTGTACTTTGTCGATATTGCGATTAAACAGGCTTTCATTTTCTGCATAACCAATAGTATATGCCCTGTCGTATTTTATCGCCCAAATCTGCACAAATATAATCTTATCTACCGTTGATGGGAGTTCTTGCGTATAGGTGATATTATATGCAGGAACTCCTCCTAGCATGGTTTCTTTAGGAGAGGTTACCACGTTAAATTCTGGAATAAATAATTTTAATTGTTCGATAGCTGAACGTGCATACTGATCTAAAGTAATATTTTCTGCAGGTAAGGGCTACAGTAACACCAAGGTTTTCTAAAAATCTATCTGTTGTGTTTTGAGCTAGAGGTACAAAAACAACAGTAGAGATAGAGGCATTCAGCTTGTAGTAAATCTTATTCCAGTCATAAGGATATTGCATTTTGAATCCATTGGCTATATCCTCATATGTCAAGAAGTCAGAACTCTTAGTTAGATTAAATGACTGTAGCATATCCTCTAATACAGGCAAATCCTCATCAAAGTTTTCTGGCGTGCTTACTAGATTGAAAAGAAAAATTTTTTCTCCAACTTGTGTCAAGACATTCATTAGATTTAAAGGTACATTCCCATACCGATATCCTATTACATAAGAACATACTTTACTCCCCCCAACGACATCTTGTACTATTGTTCCGCCCTCTCTAAGTAAGGTCTGAAGTTCTTGTTCAACCGTTGTCTTCATTTTTAAATCTGAAACTTCCGGTGCTGCACCGGGTTTTATGATGGTGATGCTTGTGCCTGAACCATCTGGTTTAACAAATGAGGCTACTTGGTTTTGTACCATCTCTGGTCGTACTAACTGTTGCAATCTTTCTGATTGTCGAGCTAGCTGTTGCAATATCTCCGGATGAAAGCTACGATAATACAGGTTGAAAGCATTGTGACTCCATCAGGTAGTAGTGGCCATATAGTAGTACCAAAGGCTTGGACTGGAAAAGAAGCTATAGTCACACTAAAAGAAAAAGAAAAAGAAAATAGAAGAAGCAGAAGTAAAAGATGACTATCAAGCCAGAGTGCGTACAAGCCGAGTTAGCTCAAGCCTGAAGTAAATAGAATGTCAGTAAGAGTGGTATTTCTGCTTGTGTTTCCTAAGTTTCCTTCGTCCACCTTCGATTACCACGCCACACTTATCGCATTTTACTTTCCTAGAAGACGTATTATTGCTAGTAGTTCAAAATAGTATTTATGGAATAGAACCCGATTGAAAATCATGCTTGCTTGCTTTCTGTATCTTGAATCCTTTAATCTTAGCCAAATAACATCCTTTTATAGGATATTTTCTAATTGTTTTCATGGCTCATCGACAAAGGATGAATCAATATAATGAAAATAAAGAAGAGGACAGAACCAAGTTCTTAGGATATATTACTCCGATTATTACAGACTATGCTGAAAATAATCGGATAGACCCAGCTGTATGTTATGAAGTTTGTCATGAATTAGAGTTAATGATGATGGAAAAGTGTAAAGCAAAAGGGATGAATACATATGAACTTGAAAAACACAAACAGGCAGCAGAGACAAGTTTCAAGGTAGCCAAAGAGTCATTGAAATATGGGTAAGACTTGATATACTCTTATGTCTAGATCATATTATTAGATAGAACACTATCTTTGCAGAAAAAAGCTAAGCAGCTAACATGTCTTAGTACCTATCTTCTCCCTGATTCCTCCAAAAAAAGTTTCTTTGCCTCCTTGGCTTCATTAAGCTCCCTTTCTGTTTCTGCAAAAGCGAGTTCGGAAAACTCAAGTTTAGAACGAGCCCAGCTATGTACCTACGAATTTTGTTACCGGTCTAGACTCTCAATATACCAAGCATCTATTTATTGATGGCGCAAATGCTTATGAGATTACGCAGTATATCCCCTAGGCAATTTTTTGAACAATGGATATGCAAACCAGGACATTCAATTCTGAATGTAGATTTTATCATAGAAAAAGCAAAAGCTCGAGAAAAAATAATAAAAATAAACTTTAAAAAATAATGCATAGATTCAAGTTTTCGATCTGCGTCGTCATTATCATCCTTGAGTGGAAAAGCAACATCACTCGTAGTATGTCAGCCTATACTGTCTTTTGCCTTAAGGCTTAGTTTACAAGCAGGTTCAATCATTTAACTCCCTCATGATTGCAAATTCTCTTTTAAAGTAATTTATAGTTTCATCATGAACTATACAAAACTCTACTATTTCAAGAGAAGTAGTAGCTATTCTTTTCATATAAAATAATATTTTCCAAGTGAGGTTATGATTGTATCAAGTTCTAATTTCCGCCTATTATAATTAATTAAAATACGGCAATTAGTTGCTATTAGCTTTTATGTTCTAAGTAGTATTCATTAGCTTCATATGATGAAAGATCAATTTTCAACAATATGCGGAAAATGTAGGCAAGGAAGACATAGTCAATGTCACGATCATTCCTGCGATTGTGCCAAGAATAATCATGAACTTGTATAATATTTTTGTCCTTAGGAGACTATGTTATCATGATGATTGCTTTTTACCTTCTTATCTCAGGTACCGTATATATTCTACTTCCGTCTTCTTTCTCACTACTACGGCTATCATTTCTCTTTTTTTAAAGATTACGGCTGCGCTGTAGGCCAAACACTTAGTTTGAATCGTACTATTATATTCAGTTGAGTCTCCTGTGGTTCTTCTTTCTTATTTATATATTCTAACATCGAATATATTATGTAGTAATAGAGGATAGAAGTGTGTAATAAGTCTCTTTTTTTGGTCGGAGAAAGAAAGAGAGACAAAAGCATACCGAAGGTTTCAGTTTACTCCTTCACTTGATTCCTTTATTACTACTTTAACTGCGAATCAGTCGATCCTTATTATCTTCTAACCTTCAATTTTCCTTGTGGTGCCTGATTCAGATAGACTCAGAGAATTCCTGCATGCAAAGATAGCCAAAAGAAAAAAGCAAATTCATCCTGCACATAACCCAAGATTTAATCATGATATGCAACTAAGAAACGAAATATGGTTATCATTTAGACAAGTACGAAAATTTAACATACAACATTGGCTTAAATTGTGGTATGGCGTATAATATGTATTCAATATGTTACAACAACATCAAAATAGTTATCCTATGAAAGATTGGCATCTTGAACATATGCAAAAAACAATTGTAAAGTATGTTACTGGTTTATCAGATACCGCTACTTCATATCAAAGAAGACAGCATAAAAAATATGGTGGTAAATTGGCATACGCCCACAAAAGTATAGCCTTTGATATCAGGCATGGAGTTACGACAGCGGAAGTCCTTGACTTCTTGGATAAAGTTAGAAATGACCGTGAATTTGCTGATATAAGAGACAAAGAGGTCAGCATGGAAAGATTAGATCTGATAAAAATACACTTTACTACTCCTATGCCATACTAGTAATGGCCCATTAGTATTTTTGAACAGATACTATGTGGGTAAGAAATGACAACACGAGTCGTCAATGTAAGGGACTACAAACCCTATAATGAGTATTGGATTGATCAGGGTCCAGATAGTCAATTTGTCTATATTGGTAGGTTTGTTCGATATCAAATTCCGATAAGTTCGAAATGGGGAAACCCCTTTGCAATTGGAAGAAACGGGACCAGAGAAGAAGTTATCACCAAATACAGAGAATATGTCCTTAACAAACCTGAATTACTTAAGTTAATTCCTATAGAATTAAAGGATAAGATATTAGGTTGTTGGTGCAAACCATTGGCGTGTCATGGTGATGTGCTTGCTGAAATTGCTGATAAATAATTAATTAACCTATAATTAGGGTTAGAGTAGACGATAAGATATGAATTCAGAAAAAGAAAAAGATAACCGTAGATATGAATTACGTAAAAAAATAAGTGGTAAAAGTATGGATATAATGAAGCTCATTGAAGAATTAATAGAAATTGATACAGAAGGAAAATCTCATAATGGCAGTTTTGAAAAATGGAAAAAGGAATTCTATAATTATGGACGATCCGCCACCGTGGAAATTGAAAGTAACACACATTGGTTAACTGAGGTTCAAGCTAAAATATGGCCTAAGAAACTAAGTGAGGTTAAAGATTGGCCGGATGTTAATAATTTCATACGTACTACAGAGGAATAAACAAAATGTATACAATAGTTAGTTAGAATAAACCTTATCCGCTTCTCTTCCTCACTGCAACGAATGTAATCATGATACATGGGTCAGGGGTACTAAAAACTGCGAGTGCTTGTGCCATGTATTGGCAGTTTATAATGAATAACTAACTAACCGATAAGAAAGTCTTTGTTTCGCTGTCTAAACATTATCTCTTGGCAACACTGCATACAAGATGGGAACACATGACCAACCTTTGATATTTCTTTAGTTTCTATATCTCTAGCCAACACCTCTTTTTGAATAGCCCCCTCTGCCACATGACTATATGGGTGTACTAAATGAAACCACTTTAAACAATAGTTACATTGAAACTCCAAATATGAAGCAACATCAGTAGAGGGGCAATCCTTTTGGGGATTGTGGGATTCAATAATTTTACTCATTTCTATTTACCCGCAGGTGATAACGGCATACTATTTGTGTACCTATTACGTTTGTAGGACATCAAGTGCTGGCCTGATTTCTCATTTAGTCTTCTGGCTGCATCATTGTGTTTTCTAACTTTATTGTCTTCTGTTTTTATAGATTAGGAAACTAACTGACTAGCTAGACTCTAACTATCGGAATATACCAACCAGACCAAATAGTTAAACCGCATAAAAGAGATGATTAAAAGTTATTGCAGCTAGCGACTGCACCTATTAAAATAATGGCTGTGGTTATAGGGGAATCAACTATGAATCTCTTTTTCTAATGCTTCTTTAAGCAAATGCATATGCCTTTTTCTATCTTCCTTAATTGTCTGCCAGATTTTTACCAATTCTGTTTTATTGGCTTTCTGTGCATCTTTGATATAAATCTCAATTGTGTCATACAAAAAGTCTGCATCTTTACCCAAGACTTTTAAAATATCATAGGCTGTGTCTGTTAATTCGGTTTTTGTTGACATGCCACAATAATAAGGTTAATAGATATTTAACAAATATGGTTGAGTCTCCTGCGGTTTAGATATTTTGTTCGTTAGTCGACTTATATAGGACATTTTACCATTATATTTTGGGACCTAGTTGTGAACCAATGTACTACCAAGACTGCACAGCCGCAGGGAGGTCCTAGACTCGATCAGAATCCTGGTCTTTGCTTCATTCATCCTGGTTAAGTCTCCTGCGGTTTAATCATATTGAAAAGACATTTGCTAATGAAAGAATAACTTTGTTAAGTCTACCTTTAATATAACTTTCGTGATTCTATCATAGGGCCGAAGTAGCTTGGAGACTTGGCAAGAAAAGAAGATTGGAGAGAACAATAGGCAAGAAAAAGGAGCCAATGAGTATTGCATTGCATTACGCTAGTAGCATTCATGCACTTCAAGAGCTGCTCACTATAGGACCGCCTACTGACAAAGAACAATGTGGCAAGAGTATACATTGCAAAATAACAAGAACATCACAAAGTATTACTTATATGAGAAATGGACTAGAATACTGCTTTATTGAAGTTACCTGCGACGATGGGGCTCAATATGGAATACAGACTTATGGAGAAGAAGCCAAAGAACTATACAAAGAAGGGCAGAAGGCCCCTTAGACTCAAGTTTCCCCCAAAGTTACTGAACCTCCTGCGACTGACCCAATTGACTAATTGGATTATCCTTTGCTTTATGATAGTAATATATTAATGGGTATAATCAAACTCTTTGCTCTCTCATTGTCTAACATATTTCTCCAGAGCGCTTATATTATACTACTAAGGTGTCTAGAAGGCATGAAGGCAAACAGAATACTATTAGCCATGATTGCCGCCGTAGCCATATTTGCAACACCGAGTGTTCTTACAAGCCCTATATTAGCACAGACCGATACTGGGACCCAGGGTACTACTGATGAGGAGGGCGGAAACCAAGCCACTACAGGAGGAGGAGGAGGAGCAGATGAATCTCCTGAGGCTTTGTATCAGGAATTCGAAACCTGTCTTACTACTGCTGAGGGGACAGAAGGCTTTGCTTCAGAAGACGACATAATAACCTGCTTTACAGACGCAGGCTACACACAAGGCATTGATGACGACAATGAAGATGAGGATGACGAGGAAAATGAAGACAATGATGAGGAAACAAACAACTAGTGACCACTGTTTGAAAATATAATCTATACATTCCTTTCTTTTTTTACTACCTAGAACTTTGTTTGCTGATCAATAGTTTTTGCTTGAAATCATTACATTGTAATTTGCACATAAGCACTGAACTAACTTTTGAAGCTCTTTGAAGGTCACCGGCTGTTTACCTATCGTAAGGAAAGCTTTTAGTTTTTG
>Ga0126312_10002753_pt1 | contig 11787 bp, 15 predicted proteins | sample Plot104A_FD_92537 | JGI IMG/M metagenome (GOLD analysis project Ga0126312, IMG submission 92537) | Serpentine soil microbial communities from UC McLaughlin Reserve, CA, USA - Plot104A | ecosystem: Environmental > Terrestrial > Soil > Grasslands | place: USA: UC McLaughlin Reserve, Lake County... | reverse complement strand
GCGCTTCTTGCCCGAGTTCGACAACCTGATCCTCTCTCACGCCGATCGCACCCGTGTCATCGCCGAGGAGTACCGCAAAGCGATCGCTTCGAAGAACGGCATGGTTCCTGCCACCGTGCTCGTCGACGGTTTTGTCCGCGGGACGTGGAAGACCGAGCGGAGCCCAGGTAAGGCTACTCTCGAGATCAAACCTTTCGAGCCCCTGGCCAAAGAGGATCGTGACGCCCTGACCGAGGAGGGGGAGCGGCTCATCCGTTTCACAGGCTCCAAGTCCTACGAGATCCGGTTCGCCGAACCATGGAAGATCTACGGGACGTCGGAGCATAGCCGGATCGGACACTAACCGTTGTCGACGGCGTACTCCAGAACGTCGCTCTGATTGATACATCGACTATAACCATCCCCAAGGATAGGAGGTCCTTCGAGCGTCTCATGGAGATCCTACACCGCAAAGAGCATGAGACTAGCGCGACGATCGCCGAAGCGGGAGGCCTGGTGGTGCGAATCACACTGCAGCATCCCACGAAGGTTGTTGGTCGTGGGTGCGCGCTTCATTGGCTGAGGGACGTCCTCCGTTCGCACCAACTCATCCTGATATCTGCTCCATCGGTGTGGTTTTAGTCGCCGTGGTGGATGCCACCGACGAACTCGAACGGGGCCGTGAGTCCTACGTGAGGCGGGCGTGGATGGATGCCTACGAGTCGCTGTCACGCGCCGATCAGGCGTCTCCGCTCGGAGCGGAGGACCTCGAACTGCTCTCGACGTCTGCTTACATGCTCGGACGCGATGACGACATGAGCGGCCTGGAGCGTGCCCATCACGTCTACCTCGATACCGGCGAGGCGCTGCGTGCCGCGCGCTGCGCGTTCTGGGTGGGTATGCATCTGTTCACCCGGGGAAAGACGGGCCGTGGGACAGGATGGCTGGGTCGCGCGCAGCGGCTGGTCGAACGCGAGGGGCGTGAGTGCGTGGAGCAGGGCTATCTGAAGTTGCCGCTCATGTTTCAGCAGGAGGGTGCCGGTGACTACGAGGCCGCTGCCGCTATCGCGGCCGAAGTCGCTGAGATCGGCGAGCGTTTCCGCGATGCTGACCTGTTCGCCCTGGCCGTACAGGCGCAGGGCATCTTCCTGATCAAACACGGGCGGGTCGAGGAAGGTCTCGGGCTGCTGGACGAGGTGATGGTAGCGGTCACCGCGGGGGAGTTGTCGCCGATCGTCAGCGGTCTGGTCTATTGCGGCGTGATTCTGGGCTGCCAGGACGCGTATGAGCTGCGCCGCGCACAAGAGTGGACCGCCGCCCTCACGCTATGGTGCAAGGAGCAGCCAGACATGGTGGCATTCACCGGCACGTGCATGGTGCATCGCGCCGAGGTCATGCAACTTCACGGAGCGTGGCGGGACGCGATCGAGGAGGCGCGGCGGGCCGGCGAGCGTTGCGCTCAGGCGATGAATCGGGCGGCCGCCGCCCAGGCCGACTACAGGCAAGGAGAGATCCATCGTCTAAGGGGCGAGTTCGCCGCTGCCGAAGAAGCCTACCAGGACGCGAGCCGAGGCGGGTTGGAGCCCCAACCGGGCTTGGCCCTGTTGCGTCTGGCCCAGGGAGATTCCGGGGCCGCGAGTGCCGCGATCCGCCGGGTGCTGGGCGAGACCTCCGAGCCTTCGAAGCGCGTAGGTCTCCTTCCCGCCTACGTCGAGATCATGCTGACCATAGGCGATGTCCAGGAGGCCCGCAGCGCCTGCCGCGAGCTCGGAGAGATCTCGGCAGGTTTTCAGAGTGGCATGCTTGGTGCGATGGCCGCGTACGCCAGGGGAGCGGTCGACCTGGCCGACGGTGACGTTCGGGCTGCCCTGGTCGCGTTGCGTCACGCGCGGCAGGTATGGCAGGAGCTCGAAGTGCCCTATGAGGTCGCGCGCGTGCGTGTACTACTGGGGCTGGCCTGCCGCGCCCTCGGCGACGACGACACCGCCGCGTTGGAGCTGGAAGCGGCCAGAGGGGACTTCGCAAACCTGGGAGCTGCGCCGGATCTCGCCCGAGTCGACGCGCTCACTCGCCGAGCCTCTCCCGTCGATGCTCATGGGCTGACGCCGCGTGAGCATGAGGTGCTGCGCTTGATCGCCGCCGGTAAGACCAACAGGGCGATTGCCGCCGAGTTGGTCCTTAGCGAGAGAACGGTGGACCGGCACGTGAGCAATATCTTCACCAAGCTGGGCTTGTCCTCACGCGCTGCGGCCACGGCATACGCGTACGAGCACCGGCTCGTCTGAACACCCCAGGAATGGGTGGAATTACCCACTCCGCCGCACTGTAAAAGTTGGGTAGTTCTCCTGATGCGCTGCCTCCTTGTCAGGGGCAGACTGTCGGTTATGCAACCCCGCACCGATGACAAGGAGGCTCCGATGAACAGGCACGCGAAGGTCCTTAGACGGCGTACCGCTGCCCACTCAGAGCGATTCGATACGGTGATCATCGGTGGTGTGGGGAGGGACGCCGAGCAAATCGCGTCGCACCAACGGAACCGCCGATCGCCGGTCCAAGCGAGCGGAAGGAAGCACAGATGACCTTCACGCTGGGAAAGATCAAGCCCAACGTTCTTCACGCTGAAGTGGCCCTATGGGAGGCCATCCCCCTGCTGTCCAGCCTTATGAACGATGCGGCCTTCCTGGGCTCGCAAGTTCTACCTCTCGTGGAGGAAACGGCAGAGGACTGGTACGTGGCCCATCGCCACGATTCCCCGGATGGATCCTACTCCCTGCAAATCTTCGTCTGGCCTCCGGGCTCCAGGACCAGGATCCACGACCATTCCTCCTGGGGGGGATTCTTCTGCGCGGTTGGGTCCGTGCTAGAAGAGCGATACGAGCGCCTCGATGACGGCTCGGTGCCCGATCACGCCCGCTTGAATGAGCTCTGGCGGGTCGAGTGGGGAAGGGAAGACGGGATCTCGACCATTCTGCCGTACGAGGGGGGCATTCACCGGATTGGTAACCCAACCGAGCAGCCGGCCGTTTCGGTGCACCTGTACGGTCCGCGGCTCGGGGAGATAGACGGGCGCGACTACGATCCCTTGCGCGACTATGCCTGCGATCGGCCGGAGGATCGATGAGGTCGGAGGCAAGCCTCGCCACCTACCCGCTCATCACCGGGATTGCGCTGCTAGTCGCGCCCCAGACCGGAGTCCTGCTCGGAACACCCCCCGGCACGACACCCCGAGCATGGCCGGATCTGGCCAGCTGGGCGACGTGTGGTTCATCGGCATGATCGTCCTAACACTCAGTACACGCTGCGAGGGCGCCCGAGGCGCTCATCGACCACGACGACAAGGAGGCAGTAGTGAACGAACACCATCGCCTTGAGAATGCCGAAGGAACAGGAGTAAACGGGGAGAACGGGAGCTTTGAAACCGTGGTCATCGGTGGCGGTCAGGCAGGTCTCGCCACCGGATACCATCTGGCAAAGCGGGATCTGCCTTTCGTGATCCTGGACGCCAACGAGAGGATTGGTGACGCTTGGCGCAAGCGCTGGGACTCGCTGCGTCTGTTCACCCCCGCCCGCTACTCGAGGCTTCCGGGCATGCCTTTCCCTGCGCCTTCTATCTCGTTCCCCACCAAGGACGAGATGGCCGACTATCTCGCGGCCTACGCGGCGCGATTCGATCTCCCCGTTCGAACCGGTGTCGAGGTGGACGGACTCTCCAGGGAGGGGGGATCGGTTCGTAATTACATCCGGCAACCGCCATTTCGAAGCGAAACGCGTGGTCGTCGCGACGGGCGCCTATCAGGTCCCGAAGATCCCCGCCTTCGCCGGCGAGCTCCTTTCGAGCATCATGCAGATCCATTCGAGCCAGTACCGCCGCCCGTCTCAGCTCCAGGAAGGCGCCGTTCTGGTGGTTGGAGCGGGCAACTCTGGAGCGGAGATCGCTTTCGAGGTGTCCCGAACGCATCCCACATACCTATCGGGCAAACCCTCAGGACAGATCCCTGTCCGTCACGGACCCGCTGCGGCGCGGTTCTTCCTCCCCTTGGTGCGGTTCGTCGGCCATCATGTGCTGACATTGAGCACGCCTATCGGGCGGAAGGCTCGGCCCACGTTTATCTCCCATGGCGCGCCGCTCGTCCGTGTCAAACTGAAGGACCTCGCCGCCGCCGGAGTCGAGCAGGTGCCGAGGATCGTCGGCACGCAGGACGGCCGCCCGGCACTCCAAGACGGACGCGTCCTGGATGTGTCGAATGTGATCTGGTGCACGGGGTTCAGGGAAGTGTTCCCCTGGATCGATCTCCCCATCTTCGATGAAAACGAACGTCCCTTGCACGAACGCGGCGTTGTGGTTGGAGAGCCTGGCCTGTACTTCGTGGGATTGACCTTCCAGTATGCCGTGTCATCCGATGTCCTCCCCGGCGTCGGGAGGGATGCTGAGTACATCGCGAAGCATATCGTCTCGAGCGAACCGAATAGCTGGCATCAAAGGCGAGAGCGAGCGAAGAAGAGCAGAGATGAGGTTCGCGCAATACACGCGTAGCACCGGCCTTCTTCCTAACCTGATCGTCAAGCTGCCCTAACCAGAGAGAGGGATACTGGGTCTGTTTGAACGGGACCAAGTCTGGGCGCCTCGAACCATGGCCTTGGCTCTTGTGGAGACTAATGAAGCAAAGGTCCACCCCGCCGATCGTAGATCTCTACTCCCGGATACGCCGTATCACTGCTCGCACCCGTTGCCATAAGGTAGGCTCCTCTGCCATCACTTCGGGACTCGGCTTCACCCCCTCCACGAAGCCTGCCGCCACTAGCCCAACTACCGCCTCCACTACGGCATGAGACGCGGACGCTTCGTACGTAGCCATGTACTCCGACGTGAGATCCTGCAAGGTATGCTCCCCGTCGAGGCGCTGCCACACGAACCAGCCGGCGGGGGAGAGGCGATGGTTGGTATCTCGCCTGGCGTCCTTGAGGGTCGTGATGGTCTCTCCGGTAATAGTGGTGCGATGATGCACCTCTATCCCGCGCACCCGGCGCGGGCGATCGCGCATCCGCACGAGCTCGAGCATACGCTCTCGCGTTTGCCGATCCGCGCCAAGGACCTCCAGTAGATCCGTCCGACGCAGCGCGAGTAGTGTACACGGCTCGGTGGCTCTCACCGTGGCGTTGCGTGGTTCGTCAGTGAGCAGGGCTGCCTCTCCGAAGAGGGAGCCGGGATCTAGCGTTGCCAGCATGCGTTCGTCGCCCTGGGCTCCGCTGGTGAGCACCTCCACGCGACCGCTTCGGAGCACGTAACACTCTTCGCCGGCTTCGCCCTGGCGGATGATAGTCTCTCCAGTTGGGACCTCGAGCCGCTCGAGCCGGGCAGCGAGGCGTCGCAGCTGCTCTCCATCCAGCGTGGAGAAGGGACTTGCCTGCTTGAGCAACTTCGTTACCAACACGTCGTCTGCCAGCTTTTCGAAAGCAGATCGGCCTTCGGGATGTGCGTCGAGTGCCAGGCGGAAGTCTGTTGCGCGCAGGCTTAGCAAGATGAGGGGCTCGACGGCGGTAACCGTGGCCTGTCGACTGCTTCCGGCCTCGAGCAGGGATAATTCGCCGAGCAGCTCTCCAGGCCCTAGCGTCGCCAAAGGAACAATGCCTGAGGGCCCGATCGTTGATGCCTCGGCCCGACCTTCCACGATCAAATAGAGCCGGTCGTCCGTGTCACCCTCTACCACTACCCTACCGGCAGACCGAAAGCGCTCCTCCGTCAAGCGTGAAGCCAAGTCTTCCAGCACCGGATCGGGCAGGTGGGAGAAAGCCGGTACGCCTGCAAGGAGTTCCAGGCGCCTCCTGGGTGGGATGGTCCGATCCACTGGTCCCGGTTCCTTCACGGCGGCCACAAACCTTTCCGAGCCTCCGATGTTTCTCGCCAGAGATCATTTAACACCAGCCTGCGCCCGGATCAAGACGGAGCGGCTCGTGCCGAACATCGATGAGAAGGATGCAAACGCCCTGGAGCAAGCACTGCGGTAGATTGTGGCGTTGAAAGACCTGACCGAAGTCGCAAAGATGCTTCGTAACCTGTCGGCTAATCCTCGCTGCTCGCTGCGGTCTGGGTTCACGGGGCTCGGTAAAGATTCGTCCACGGCCTGACAGGCGAACCGAGGAAGAAGCGCATGATCTCGAGCAGCATCGCCGCCGGTCGTTCGGCCCACGAGAGTCCCGGCTGCGGTGGCCGTCCGAGAAGATAGAGGGAGATCTGCAGGTGTCTCCACAGGATTCGGGCCTCCGCCGTCGCATCTTCCGGAAGAGGAGCTACCTCGCGATATCCCTCGAGCATGAAAGGGACCGCCCTGAGCGGTATCCCGGCGAAATCATGGGCCGCATCCCCCCAGCCGCACGCTCCCCAGTCGATCAGGGCAAGGTACGTTGGCGGGTCGGGAATGATCATCACGTTGGTCGTCTGCAAGTCTCCATGACGGAATCGCCTCGGGAGCGGGGCGAGCGCGAAGGGCGCCAGAAGATCCAACCACCCCGAAAGCCAGCGAGCCTCCTCGGCGGTGAAGTACCCGGCCGATGCTAACTCTTCCGGCATCGGCCTCGGGTCAGGGAGCGGCTCGCACTCGAGACCCGCTACCAGCCCATACTCGCCCACACCCTCGTGCAGTCTGGCGAGGTCCAGGCCCACTTGGTGCCACACCCAGGGGGTATCTTCGGGACCGAGGTCCAGCGCACCAAGCGTCTCTCCATGCACCCGTTCGTAGATCGCATAGGGCACGGGAAGGAGCTCCAGTGAGTCGTCGAACGCTACGAGCACCGGTGTCCTTACCCCGGCCGCCCGGGCGGCGGGCACAGCGAGTGACTCCTTGCGGATGGCGTCGACGAACGGATGGGCATCCCTGGGTACGCGAAGGACGTACTCGCCTCCCACCAGGTAGATGGCGTTGAAGATGCCGACGTCTTCCAGCCGCGAAATCTCCCCGGCGCGCAGGTCGTATCGATCGCCGATCGCCTCCAGAGTTTCGCCCGATATCGGCGGGAAATCCGGTAGCTGCACAGTAGATGCCTCTTGTGTCCGAGTTCAGAGAGTGCAGAATATACATGAGATTGGCGGCAGGTTTCCGTACGCGGCATCATAATCTACCTGGTTCGGATATTGGCCATACTTGAGGGACGAACAATGAAAATCGGATCAATCGTTATACGTTGTCACGAGTTCGACAGGATGCTGGCGTTCTGGCTGCAAGCACTCCATTACGTTCCCAGAGAGCCTGCTGATGACGGCTGGGTGGTTCTTTGCGATCCTGGAGGTAGAGGGCCCAACATGTCTCTGGAGAAGGTTCCTGAACCATTCGAGCCTATCGGAAAAACGAGCAGAGTGCACCTGGATCTCTACACCAACGACCAGCAAGGCGAAGTGGAGCGACTGGTAGAGATCGGGGCGACCCACTATCCGCGTAGCTACAGTCCGGATGAAGATTTCGTCGTATTGGAAGATCCCGACGGCAACCGCTTCTGCGTCGTACAGGTCACAAGCGAGAATTGAACAATCCTTCCGGCAAACCAGGCCGTAGCGGACGCGCGAGTAACACCTGTACAGCTCGTGGTGAGGGTGCTGAACCGCGCACGCGTTCCTTACCCAGAGCTATCACCATACTCTGAGGGGGTGGGTCCCCAGGCACATCTGAGAGAAGCCTACCGATTCGTGCGGGAGGTTGTCCACCGGTAGGTGAGGTAGAAGCCCAACGCCACCCCGAGTACAAGAACTAGCAAAAGCGGAGCGCGTCCTGACCAACCCTGCGTCGAGCCCCAACTTTCCCGAAGAGCCACCTAGCTGAGAATCGGCGGTTTTCAGGTCACGCCGAAGTATCCGTCGTTTCGTTGTGGACACTCTGGGATGCTGTACCATGGTGGGGCGATGGCACGCGCCGGATTGGCCGCTTACGTGGTAGTCTCCTCCGGCGTTCCGAAGTCGAAACTGAGCCTGGCCACGGCACACGGGCCCGTGCGTTTAGGCAATGTCTGCGAACTTCGCCTCGACGGGGTTCTCAGAAGTTCTGCTTCATGTCGCGGAGCGCTCCAGCGTTAGGAGAGTAATGTCATCCTCCTGCTCCCACCCCTCCCCAACGAAGGAGTAAAGCTCCTTTAGGAGTGAGTGCACTAACGATCGTTGCTTGCCATGCTCCGCGATGAGCGCTCCCAACCGCGGGAAGCCGAACATCTCGTAGTGGGGATCATGGGCCTCTACCAACCCGTCGCTGTAGAACAGGACGCAGTCTCCCTCTCTGAGAACGGCTTCGCTTTCGTCGTAGCTCATCTCGGGCATCAGGCCCAAGGGCATCCCCCTAGCCCTCAGTTCCTCGGTGTCGCCACCATGCCAGAGGTAGGGCAGGTCGTGGCCCGCATTGGCGTACCGCAAGGTACCGCTCTTGGGGTCGAGGATGGCATAGAAGCAGGTCACGAACATCTCGGAAGGTATGTCCGGGCATAAAGCATCGTTGACCCGCGCAAGTACTTCGCCAGGCGAGTCCAAACTCTGGGCTACGGCCCTTAGCATGCCGCGGGTCGTTGCCATCACCAAAGCCGCCGGAATGCCCTTGCCCGTGGCGTCCCCTACTACCAACCCTAGGCGCCCGTTCTCCAGCTCGAGGAAGTCGTAGAAATCTCCTCCTACTTCCCTAGCCGGCTTGTAGTAAGCCGTCAGCCGCCAACCGTAGAGCTCGGGGGTCGCCTCCGGCAGGAGCGACCGCTGGATCTGACGAGCGACGCGTAGTTCCTGCTCGATGCGTTCCCGCTCCTGGGCTTCGGCAACCCGGAAGCGCCAGGTGAGGTTGCGTGTTAGGTCGTTCCAGATCGCCGGGGAGGTATCGCGCTCGGTCGAGGAACTGTCTCCGCTCGTTGGCCACTCGCTGCCTTCGGTCAACCACCGCTGTTCTTCCTCCGTAGGGCCAAGATCGATGCTGGTCCAGCTCTCCTCTACCTTCCCGCCAGCGATCCGGAAGTTGGTGATCCCGGTCGCCCTCACGTGGTTACCGGTCGGGGGGACACCTAACCACTCGCCCAGGTGGGTGCCGCTAACGCTCCAGCGGAACGCCACCATTTCACCTTCGGCGAAGATGTCGTCGAGAGTCAACTTCAGGTCGGGGAAGGCTGTGCGGTAGGCTAAAATCAGCTGCTTCAAGCCTTCGGCGCCAGGTGGCAGGGTGGAAGGGCGAGGGTGCTCGACGTAGTCAGCGGCCATGAATTCGTCCACGGCAGACACGTTACCCTTGACCCACGCCTCCTCGAAGAATCTGCGTACGAGAGCTTTGTTGCTCTCTTCAGCCGACACAGAACTAATCCTCCTCCTTTACATATTGCCAACTCGTGCTTTCTCCAGCGTATGGACACCGTGCATGATGCCATCCGCTGGGCTCCGACACATCGTCTGAAGGCATATTCACCCTACGTCTTGGAAGGAGCGTTCCCCAAAGTCAGCGATCGGTGTCGCCTGCAGAGGGCAAAGTGGGTGCAGGCGAGGATAGCATAACAGACTGCAAGGAATGCCCAAGTAACTGTGAAGATGCGCCGTCTGTGACATGCACCCTCCACTGACCCTTGTGGTTGGGACGTTGGAATCCCTCGTGATGTACGGCATGCTTGCATACTTCGCCGGGCTCACTCTACGAAGTCAGAGCACGCGAGCGGTCTCGGTTGGTGGAGTCGCGCTTATAGTGATCCTGATCGCGTTCAGCAGGGTGTATCTGGGCGCACACTACGTCGGCGACGTGGCAGGCGGGTTCGCTGCAGGGAGGCGCATGGTTGGGCGCCGTCATCACGGCATGGGAGGCTATGCACCGGCGTGATACGGCGAACCGTAGAGACTAGATGAACTCTCTCTAGGGCACTGATTCGTTCTGAGATCTGAACGCTGATACATCGGGTTGTTCTCAGGCACATTAGTTGTGCCCCATCTTCCGCCGAACCTCAACGGTGGCACCATCGACCCGCTAAGATCTTACCTGGCAAGGAACGTAGAAGGGAGACAAACGTGAGATTCGGCATACTCGGCACCGGTGTGGTCGGCAAGACGATAGCCGCCAGGCTCGACACCATGGGACACGATGTAGTGGTAGGTACCCGCAACCCGGAAAAGACGCTTTCCAGTATAGAGCCCGACCAATACGGCAACCCTGCCTTCAGCGCCTGGCAGCAGGAGCACCCGGAAGTGCAGCTGAGTACGTTTGGCGAGGCTACTGCTTACGGCGAGATGGTCGTCAACGCGACTGCCGGTGCCGTCTCCTTGGAGGCGCTCGAGCTAGCAGGCGAGGACAACTTGAACGATAAGGTCTTGGTCGACATATCGAACCCTCTAGACTTCTCTCAGGGCATGCCCCCCAGGCTCTTGGTGTCGAACACCGACTCGCTGGGAGAGCAGATCCAGCGGAGGTTTCCTGAGGCTAAGGTTGTCAAGACCTTACATACCATGAACGCCTACCTCATGGTAGATCCCTCGCAACTCGCCGGTGCCGACCACACGGTGTTCGTTAGCGGCAACGACGCAGAAGCAAAGACGACGGTGACCGAGTTGCTCCGGGGCTTCGGCTGGACCGACATCATCGACCTTGGGGACATCACGACAGCCAGGGGCACAGAGATGCTGCTGCCCATGTGGTTGCGGCTGTTTGGTGCGCTACAGAAGCCCGTCTTCAACTTCAAGATCGTCCGCTGATTCGAGATCGACTCGCGCTCGAGTGGAAATCTGGTTATCTCTAGCGAGCCACGTTGACACTCAAGGGTGTACAGGATGGCCAGTCCCGGTGCCAAGCTCACCTTCCCTGATTGGCGCCGCTGTCCACCTCGACAAAGCCCGATGACGAGAGCGAGAGGATACTCGCGCGGCGCGCAGATCGCCTGCCAATTGTGGCCTCAAATCCACAAAGACGTAGGTGTCCTCTGCAATAGAGACGCGACTACCTCCGTCCTTCAGAGAGCTCATCCGTTTGCGCCGCCATTATAAAGTCGTTTCGGTGCAGACCACCGATCTTATGTGTCCACCAGGTGACCGTTACCCTGCCCCACTCGGTCAACAGCGCTGGGTGGTGCCCCTCCTTCTCGGCTTGTTCGCCTACTCTGTTGGTAAAAGCCAGTGCCTCGGCAAAGTTACGGAACCTGAACACGCGCTCCAGGCGTTTGATACCTTCCCGCTGCACTACGTGCCACTCGGGGACCTGCGGACGCAGCTCCGCAATCTCGGCATCGGTTAGCGTAGGTTCGTCCCCCCGGCACGCGGTGCACTTCATCTCCGACAGCTCGCTCATACTTTCCACTTTTCTATAAGCTTGTAGGTTGCGTGCTCATTCTATCCTCAGTATAGAGGTCTTATCGCTCACGTAGTCCAAGAACAACACCCAGCAGCTCTTGATTCGATCCCGATGAGCCTCAGTCGGCCAGACCAGCCGAGAATCGCTGAGAAGAAAGGAAGCGAGCGCATGAACTGCTCTATAGGCAAGACGGCCTCTCCGCCTCCTTCCCGCACACCGGTTGCGCACTACTCTAGCCGCGTTGCTGCACGGTTGCCGCCCAGAGGTTCCAGACACGCTCTAACCTTCCACGTTTTACCTGCAGGGCGACGAACGTGCGGGTGATGGACCCTCATGCGCTCCAAGGCGGTGTGCAGCTAATGGTCCCCTTCGGGCTCGGAGAGCCTGCGCAGGGTCTCCTCCTCCTTGGCCAGGTAGTCGTGTTCGCTCATGGTCTCTTTGTGCTCCCTTCCTGGAGTGCTCCATCATACCTAGCCCAAGAGCGTTGGCGCAGGTGAGTACTCCTATCCTACTCCTATCCCAAAGGGGTGGG
>Ga0126312_10002752_pt1 | contig 11788 bp, 11 predicted proteins | sample Plot104A_FD_92537 | JGI IMG/M metagenome (GOLD analysis project Ga0126312, IMG submission 92537) | Serpentine soil microbial communities from UC McLaughlin Reserve, CA, USA - Plot104A | ecosystem: Environmental > Terrestrial > Soil > Grasslands | place: USA: UC McLaughlin Reserve, Lake County... | reverse complement strand
GCGTAGAACTCCCGGAAGTCCTCGCCCTTCATCAGCAGTGCCTGGGCGAGTGCCTCCATCTCGATCGCGCCGCCGAGGTCGAGATCGTGCTCGCGGGTGAGCAGGATCTTCGTCGTTGCGTAGGCGAGGGCAGGGCCGTCGGCCAGCTCCCTGGCGAGCTCCTGGGCCGCCGCGGCGAGCTCGTCGTCGGGCACGACTCGCGTCGCGAGGCCGATCCCGGCGGCCCGCGCCGCTTCGACTTCGCCGCCGAGGATCAGCAGCTCGGCAGCGCGCCCGAGGCCGACGAGCCTCGGAAGGAGGTACGCAGCGCCCATGTCCGCTCCGGCCAGTCCGACCTTCGTGAACAGGAACGAGAACTTCGCGGAGCTCGCCACCAGCCGAAGGTCGGCGGCAAGTGCGAGCACCGCGCCGGCGCCGGCGGCAACGCCGTTGACGGCCGCGATGATCGGTAGCGGGCAGTCGCGCATGGCCTTGACGACGGCGCCGCTCATCCGCGTGAACTCGAGCAGCTCCGCCGCGGACATCCCCTGCAGCTCGCCGATGATCTCCTCGACGTCGCCGCCCGAGCAGAAGCCGCGGCCCTCGCCGGTGAGGACGAGCACGCGCGTGTCGCCGCGGTGCGGCAGCTCGCCGAGCAGGTCGCGGAGGTCGGCGTAGACGTCGAAGGTGAGCGCGTTCAGCTTGTCCGGGCGGGAGAACGTGACCGTCGCGACGCCGTCTTCCAACGCGAAGCGGAAGTTCTTCCAGTCGCTGGTGATCGCGGCGGAGGCGCGGAACGGGCTCATCCGCCGCCATCCAGCACGAGCGCCTGGCCGTTGATCGTGGCGGCCTGCGGGGAGGCGAGGAACCAGACGGCCTCGGCGACCTCCTCAGGCTCGAGCGCGCGGCCGAGCGGCATCTGGGCGACGAGCGCGGCTTCGGCCTGCTCTTCGTCGCGGTCGGTCGTCGCGGTGATCCGCTCCACGGCCCGCTCCATCATCGCCGTGCGCACCCAGCCCGGGCAGACTGCGTTCGCGGTCACGCCCGTTCCGGCCACCTCGGCGGCGGTGGCGCGCATCAGCCCGACGGCGGCGTGCTTGGCGGCGGTGTACGCCGCCGTGTAGCGGGCGCCGCGCAGGCCGGCGGTCGAAGCAACGGTGATGATCCGGCCCTCCCCGCGCTCGAGCATGCCCGCAAGCACGGCGCGCGTGCAGAGGAACGCGCCGGTTGCGTTGACTTCGAAGTGTTGCCGCCAGGACTCAAGGGAGGTGCGCGCGAGCGGCGCGCCCTCCGCCATTCCGGCGTTGTTGACGAGGACGTCCACAGGGCCGACGTGCCCGAAGAACTCGCTCACGACCTCCTCGTCGGTGACGTCGAGTGCGTCGCGCCCGACCGCCTCGACCTTGTCGCCAGCGGCGGCGAACCGGTCGGCGACGGCCTTCCCGATCCCCTTGACGCCGCCGGTGACGACCACGAGGCGGGTCACCGGAGCGCCTTGCGGTCGAGCTTGCCCGAGGGCGTCTTGGGGAGGTCGTCGACGATGCGCACCTCGCGCGGGACCTTGTGCGGCGAGAGGCGCTCGCGGACGAAGTGCTGCAAGGCCTGCTCGTCGACCGGGCCGCGCGCGACAACGAAGGCGCGCGCCAGCGTCAGCCCCTTGTCCTGGGCGCCGACGACAGCGGCCTCGACGACTTGCGGGTGTTCGACCAGGCAGTGCTCGATCTCGGCGGGCGCGACCCAGATGCCGCCGACCTTGATCAGATCGTCGACGCGGCCGCGATACCAGAAGTAGCCGTCGTCGTCGCGCTCGAACAGGTCGCCGGTCTTGACGCGGTCGCCGGAGAACGTCTGCTTCGTCTTCTCGTGCTCGCCCCAGTAGAGGAGCGCGGCGGTGTCGCCCTCGATCCAGAGCTCGCCGTTCTCGGCAATGTGCGCCTGGTAGCCGGGCACGAGCTCGCCGGTGCTCCCAGGCTTGACCTGGCCTGGCCTGTTCGAGATGTAGATGTGGTACGCCTCGGAAGAGCCGATCCCGTCCAGCACCTCGACGCCGAACGTCTCCAGCCAGCGGTCGTGCAGCTCCCGCGGCAGCGCCTCGCCGGCCGAGGTGCACAGGCGGAGACAGGACAGGTCCTGTCCGGCCGCGTCCGGGTGGGCGACCATCTGGGCCATCATCGTCGGGACATTGACGAGGATCGTCGGCCGGTGCTCGGCGATCAGCTCGAAGATCCGCTCGGGCGTGCTCCGTTCCGGGAAGACGATTCCGGCGGCGCCGACGCCGAACGGGAAGAGCGCGGCGAGGTCGCGGGCGTACCCGAAGAAGAGCTTCGGCACCGGGAGGACGAGATCGTCCTCGCGGAGACCGAGAACGCCCTTCGCGTACCACTCGCAGCTGAGGAGGGGGCTGTGCTGGGGATGGACGGCGGCCTTCGGCTGCCCGGTGCTGCCCGTCGTGAACTTCCAGATCGCGACGTCGTCCTTCGTCGTGGGAGCGGGGTCCAGCTCGTCGGGCACTCCCGCCAGCCGCTCCTCGTTGATGACCAACACCTCGCGCAGCCAGCGGCTCGACTGAGCGACCTCGCGGATCGGCCCTTCGGTCGTCTCGTCCACGACGACGACTCCGGCGCGCGTGTACTCGAGGTAGTAGGCGTAGTCCTTTGGCTTGAGGAAGGTGTACGCCTCGGCCGTAACCGCGCCAATCTTCTGCGCGCCGTACCAGAGTGCGACGAACTCGACCGAGTCGGCGAGGACGAGCAGGACGCGCTCCTCGGCGCGTACGCCGAGATTCCGGAGGAGGTTGCCGCTGCGGTTCACGAGCCGGGCCAGCTCGGCGTAGGTGGTGGGGCCGCCGGGCCCGATCAGCGCCGTCCGGTCGCCGCGTCCCTCCTCGACGTTGCGGTCGACGAAGTGGGTCGCGAGGTTACAGAAGCGCGGGATGTCCTCATAGCCGATCGTCACCGCACAACCTCGCGAATCAGCTCGACGAGCATGTCGGCGAGCGCCTCGAAGGTCTGGTCGCCCTCCTCGGCGGTCGCCTCGGCCGGCGCGCCCGCATAGGCCTGGTCCATCCCCATCGCGACGAAGCTCGTCTGCCCGGCGCGGATCGCGGCCGGCATGTCGATCATCTTCGCGTCGAGCATGGCCATGCGTCCTCTGTTCACAAGCTCGGGACGGTCGGCGAGCACGAGCGACGTCTCGTAGCGACCCGCGTGGCCGGCCCCGGCGCGGAACTCATCCGTAAGCCGCTCGGCGCGCTCGCGACGCGTGACGTCGAAGAGCGGCAGGCCGAGGTCGCGGAGCGTCCAGACCTGGTCCGGCTCGAGGTGGCTGTTGACGAGCACGACACGCTCGAAGTTCGCGGCGATCTCGGTCACCAGCGCTCGCAGCGTCTCCTCGCTGATCGAGACCGCGCCGGGGAAGTCCGCGCCGTAGCGCGTGACGCCGTAGGGCACCGGCGGCAGGACGAGCACGTCGAGCTCGCCGCGCAGCCGCTCGGCCGCCCGCCGGCAGATGCCGACGGAGATGAGCGTGTCCGTGGCGAGCGGCGCGTGCGGTCCGTGGGGCTCCGTCGCGCCGAGCGGGAGCAGGTGGACGGCGCCGTCGCGCCCCTCGAGCTCCGGATAGGCGAGGTCGGCGAAGTTCAACGCACAGCTCCCGAGATCTCTTGGGTGATCACCGGATCGAGCCGGTATTCGATCTGCGCCTCGGGCAGGTCGAGCAGGACGAGGTCGGCACGGCCGGCACCGACGATCGTGTTCGCCTCGTCGAGCGTCGTCAGGTAGCCGCCGACGAGTGTCGGCACGCCCGCTTCGTTGCGAACCCGGTCGCTGAGCGCGGTCAGGAAGCCGCGGCGGTACTCGGGGCGGTCGTCGTGCACGGTCTGGCCAGCCTCGACGTGGACGAGATCGCAGCCGCCCTCCGCGAGCGCCCGCGCGATCGCGATCCCGTCCTCCACCGAGTTGCCGCGCGGATGCCAGTCGGTGACCGAGAGCCGGACGGCGAGCACGCGCGGCCAGACCGGCCGCACGGCGCCGAGCACCGAGAGCGGGAAGCGCAGTCGGTCCTGCTCGAGGTTCGTCAGCGGCGAGAGGTAGCTCCCGAGCAGGTAGCCGTGGGCCATGTCCAGCACGAGCACGTCGACCCCCAGCTCGGCGGCGCGCGCCGCCGCCGCGACGAACTGCGAGTGGATTCGCTCCTCGTCCGGCTCGCCGGGAGTCGGGCTGAAGGGCCCGTACGGCTTGGGGGTGGGCGCGACGACCGGCCACCCGTCCGGCAGCGGCAGGTCCCGACCGAGCGCCGGTGCCAGGCACGCTGCCCGCCGTCCGGCATGTCCGAGCTGAAGGACCACCTGCCCGTCGGGCGGTGTCCACTCGTCGATCGTCGGCGTTTCGGGTGCGATCCTTCCCTCCGGCGAGACGGCGACGAACCCGCTCGCGGCGAGGCTGAAGCGGCTCGGGAACCGCACGCCCCGCAGCTCCAGCGGCGCGAACGCGGGCGGCGGCGCGACCGGCGTGCCCCCGAACCACGCGTCCAGCGAGCGCGTGAACTGCGGATCGCGGATCCCCAGGCTTGCGTGCGTGATCCGTCCGCTCCGCGTCAGCAGGTTGAAGGCGAACTGGATCGGCTCGAGGTGCGCGTAGCTCGCGATCCGCCCGAAGTATGCGGCGCTCTCGCTCGCCGCCGTCTGGGTCCGCTCGACAACGGGCGCACGCTCGAGCTCGTAGTCGACGAGCGCGGCCTCGACGTTCCAGCCGCGCCGTACGAGCGAGTTGGCAAGGGCGATCGAGTCCTCCATCGCCAGCTTGGTGCCTGACCCGATCGAGAAATGCGCTGTATGAGCGGCGTCGCCGACAAGGACGACCCGCCCGTGGTGCCAGACCCCGTTGGTGACTTTCGGGAAATCGAGCCAGAGCGAGCGGTTGGAGAACAGCTCATGGCCGCGGAGGTCGCGGGCGAACAGCTGCTCGCAGAAGGCGAGCGTGTCCTCTTCGGACCGGTCCGGGGGTCTGACCCCTAGCCACGTCTCGAGTGGACACTCGACGATGAAGGTCGACAGCTGCTCGTCGTAGGGGTACGCGTGCACGTTGTAGAGCCCGTGTTCGGTCTCCTTGAAGATGAACGTGAACGCGTCGAAGACGAGGTCGGTGCCGAACCAGACGTACTTCGAGCCCTCCTGCTCGACCTTCGTCCCGAACTCGCCGAGCCGGCGGACGACAGAGTTCGCTCCGTCGGCGCCGGCGACGAGATCGGCGTCGGGCAGCGCCTCGACCTCGACACCGAACTCGAGCTCGACCCCGAGCCCCCCGGCCCGCCGCTGCAGGATCTCGAGCAGCCGCGTCCGAGCGATCGCCGAGAACGAGTGGCCCGTGGAGCGCAGCTCCCGCCCGCGGAAGCGGATGTCGAGCCGGTTCCAGCGGGCGAAGGTGTCGGTGATCTCGAGGTGCGTCTCGGGGTCGGCGTCGCGCAGCGAGCCGAGCGTCTCCTCGCTGAAGACCACGCCCCAGCCGAAGGTCGCGTCGGGCGCGTTCCGCTCCAGCACCCGCACCTCGGTCGCGCGCTCCGCCTTCTTCAGGAGGATCGCCAGGTAGAGCCCGGCCGGCCCGCCGCCGACGATCTCGACTCTCACGCCAAAGCCTCCTGAAGCCGCTCGAGCTCCTCGACGTCAGGCGTCGTCGAGAAGAGGACGAGCTCGTCGCAGCCGGCCTCCTCGTACCCCCGCACGAAGTCTTTGACCGCCCGCGCGCTCGTCAGGTTCTCGGCGACGATCCGCTCGACGAACCCGCCGGTGAACGCGTAGTAGTCACGGAGATAGGCGTTCCCCCGCTCGACGTCGCCGAAGGTGAAATAGCCCTGGCCCCAGAGCCGAGGCCGGCCCGGCCGGCCGAGATCGCGCCAGGCGGCCTCGGCCCGCGCAGCCGCCGAGGCGAACGCCCGGGGCGGCCCGCCGCCGTGGGCATAGCCGTCCGCGTAGCGCGCCATCCGCGAGAACGCCTGGCCGCTCAGTCCGCCGACGAGAAGCTCGATCCCCGCCCGCGAGGGCCCCACCCGATCGCCTTCCACGCCGCCGCGGATGTAGGCGAGCTGCTCGGCGAGCTTCCGCCCGCGGCCGCGATGCTCCACCCCCGCAGTCTCGTAGTCTTCGGTCCGGGCGCCGACGGCCAGGCCGAGCGTCAGCCGCCCGCCGGAGAGGCCGTGAACGGACGCAGCCTGCTTCGCGAGCAGCCCGGTCGGCCGCAGCGGCCCGATCGCGATCATCGTCGCCAGCCGGACGCGCGTCGTGACGCCGGCCGCCGCCGCCAGCGCCGCGAACGGTTCGAAGCTGTCGTAGGCGACCCGGTCGAGCACGGCGACCGACGAGAACGGGCCGGCGTCCGCGCGCCGCGCCCACTCAAGCAGCAGCTCTCCGGTCGCCCCCGGCGTCGTCGTGGGAAGACCGACCCCGACGTTCATCGATCCATAGGTTCACACTTCCCCGCGGGATGAGTGAGCTGCAAGCGTCACCGTTCGATCGCCACTACGGTCTCGAGGTCGAGGAGGCCACGGACGAGGTCGTCCGCGGGCGCGTCCCCATCGGCGAGCACCTGCTTCAGCCGGTCGGTCTCGTACACGGCGGCGTCCACGCATCGATCGCCGAGGCGCTCGCCTCGTTCGGGACAAACGTGGGCGTCGTCCCCGAGGGAAAGATCGGCCTCGGCCAGTCGAACCACTCGAGCTTCCTCCGCCCCATCTCGACGGGGACGATCCACGGCCTCGCCCGCCGCCGTCACCGCGGCCGCACGACCTGGGTCTGGGACGTCGAGCTCACCGACGACGATGGTCGCCTCTGCGCACTCAGCCGCGTGACGATCGCGGTTCGGGACCGCTAGACGCATCAGGCCGATGAAGCTCGAGCGCTACGGTGACGAGGTGCTGGCGGCGCTCGCGAGCCCGAGGTAGTCAGCCGCCATGGCAGACGGCAACGCGGGAGCGCCGGCCCTCGTGGTCGACTCGGTCTCGAAGTCCTTTGGCGCCGTTCAGGCCGTCCAGGACGTCGCCTTCCCGGTCGAGCGCGGCTCGCTCACCTGCCTGATCGGGCCGAACGGTGCCGGCAAGTCCACCCTGCTCCACTGCGTTAGCGGCTTCCTTCGCGCCGACCGCGGTCACGTGACGCTGGACGGGAGGGAAATCTCCCGTTGGACGGCCCACCGCCGCGCCGGCGCAGGGCTCGGGACGGTCTTCCAGGTAATGAGGGCGCCGCACGACATGGACGTCTGGTCGGCGGTGATGATCGGCTCCCACGCCTGGACCCGGACCGGCTTCCTCGAGGGAATCGTCCGGCCGCCGTGGCAGTGGCGCGAGGAGCGCGAGGTCCGTGAGGAGGCCTGGCGCGCGCTCGAGGAGGTCGGACTCGTCGATCGCGCGCTCGATCCCGCCGACGCGCTTCCACTCGGACAGCTTCGCCTGCTCGCCGTCGCTCGCGCGCTCGCACAGCGGCCGCGCGTCCTCCTCCTCGACGAGCCCGTCGCCGGCCTGCGGGCCGCCGAGAAAGGACGCCTCATGCGCGTCTTCCGCGACCTCAAGGAGCGCGGCCTCACCCAAATCCTCGTCGAGCACGACATGCAGTTCGTGGGCCAGGTCGCCGAGCGCGTGATCGTGCTCGACCGCGGCCGCGTGATCGCCGACGGCCCGCCGGAGCAGGTACGTCAGGACGAGCGTGTGATCGACGCCTACCTCGGGACCGCGCACTTATGAGCGCGCTGCTCGAGGTCAAAGAGCTCGTCGTTCAGTACGGCCCGGCCGTCGCCGTCGACGGCGTGTCGCTCGAGTTGGAGCAGAGAGAACGCGTGGCGCTGATCGGCCCGAACGGCGCCGGCAAGAGCTCGCTCCTGAACGCCGTCTGCGGGATTGTCAAGCCCGCCGCCGGCGCCGTCCGCATCGCCGATCGCGACGTCACCGGCCACTCGCCTGGCGAGATCGTGCGCCTCGGCATCTCCCAGGTCCCGGAAGGGCGCCAGGTCTTCCCCAGCCTCCCGGTCGAGTCGAACCTGCTCCTCGGCGCCTACGGCCGGGACTTCCGCTTCGAACCGATCCTGGCGACGATCCGTTACCTCCGCCGCCGTGCGGAGATCCAAGAACGGCTCGAGCGGGTCTACGGGCTCCTGCCCAAGCTCCACGAGCTCCGCAACCGCCCGGCCGGCCAGACCTCCGGCGGGGAGCAGCAGATGGTCGCGATCGGCCGGGCGCTGATGGCCGAGCCGCGGTTGCTGGCGATCGACGAGCTGTCGCTCGGTCTCGCCCCTGTCGTCGTGCAAGGGCTGTCCGAGTTCCTGCTCAAGCTGAACGAGGACGAGGACGTGGCGCTCCTGCTGGTGGAGCAGAACGCGCTTCTCGCCTTCGAGCTCTGCGAGCGCGCCTACGTCCTGGAGGCCGGCCGAACGGTCCTTGCGGGCCCGAGCGAGGAGCTGCGCGAGAACGCGCTTGTCCAGGCCGCGTACCTCGGCGGCGGACTGGAGGTCGAGACCTGAACCTCCCACTCCTGATCCTCGGCATCACGGAGGGAGATGTCCGGACGTTTCTGCAAACGCTCGTCGTCGGCGTCTCGACCGGATCCGCCTTTGCGCTGGTCGGGATCTCGTTCGTCCTCATCTACCGCACGACCAACATCATCAACTTCGCCCAGGGAGCCTTTGCCGTCATGGGCGGGCTCTTCACCGTCGGGCTCGTGGACAACCTCCCGACCTGGCTTGCCGGCGCGATCGCCGTCCTCCTTGTGGCAGCAATCGGCGGGATTTGCGGCTTCGTGGCCATGGGCTTTCGCGGGCGGACGACGGCGCTCGCGAGCCTCGTGATCACGCTCGGGATCGCGCTCCTCATCTCCTCGCTCGAGCTGCTCGCCTTCGGCGACCGCCCGCACAACTACCCGGGGATCTCGGAGACGTCCTGGACGGTCTGGGACGTCGTCATCAACCCCCAGTACGCGCTCGTCGTCGGCGTGACGATCGCCGCCGCGCTGCTCCTCACCCTGCTCCTGCGCAAGACGATCGTCGGCAACGCGCTCGTCGCCTGCGCCGACCAGGTGCGCGCGGCCGAGCTGGTCGGGATCAATGTCCGCGCGGTCGCGATGATCGCCTTCGCCGTCTCGGCCGCGCTCTCGGCGCTCGGCTGGGTGTTGCTGACGCCGGTCACCTCGGTGAACTACGACTCCGACGTCGGGATCGCCGTCAACGGCTTCGCCGCGGCGGCGGTCGGCGGGCTCGTCTCGATCCGCTATGCCTACCTCGGCGGTCTGCTCCTCGGTATCGCCGAGCAGCTCGTGGTCGTCTACGGCGATCGCATCACCGACCAGGCGCGACAGTACGAGCTCGCGGCCGCGCTGATCATCATCCTCCTGCTGATCGGCTGGCGCTCGCGCCACGAAGTGGAGGCGACCTGATGCCGGCGCGGCCACGCTGGGCGAGCCTCGCCAGGATCGGTGGCACTATCGCCGCCGGCGCGCTCACGGTGGCGCTCGCCTTCGGTCTCGACGACGGCGCCCTCCCTATGTACACGCGCATGGGGCTGGCCGCGATCGTCGCGGTGGGCCTGTCGCTGTTGATGGGCTTCGCCGGCCAGATTTCGCTCGGCCAGGGCGCCTTCTACGCGCTCGGCGCCTACACGACCGGGATCCTCTCGCTCGGGATCGACCCCGACGAGCGGCTGGTCGACCCGGAGGCCGGCTGGGACCCGCTGTTCGCGCTCGCAGCCGCGCCGGTGCTCACGGGTCTGGTCGCCGCGGTCGTCGGCGTGCCCCTGCTGCGCCTGCGCGGCCACTACCTGGCGTTCGCCACGCTCGCCCTCCACCTCATCCTGCTTGCCGCCCTCTTCGCCGAGGACGACTTCACCGGCGGCCAGGATCCCGGCCTCGTCGGCATCCCGCCGCTCGAAGTCGCCGGCCACGTGATCGAGGACGAGGGACTCGCGGCGGTCGTCTGGGGAATCGTCGCCCTCAGCGTGCTCGTGGCTCTCAACCTCGTCGGCTCGCGCGCCGGCAGGGCGATGCGGGCGATCGCGACCAGCGAAGCGACCGCCGCCGCCGCCGGGATCAACGTCGCCATGGTGAAGCTCCGCCTGTTCGTCCTGGCTGCCGGGCTGGCCGGACTCGCGGGCGGGCTCTTCGCCTACTACCTACTCTTCCTCTCGCCAGACGCCTTCCCGCTGATCCTGTCGATCACGTTCGTCGTCATGGTCGCCGTGGGCGGGATGGGCTCGGTCTACGGCGCCGTCGTCGGCGCGGTCGCGATCACCTACCTGGAGGACAAGCTGCGCGAGCTCGGGGCGCGGGAGGAGCTGCTCGGCTACGACCTCCCGGCGCAGGCGCCGCAGGTGTTCTCGGTCGGCGTCTTCGGGGCGATCCTGATCGTCGTGATGCTGTTCATGCCGCGCGGGCTGCTGCCCGGCCTGCGCGCGGGCGCCACGGCCGCCGCGCGCAGGCTGCGAGCTTAGAAATGTTCATGGGGACAGGATTAATCCTGTCCCCATCAACTCAATAGCGCCGCTTCAAGTTCTCGATCGGCACCATCCGGCAGCGGCCGATCCTCGAGACGACCATGCTGCGAAGGCCGAGCCCGGAGTGGTTCTGGGCGCTGTAGTAGTAGCGGCCGCCGGGCCCCACCCAGCCGCGCATCTTCGTCTCGAGCGCGGTATCGATCGCGTCACGGTTGAAACCACCGCGCAGCATGGCGGTGCGGAACATCATCACGCCCGTGTAGCCGTCGTAGTTGAAGGTCGAGCCCTGCTTGCGGAGCCCGCGGTCGACCTTGAGCGCGATCGCCCGCGAGGGGTTCCGCTTCGGCAGGAATTTCGCCACCGGGCCGAGGTAGCTGTTGATCAGTGCGCCGTTGTTCTGCGGGCAGGCGGGCTGGAGGTACTGCACCGAGGCGTTCCCGCCAGTTAGGACGATCCGCTGCCGCAGTCTCAGCTGGCGAGCCTCCTTCGTGATCGTCACCGCGAGCGTGGTCGCGTTCCACAGCCAGAGCGCCTGCGCCGTCGAGTTCTTCACGCGCGTGAGCTCCGCCTGGAACGTGGTGCTCGTCGTCGGGAAGATGATCCGCTCGACGATCTGGAAGCCGAAGCGCCTCGCCAGCTCGTCGACGTTGCGCACGCCCTCGCGTCCGAAGCCGCCGTTGTCGGCCATCAGGGCGATGCGCCTGATCCCCGCCTTGCGCAGCTGGAAGGCGAGCGAGTAGGCGAACAGCCGGCTCGTCGCCGTCGTCATGAAGTAGTAGGGCTTCGCCGGCGTCACCTGCGCGGCCGACGAGGCCATCGAGATGTACGGGATCTTCTCCCGCTCGACGATCGGCGCGACGGCGAGCCCCGACGAGCTGAAGCCGGAGCCGATCACGCCGAGGTACTTGTCGTCGTCGGCGATCCGGTTCATGTGGCTGACCGCCTGCGACGGGTTCGAGCCGTCGTCGAAGACCTGCACGCGAACTCTGCGCCCTCTGATCCCGCCGCGGCGGTTGAGCTCCGCGACGGCGACGTCGACGCCCTGGCGGTTGTCGACGCCGACGAACGAGAACGGCCCCGTCAGCGGCGAGATCTCGGCGAGCCAGACGTCGCCCGCTGGGCCGCCCGCGCCGGCGCCGGCGCTCAGCAGGACGAGGGCTGCCGCCAGGAAAGCGGCGATCCCGAACCTCCGACCTTTCATCGTTCCTCCTCTATGTCTCGCTGAGCTGGAGGAGCTCATCCGTCTCCTCCGTGCGCTCGAACACACGTTTTGCCTTCCCGAGCTCCTGCCGCGGCAAACCGCCTGGGTCGGCGACGACTGCCCGCACCCGCAGTTGCAGGCGCTCCT
>Ga0126312_10002751_pt1 | contig 11788 bp, 9 predicted proteins | sample Plot104A_FD_92537 | JGI IMG/M metagenome (GOLD analysis project Ga0126312, IMG submission 92537) | Serpentine soil microbial communities from UC McLaughlin Reserve, CA, USA - Plot104A | ecosystem: Environmental > Terrestrial > Soil > Grasslands | place: USA: UC McLaughlin Reserve, Lake County... | reverse complement strand
GACACCGTTCGCGTCGGTTACGTCGGCTCGCACTGCAATCGCTTGCCCTCCCTGGTCGACGATCTGCTGCGCCAGCGCGCAGGCGCGGCCGATACCAGATGACGCGCAATTGACGAGGGCGACCTGATTGTCGAGGCGAATCTGCATCGCGGTCTACCCTTTGCCGAATCAATCACGCAACAGCGCGTAGCGGCACGACCTCGACTCCCGCCTCCGCTAGCCGCTGGCGGACGAGCGTGGCGACCTCGACCGCGTTGGCAGCATCGCCATGAATGCAAAACGTGCGCATATCGAGCTTGAGCTCGGTTCCGTCGACGGCGGTGCCGCGTTGCTCGAGTGCGATCCGCAATGCACGGCGAGCGACCTCTTCCGGGTCCCAGGCGCGCTTGTGCCGCTCGACCACCGGGTAGCCGTTCGGGTGGTAATCGAGGTCGCAGTAGGCCTCCGGCAGGACGCGCATACCCAGTTCCTCGGCGAGGGTTGGGGTCTCCGCACCGCCGACGATAACTACGAGGTTCGGGTCGTAGTCGCGGACCGCGGTCAGGAGGGCGCGTCCGATCGCCGGGTCCTGCCCGGCCATGCTATAGAGGATGCCGTGCGGTTTGACGTGGGTCAGCTCGGCGCCAGCGGCACGGGCGAACGCGCCGAGCGCCCCGACCTGATAGGTGACGTAGTCCTCCAATTCCTGCGGCGAGACGTCGATCCGGCGGCGACCGAATCCGAGCAGGTCGGGGAGGGAAACGTGCGCGCCGATATCGGCGCCAATCTCCTGGGCTAGTCCGACAACTCGGCGCATGATCGTCGGGTCGCCGCCGTGGAACCCGGTCGCGATGTTCGCGGTTGGTACTAGCGGCAGGATGCCGGCATCGTCACCCAAGGTCCAGCGGCCAAACCCTTCGCCCATGTCGCAGTTGATGTTGATTTGGGTCACCATGGTATTCGGTCTCCCAGCCTCACACTTCGACGACTGTCGACTCAGTGAGAAGTGCTTCTTTTGCCAACCCGATCTCTTCGGCCTCGGCAACGCTGACGGCTCGGAAACGGACGATATCGCCCGGCTTGCCCTGGCCGACGACACCGATATCGCTACTGATGACCGTCGCGATCTTGGCGTAGCCGCCGAAGCTCGGCACGTCGGCACCCATGACGATCGGTTCCAGACCGCTCGGTACCTGGATCCCACCCAGGGGGGTGCCGTCGTCAACGATGTTGGAGGGGTCGGACCCGGCCTGCTCGATCAGGTAGTCGGGGCGAGGCAGGAATTCCAGTTTCGGGCCAATGTAGCGGCACCCCATGCGATCGGAGATAGGAGAGAGTTTCCAATCGACGTTGAGAAAGGTCTCCACGCTCTCTGGTGTGAAGAGTTCGTCCTGCGGTCCCAACACCACGCGCACGGTCCAGGGGTTGCCTTGTGCTGGACGTGCCTCCTCAGGCCAGGAACGTCCCACCAATACGGAGGTCGGTTTCGCGGGCGTTCCCACCTGAATCTGATCACCCGGCTTCAAACCGCGCCCCTCGATGCCTCCGACGGCCGCGCGCACGTTCGTCGCCCGGCTACCGAGGAACGGCGGGACGTCGATCCCGCCGGCGACGGCCAGATAGGCGCGCACGCCGCGCCGGGGTGTGGTGAACGCAATCATGTCACCCGGGTGCACCAGGATCGAGCGCCACATCGGCAGCGGAGCGTCATTAAGCGTCGGGCTTAGGTCACCTCCGGTGACCGCGATGACGTGGTCCGCGGTTGCCTGTAAGCGACATCCGAGGAGAAGCACTTCGAGACCGGCATCGCCCGGGTCGCGGCCGACCAGATAGCGGCCACCCGCATTGTTCCCGACCAGGAGATTGGCGACGCGTAGCGAGAAGCTGTCAAAGGCGCCAGAGGGAGGCATCCCGGTATGGAGGTAGCCGGGCCGCCCGAGGTCCTGCACGGTCGTCTGGGGGCCGCCGCTGACCACCTCCAACATCATACGACCCCTACCTGGACCGCATCGAGACGCGCCAGATAGTCGTCGAGCGAGTACTCACCCTCCTCGATGTCGTACCGATAATCGCCGCGCTCGACCTGTTGGCGGATCTCCTTGTACGCGTTTTCGTCGATCGGGACGTAGCGGTGGCGCTCGCCGGCAATCGGTAGTACCGGACTGTCGCGGAAGACCTCGTTACGCTGGAGGGGATCATAGAGGTCGACCGGGGTGCGGCCCAGAAGTTGGTAGCCCCCGGGGCTGCGCACCGGATAGAACGAGGTGATCTTACCGGCCAGACAAAGAATTCGCTCCGGAGTCCATTGCCGGGGGCGGGGATACTTGGGCGCGGTCACTGAGAACGCGGGATCGAGGGATAACGCCTGGTAGCACCCCGGCTGGAACCCAACGGAGGTTACCCACCACTCAGTGCCCGAATGAGCCGCGATGACACCGTCTACAGTCGTGTTGTTGATCTCGGCCAAGTAGTCCATGTTGTTGGGTGCGCCGTGGGCCTTGGCGCACTCATCCGACCAGGGGTCGTTGTACCAGAAAGGGAGGATTACCAACCGCGATGGCGCGCGTCGTAGCTTCGTTGCCTCTTCCTCTCGCTCCCTCAGGGCGTCGATGAGAGCGGCCTGTCGGACGACTGAGGAGTCGTAGGCGATCATCAGCGCCCGGTTGGAGGGGACCGTTTCGGTTACCCCTGGAATCGGCTGCTTCGTGAGTGAGAGGTTGAGGCCGATCACACGGAAATTGAGCGCCAGATGCAGTTCGTCGCCAAACTCGACGTCGACGAACATGTCGCCGAGCGGCCGATAGATTGGATGGTCATACAGCATCAGGTGACCTGATTATTGAACGACTCGACGCGCACATTCACTCCTCGCTCACATCCAGGAACTGGATGGTCCTGGTCCGCCGCTCGGCGCGAATCAGGAAGAAGATGTAGAGCGCGATCACCACGAAGGAGAGGAGGGTGGTGAGGGTTCCCAGCGCATAGAGGGTCGGTGTGATGCGGGTAGTAACTGAGGCCATGATCATGACTGGCAAAGTCTGCGTCTCGAGCGTTGTCCCGGTAAGCAGCAAGCTGCGCTGGAACTCGTCGAGTGAAAGGGTGAACCCGAAGAGGAGTGAGCTGAGGAGAAATGGCTGAATCACTGGTAGTGTCACGTACCAGTACGCCTGCAACGGGTTGGCGCCGAAGACGAGCGCGGCATCCTCAAGATTCAGGTCGAAGCGGTTAAACGCCATGAGGAAGATGATCAGGCAGAACGGAAGCGTCCACATCACATGCACGCCGAGGGCGCTCGTCTTCCAGTTTGGCGTAATCCCTAGCCGGTTGAGCACGAGGAAGAGCCCGAGACTGACGGTGATGCCGGGAACGATGATGCCGAGCAGCCAGAGATAAAACACCGCATTCGATCCGCGAAAGGGTTTGCGGAAGGCGTGGGCGGCCAGTAGCGCCATGACGGTGGCGAGGATGGCCACCGCGATGGCGAGGACGAGTGAGCGTCCGAGGGCACCGAGGTAATCACCGAGAAATTCGCCGACATCGCTGAACTCGGTCGATTGCCCGGAGTGAAAGAGCTTCCACCACCACCAACTACTCACGCCTTTGAGGGGAAACGTGTGGCCACCACGCGGTCCCTGAAATGACAGCACCGCCATGATGACGAAGGGAAAATAGAGCATCAGCAATACGAAAGCTATGTAGATACGAAAGAGCGCACTCGAGACGCCAAACTGGCCGCGACTCGACCTGCTCGACTCCTCGACTTCTTGGCTCCTCGACACACCCACCACGTCCGACTCCCGACCTCTGTTCAAATGCGCCGAATATCGAATGAACGCAGCATGACTCCCACGATGACGAGCGTAATGACGATCAGGCTGACTGCCACTGCCGCGGCCCCGGCAAACTGAAAGACATCGATCTGGCGCTGGATGAGTCCGGCCAGCATTGGACTTTGCGCCCCACCGATGGCCCGTTCGGTGAAGAACTCTGCCAGACCGAGCACGACGACAAATAGAGAACCGGCCATCAGCCCCGGCAGCGTCAGCGGCACTACCACCTGAAAGAACGTCTGCCAGGGGCCGGCGCCGTAAACCGCGGCCGCTGACATGACATCCTCGTCGATCCGTTGCATCGAGAAATAGATCGGTCCGACCATGAAGACGATGAAGAGAAACCACAGCGCGACCATCATCGAGAACTTCGAATAGAGGAGAAATTCGAGTGGCTCACTCGTCAGGTGCAGCGCCATGAGTACCTGATTGACGACTCCCTCCCGTCCGAACATGGGCAGCCAGGTGATGGTCCTGGTCAGGTAACTCGTCCAGAAGGGGACAATAAAGAGCAGCAGCAGCGCGGATTTCCAGTAAGGGCTCTTGATGACTCGCCAGAGGGCATAGGACACCGGATAGGACAGGATGATGACTCCGAGCAGGAGGAGGGCTACGACCTGGAGCGTCCAGAAGGTGATGGCCCAAAACGATGACCCGGGTTTGAGCAATGACTGATAGTTGGCGAGGGTGTATTCGGGGCGGAGACCGGTGAAACCGGACGTCCAGAAACTGAAGACAACGATGCTGACCAGCGACGTGCCGACAAAGACGAGCATCCAGAGCGTGCCCGGCAGCAGAAGCAACCCGGTGGTCAGAGCCGGTTTGCCGCGCAGCGCGTTGACGATCCGACCCGATATGGTCGCCGGGCGCTCTTCGGCTGCCACTGCGGCGGCGCCCAGGTTCCTCGTTTCAGTTATCTGCGCCATTCTCTATCCACGGTTCGCCTTCGCCACTCCTAAGGTGCCGGGCCCCTCTCCCCTCGCAAGGGGAGAGGGGCTGGGGTGAGGGCTCTATGCCGAAAGGAAATCGTTCCAACGCGTAGCGTAGTAGTCGGGATCGTCCGGCCACGTCATCCAGTGCATGATGTTGCCCCAGCGCGTGTCGTACGCTCCGGTGTCACGGCCGGTCAAGGGCCAGCCTTCCTTCGGTTCCGGGCCCGAACCACCCTGATACCACCACTCGTAGTCCGTATAGTCCGGGCTGGTGTCCCGAGCTTCTTGGAGATAGACGTCGCAGGTTGTGGTCGGGGAGTAGTAGCCCTGCAGTGCCACCTGCGAGCCCCACCATCCCTCAAGACAGAAGTTGACGTAATCGAGAGCCGCTTCGAGGTTCGGGGTGTCCTTCTGCACCGCAATGCCGTGGAACCAGCCGGTGAACCCTTCCTTCGGCGTCGCGTACTTGCAGACGACGTCCTGCTTCTTGACGTCTTCGATCACCGGATTCCAGGCGTCGGCCAGCCAGACTTCACCCGAGGCCAGGAGATTGACGCACTGGCCGTAGTCTTCCCAGATGGCGCGGAACTGACCGGCCCGCTTCTTCTGGATCATGAAGTCGATGACCTGGTCGAGCTCCTCATGCGTGAGATTGTCGGTGCGCGCGATCTCCACTTGCCCCGATGCCTTCAGATAGCCGGCGGCCCAGCCGGGGGTGAGTAGGCTGTCGTTGAGGATGGCGACCTTGCCCGCGTACTTCTCGTCAAAGAGAGCACCCCAGCTCGTGATGTCCTCTTCCGTCAGATCGTAGCGGTAGCCAATGGAATCGCAGTTGTAGAACTGCGGCACCAGCTTGAACTCGGTCTGGTTGTCGGGATCGACCCAGACCTCCGCCAGCGGGTACCCGGAGACCGGATCGTAGCCCAGCGCGTCTTTGCTGGTGTAGGTGTCGCGCGCGTACTGCCAGGGTATGACACGGTCGACCGGAATCGGCTGCAGGAGACCGGTGTCCCACAGTGCCGCCACTCGATTCGCATTCGTCTCGTTCGTGTCGTAGTTCTGGGCGCCACCGGCCAGCCACTCAGTGATCATCGCCGTCAGCGTAGTCACCTTGCCGGAGGTGGAGTGACCGGTGCGGCGTTCGAACTCGTTCAGGAAGCGGTCCTGAACCGAGACACCGAGACCGATCGTGCGCACCTGCAACCCGGTGGGCAGGACGCTCTGGTCTTCTGCCAGAGGCTCCCAGCGGTACTTGCGCGGCGATCGTGGTTCAACTGAAGGCTTCCATTCTGGAGCATTGGGATCGATCGTCGGATCTTCCTGCGCCAGGGCGGAACCTGGGCCGCCGATTACCGTAAGTCCTGCAAGTCCGGCGACACCGAGCGCCGCGCCCGCCTGCAAACCTGTCCGGATCATCTTCCTGCGATCGAACTGATGGCCCCCAACCCTGTCAAAAATCGTGCGTCCGCTCCGAACGTCGCCCGACATGCTGGACCTCCTTGCGTCTACTGTGCCTCGCGGCCGGACCCACTCCGGCCACGATTGCGGCCTAGGATCCTGGGAGGACAAAACTGTCGTCGGCATCCCAACCAACGCGCAGCGTGTCCCCATGGCGAGGGGTGCGGTGGCGGAGCAGGCTTTCGTGCTGCTCCATCTTCACCAGCCCTCCGGTTGGCAGCGAGAGTGCGATCGTGCTCAGGCTACCTGTGTATTCAATCGCGCGCACGACCGCTTCAAGTTCGTTGTCGGCGCGGGCGTTGTCGTCGAGCCAGCGCAGGCGGTCAGCACGGACGACAAAGCTGAGACGATCGCGGTCACGGGCATCGCCATTCGCGGCGACGACAAGATCGCCGGCGGGCGTCTGCACCGTTGCGGTGCCGTTGCTACGGCCAATGATCTGCCCGTCGAAGATGTTGTTGGTGCCGACAAACTCGGCGACGAAGCGGGTGCGCGGGGTGCCGTAGATCGCAGCTGGGGTGTCGACCTGCTCGAAGCGGCCTTCATTCATCACGACGATGCGGTCGGCCATGGCCAGGGCCTCGCCTTGATTATGGGAGACGTGGATGAAGGTGATGTCGAGCTGCTGCTGGAGCGATTTGAGCTCGCTCTGCATCTCGATGCGGAGCCGCGCGTCGAGCGAGCCGAGCGGCTCATCGAGGAGGATGAGCGCTGGTTCGACGACGAGCGCCCGTGCCAGTGCCACGCGCTGGCGCTGGCCGCCGGAGAGTTGCCCGACGCGGCGCCGCTCAAACCCCCCGAGACCGACCGTCTGCAAGGCACGTAGCGCACGCTCACGCCGGGTCTTCTTGTCCACGCCACGCATGCGCAGGCCAAACTCGACATTACCGAGAGCGTCGAGGTGTGGAAAGAGGGCGAAGCTCTGGAAGACGAGGGCGACGTTGCGCTCGTATGGTGGAACTCCCTGCATCGCTTGACCGCGGATGATGACTTCGCCTGCATCCGGCTGATCGAGCCCGGCGATCATGCGCATCGTGGTTGTCTTGCCACAGCCGCTCGGACCGATGATCGAGACGAACTCGCCGGTCTTCACCGCAAGACTCACATCATCGACGGCCACAACATCACCGAATCGTTTGGTCGCGTTGCGTAGCTCGACGTCGTAGCCGTCCATGCTCCCTCCCACGCCGTTCGAAGGCCGCGGCGGCATCCGTCAGAATGTCGACGGGGTGTTCCCGCCGAGAAAGGTCGTTACGCCCTGCGTCAGATTCGCGAAGCGATGCTCGTCCGTGCTTGCGAACGAGAGACAATCTCCCGCCTCCAGCCGGAAAAACTCGTCGTCGACCCAGACGCTGAGAGTTCCCGACAACACGTACCAGAACTCATCGCCATCGTGCCGATACGAGCCTCCGCTGCTGGCACCGGGCGCGAGCTCGAAGACATGGAGCTCGATGGCCCCTTCATGCGGAGTCAGCAATGCGACGCCGACACCGGGATCTCCCATGGCGATCACTTCGGCCTCTCCCGACCGCACCAGCCGGCGTCGCGGCTCCGGCGATGGTCCGTAGAACGACAGGATGTTGGCACCATAGACCTGAGAGAGCTTGAGGAGCCCGGAGACCGATGGCCGGATAGAGCCATTTTCGACAGAGCTGACGTAGGACGCGGAAAGATCGGTACGCTCGGCCACCTGGCGCACAGTCAGGCCCAACTGGCTACGCATGCTTCGCAGCCGCTGCGCGACGCGGTGTTCGGTGTGATTCGGGGAGACCGTGTCTGGATGTCCGCCGTGGCGCTCGATCAGTCGCTGATTGATTTCTCGCAGCGAAAGCCCTTCCTCGTCGCGGAAACGCTTGATCTCGTGCAATCGCTTCGTCTCGGAGCGGGAGTACCAGCGCCGCCCCCAGGCATCGCGCTGCGGTGCGGAGAGCCCGGCTGCCTCCCAGGCGCGAAGCGTGGATGGACTCAGACCAACAGTCTTCGCTACCGTTCCGATGCCCAACGGTGATCCGTTGCTCTCCGGCATGACAGCGATCGTGGAGCTAGCGGGACGCTGAATCGTAGTCATTTTCACACGGTGGCTCACGGTGCCCCCTGGAGCATCATCAGCCACATGCGGCGATCGGAGCGGTGCCGCATAGGTGAACGACGTTGGAGCTGACCCCGCACAGCGCATCATCCTCTTGTCGTATTGAGTTCTTCAGACACGCCCTACTGTACGGAGTTCAGTAGGGCGTGTCAACAGGTCACGGTGGAGGGTTTGTGCCGAAGAACCAAGGACGCGACGCGGAATGATGGATCGCTATACAGCCGGTTGCAACGTGATGACGAGGTTGCCGGCGTCGTCGATGATCAGGTGCTGGCCGAGTTGCACGACCGTCGTCGTGCTCGGTTCCTCGACGATGAGGGGCCCCGGTGAAGCAAACCCGGTCGGAAGACTCTCCCGGTCATAGACCGGAGTCGAAACCAGTTCCGCATGCGGAGAACTATGGCCATGCCCGAAGTGCACGAGGCGCATCCCCTTGTGGGGATTGCCACCGCCGTTTGACGACGGCAATCCCACCGTCGGGCGAGCAATCGATGCCGTCGCCGTAACGCGGAGGTTGACGATCTCGACCGCCGTGTCCTCGAGCGCGAAGGTATACCGGCGCTGGTGGCGCTCGTGGAACGCTGCAGTCAATCTTGCTCGGTCGAGGACGGTGTTCGCTTCGACTGCGACTTCGACCGTGTGCTCCTGACCGCGATACCGCATATCGAGACTTCTGCGGGGAGCCGGGATCGATTCCGCGGTGATCCCTTGAGCAGTCAGCCTGACGATAGCCTCCACTTCCGTCGCGGCAAAGAGGCACTCCAGCTCCGCGAGATCCATCGTGTCCAGAGGAAGGATGCGAGTCTGCACGCGGTCGACACGTGGTTCGTTCATCAGCATGCCCCAGGCGCTGAAGGCGCCAGGGAAAGGCGGGACAACGATGCGGCGCACGCCGAGCTCATCGAGCAGGGCAGCGGCATGTGTCGGTCCTCCACCACCGAAGGCGACCAGGGTGAAGTCCCGCGGGTCGTAGCCGCGACGGACGGAGATGAGCTTGAGGGCGTCGATCGTCTGCTCGTCCGCTACTCGGATCACGCCCGCTGCAGCCTCGACGATAGTAACCCCAAGCCGCCGCGCGATCGGTTTGTAAGCCGCGCGGGCGAGATCGACGTCGACCTGGAGGTGGCCACCGAGGAAGTAGTCCGGATCGAGAATGCCGACAATCAACAGAGCGTCGGTGATGGTCGGTTCGATCCCGCCGCGTCCGTAACAAGCCGGTCCCGGATCGGCTCCGGCCGAGAGGGGACCGACGCGCAGGGCGCCGCCATCATCGAACCAGGCGATACTGCCGCCGCCGGCTCCAATCTCAACGATGTCGACGACTGGCACTTTCACCGGGTAACCGGAAGAGCGTGGAGTTGCCTCCAACCGGTAGTCGGTCGTGATCTTCACTTCGCCGTTTTCGATCAGCGAGCACTTGGCGGTCGTTCCCCCGATGTCCAGGGCAATGATGTTGGCGTCGTCGATGACGTGGCCGATCAAGACCGCGCCAGTGACGCCGGCGACGGGACCGGATTCGACCAGGGCAATGGGCGTCTTGCGAGCGGCCTCAAAGGTGGCAGTCCCACCGTTCGAGAGCATAGCGAAGACCGGCGCTGTCAGTCCCTCCGCCCGCAGTCTGTTTTCCAAATCGGAGAGATAACCATCCAGAATCGGCTGCACGTAGGCATTCAGGACCGACGTGCTGCTGCGCTCGAACTCGCGCCATTCCCGGGTGATTTCCGATGAGGCGGTGACGCGGACATCCGGCAGCCGCCTCCGTAAGAACGCCGCTGCAATCTCTTCATGCTTGGGATGCGCGTAGGCATGGAGGAAACAGACGGCGATGGCCTCCACCCCCTCTGCCTGACAGGCATCAGCGATGGTCTCTAGGTCCTCAGTTGCCAGCGGCGTCCAGACGCTGCCATCTGCGCTGACGCGCTCACGGACTTCGAAGCGGAGGCGGCGCGGCACGAAAGGTTTCGGCTTGTGGAACTTGAGGTTGTACATGTCCGGGCGGTTGCCACGTCCAATCTCCAGCACGTCGCGGAAACCGGCGGTTGTCACGAGCGCGGTCTTCACGCCGCGCCGCTGGGTGATGGCGTTGATGACGACGGTCGTTCCATGAATGAAGGCGACCACGTCAGCCGGATCGATCTTCCCAGCCTGGATGGCGGCGAGGACGCCGTCCGCGAAATTGGCCGGAGTCGTCGAAATCTTTGCCGCCCAAACGGCGCCTGACGATTCATCGAAGACCACCACATCGGTGAAGGTCCCGCCGATGTCCACGGCCAGGCGGATCCGCGGCAAGTGGTTCACACGCATTCCCGGTTTGCGCTCAGATCGACGTCGGCGCCATAGACCTCACGAGCGACCTCGGGGGTGACGTACTCATCGCGGACATCCTCGAGGATCAGGTCTCGCTCGCGTTGGTGGGGATCACCCCAGCCGCCGCCGTTTCCGGTGACGACGCGGACGAGATCGCCCGCCGTCAGCGGAAGATTGGTGACACGGCCGCCTCTGACAGTCTCGCCGTCGCCGCGCACGACCTCGAAGAAGTTGTTCGTTCCCTGCTCACCACCGGCAACGCCCCATGGCCGTTGCACGGACCGCCCCAGCGAGGCGAGCAGAAAGCCGCCTGTCGGATTGAGCACGCGGAACTCGCGGATAGTGCCGAACCCACCACGGCGCCGGCCCGCGCCGCCGGCCGCCGCGACATTGAGGGCATTGCGCTCCATGGCCAGAGGAAACGCATGCTCGATGATCTCTGCCGGGTAGTTGTAGGTATCGCCGTCAGTTGTGGCGATCAACGCGCTCTCGCCATCGACATCGATCCCCGCGCCCCAGCCACCATCCTGTGGCGTGGCCTGCACCCAATACGAACCGTCCGGCCGCGTGCCGCCGATGTAGTAGGCGCAGAGGGAGACATACGACCCGGCCGAGAGGTACTCGGGCAGGATGGGAGCCAGTGCCTTCCACATCAACTCGGTCGCGAACGCCGAGGATTCGAAGTACCAGCCGGTCGCCGCGGGACGGATCGCCGTGAAGACCGTGCCATCTGGAGCAATGACGTCAAGCGGAGCGAAGAGACCTTCGTTCGAGGGTGCGTCCGGCGCGGTGATCGCCTTGAAGACCGTCTTGCAGGCGGACATGAGCGCGCCACGGGCGCAGTTGATCGGTCCTTTGGTCTGGGGCGCCGTTCCCGTGAAGTCGGCGACGAGTTTCTCCGAGGTGACGGTGACACGGACTCGAATTGGGATCGAATCATCGCTGATGCCGTCGCCGTCGATGACATCCTCTGCCTCGTAGACACCGGGCGGGATGTGCCGCAGGGCTTCGCGGGCGATCTTTTCTCCATGCGCCAGGACGGCCATGAAGGTCTCTTGCGTCGGGGCCAACCCATAGCGGTCGACGATGCCGCCGAGGCGCTCCGCGGCGATGCGCACGGCGGCGACGCCGGCACTGAGGTCGCCGATGGACATGGTGGGCAGCCGCACGTTCTCCCGGATTAGCGCGATCAG
>Ga0126312_10002750_pt1 | contig 11789 bp, 10 predicted proteins | sample Plot104A_FD_92537 | JGI IMG/M metagenome (GOLD analysis project Ga0126312, IMG submission 92537) | Serpentine soil microbial communities from UC McLaughlin Reserve, CA, USA - Plot104A | ecosystem: Environmental > Terrestrial > Soil > Grasslands | place: USA: UC McLaughlin Reserve, Lake County... | reverse complement strand
TGCGAGGCAGCCTGACGCGCTTACTCGGGCGAATGGAGCAGTCGACGCCGACGCCGGACATGAAAGGAAAATCATGCGCTTTATGACCCGCGAGCTGCCGATGAGCCGACTGGCGATGTATGCTGCGTCGCTTGCAACAATCGGATTCATCGGGGGAGCTGTGGTCGGGTCTCACCCCGGCCCGGAGGAAGAGTCCCGCGCTCATCGAGTTGCTGGTCAATCTGAACCGATCCGGCAGACTGAAGAGAACGCCGTATCGCAAGAAGCCGAGCTGCAGCGCATGGATCCGCTTGCTGCCGAGAGCGCGCCCGCGGAGGCGGGTGTCACCAGCGCCGGGGCTACTGGGCCGCAGGCTGCCCCGCCGAAAGCTGTTACAGGCTTGGGACTGGCGCTCGAGCTGTATCGAAAAGGAGACATGACCGGTGGTGATCGTGCGAAAAGCGAATTACCAGACCCGCTGGATCGCGAACTCAGCGAATGGGCTGCGGTGCACTTCGGATTAGTTAGCTTCGACCGTATCGCGGCCTTTACGCGCGAGCATCCCGATTGGCCGGTGATGGCCGCGCTGCGCCGGCGCGCCGAAGAGGCCTTGCTCGCGGCAAGAAAACCCGCAGCCGCTGTGCGTGCCTTTTTTGCGGAGCGGCCGCCGACGGGCGCAGAGGGAAAGGTGGCGCTCGCACTTGCCTTGAAGACCGACGGCACGGACGAGGAAGCTAGGGCACTCGTTCGGGACGCGTGGCGCAGTCACATCTTCGGGAGCGAGTTAGAGGCGAAGGTCCTAGATCTGTTTCCAGGGGTCCTAACCCCAGTCGACCATCGCGAGCGCATGGAGCGCTTCCTCTTGAAGGAGAGCTGGGCGTCGGCTCTGCGTGCAGCGGCTTACGCCGGCAACGATTACGTTCTTCTCGCCAAAGCGCGTATCGCTGTCGCTCAACAGACAGCTAATGTGCAGGAGGCACTCGGCGCCGTGCCGGCCTCCCTGCGCTCTGAAAGGTCGTATCTCCTCGCCAGGGTGCAATTCCAGCGCCGGCAGGAGAAGCTGGATGAGGTCCGGCAAGTCCTCGCCACCGTGACGCCCTTGCAATCGGCTGACGGCGACCATTGGTGGCTTGAGCGTCGTCTGGTCGCGCGCAAGCTACTCGACCAAGGCGATGTGTATGCAGCATACGCGATCGTGCGCGATAATGCAGCGGAATCACTCGAGAAACGGATCGAGGCCGAGTTCCACGCCGGCTGGATTGCGCTGCGATTCCTCAACCACCCGGCAACGGCGGCCCAGCACTTCGCGGATGCCGCAAGGCTCGCGTCAAAGCCGATCTCGCTCGCGAAAACCCTTTATTGGCAAGGCCGCGCGGCCGAGGCCCTCGGCGCCCATGAAGAAGGGCGCGGCTTCTTAGAAAGGGCCGCCGACCATTCGACCACCTATTACGGTCAGTTAGCACGGGCGAAGCTCGGGCTTCCTGAGGTTCAGCTTCGCAGCGTTGGAAACGACGGCCGCGCGGCCTTCGGCGCGAGCCCCGTAGGGAAAGCCGTCAAACGACTGTACGAGGCCGGCTACCGAGACATCGCATTCGCGCTTTGCGCGGATCTCGCAGCGAGCCTAACCGATGTCGGACAACTTGACGCCCTAAGTCATTCGGTTGCCGAATACGGCGACGGGCGCACCCTGTTGAACATCGGCAAGACGGCAGTCCAGCGCGGGTATCCCCTTGATTCGCACGCGTTTCCGTTGCTCGGTCTTCCCGCCGCCGAGGCTGGCGGCGGACCTGTTGAGGAAGCGATGGTCTACGCGGTCTCGCGGCAAGAGAGCGCCTTTGCCCCCAACGTGCAGTCAAGCGCTGGTGCGCGCGGACTCATGCAACTGATGCCCGACACAGCACGACGGACGGCCAAACGGCTCGGGCTCGAATTCGACCTCGGGCGCTTACTTGAGCCGGCGTACAACACGAAGCTTGGTGCCGCACACCTCGGCGAGTTGATGGAGGATTGGAAGGGGTCCCCGATTCTCATGCTTGCCTCGTATAACGCGGGCGGCGGCAACGTTTCCAAATGGGTTAGGGCTTATGGTGATCCGCGCTCACCTAGTGTTGACCCGATCGATTGGGTGGAACGCATCCCGTTCTCGGAAACCCGCAACTACGTCCAGCGCGTGATTGAGGGGATGCTCGTGTACCGCCACAGGCTCGGCAGCTCCAACGCGAGCACTCGCCCAAAAGAGACAGCCCAGCCCCGCCAGGGCCCAGTTCAGTAGGCCACCGACGCGCGCTGCCCGTGCTCGCTTGTCGAGCCCGACTGGAACTGCTTTGCAGTGAGTGAAGCCGTCGCGGTGGCACGCCGTTCCAAGCGAATCTATTCGCTTGTGCGTGCGGCACCGATGCGTTCAACAGGGTGCCAAGAGGGGAGATCGGTCGCGGTGGTTTCGCGGTGACTTGCGCTGAGTACTCTTTGGATGCTGCGGCGAGGCGAAGGTGTAACTAGCGAATGACGCGAGGGTCCTGATGGTTGTGCTCCAAGCTTTCCTGTTCTGGCGGTCGTTGTCGCCGCCTACAACTTCATTGTGGTGCTGGGGTCGCGCACGGTCGGTGACGTCAGTGACCCTGCCGTCCGGAGATGTATGGCCAATGACCGTGGGAGACGTCCTTATCGGCACGGCAATCGTCCTGGTCTTGATAGAGTTCGCGTCGTTGGTTCGGGAAGAGCCTCGGTTGTGAACCACGCGCTGTCGGCAATCGTGTTTGTGATCTGGTCACGGCTGAATTGCGGTGGTTCTGGTTTCCTTCTTCAACCCTCCCCAGCGGCCTGAAGCCCCGGGCATTCGTGGAAAGCTTACGCTCCGAGCCTCAAAGCCACAACCAGCGATTTCTCTATCCCGCGGAGAAGCGCTGTCTTTTGCGTGACTAGCTGGTAGGCTGCGGGGCCAGTTGCCGTCTCTAAGTGGATCGAACGCGACGGAGGAGTCCTGTAGAGCCTTTCCGCTGGAACGCATACCCCAACGCCCGCGGCCGCGACTCGCGGCTGATCGCTAGGTGCCGCGCTGCCGCTCACCTTGATATACGCGCTTCCCTTTGCTAGCAGCGCGAGGGCGTGAGAACGGCAGGTGGTCGGAATGAGAACTTACGAAATCGCGGTCGTTCATGGTGATGGCATCGGGCCCGAGGTCTGCCAGGCAGCCATCGGGGTGCTGAAGGCGAGTTCCGTCTCAAACGCGCTGCATTTCGTCGAGTATCCCGCGGGAGCCAACCATTACCTGGAGACGGGCACGGCCTTCCCAGACGAGACTTATGAGGGCTGCAAGCGCGCCGACGCCATCCTCCACGGTGCAGCGGGGCTGCCCGGCGTGACCTATCCCGACGGTACGGAAACAGGGATTGAGTTTGGCCTGCAGCTCAGGTTCCGGCTCGACCTCTACGCAAATGTACGGCCGATCAAGCTTCGTCCCGGTGTGACCTCGCGCCTACGCGACCGTAAGGCAGGGGACATCGACTACATAATTCTACGCGAGAATACCGAGGGGCTTTATGCGGCGCGCGGCAACGGTGTGAACCTCCGCGACGAGGTGGCGGTGGACTCGCTTGTCGTTACGCGCAAGGGCATCGAGCGAATCTGCCGGGCGGCCTTCGAGCTCGCGCGTAAGCGAAATGGCGCTCCAGGCGACGGCAAGCGCCGCGTGACCGTGTGCGACAAGGCGAACGTGCTAAGGACTTACGCCTTCTTTCGTCGCGTCTTCAATGAGGTTGCTGGGCAATACCCCGACATCGAGGCGGACTATGCATACGCCGACGCGATGACCGTCTATTTGCTCGAGCGGCCGGAACATTACGACGTCATCGTGATGGAGAACATGTTCGGTGACATCATGTCCGATCTTGCCGCTGCTACTGTCGGCAGCATGGGCATGTCTCCATCATCGGAGCTCGGGGACGACCACGGCTTTTTCCAGGCGGCGCACGGCTCGGCTCCTACGATCGCCGGCAAGAACGTCGCCAACCCTTACGGCACGATTCTCTCGGCCGCATCCATGCTGCAGTGGCTCGGCGAGCGCCAGGGTGACGACCGCCTCCTATCTGCCGCGAATCAGATCGAAACGAGTGTGGATGCGGCCATGACCGCCTCCAACGGGTTGACGCGAGACCTCGGGGGCACCGCGAGCACCACCGGCGTAACGCAGCTCGTCATCGAGGGGCTCTCGCGTACTACCCTCAGTGCTGCTGAATAGCGGCTCGCTGCCGCCCTCCAAGTCAGGAGGCTCAGTCGATGAGCGTCAGCCTTGATTCGCCAAATCCTCATTTCGCGGTGCGGCCGGATTGGCTCGCGCTGCGCGACGAGCCGATCCTTGAGCCGGATCTGTCGATCATCGATGCCCACCATCACCTTTGGGATCGACCTGAGCATCGCTACTTCTTCCTGGACTGCCTAAAGGACCTACAGAGCGGCCATAACATCCACGAAACCGTATACGTGGAATGCGGGGCGATGTACCGCAGCGATGGGCCGCCGGAGCTTCGATCCGTGGGCGAGGTGGAGTTCGCGAACGGGGCAGCGGCGATGGGCGCGAGTGGCGTCTACGGAAATGTCCGAGTGTGCGCAGCTATCGTCGCCTACGGCGACCTTCTCCTGGGCAGTCGGCTTGCTCCAGTGCTGGAACAGTATCTGAACGTCAGCGGCAGGCGAGTGCGCGGTGTGCGACAGATCTCGGCTTGGCACTCGGATCCTGCCGCCCGCGGCTCGCTCGCTAATCCGCCGCCCGATCTGTTGAACCGACCGATATTCCGGGAAGGCCTCTCAACGCTCGCGCGCTTCGGGATGTCTTTCGACGCATACATGTATCACACCCAGTTGCTAGAGCTCGTTCCGATTGCCGAGCGCGCGCAGGATGTTCCGGTCATCCTGAACCATACCGGCGGTGCTATCGGTATTGGCCCATACAGCGGAAGACGCGGCGAGGTTTTTTCTCGATGGCGCGCCGGCATCGTAGCGCTCGCCAAGGTTCCTAACGTTAACATCAAGCTTGGGGGGCTTGGGATGCGCGTCTTCGGCTTTGACTTCGGCGAGCGTCCGATCCCCCCCTCGTCGGAAGAGCTTGCGGCTGCGTGGCGCCCCTATATCGAAACCTCTATTGAGGCCTTTGGACCGCACCGCTGCATGTTCGAAAGCAATTTCCCCGTCGATAAGGGCACTTGCAGCTATGCCGTCTTGTGGAACACCTTCAAGCGCATCGCTGCTGGAACTTCCAGACATGAGAAAGACTCCCTTTTTAACGGAACCGCGCGAAGAGTTTATCGCCTGAAGGGACAGAGTTGACTAACGCCGGATAACGAAAGCCGAGGGCAGTTCCTGTGATGCATTTGCGGCGGCGGCAGATCGGTAACACCGGGCTCAGGGTTCCGGTTCTGGGTTGCGGCGGGGCAACGCTCGGGGATAGTGCTGGCGCGATCCCTGAGGTGCAGGCGCTTTCGACGCTCGAGGCTGCGTATTGGGCCGGCATCGACTACTTCGATACGTCACCTTGGTATGGCAATGGGAAAAGCGAACTTCGATTTGGGGCGGTCCTTAGGAGCAAGCCACGCGACTCTTATGTTCTAAGCACGAAGGTCGGCAGGATCTACTCGCGCTGCACCGATCCGAGCCATCCGAGCCAGCAGCGTTGGCGGGGCGGTCTGCCGTTCGCTCCGAGGTTCGATTACAGCCGCGGCGGGGTCTTGCGGGCCTACGAGCAAAGCCTCGTCCGTCTCGGCGTGAGCTCCGTCGATGCGCTGATCATTCACGATATCGATGAGGTCCATCAGAACAGCGCAGAAGGGGTAGAGCAGCGCCTGACGGAACTCTCCGACGGCGGCGGCTTTGAGGTTCTCGCGTCCATGAAAACCTCTGGCGAGATCACCGCAATAGGCGCGGGCGTGAATCGCCTCGGGATGATTCCGAAATTCTTGCACCTCTTCGAGCTTGATTTCTTCCTTCTCGCAATGCCGTATACGTTGCTCTGCCAGGATGCGCTGAATGAGGAACTGCCGCAGTGCATCTCGCGCGGCGTTTCGATCGTTGTGGGAGCGCCCTTTGCTTCAGGGATTTTAGCGAGCGGCCCTGTCTCGGGAGCCACCTACGGATATACCTTGGCCTCCGAGGACATCGTGGAGAGGGTCCGGGGGATTACGGCTGTTTGTGAGCGTTTCGGGGTGCCCCTCGGCGCTGCCGCGCTGCAATTCCCGCTTGGTCATCCGGCCGTAGTCTCGGTCATACCCGGCCCGAGTGCCCCCGAGCAGGTTCGGACTAACGTGCGATGGCTCAACCACGACATCCCAGTTGAGTTCTGGGAGGAGCTGAAGGAGCGTGGACTCATTCGAGCGGAGGCGCCGATTCCTTGACCGAGCCCTCGCCATCGGCGTTTAGCAGGCGAGGTGCAACAATATAGGACCGTTGTCGGCACGTTGCCGACCCGATCCGGTAAGTTAAACAGCGGCGGCTCGACGCGGCCGCTTAGGAGGAGGAAAAACATGAATTACAATCGTCGTCGCGTTACACTTGGTTTGGCTGCCGCGAGCGTTTTTCCTGCAGCGGCGCTCAGCCAAGCCCCGCTCAAATTCAGCCTGGCGCACAACTCGGCTCCCGCAAGCCCGAAGGGCTTGGGGGCGACGAAGTTTGCGGAGCTCGTCGCGGTGAAGAGCAACGGTCGGATCTCAATTCAAGTCGCGCCGTCTGAGCAGCTCGGCAACGAGAACACCAATATGAGTGCCCTACGCACCGGGACCCTAGATCTCGGCAGCCTTGGGCAGGGCGCGATGCTCTCGATAGCGCCCGAAGTTGCAGCGCTCGGACTCCCGTTCTTGGTCACTTCGCTGCCGGAAGCCTGGGCGATGCTCGATGGGCCCGTAGGGAGTGATCTTGCCAAGCGGATCGAGGCTAAAAACCTCGTGTTCCTCGGGTGGTGGTGCAACGGGATTCGGCAGACTACGAATAGCAAGCGGCCGATCCATACGCCGGATGATCTGAAGGGATTGAAGATCCGCACTCCCTTGGATCCGGCGACCGTGGATATGTTCGCAGCCATGGGTGCTAATCCACAACAGATCAACTGGGGTGAAGTCTACTTAGCGCTCCAGAGCGGTGTCGTGGACGGGCAGGAGAACCCGCTCGCCAACATCTACGCGGCGAAGCTTTACGAGGTTCAAAGGTTCATCAGTTTCACAAACCACAAGTACGAGGCGACGGGACTTATGATGAGCCGTGCAGCCTGGGGGCGGCTCTCAGAGAGTGACCGCAAGCTGTTCCAGGAAGCGGCCGCTGACGCGGGCGCCTACCAGAGGAAGGCCATGGCGGAATCGGAAGAAAGCCTTGTCGCAGAGTTCAAGAAGATGCCCACCATTCAGATGAACTCCGTCGATACCGCGCCGTTCAAGAAAGCGACGGAAGTGGTCTGGGATGAGTGGGAAAAGAAGCCATTCGGCGACTTCGTCCGGAAGCTTCGTGGAGCGCGAGTCTAACGCCTGCGGAGCGTATACAGTTTGCAGCAAGGCGCAGCACGGTTTGGCGGCGTGTCGGACGCGGAGGGAGTTGGTGGCTTGGCGAACGCAACTGGTGTCGGCAGCTAAATATGCCGACACTTTTATCGAGCGGGGCTGCAAGGCTCTTCTGCTGGTAACGGGTCTCGCGCTGCTTGCCCTGCTCAGCCTGGGTGTCGTGCTGCGCTACTTCTTCCAGTCTGGGTTTAGTTTTGCCCCTGACCTGAGTGAGCTTCTCTTCGCCTTCTTTGTGATGGCGGGAATCGTTCAGGCTGCGCGACTGGGAGTACACGTCGCCACGCAATTGCTCCTCAACGCTCTTTCCGCGCGGTACCGCATTGCGCTCGCTGTACTAATCCACACATTGACCGCCACCGTCTACTTCCTCCTGGGGTACTACGCCTTTGAGAACGCGATCATCGCCCATGACCAGGTCTCGCCGGTGCTCCGGATCCCTTGGAGCGTGGGGTATGGCTGCCTCTCGGCCGGACTGACCCTCGTTGCGGCCTGCAGCGCGATCGCCATCCTGCGGCACACGGCCGGTGGCCAGCCAGTGCACGTCGATCTCGCAGACCCTGGGGCGGCGGTGACATGAGTATCGTCCTGGCCTGCGTCTTCTTCGTCCTGCTCGCTCTATCCTTTCCTGTTTCGCACGCACTCATCATTGGGGCGACTGCGGGCGTGCTGACCTCCGAATATCTCTCGTTGTTTGGCATCATTCAGCAGCTCTTCCTTCCGACGCAGAGCTTCCCGCTGATCGCAATCCCGTTTTTTGTTATGGCTGCCGAGCTGATGATGACCGGCAAGCTGGGGAAGCACCTGATCGATTTTGCGACCGACCTGGTCGGCCGCTTCCGCGGCGGGCATGCGCAAGTGAGTGTTTTGGGCTCGACCTTGTTTGGCGGAGTGTCTGGGTCCGCGGTTGCCGATGCGACCGCGCTCGGCGGGCTTCTGGTGCCCTGGCAGATCAAGGTCGGGTACCCGCGTGCATTCTGCGGCGCTACGATTGCCGCCGCATCGACCATTGACATTCTGATTCCGCCGTCGATCCCTCTGATTCTTTATTCGCTAGTCTCGAACGCCTCGATCGGCGCTCTTTTTCTTGCAGGCGTGATCCCCGGTCTGCTACTCGCCGTTGGCTTCCTCGCGGTGTGCAACATCAGCGCCCGCGCGCGGGGCTTTCCTTTCGACGAGACGCCGGTCGCCTGGCGGGCGATGGGCGCGCGGGGCGTTTATGCGATTCCCGCGCTCCTGATGCCGGTCTTCGTCTTGGTTGCGCTCCGGTTTGGCGTCCTCACCCCGACGGAAATCAGCACAACGGCGGTCCTCTACGCTCTTGTAGTATCGGGCCTCGTCTATAGCGACCTGACTTGGGATCGCCTTAAAAAATCGGTCTACGCTGCCGGCATTGCGACCGGCGTGGTCATGCTACTGATCATGGCCTCCACCTCGGCAGGCTGGATCCTCACCCTGGAGCAGGTGCCACATCGGTTCCTGGACTGGGCCAAGGGCAATTTCAACACCCAGTTTTCTGTGATCCTGCTGATGAACTTTATGATGCTCGTTACGGGGATGTTCATCGATCTGCCCGCTGCCATTCTCCTTCTCGGCCCCTTGTTCGTTCCGCTCGCGACCTCCTATGGGATTGATCTCGTCCAGCTTGGCGTCGTCATGGTCGTGAACCTCGCAATCGGGCTCTATTCACCGCCGGTCGGAACGACGCTTTTCATCGGCAGCATGCTGTCCCGATCGAGTATCGGTCAGACCACGAAGGAGTTGATCCCGTTCTACGTGGTCGGGCTGCTGGTCCTTGCGTTGATGAGCTACGTTCCCGCTCTAACACTGCGCATGTAGGCAACGTACTTGCATGCCGCGAACCTTTCTGGAATCTCTTTACAAGCTTGACGGCGCCGTCGCTGTAGTCACGGGCGGGGCGTCCGGCATCGGACTTGCAACCGTCCGCGCTCTCGACGCGGTTGGTGCTGCGGTGGTCGTCCTCGACCGTCAGGAGCCGCCGCCAGCTTGCGCGAGCGATGACTTCCACGTGACCGATATCGCGGATTTGGCCGCGGTGTCCCACGTGATGGGATCAGTACACGCGCGGCACGGCCGGCTCGACGTTCTAGTGAACTGCGCAGGGATGGCCATTCGACAACCGGCTCTGGAGCGCAAATCGACGACTGGAACCGCGTCGTGGCCGTGAACATGACTGGCACGTTCTTGTGCGCCCGCGAGGCGGCGCGGGTGATGATCGCGTCCAAGCGAGCAGGGTCGATTGTAAACGTCGCTTCGATCATGGGCCTGTCCGGCGGCGGCCTTTATCCGAATGTTTCATACCAGACGACAAAGGGGGCGGTCGTGAATATGACTCGTGCTCTGGCGGTCGAATGGGCTCCGCATGGGATTCGAGTGAACGCGGTGGCGCCCACATATGTCAGGACGCCCTTCATCGCGACCTTGCTGGAGCAGCCAGAGTTGATGCGCCGGATCGAGGAGATGACGCCGCTTCGGCGCCTTGCGGAACCGGAGGACGTTGCTTCCGCCATTCTCTACCTCGCAAGCGCCGCCTCCGGGATGGTGACCGGGCACACGCTCCCCGTCGATGGTGGCTTCCTTTCGCAGTAGAGGCTGGCCGGCAAAACGCCGGCCACGTGACGCGCCTACCCCCGTTCGGAGCGCTTGCCACATGATAAAGCCCCACCATAAAGTTGCTCATCCGGTGACGCACGCAGAGTAGTCTGCACAGAGGCGAAGGTGGAGGCGGCAGGTGCGGGACAGGGACCGGTGGCGCCGCTGGGCTAGGCAGAGAATTCCCTGCACTTCGGCCGAATCCGTCAGCAGATAGACGAACCCGTCCGGCCCCTGGCGCACGTCGCGGATGCGCTCGCGCAGCTCGCGCAGGATGCGCTCCTCGCGCACGACCTTGTCGCCGTCGAGCTCGAGCCGTGCGACGAGCGAGCCGGCGAGCGCGCCGACGAGCGCGTTGCCCAGCCCGGGAACTTGTCGCCGGTGTAGAAGGCAATGCCGGAGGGCTCGATGGACGGATCCTAGTAATAGATCGGCTGCTCCATCCCCTCCTTGTGCGTGCCGACGCCGATCTTCGCGCCGGAATAATGCACGCCGTAGCTGATACCGGCCAGCCGTAGTTCAGCCCTTGCGTGAGGCGTCGAGCTTCGCCATTCGTGCAACACGATTGCCCGTGGTGGCAACGCTCGTTGCGGTAATTCAGCTCCGCGAGTTCGGCTTGGCGAATTCGTCCGCCAGCCGTCAAGGGACGAGATGTTCATGACGTCGAGCATCAGCCCAACCTTCAGCTCATGCTGAGCGATTGACTCAGGCCCTTAATGAGAACAGAATAGGAACATCAACAAACCCGAACCTGGAGGCAAGGCATGCCGCATGCCGGGCGCGCCCTCGCTTTGTCCGAGTTACGCGAGCGCATTGGTCGGCTTGAAAGCCGTGGGCGCGCTCGGAAGGCGCTGCCCTTCGGAGTGCTTGCCGTTGACCGCCATCTTCCCGGCGGCGGGCTCGCCCTCGACGCGCTTCACGAGGTTATGGAGACCGGGGCTGCGAGCGAGCATGCGGCCGCGGCGACGCTTTTCATTGCCGGCATCCTGGCGCGCAACAAGGGCCCGGTTCTGTGGTGCGTCAGATGCCGCGATCTCTTCGCGCCGGCTCTCGCCGCCGTGGGCCTGCATCCGGATCGCGTCATCTATGCCGAGACACATCGCGAGGCGGAGGTTCTGGCCGCCACCGAAGAGGGGCTTCGGCACAAAGGACTCGCGGGCGTCGTCGCCGAGGTCGCGCGGCTCGGGCTGACCGCCTCGCGCCGCCTGCAGCTTGCGGCCGAGGAGTCGGGCGTGCCGGCACTCATCCTGCGGCGATGGCGGAATGACTGCGAGCGCGCTTCCGACGCCGAGGCCACGGCCGCCGTAACCCGTTGGCGTGTTTCTGCTGCCCCGTCCCACCCCCTTCCGGTGCCCGGCATTGGTCGGGAGCGCTGGTTAGTCGAGCTCATCCGCTGCAAAGGCGCCGAACCCCGCTCTTGGTTGTTGGAGTGCCCTGATGCGAAGGGTCGTCTCGCTCTTCCTTCCGATGTGGTCGACGGATCGCTATCGGAAGAACACGGGCGACGCGCCGCCGCGTGACAAGCCGCTCGTCATAGCGACGAAGATCGGTTCGCGCCGGGTCATTGTAGCGGCGGATAAGGCGGCACAGGCGCTCGGCCTTCGGCTTGGTCTCACGGTTGCTCCTGCGCAAGCGCCCGTGCCCCAGCCTCACGTCGCCCCACCC